>Ga0334884_1001688_pt1 | contig 31443 bp, 30 predicted proteins | sample GraSluR1_MG_7_FD_207215 | JGI IMG/M metagenome (GOLD analysis project Ga0334884, IMG submission 207215) | Sludge microbial communities from methane-producing bioreactor in Wageningen University, Netherlands - Granular Sludge_12_05 R1 | ecosystem: Engineered > Bioreactor > Anaerobic >... | reverse complement strand
AGAAGGCTTTACCGTTCAGGCAGGCAGCGGAGCACAGATTGCCGCCATCACAGGAATCAGAACAGTTTGTGATTTCCGTTCCATTGACGTCGCACTCGGAGGACAGGGCGCACCGCTTGTCCCTATTGGCGATCGCCTGCTCTTCGGCAACTATCAGGCATGCATTAATATCGGAGGTTTCTCAAATATTTCTATCGAATCAGGTGGCAGCAGAGTTGCCTGGGATATTTGCCCGGCTAACTATGTATTGAACCACTATGCAGGTATATTGGGGCTGAAATATGATGACTCCGGCAAAATCGCCCGAAGCGGAACTTTTATACCGGAGCTCTTTCAACAACTTAACAAATTGGATTATTATTCGGCGAAACCGCCCAAATCACTTGGACGGGAATGGGTCGAAGCAAGCATTTGTCCCCTGGCGGATAAGTTCCTTGACGACATACCCTGCATTCTTCATACCCTTACAGTGCATATTGCTGAACGAATCAGTTTGTCTCTTCCGGAAAAGACAGTGAATAAAGTCTTGTTCACCGGTGGCGGTGTGCATAACATATTCCTGGTTGAGTTGATCAGGAATATGTCTTCGTGCAGCATCGAAATCCCTGAGCCGGAAATAATTGACTATAAAGAAGCCTTGATATTTGCGCTGCTGGGAGTTCTCCGGCATAAAAACATCCCCAATTGCCTGGCTTCTGTGACAGGGGCTGTTTCCGACAGCATCGGAGGAGCTATCTATGACTTCTGAAATTACCGGGTAACAAATAATCCCGGATTAACCGATAGAAAGCCAGACAGGGCTTAACTATTGATTTTATAAGGCTAATCCTGATTTTGTATTTGTGTTGTTCAATTTTTTATTGTACTGATCAAAAACACCTAATGTAAATGTATTGTCAAATGCTTTAGCCGGGAAAAGTTCAGCCAGGATATTTTTACCTGATTTATAATTATGAACAATCGCTCATAATTATGTAATTTTGCCAGAGGTATCAATCTACTGAATGGAACAGGAATGGCAACCTAAACCTTGTATTCCTGATTTATCTATTGAAATTTATTAACTTTGGTAAGGCAGATGCCCGGGTTCTTAATTTGAATTTCAGGTTCAAACATTGATCTGATTATAGTTATTTCCCGAATCAACTTCAATTGCCAAACATCAGATGGAAGTAAACAGTATCAGCATTTTTTCCGGGATCAGACTCAGAACATTAATGAGAAGTCTGATTGCGTTTTCCGCTTCATTCTTCATGTTAACCCAAGAACTTGCAGCGCAGCATCAGGACACCATTTTACAATTACCGGTGTTTGAGCTTACTGACACATCTGTCCACCGCAGGATGCCTGTTTCAATTATAAAAGCAGGTTCACTTGAACAACAAAGGGAAGCGGATCTGGGGGAAATTCTCAGGAAGCAAACGAATGTGAGCGGAATCCGGCGCGGAGGGTATGCCATAGATCCGGTGGTCAGGGGATTCAGGTATTCACAGATCAGTATATTTCTGGATGAAGGGATTCATGTAGAAGGCGGATGTCCCAATCGTATGGACCCTGTGCTTTCGCATATTGAGCCCGAACAGGTAAACAGTCTTGAGATTGTAAAAGGCCCTTATCTGCTGCAATACGGTCCGGCACCTTCCGCAAGTATTCATGTAAGAACAAGGCCTGATCAGTCAGCATTTAACAGGGGGTTTCATGCAACTTCCCAATCAGGTTATGATGCCGGACGGGGTGGTTTCAAACAGCACGTCAGCCTGCTTCATTCTGCTGAAAAAGCATTCCTGAGCTTTGGCGGTGGAATAAAAGAATATGACAATTATACCGACGGTAATGGAAAGGAGTGGAATTCCTCTTTTTCCAAAAAGGACATCTCCGCGGATGCAGGTTTTAAAACCGGGAGATCCGGTTTCCTGATTCTTTCATACAGGGGCTCATTTGGCAGAGATATACTTTTCCCGGCCCTCCCCATGGATGAAACGAAAGGCAATACCAACATATTTTCCGGCTATTTCGAGCGATATCATCCGGCAAACCCCGAAAAGCGACTGACCTTGTCGGCATACCATTCGAGGGTATATCACGTGATGGATAACAGTTTCAGACCACAGTACACCCGGGTAGTTCCTCCCTACAACGGCATTATGCAGGCAACTGCCATTGCGGAAGCTTCATCTTCCGGTGGCAGATTCTCTTTCTCTTACCCTTCCGGGAACCTGAGTATGCTTCACGGGATTGACACCAGAATAACAGCGAAGGATGGCACAAGAAATATGCGCATGATTATGACCATGGACGGACAGGAATATACCTCCGAAAAAAGCATTAATCTGTGGAGGGATGCGCTCATTATTAATACCGGCTTATTTACTTCAACAACCTGGAAAAAAAGAAAAACCGAAGCATCCCTGGGAGTCAGGGTTGATTTAAACCATGCAGAATCCGGGGATACACTTGTTGTAGAAAAGGAAGGGAAAACCTGGTATAAAAGTGCCCCGGTCAATCAGGTAATGTTCAGCATATCAGGAAATTTCACTTACAGGATATCAAGGAAAACAACAATCGGGCTGGGTTTGGCAAGAAGCCAGCGAGCCGGAGATATGCAGGAGAGATATATAAAATTTCTTGCTACCGGTTACGACCGTTACGACTACCTCGGCAATCCTCAGCTGAAGCCCGAGACCAATCATCAGGCTGACCTGATGCTGACCTTCAGGCCCGGGAAAGCAGAACTCCTTCTTAATGTATTTATTTCAAAAATCAACAATTACATCACAGGTGTACTGGTCCCGCCAAATGTTGCGCGGCCGCTGAGTCAGGGAGCCCCGGGTGTAAAACAGTTTAACAACATTGATGCAGCTGTTTTTACAGGGTTTGAAACAACCCTTTCCTGGATACCTTTCAAAAACTCAAACGTTGGCATATCGGCAGCATATACCTATGCATACTTCATGGAAGCCGAAAGAATTATATTGGAAAACAACCAGCTTGCAGGAACAGAGATTATTAAAAATGATCCGGTACCGGAAATCCCTGCCCTGGATGCCTCAATGACATTCTCTTACAAATTCCGGAAACCCCTTTTAAGTCCCCAACTGATCATCAGGGCCGTTGCTGCGCAAAACCATGTATCCTTGTCATATTACGAGGAAAAGTCGCCGGGGTATGTGATTACCGATCTGGCAATGAATTATTATCCGCACAAATCAGTCTCACTGGCAGCCGGTATAAGTAATCTCTTAAATACCGCATACTACGACCACCTTAACCGCAGATTGCTCGGAAGCAATGAGAAATTGTATGAACCGGGCAGGTCTTTTTACATTAATATCAAATTCAAACTTTAACCAAATCAGGTGATTATGCGAACCTACTTTGGAATACTCGTTTTACTACTGGTCTTTTCGTTGACCGCTTGCACCGAAAAAGAGTCACCGGCACCTGAAAACGGATTAAAAATTATTTTCAGTCATCTGGCAGAAGATGAGCCGCTGATTACCAACCAGATGATTTACGAAAACGCAGCCGGAAACCCCTATGAAGTGACCGAAATCATGTATTTCATTTCAGATCTGACGCTCTACCACAACGACGGCAGGATCATAAAACCATCAGAATGGGAGGGTATTCATTATACCGATACTAACATCCCTTCAACCCTTGAGTGGATTGCCGGAAAAAACATACCATCAGGGTTGTACGATAGTCTGACATTTACATTTGGCTTGTGCGAAGAACAGAATCAATCCTTCATGTTTGTTAACCCGCCGGAAGTAAATATGGCATGGCCTGAAGTGCTGGGAGGCGGATACCATTATCTTATGCTGAACGGTTGGTGGACAGATCTTCAGGAAGTCAGAAGGCCCTTCAATTTTCACCTCGGCATCGGGCAAATATATGAGAATAACTCCGGACAGGTGAGTGACATTACCGGTTTTGTTCATAATCATTTTACGGTAAACCCAACCGGGGGACCGTTCTCCATAGCTAATGAAGGCATTACTGAATTGACCCTGACCATGCATATTGAAAGCTGGTTTGAGACACCATTCATATACGATCACAACCAATGGGGTGGCGCAATCATGCAGATCCAGGAAGCAATGTACATTGGCAGTATGAACGGAAGAGATGCATTTTCCATAAAACAATAACAGCAGCACAATGTTGCACTGCTGTTAATCATGAATACTGTTTTTACTTAGTTATAGAACGGGCAATTCCGCCCCCCGCGCATACCCGGGCCCCGACGGCCTGGCTTTATAAAGTCATCATTCCATCCTCTTCCATAGCCTCGACCGCAATTGTTCTCGTACCAGGTATTCTGCTCATCATTCAGCAATGCCTTGATGCTCCGGCGGTGAGCTTCCCTTTCCTTCATGATGTCGCCCCGAAGTTTGGATATCTCGTCAATAGCCTTATCTATGGCCCTTTCATCTTGTTTTTCAGCCAGCTGAAGTGAACGAAGCCTGGCCTGCTTCTCTCCTATTTCTGCACGCAACAATTCCGCTTTGCGAAAATGAGCAGTTCTTAACTTGTCAATGCTGGTTTTCTGCTCATCGGAAAGACCAGGAATGTCATCAGCCCAATATCCCCTTGCAGGACGTTGCATTGCCTGACCTTCGCCCGGGCCAAATCCGCCCCTGTAACCACGACCGGGCCTCTGGGCTGAAAGGTCTGTCGTTGCAAAACTTACCATTGCCATTCCGGCAACCAGGGCAAGTAAATTCATCTTGTTGATTTTCATAACGTTAAAAAATTAAACTGTAATTGTATGACTGTTTCTTCAGTTTCCCCTTCCTCTGCGATGCCTGAACCCTTCTCCCCTGCCGGTTGCCGGCGCATCTCCTCTGAGTAACTCATGATAGAATGACACAAGTTTCCCGCGCTGCTCAGGTCGGGCAATATCCCACACATCACGCATATGCCTGACTGTTTGAAGCTTGATACCGGCATGAAGGTCTCCGATTAAAAAACAAAGCTGCTCTATCCGGAGGGAATCAGGGTGATCTTTCATCACTTCGGAAATCAACTCGCTGTTCAGGTCCTTTAACTCGGCAAATAAAGGGGCAACATTGTCGCGTTGCCTGAGCCTGGATTCATGAACCTGCCGGGCCTGTGCTTCATCAAATCCGGCCTCCCGTATTAGCATAGCCGGGCGGGGCCTTCTTCCCTCTCCCGCTGCCAGACTGCTGTCAGCAACCTGAACCCTTTCTGTTTCCGTTTGCTTAACCCTGAGGTAGACGGTGAATACGGCTGCAAGGTTAACCACGGTCAATATGATGATGATCAGCAGGATAATCCTGCCGCTCCTGCTCGTTATCATTTGTTCTCACTGTTATTGTTATCAAAGAAATATGATTCAAGGCGATCAACCGCCTCGTCCTGAAAGCTGATTTCCTGTGCGTAAGAATCCTGCGCACTGACGATTGCCCCATCGGGGATGGCGGGACCACTGAACAAATAAGTCAGCACCCTGCTGCCGATCCATATCCCAAGGAAAATTGCTGCAGCCAGTCCGGCTAATGACCTGCTCAATTGGTAAGTAATATCTGGAGACCATATTTGCTTCACCGGGCGAGCAACACCCGGTTTAATTCTTTCCATTACCTTATTGTGGAAGTCAGGATTCAGTTCAGTAATCCTGTCAGCGGCCAAAGCCTGAAAGGCAGATGAATACATCTCAGACATCCTGCGACAGGTAGTGCATTGCTGAAGGTGCCGGTTCAAATCCGGATTATCCTGCCGGATTCCTTTTGTGGCAGTGTAATCAAGAATTAATATCTGAGCTTCGCGGCATTTCATCTGTTTGAACTTTTAAGTTTGACACAAATTGCGCTGATTACTTGCGCTGAACTATAAATCTCTATAATGCCTGAGTCTTTTCTGAAGATTAATTTTCGCTCTGTGAATCAATGATTCTACAGCCGACAAGCTGATTTGCATCACTTCAGCAATTTCAGCATACGGAAGTTCCTCAAATTTATTGAGTGTAAAAGCTACCCTTTGATTCTCCGGCAAATTATCAATAGCGGATTTCAGGGTCTGCCTTAATTCGTCCGATTCAAGCTTATTTTCCTCTGCAAAAGGCTCCCGGAATAAACTTCTAGTATCTCCGTCAAACAGTCCGAACACAGACCCGATTTCATATAATAATCTTTTTTTCTTATTGTTTCTGAGGTAGTTGAGCGATCTGTTAACTGCTATGCGGTAGAGCCATGTACTGATTTTTGAGTCTCCCCTGAATCGTTGTAAATTTCTGAAAGCCTCTACAAACACATCCTGAGCAACATCCTCAGCATCATGCGGATTATGCAGTAAGCCCAGGCACACATTGATGACCTGCAACTGATGTCTTTCAACCAGGAGCCGACCTGCGTCAGGGTCTCCGGCAGCAAGGCCTGAAATTAATTCACTATCGGTCATCTTTATAAATAATGCATATTTGGATAACGAAAGTTACATTATAATTTTGACAGATCTGAGTCAAAAAACTTTCGCTCCGGGACAAAGTTATTTCTATAACAGGTTCTACAGACCTGGAAAAATATAGTATCTGTAAATCAAAAAAACAAACCCTGCAAATAAAAGAAAACAAATGCGTAAGGAAGAAAGCGTCAGTAATTAATTATTAACTTTGCAATCCAGATTTTAAACAAAGGGGTATACAGATGAAACCCTGCATTAAAGCAATACATTTCCTCCTGTTATTTGCCACATTTCATCTGTCGTTACATGTGGCCTATCCTGCTTTGCCGGGAGATCACCTTTGTGACTCAAATCCTGTCTTCGGACAGAAAGCATTCGCCCTTCTTCCCATCTGTCCTGAAAACAGGGAAACAGGTTTTGAAAAACCCCCGCTCAGGCCGGAAACTTCAACCATCGCAGTTTTTCTCAGACCCGGGCATGATTTTCTCAGGCGTTTGAATTATTCGCCTGTAATCTTCCAGACTAAACTTACCATCCCTGGCTCGAAAGAGCTACTTGATCTTTTCTGTGTGTTGAGAATATAGAATCCATTTTTTAATGCCGGTTACCGGCGTCATACCAATTTTGAGAATTGGTTTTCAAAAGGATTCATCATTTAATTCACACGACTATGTCAACTGAAAGTTCAGAAAAATCCGGCATGTCAGGATTTAAACCGTTTCTTATTATTCTGGCCATCCTGATCGGGATATCGCTGCTGCTTAAAGTAGTAATATCAATGCTAATGTAAATATTGCCATTCCATTTTATAAGCAGGAGAAAACCAAAGCATTGTTTTCTCCTGCTTCATTTTTGACAGATAAAATATTTGCAGGTTTTGTGAGTTAAATATTAACATCATGATGTTAATAGAATAAATCCTGATGTAAAAAACCTGCTCATTTTTAACATTAATTTTACCCTGATAAAAACTTAATCACAATGATTTCAGGAATTCTTCTACAAATCACTCAGCCCGCGGGCGTTCTTGCAGATACACTTACTACCGGAGCATTGCAAACCGCAACAACCGGAGAGATCAAACTTTCAATCTGGGAACTTTCCCTTAAGGGGGGGTGGATCATGTTGCCGCTCGCACTGATGTCTCTTTTTGCCATTTACATATTCATCGAGCGGTACATCATTATCAACCGGGCATCCCGCGAAGAGAACAATTTCATGAACAACATCCGGGATTTTATTCATAATGGCAGGATAGATTCAGCGCTTTCCCTTTGCAAAAACAACCATAGCCCGATTGCCAGAATGATAGAGAAGGGGATAATCAGAATCGGCAAACCACTGAACGATGTCAATGCTGCGATTGAAAATGTCGGCAAGCTTGAAGTCGCCAAACTTGAAAAAAACATAGCCGGACTGGCTACTGTAGCCGGAGCAGCTCCGATGATAGGATTTCTGGGCACTGTAATCGGTATGGTCAGGGCGTTTTACGATATGTCGATGGCCGGCAACAACATTGATATCGGTTTGCTTTCAGGTGGAATCTACCAGGCTATGATTACCACTGTTGCCGGCCTAATTGTTGGTATCATTGGTTATATCTGCTATAACATACTTGTAGCGAGGGTTGAAAAAGTTGTATTCATTCTCGAAGCAAGGGCTACCGAATTCATTGATCTGTTGCACGAACCGGCATCCTGAATCTCAGACTGATCATATCAAATTCTAAAACTGATTTTCATCGGAAAAATATGGCAATCAAATCCAGAAATAAAATAAGCGCGCAGTTTAGCACAGCATCCATGTCGGATCTGGTTTTCCTGTTGCTGATCTTTTTCATGCTTACGTCCACGCTGGTTAGCCCCAACGCCATCAAACTGTTGCTGCCTTCCAGTTCGAGCAAGACAATGGCCAAGCAGTCGCTTACGGTATATATTGACGCAACGAATAGCTATTTTATTGAAGAAACACCGGTAAACCCGGAGTTTCTGGTTGAAACAATCGGCAACAAACTTCAGGGGCAACAAGATGCCTCTGTCGTTCTCAGGGCTGATCAGAGTGTCCCGGTTCAGTATGTAGTAACTTTAATAGATGCTGTTAACCAGGTAAATGAACTGACCAATACCAGGCACAAAGTAATCCTCGCCACCAAGCCGGCCAAATGAGCCAGCTGATTGTGGCAGTATTTTTGTTACAAATTCCGGACAGACTGATTGTATGGACAGAGATAAAATAAAGGGCATTGCGGGAACGGTGATATTTCATGCGTTGTTGCTGGTCATGCTTATTTTTCTGGCATTGCGCACCCCCCTTCCGCTTCCTGAAGAGGCCGGAGTTGAAGTAAACCTGGGCTATTCCGACGAAGGCATGGGTGAAATACAGCCCCGTGAACTGGCCATGGGAGAAGCGATTCCAGCCCCTTCACAGCCTGCAGTGTCAAACGAGGATATTGTAACTGAAGATACGGAGGAAGTGCCTGCCATTCAACCGGTAAGCAAAGAAAAACCGGCCGAAGTTGTTAAGACCGAACCCAGACCGGCGGTTAAGCCTGAGCCTAAGCCCGAACCTCAACCGGTTGTCAATCAGAATGCAATGTTCAAAGGAATGAAGGGATCTTCAAGCCAGGGAGGCAATCAGGGCACAACCGGGAAACCGGGCGATCAGGGGAAACCCACCGGAGATCCGAACGCTCAGGGGTACGACGGAAGCGGTGGTGCCGGTGGTGGTGTTTCCTTCAGTCTTGAAGGACGTACCCGCCGACAGATACCACCACCACCCAATACTTTCCGTGACAGGGGAACGGTTGTGGTTACCATCTATGTAAACAGAGCCGGCGAAGTAACCCGTATCAGTGCGCCTGCCAGGGGCAGTACAACTTCAAATGCAGAGCTTATCCGCCTTGCAAAGGATGCAGCTATGAAAGCCCGTTTCAGCGCTAAAGAAGACGCTCCTGAAGAACAAATGGGAACGATTACATATATTTTCGAATTGAACTAAATTCATTCTGTATGAATTACCAGCAAACCCTGGATTACATGTTCAGCAGGTTGCCCATGTTTCAGCGTATCGGAGCAGCAGCATACAAGGCAAATCTGGATAACACCCTGGCCCTTTGCGAACTCACCGGGCATCCCTACCGGAAATTCAGGTCCGTTCATGTGGCCGGGACCAATGGCAAAGGGTCAGTTTCGCACATGCTCGCCTCCATTATGCAGGAAAATGGGCTGAAAACCGGTTTATTTACCTCTCCGCACCTGAAAGACTTCAGGGAAAGGATCAAAGTAGACGGGGCAATGGTTTCCCGGGATTTTGTAACCGGTTTCATCGAAAAGTACAAGCAGGATTTCGAAAAGATCAAGCCCTCATTCTTCGAAATGACCTTTATCATGGCCATGTGCTGGTTCGAAGAAATGGAGGTTGACATAGCCATCATTGAAACGGGGATGGGCGGCCGTCTGGATTCCACCAATGTGATTACCCCTTTGCTTTCAATAATTACCAACGTGGGGTATGATCACACCCAATTTCTGGGAAAGACACTGGAAGAAATCGCCGCTGAAAAGGCAGGAATCATTAAATCCGAAGTACCTGTGGTAATCGGGGAAACCCTGCCGGGATCTGCAGATGTGTTCCGGGAAACAGCAGCTAATAAAAATGCGCCCATTATTTTCGCGGATGAAGCTGTTAAGGTTGTAAAGGACGGCAGGCATCCGGTAGCAGGAGAAATGATGGTAACTGCTTTTCATTCGTTAAAGAAAAGTATTCTTAAATCTCCACTTACCGGGAATTACCAGTTAAAGAATATTGCAACCGTTATCGCAGCTGCCGATCTGCTTCAAACAACTTATGCATCTTTTGCCGACCTTACGGTTACCGCAGGTATTCACAAAACCATCCAGAACACGGGATTGGCCGGACGTTGGCAGGTACTTAAGGAAAAACCGCTTACCATTTGCGATATCGGGCATAATCCCGACGGAATCAGCCAAGTAGTGCACCAACTTAACAGCATGGAATTCAACCTGTTGCATTTTGTAATCGGGGTTGTCAACGATAAGGACATCACTAAAATGCTTTCACTCCTGCCTATGAATGCCCGGTACTATTTCTGTAAAGCTGATATTCCCAGGGGACTCGATGCAAATGAACTCCAGGCAAAGGCCCTTGAATTTGAGCTTTTTGGCGATAGTTATATGTCAGTAGCAGCTGCCTATCATGCTGCTGTTGGTGCAGCGGCTGATAATGATCTGGTTTTTATAGGTGGCAGTGCTTTTGTGGTTGCGGAAATTATCTGACATCAACCACCGGAAACAAGGTGTAAAACCATTACTTCATCCCCGTCTCTGACAACCGACTTGTCGAATTCATGACGCCTGACAAGTTCGCCGTTAATTTTCACCACCAACATTTTAAACGTAAAATTCTTTAACGCGAGCAGTTCCGTAATGCTCAAATGATCATTATCGAAAGTTTCAGACTTATTATTGAGAATGATTTTCATATTTTTCCCTTATACGTCAACAGGTTTAAATTCCTTAAGCAGGATTTTCAGCACTTCATTGGCCTGCATATTCGCAACGATACCTACCCTGGGGGCCAACACCGGCAGTGATTCCGATACTTCGGAAGATTCGTCCCCGCAAATAATCAGATTTTCTGAATATCTGCAATGCAAAAAATTTGTATTTCCCCACCCAGCCATACCAACACCAACGACAAGCGGCTTGTCCGGGATTTTTGTCAGAACGGTTTCAATGATCATATACTTCATCTCTGCTTTGTCAAAAGCTTCAACGATTACATCACATTTGGAATACAAATCCACAATATCAGAAGTACAAAGTTTAAGATCAAAAGCCTTAACGGAAACATCAGGATTGATTCTTTGAATATTTTCCCTCAGTGCATGTACTTTCAGCCGGCCGATCTGGTCATGGAAGTAATACTGCCGGTTCAGATTATGAATGGTTACAATGTCATAATCAGCTATAACAAGTCTGCCAACGCCGGCACGCGCCAAAGCGACAGCGCAATTCGATCCCAAGCCGCCACAGCCTGCAATTCCAACTGTATACTTTTTCAGATAAACACTGATCTCGGCAGCTCTTTCAAATGACATATTCAATCCGTTTTCAGTTATTGCTGTTCCCTCTGATGCAAAAATAGAAAAATATGTCTATGGATAACGCGCTGAAGAATGTCAATAAACACACTTTCATGAAAGCCGGAATTTATTATTTTAAATTACCCACCGGATATGAAAATGCAGTCATATCGCTAATTTTCAATGAATAAAGGTTGGGCGTTTACAAAACTTTGTACATTTGTGAACCGAATAACAGGAAACCCAAAATCAAAATATTTCTATGGACCTTACAGTTTTAAAAGACTCACTGCGATTGATCAAGGAGTACCGCTATTCATGGGCCCCGATTGAAAAAGGATACAACAACAGAACGGCTTATGTGAATGTTGGGACCCACACCATTCTTGAAAAGCCGGTTACCCCTCAGATGAAAGAAAAATTCATCGGTGGCAAAGGTTTTGGACTAAGGCTTTTGTGGGATGCTACTACACCCACAACCCGTTGGAACGATCCCGACAATGAGATCGTGATCGGCATGGGGCCAATCTGCGGAATTACGCAATATTCCGGAACCGGAAAGTCACTGGTGGTTACCATCTCACCTCAAACCGACATTGTAATTGACAGTAATGTTGGTGGTTACTTTGGCCCTTTTCTCAAATTCTGCGGTTTCGATGCTTTGGAGCTTCAGGGTAAAAGTGAAAAGGATCTGGTAATCCTGTTCGACGAAACCCGTGAAGTAATTGAGATCTATGAAACCATTGACCTCCCGGGCGACAGTCATCTGCTGGCTGAGAAACTCACCGAATTGTTTGCCGAGGATGAAAGCGGACGCAAAAATGTTTCTGTTGTTTCGGCAGGAACAGCGGCAGAGCATTCACTTATTGGCATGCTTAATTTCAGCTTCTTCGATTCAAAACGTAAAGTTGTGAGGCTGAAACAAGCCGGTCGGGGCGGAATCGGAACCGTATTCCGCGACAAAGGGATTCTAGCCCTGGTAGCCAAAGCCAAGGGAGTAAAAGGGAACCTTAACAATGTAGTAGATCTTGATGCCATCATGGAGCGCGGACGCCGGTTCAACCGTGAAATGCGTGAACTTGATGACAAGCAGTGTGAAATGCGCTCAAAAGGCACGGCTCACCTCACCAACATCATGAACGATTATGACCTGCTGCCTACCAATAACTTCAAGTTCGGCAGTCATCCGGATGCAATAAAAATCCACTCCGATGTATACAAGGAAAGATTTACCCAGGGTGTTCCCGACGGATGCTGGATCGGATGCAATATGTCATGCGCAAAGGGGGTTGATAATTACGAGCTGCGCTCAGGCCCTTATAAAGGATCCAAAGTCATAGTCGACGGACCGGAATATGAGACCGCTTCTTCTCTCGGCTCGATTGCCGGTATTTTCAATCCTGATTTTACCATTGAAGCCAATTTCTATTGTGACACCTATGGCATTTGCACCATTTCGTGGGGAACCATCCTCGGATTTGTTATGGAATGTTACGAAGCAGGGATTCTCAACGAAGAGCGCACCGGCGGGCTGAAACTAAACTTTGGCAATGCCGATGCAGCTATGGATTTATTGCACCAGGTTTCAAAGGGTGAAGGATTTGGCAGGATTGCCGGAATGGGCGTCCGGAAGATGAAGGAAATGTTCATCGCCAACGGGTGGGGAGACCCGCAGTTCCTTCAGGATATAGGAATGGAAAACAAGGGACTGGAGTATTCACAATACATCTCTAAAGAATCACTGGCGCAGCAGGGCGGATATGCCATGACCAACAAAGGCCCCCAACATGATGAAGCCTGGCTCATTTTCATGGACATGGTAAATAACCAGATTCCTACCTTTGAAAACAAAGCTGAGGCATTGCATTACTTCCCGATGTTCAGAACATGGTTTGGCTTACAGGGACTTTGTAAATTACCCTGGAATGACGTGGAGCCCGAAAGCAATGCACTGAGCGGTGAACCTGCAAAAGTGCCGGAACACGTTGACAACTATGTGACCATATACAATGCAGTAACCGGCAATAACATCGACAAGCACGAAATTATCCGCCAGTCAGAAAGGGTATACAATTTCCAACGGATCTTTAACATCCGTCGCGGTTACGGTCTCAGAAAACATGATGCACAACCTTACAGGGCGGCCGGCCCTGTGACAGCCGAGGAATACCTGTCGCGCCAGGAACGTTATGACAAGCAGCTTTCAGAACTGCAGGGGCTTGATCCTTCAAAAATGACGCTCGAAGAAAAAATGGCCGCCACCCGAAAGTATCGCGAAGACCGTTACGAAAAATTGCTGGATGCTGTTTACTTCCGGAGAGGCTGGAACAGCAATGGTGTTCCGAAAATCGAGCATCTGAAGAACCTTGGCATGGATCTTCCCGAATTGATTGAAGTGGTTGCTCCGCTACAATAATAATCTTTTACAGTTAATAACAAAAGCTGCCTCAATCATCGATGGCAGCTTTTTTTTTCAAAAATTCAGTAAAAGAAACAGATAGTTGAAATCAAAAATGTGCTTCATGATTCAACGGCATTCTTTATCTCCCGGTCACTTCATTGTACATTTCCATAAATACCGGGTTTTTTACCATTCCTTTCTGACCAATTTCAGCAAACATCAGGCTCGGCTGTTCATTGGCTTCGATGAGCACCGGACCTTTATCGGTAACGGCTACATCCCAGCCGATAATTCTTAACATGGGTACCAGCCTTGCCGCAGATTCTACCAAATCAACAATCTCCCGGAAATCCGGAATCGGATAATCCCTGAAGAGAAGTCCGGTTTCGGGGTGCAAACGGTGGGTTTTGCCCCTTCCATGCGTAAAATCAGAAAATGCCTCCTCCTTAAGAACTCCCCGATCCATATCAATACCAATGAAAGCGCCTCCGCTGGACACATTATCAACATGAGATCTATTCAGGCCAATCCTCATATTTCCGGCTATGATGCGTGACATCCCCTGTCTGTTGTTGAAAGTTTCGATCCTGAGTGTATTTACGCAATAAGGATTTAAGCGGTTGATCGCCTCATGCTGCACCAACTGTTCCTGAAAAATAAAATCTGACCTGATCAAAGCATTAAAGAGCTTCTCCAGCGCGGGTTTATCTTCTTTTAAAGATGAATAAGAAACCTTAAAAATATTTCGTCCTCCTCCTGATCCATGCATCTTCTTAATAAAAATATATTCCGACCCTGAAAGTTTACCGGTCAGCATTTCAATAATCCCTAACAAATCTTTGGGTGAATTAAACTGCAACACCCTTGCATCAGCAATAATCAGAGAATTATAGCTTTGAGCAATACTCACGGGAACATTGATGTGATGCTGATCGAAGAAACGCTCAAAAAGATACTTATTGTCCATTAAAGAATAGTAGTTCCTGTCATTCAATGCCCAGCACTTTTGCTGTATGGCATGGGTCATGAGGTAATCATTACAATTATTCACTCCCTTACGGTAAAGAAATTTGGGAAAATACTGCTCTGCAACGGATGGATTATTGAGCAGAAAACCTGCATACTCCCTGATGATCAGCGGTATGCTTTTACGATCAGGATCTTTCAGAATTATTGTAAAAAAATCCCCCATTTTTAAAATCAGCGGTCTTTTACTCATAAAAAGCCTCCATTTGAATATATTTAAACCATTCCGCAGTTGTCCTTTCATTAAACCTCAAACCTGCCAGCGGTCAGCGAGGACCCTGCTGTAAGCCGCGGAACCACAGTAACCATTCCGACAACAAATTTAACATAGTTAGTATGTTTATTTATCTGTTAATCATGATTTGAATATCAGGTAATCACAACGCAGCATAAATATATTCAGAATTCAGGTCAAAGTCTCGTTGACACATTAATGACAACGATCCTCCTTCATAAAGGGATAACGGAAATCGGTGGGTGGCAGCAGTGTTTCCTTGATAGTCCTGGGACTCGTCCAGCGGATAAGGTTGAGGTGACTGCCAGCCTTATCGTTTGTCCCTGACTGCCGCGAGCCGCCGAAAGGTTGCTGACCCACCACAGCGCCTGTTGGTTTATCATTAAAATAAAGATTCCCGGCTGAGTACTTCAGTGCTTTACTGGCTTTATCGAGTACCTGACGGTCATGTGCAAAAATTGCCCCTGTCAATCCATAAGGAGAGGTATCATCCACCAGTTTCAGCATTTCATCAAAATCCTTGTCATCATATACATAGATTGTCAGCACAGGTCCGAAAATCTCTTCTTCCATGGTAACAAAACGGGGATTTCTGGTAAGAATCACGGTTGGTTCGATAAAGTACCCCTTTGACTTGTCTCCGTTGCCTCCGAATATTATCTCTGCATCCGGCGATTGCTTTGCCTTCACAATATAATTCATGATATTGTCGAAAGATGCTTCATCAATCACCGCATTCATAAAATTGCTGAATTCACGCACATCGCCCACGGTTACTTCAGAAAGCATCCCACCAACCCTGTTGCGGATCGAAGGCCATAGCGAAGCCGGAAGGTAAGCCCGGGAAGCAGCCGAACACTTCTGTCCCTGATATTCAAACGCTCCGCGAACGATGGCGGTTGATACTTCATCAACCTGGGCAGAGGAATGAACAACAATAAAGTCCTTTCCTCCTGTTTCGCCGACAATTTTCGGATATGATTTGTAATTTTTAAGATTCTGTGCAACATTCATCCACAGGCGGTTAAAGGTTACGTTCGACCCTGTAAAATGCAATCCGGCAAAATTCCGGTCCGAAAATATTGCATTACCGACCACTGACCCCGCCCCGGGAATGAAATTTATAACTCCTTCAGGAAGCCCTGCTTCACGGAAAATCTGCATCAGCACATAATTTGATAGTATTGATGTGGAGGCGGGTTTCCAGAGAACTGTATTGCCCATCAGGACTGGCGACATATTCAGATTGGATGCAATTGCGGTAAAATTGAAAGGGGTAAGTGAAAAGATAAAGCCCTCCAGCGGACGATATTCAATCCTGTTGATAAAGCCGGGATCCGAATGGGGTTGTTCGTGATAAATATCAGAAATATAATGAGCATTAAACCTCAGAAAATCTATAGTTTCGCAGGCACTGTCAATTTCAGCCTGATATGCATTCTTACTTTGGCCGAGCATGGTGGCAGCGTTGAGCGTAGCCCGGTATTTCCTGGAAATAAGTTCAGCTATGCGGAGGGTAACGGAAACGCGTTCCACATAAGAAAATGATTCCCACTCCCGGTGGGCCTTCAAAGCTGCATCAATGGCCATTTTAACCTCTTCTGGTCCTGCCTTATGGTAGTTTGCCAGAATATGCCCGTGATCATGCGGCATCACAACCGGTTCAGTATTTCCGGTTCTGACTTCCTTTCCGCCAATAATGAGCGGGATATCCATCGTTTCAGAAGACATCCTGTCCAGTTCCTTCTGCAGATTACGGCGCTCGGGAGTTCCTGGCGAATAAGACTTTACCGGCTCATTTTCAGGGTAATCAAAAACAAAAATGGCATTATTCATATCGCAAAACTTAAAAAGTGTAATTTTAACCGACGAAATAACAGCGGCCAACAGCAAATGTTCATAACCGGCCGTGTATAATTGTTCCGGATATGAATATATACATCATTACAGGAACCAGCTCCGGAATCGGCGGGGCAATTGCACGGCATCTTGTCGACGCACGGGAAGGGGTCATCACAATATCTCGCAGAGAAAACATCCCCTTAAGCCGGATTGCAAAAACAAATAGTAGTTTTTTCAGGCATTATGCGTTCGATCTGACCCAAACAGGGAAGATTCCGGAACTGATGGAATATATCTTTACGTCTTTTAAAGAGGTTAAACTGAATGGAATCGCCCTGGTTAACAATGCCGGAACTATAGACCCCATCGGCCCTTCGGGTAAACTGGATGTATCCGGAATTGAAGCACACCTGAAGACGAACCTGGTGGCACCAGCCATCCTGATCAATGAATTCATCCGCTTAAGCCGGCCATTAAAGGTCAGCAAAAGTATTCTGAACATCAGTTCCGGTGCTGCCCACAAACCTTATGCCGGATGGAGCAATTACTGTGCCTCCAAGGCCGGCCTGGATATGCTGACACAGAGCATTGCGATGGAGCAGTCAGCCGAAGAGTACCCTGTCAGGATTATTTCGCTGGCTCCGGGGATTGTTGAAACCTCAATGCAGCAGAAGATCAGGGCTACTTCTGCTGAGCAATTCCCAATGCAAAAGAAGTTTGCAGATCTTTATAAAAACCAAGGGCTCAGCCAACCGGATACTGTAGCATCCGGGATTATCCCGATTCTTTTTTCAGACAAGCCGGAATCAGGAACATTCAGTGACCTGAGATATTTATAAATGTAATTCCAACTATTGGATAGTCTGTTAAAATAAGTAGATTTGCCAAAGAAATCTATAATCTGAAAGCTATGTTCAAAACCAATGAGTACTTCGACGGAAATGTAAAATCGATTGCCTTTGAAACCACCGAAGGTCCTGCTACTGTAGGCGTAATGGCGGCCGGCGAATATGAATTCGGCACTTCATCTGTAGAATACATGACTGTAATTTCGGGAGAAATGGATGTTAAACTTCCGGGGGAGACCGGATGGAAGACTTTTTTGCCTTTTGAGACTTTCATTGTACCTGCAAATGTGAAATTCGGAGTGCGGATGAAAGGTGACACTGCTTACCGATGCTTGTACCGATAGCAAGGAGGCCCCTGAAAACGGGGCTTTTGACACCCATTCGATATGAAAAAATCAACATAACGCATCAGGAATGAAAACCAAAAAGTATGAAGAATTACGCCTGCATTACAAAATCTGGTTTACAGATGATAATGACAAGGGCATTCTCGGCGACGGTAAGTATAAAATTCTGAAAGCCATCGATGAATCCGGATCACTGATGTCAGCATGTGAGAACCTGGGGATTACTTACCGGAGAACCTGGAATGACCTCAAAAGCATAGAAAAACAGCTGGGCTTTCCATTACTCGAAAAAACCAGGGGCGGAGCAGATGGCGGAAGCACTATTCTGACTCCTGAAGGGAAAAAACTTATCAGGGCATTTGATGACTTTCATGAAAAAATGGATGAAATCATGCAATATCATTTCGCATTACTTAAACAACAACTGCTTTCGGATGAATAAACGGGGAATGGTATGCCTTACGGCCAGCCTTGTACTTTCTGCGATCATACTGAGTTCATGCAGGAACAATCGGTCAGATAAGCAGTCAGAAGGCCTGTCGGGCAACCTTACCATATTTCATGCCGGCAGTCTCGCTATTCCGTTTAAAGCGCTGGCGGATTCATTCAGTAAGATTCATCCTGAAGTCAGGGTGCTCAGTGAATCCGCAGGCAGCCTGGCATCAATAAGAAAAATCACCGACCTGAACAAGCCTTGCGACATCCTGGCATCAGCAGATTATACCCTTATAGACAAATTACTGATACCTGAATACACCGGTTGGAACCTGCTTTTCGCCGGCAATGAAATGTCAATTGTTTACCATTCAGGTTCCAGGCTCTCAGATTCTATATCAGCAACTAACTGGTATCAATTGCTTATGAATCCCGAAGTGAGGTTCGGGCGCTCAGATCCTGATTCAGATCCTTGTGGTTACAGGGCAATCCTAACCATGAAACTGACGGAAAAAATAATGAAGAAGCCTGGCCTTACTGAAGATTTCCTACGGAAAGACAAAAAATACATCAGGCCAAAAGAAGTCGATTTATTGGCATTACTCGAGTCCGGTTCAATAGATTACATATTTCTTTACAAATCAGTTGCCATGCAGCATAAGCTTAAATATCTGGATCTTTCTGACAGCATTAACCTCGCTGCGCCAGGCCTCCAGAAGTTTTATCAGACTGTATCCGTGGAAATAGCAGGAAATAAACCCGGAGATAAAATTACTCAACATGGTGAAGCCATGGTTTATGGCCTTACCATCCTCAACAACAGTAAAAACAAAGAGATTGCCGAAGCGTTTGTAAGTTTTATACTGAAAGATGGTTTGCAGATTATTGAAAACCTCGGACAAACCCGGGTAATCCCTTCCCTATCTGAAAAATCTGAAAATCCCGGATTTTTGAAGAATCACCTGTTACACTGATTTACAACAATCTGTTGCTTTGCCCGGAAAGGTTTATGCTAACGGAAAAACAATCTCCATTAATTGTTGTTTGTTTGCATAAAACCATCAATATGAATTATCCTGATACGTACAAAATCGTTGATTTCCTTGCCCGCTTAGGCATTACTGGACATAACAAAGGTGCAACTACCGGCTCGGTGTGGTTGGATACGAAAGGGGAAATCAACCAATCATATTCACCTGCCGACGGGAATCTGATCGCATCCGTGAACCTCGCAACCAGTGGAGATTATGATACAATCATGCAAACAGCCTCCGCTGCCTTTAAAACATGGCGCATGGTCCCGGCTCCCGGAAGAGGAGAAATTGTAAGACAGATCGGGAACAGACTGAGGGAATTCAAGGAGCCACTCGGATCACTTGTTTCTTACGAAATGGGAAAGGTATATCAGGAAGGCCTGGGCGAAGTTCAGGAGATGATTGACATTGCGGATTTTGCGGTAGGTTTATCCCGGCAGCTCTATGGTTTTACCATGCATTCCGAACGGGAACGCCATCGCATGTACGATCAGTATCACCCGCTGGGAGTGGTTGGCGTGATCTCCGCTTTTAATTTCCCGGTCGCTGTCTGGGCCTGGAATGCCATGATAGCTATGGTGTGCGGCAATGTGGTGGTTTGGAAACCGTCATCAAAAGTGATGCTGAGCGCAATCGCCGTGCACAAAATCATTGAAAAGGTGTTGGCTGACAATGAAGTTCCTGAAGGTGTGCTGAACCTGATCGCGGGAAGTTCGAAGCATATTGGCGATAATTTTCTCGCAGACAAGCGAATCCCCCTGATTTCTGTCACAGGCTCCACCAGGGTGGGCCGGCATGTCAGTAAAATAGTTGGAGAAAGGCTGGGACGTAGCATACTTGAATTGGGCGGGAACAACGCCATCATCGTTTCACAATACGGAAACCTTAATATGGCCTTAAGGGCCAGTCTTTTCGGGGCTGTAGCTACATCAGGTCAGCGATGCACATCAACCCGGCGTTTATTGATACACGACTGTATCTTTGATAAATTCCGGGATAAACTGATTGATGCCTATAAGCAACTCAGGATCGGGCATCCGCTGGACCCGTCAACAGTTGTCGGCCCCCTGGTTGACAAGGACGCTGTGAAAGCATTTCTTGATGCTCAGGCCAGGATTGTTGAAGAAGGCGGGAAAATCGTTTATGGCGGGCAGGTGCTGAGCGGGGATGCCTATGCGTCAGGATGCTACGTAATACCATGTATCGCAGAGGTTGAAAACGATTTCAGTATCGTTCAGGAGGAAACCTTTGCACCCATTTTGTACCTGATCAAATACAAGACACTTGATGAGGCCATTGAACTGCACAACGCTGTGCCGCAAGGACTTTCATCAGCAATATTTTCAAGAAACCTTTTAGAAACGGAGCGCTTCCTTTCACACGAGGGATCTGATTGCGGCATAGCGAATGTGAACATTGCCACAAACGGAGCAGAGATCGGCGGGGCATTCGGAGGAGAAAAAGATACGGGAGGCGGCCGGGAATCCGGCTCGGATGCCTGGAAGGCCTATATGCGGAGGCAGACAAACACCATCAATTTTTCCGCTGAATTGCCATTGGCACAAGGTATAACGTTTGACGCCTTTGATGATTAACCGGTATTGAAATTGAAAGAAGACTCCGGAAGCATTTAAAGCTTTACGCTATATTTGCGGAACGGGTAGTTGACTTTTTCAACAATTGACACCGGCGGGCATGATAACCTGAATGTTAAAATCAATACTTAACTGCAATTTTACCATTAGGGAAAATATGAAGAAACTGCTCCTGCGCTATATAGACAGGTTCAACTCCGGTCATACCCGAAGCGTAAAAGCCAGAAAGAACATTCTGGCATCCTTTTTTATCAAAGGGGTCAGTATCATCATCGGATTTGTTTTTGTGCCTCTGCTGATAGGCTATCTGGGTGAGGTTGAATACGGGATATGGATCACCATGAGTTCAATACTGGCCTGGGTGAATTACTTTGACATCGGGCTTGGCAATGGATTGAGAAACCGTTTTGCGGAATCTTTGGCCAAAGGCGAACATCAGATGGCCAGGATTTACGTGAGTACTGCTTATGCCTCTTTGAGTATGCTTTTCGGATCATTCTTCCTGGTTTTTATAGCGATCAACCCGTTACTTAGCTGGTACGAAATCCTCAAGGCTCCTGTTGCATTGGCCGATGAACTTAATATGCTGGTTATCATCACCTTTGGCTTCTTCTTGCTAAGGTTCACACTCAGACTGATTGCCATTATTATCATTGCCGACCAACGGCCGGCACTAAGCAATGTTTTCGATCCGCTTGCGAACCTGATCTCACTACTGGCCGTATTGGTATTGATTCAGACTTCCGAGACTTCCCTCCTTGCGCTTGGAATTATTCTGGGATCTGCACCAGTTATCGTGCTGGCATTAGCCACAATATATTACTTCAGGCGCGATTACCGGGATTACCGGCCTTCCATCAGGCTGGTTGATTTCAAGTATTTTAAAGACCTTACAGGGCTGGGAGCAAAATTTTTTATTATTCAGATAACTGTGGTGATTATCATGTCGACCAACAATTTCATTATCACACGGGTTGTCGGGCCTGAAGCGGTAACTGCGTATAATATTGCCTACAAATATTTCGGGCTGCTGCTCATGCTATTCACTATAATTACAAACACTTACTGGTCAGCTTATACCGAAGCATATTTTAAAAAGGATTTTATCTGGATTCGCAGGGTAACCGGGAATCTGGTAAAAGGCTGGATAGCTATTCTCCTGATTCTTGCCGCGATGCTTATTTTCGCACCATATTTCTATCATGTCTGGATACGTGACAAGGTAGAAATACCATTCCTGCTTTCAGCATTCACTGCACTTTTCATCGGCATTTACATCTGGTATATTATTTTCATCTATTTCATTAATGGTACCGGCAAAATCACCCTGCAGCTTTATGTATGTGTGATCGTGGCCGTTCTGAACATACCTGTCTCGGTTTTCTTTGCCAGGTACCTGGGCATGGGTTCCGCCGGTGTAATCCTTGGGTCATGTGTCACATACCTGCCGGGCGCAATTATTGCGCCGATACAATACAGAAAGATCATCACCGGCAGGGATCACGGGATATGGGGCAAATAATCTGTTAACAGGCTATATACAGAGAATACCGGGAAAGCCGGCCTGAATAGCCTGAAAGTTGCAGTTTGGTTTTAATAAATGAACAATCAATCAAATACTATGAATCATCTGAAAGATTTTGTCAAAACACTAGCAATCAAACTATTCCCTTCCGTTTTCAGGAAACGTCATTACAGGTTTCTTGAGAATCTCAGCTGGAATCACATTCCTGCAGAAGAAGGAGAGTTACTTCTGATGCCGTATTTTCTTGAGAAAGATGCTTTGTTTTTCGATATAGGCGCAAACACCGGCATTTATACATCCTTTGCGCAAAAGTTCATTCCGGCCGGATCCGTATATGCCTTCGAGCCTATCCCTGAACTTTATACCCGGCTCAGGTATATGTTCAGAAAATCAAACATATATAAAATGGCATTTTCCAATGAAATCAGCGAGAAACAATTTAAGATTCCTTCAATCAGCGGAAAAGAATTCAAGTCAAGGGGAACATTGAATTTAACCTATAAGGAAAATGATGAAACAAGATCGCGTGTGATCGGTGTGCGTACCGACACTATCGATAACTTTATACAGAAAAAGAATATATCAAAAACGGGTTTTATCAAGATCGATGTTGAAGGCCATGAATTTCAAGTAATTGAAGGCGGTTCTGAAACACTGAAAAAACAAAAGCCTGTCTTGCAGGTTGAAATAGAACAGCGGCATTACCAAAGGAATATCAGTGAGATCATAGAATTCATCATTAAACTCGGGTATGTTTGTTACTATCTTGACCTGGGGCACCTGATGCTGAAGAAACTGGAGGTGGATGCCGCAAGCCTGCAAAAGGAGGAAGATTTCAAGACTTCGCAGTATATCCACAATTTTATTTTCCTGCCTGCCGGTGCTAAATGGGACGCAGTAGTCGCACGCATCAATCAGGATATCCTCACGGTCAGGTCAGGCAAATGAAATAAAACAACCAGGCCGGTAAAACTAAAACCGGCTGCGAACTGCCGTAAAAGTTTCGTTGAGGTTCATAGTGCAACAGATGAAGAAACAATTCATCCCGGTGTATTGTTAAGTTACGTAACTTTAGGGTTGCTTTTTCGCTGATTCCTGAATTAACATTGAGGGTTCCAATCTGTAACTGAAATGGTCAAAAGAGTCATCGCGCTTTTTATTATTTTAACATCGCTGGAACTCTTCAATTTTGCAATTATAGGCAAAGAGATTACCAAAGTTGCTGAAATAGCCGGAATCGGAGTTACCCTGCTTGTAATTATTCTTCAACTGATTTATCACAAGGGTGAAGGTTTCAGATTGCACTACAAATGGGAAGTCGGGCTAATCCTTCTATCTCTGGTAACCAGTATGTTCATGGCGTATTCTGCGCATAATCAGAATCTTCAGACAACGCTGGTTGCACAGCGCTTTATGTATTTCTATCTGTTTTATTACGCATTACACATGTTGAGAATTCCGGATGCAGATCTGGAAAAAATTATCCTCTATCTTGCCCTGATTTATGTAATATTTTATGTGATCCAATATATTGCCTATCCTACAATTATCTTCAGGGTGCGGGTAATCGAGGAAAGAGGAACCATCAGGATCTTCCAGGTTGGATTATCCTATATGATTCTGGCTTATTTTTATGTACTGAACAGAAGTTTTGACAAGCTATCGCTCAGGGGATTAGGGATGCTGTTCCTGTTCTTCAGTGTAATAATACTCATGGGCACCCGACAGCTCTTATTTTCAATGTTTCTTCTGACAATGCTTAACATCCTGTTGAGCCGCAAAGTGAAATCAAAACTGATGGTAATCCTCCTTGCAGTATTTGCGGCAATTCCTGTTGTTCTTATGTTTCAGGATATATTTACAAGTATCATCAGTTTATCTAAAGAGCAGAGTCAGGGCTTTGAAGAAAATATCAGGGTATTGGCCGGGACTTTCTTTCTTACAGACTTTTTTCCGAATAATCTGGCATATATAACCGGCAACGGCGCTGACAGTGCAAATTCCGGCTATGGAATGACCATACAAATGTACAAGGATGTTTTCGGGTTTTATCAATCCGATATAGGCATTATAGGCGACTTCAGTAAATTCGGAATTCTCTTTCTTGCAGGAGTGCTTTCTATTCTGTACCGGATACTGAAAACGAGGTTTAGCGATGATCTCAATTACATCAAGTACTTCTTTTTGTTTGTGATTTTAACAGGTATTACCGGCGCAGGTCCTTTCGGGGACGCCAATTCGATTGTCACCATCAGCATTATTTTATACCTGGCCGATGTTGATAAGCACAATCGGAACCTGGAGGAAGAAGAACAAGCCCTGGCAAAAAACGCCCCTGATGCGGATGAAAACACTACTGAAGTCAAACCTGGAGAAAACAACCTTACTTACTGATGAACAAACCAAAAATAGCCATACTGATTCCAATACACAACGGGCTTCATTTTACTATAAAGTGCCTGGAGTATCTTTCTCTGCATATCGATCAACTGGGGGATGATGCCAGAAACTTTAAAATAATTGTGATTGATGATGGATCAACGGATGGAAGCCGGGCCTGGATTTCTGCCAATTATCCCGAAACTATCCTATTGGAAGGCGATGGCAATCTCTGGTGGAGCGGGGGAATTAACGCCGGAACCCGGCACGCTGTTGATAATCTTGGTTGCGAATTTGTTTTATGGTGGAACAACGATATTCATACCGATGGTGACTATTTCAGGAACCTACTGCTAGTTGCCGGCGAAAATGCGCCGACAACCATTGTTGGATCAAAAATATTTTTTGCTGACCAGCCGGATGTCATCTGGTCAATGGGAGGGATTTTCGATACCCGGTCAGGCAGAAAATATACCATCGGGATGCTTCAAAAAGATTCTGAGCAATTCAGCCGGCTTATTGAAGCTGACTGGCTCCCGGGAATGGGGACACTTATACACCGTTCCGTTTTCGAGAAGATCGGATATGTTAATGCAACTGAGTTTCCCCAATACCATGGTGACAGTGATTTCACCTTCAGGGCAAAACTTGCCGGATACCGCATTCTGGTGTCACCATCATTGAAAATCTGGAACGATAAAAGCAATTCGGGATTGCATCATTACAACAGTTTCCGTTTGCTTTTAAAATCCCTGACCGATATCAAATCAAACAATAACGTAGGCAAGGATGTTCTTTTTTACCGCAAGTACTCCACCTCGCCAATGGCATATATTGCATTAATTCATAAGTACATATATTACATCGGCGGGTTTTTCAAATGGAAAGTACTCAGCCTGGCGGGTTTTAAAAAAATAATTCCCAACAGAAATAAATAAAAAATGAAAATATCAATATTCAACGGTGCCGGGCAGGTTGATTACATGTTTGGACTGGTTTCGGGTCTGTCTCAGTTCAAAGAAGACCAGATCACAGTGCTTGACGCCGATATAACCAGTGATTTATTCCTGCAGTTTCCCAATGTAAGGTATGTGCCGGTATTCAGATTTCTGCCCAGAAATTCTTCAATTTTAGCTAAAATCCTGAATATTGCACGTTTCTATTTTAAACAAATATGGTTCCTCCTGACATCCTCCCCGGGAATTGTACATTTTCAATGGCTTGACAGATATAAGTTCATTGACAGAATAATACTTCCGACTATTGCCCGAATCATGGGCAACAAAGTGGTACTTACCGTTCATAATATAAATGCCGGAAGCAGGGATAATAAAGATTCCAGGATAAACAGATTTTCACTGAAGTACTTATACCGCATATCAAACCACCTCATCGTACACACTTCATTAAGCAAGTCTGAACTGATGGCAGAGTTTGGCCCCAGTGGTTCAAAAATTTCCGTGATCCAGCATGGCATGAACAACAGGGTCAGTCTTAAAGGGATGAAAACCATGGAGGCAAGGGCATTACTTGGCGCAGGCCCCGAAGAAAAGATTATACTCTTTTTCGGTAATATAGATCATTACAAAGGGCTTGACATCCTGATCAAAAGCCTTGACTATCTGCCTGATCATTTCCTGAGTGATTTCCGGCTTCTAATCGCGGGAAATTCAAAAGATGAGCACTATACAGAAAAAATAATATCCGACATCTCATATTCAGCTCACAGCCAGAGAATAACATACAGGATATGTTATATCCCCGACGAGGATGTGGAACAGTATTTTGCTGCAGCCGATTGCATCGTACTCCCCTATCGGAAAATCTATCAGTCAGGAGTTATTTTTATGGCATACACATTCGGATTACCGATTATTGTAACGGATATCGGAAATTTTAAAAATGATATGATTGAAGGCAAGACAGGAATGATAATCAAAGAAAACACCCCGGAAGTGCTTTCCAGGACAATTGCAGATTTCTTTAATACGGAAATGTATCGGAGCCCTGAAAGAACAAGGGATTTTATTAAGAATTGGGCCAATGAAAAGTATGGATGGGAAAGCATCGGGAAAGATACCCGCAACTGTTATGAAAAACTTTTTCAGAAGCGACACAGCCGGGTTGCCCATGAAACAGGCGGCTGAAGCCGGATTTTTTTAGCTGAACATATCGTTGTAATATATTTTATAAACATCTGTATTATCATAAAAAGCAATTTTCAGCACCGGGAGTATATCCTCCGAATAATACACCCGACGACAATTTGTGCACGCTAAATGATTAACTTTAGCTGATTTTTCTTTTAAGCACGAACGAACCAGAAATGCTTTGAATTGTTGGTAATTTTTTACAATGACCATTCATCTATGCTGTATCTCATAATTCACCATGTATGAAAGCAAGCGAAAGCCCGGTGGTTTTCTTCCGGAATGATGATGTAAGGGATCGCCTAGACCATACCCTGATAAGTATGACAGAGCTATTTCTGAGATATGGCATCCCTCTTGCCCATGCAGTTGAGCCCGCAAACATTACACCTGAAGTTGTTAACTGGTTGAAACTGTTAAAAAAAGATCATCCACAAATGATTAACATTGTTCAGCATGGATACAATCACAATTTGGATAATCCCGGATCCAAAATGGAGTTTGGGGGTAACCGGGCGTATGAAGATCAATACAAAGATATATTCAAAGGCAAGGAATTGATGTCTGAACACTTTAGTGACCTTTGGTCTCCCGCATTCTCTTTCCCTTATGGCACATATAATTCCAACGCCCTCAGGGCAATCTCCGACTGCGGATATAAAATTCTTTCATCAAAAATCAGGTTTACCCCGAAATCCAGGTTTAAGAATTTCCTTGGCAGGTCGTTAGGCAAAGATTTTGTATTCGGAAAAGCCGTCAATTACCACCCGGAAAGCAGAAAAAATTACAGCTTCAGAGAAATTTCCGTTTCTGTAAACCTGATCAGGAAATACACCGGATATGACACCGCTGAACATTACAGCCTGCCGGAGATCATTGAACAGACAGAATATGCAGCCAGGCACACATCAGTCATCGGAATTCTGCTGCACCACCGCTTTCATGTAGAGCATCTGGGCATGCTGGAATCATTGCTGATTCATTTGAAAAAAACAGGATATTCGTTTGTTTCATTTTCTGAGTTGATGCAATAATTGTCTAAAAATTATCGGGGCATGAAAGAGTATATTCATAAAATCGATATTGATAAGCAGATCAAGCCAAGAATGACAGGCTATTTACTTGTTGAGTCAGTACCGTCAGAACCTGGTAAAAGTCAACGTATTCTTTATGAGGGGATCAAAAACTACTTTGGCGGGTTCGGCAATTATGTGTCTGTTTTTGCCCTTGGCAAATATCACTTGGCCCTTTTATTACCCGAAAAACTTCACAAACTGGACACATATGGGTTGATAAGGGACAAATCAGATTTTGCTTTCATTGAAGGAACATTTTATGACCTTCAGCTACCGGACAAGAGCGGCAACAAAACCCAGGACTCAGGCAGCTACCTTGCAGCAGAGGTCCTGAGTATCTGCAGGTCAGGCGTATCCGACAAACTTAAAGAATTCAACGGACGATATTCAGGTTTTTGCTATCTTTCTGAAACAGACACTCTGATCATTTTCAATGACCAGCTTGGCGGGAACAGGGTTTATATTTATGATTACAGCGGATATTTCGCCGTCAGTAACAATGTGTTTGCCCTGGCATCAAATCCCGGGTTACCGGTTTCAACTAATGATCAATCCATAGCCGAAATCCTTCAACTGGAATATCCGTTATACAGAAATACCGAATTCAACGAGATAACCCTCATTGTGCCGTCAGATATTTATGTCAGAAACGGAAAATCTGTTGTATACCGGAAATATTACCAAAAATTCGACAGGAGCAGGAAAATGTCGGATAAAAGTTACATTGAAGGCCTGAAGCATGTCATTGACGAATTTTTTAAGAAACTATACCTGCAACTGGAAGAACCACTCGGAATTTTCATGTCGAAAGGCAAAGACAGCCGGATTTTTCTGCCGTTTATGGAACACAACCAGATACCCTACATTCCTTATGTATTCAAGGATGGAACAGGGGTATTTGATTACCCTTATGTAAGCAGGATTGCCGGATTGCTGCAGAAAGATTTACATGTTCTTGATTCTTACTCGGTTGATCGTCGCCTGGCATTTATGATCGCAATGAGCACAACGCCAACTTTCTCATGGGGTGCACTGGGCAGCCTGGCATCCGGGTATTCATCCACAGCATTAATGGGCCTGTTCGGGGATATGAGTTCCGGAAAAATGCCATCTTTCAGGGTTCCCGGGATTAAAACCCACGAAGACATGATCAATGGCATTTTTAACTGGATCACCAAAGGGGTTACGCGCGAGATATTCAAAGAGTCATTACCCTGTTATAACGGATTCAACATATGGGATCACTATGTCTCGCTTTACAAAGAGTATCCGAAATCTGAACTCCTTATTGACACTGAAATTCATCACGACACCGACAACCGCTCATTCCGCAACACCCAGCCGATCCTGCTCCGTGCGCAGCATTTCCTTACACCAGTCACCCCTTTTGCCGAAAGGTCCATTCTCAACGCATATCATTCGCTTCCGGCAAGCCTGATACGTTCTCAAAAAGCCCACTCAATAATCGCGGCAAGTGAGCATAAATCCAATTCTGTCAGGTCGACAGCTTTCCCGGTTTCCCTGAAACTTGAAAGTCACATACGCCCTGCGATGCTTCAGGTAATCAGGTTCAACAACAGATTCAGCAACCTGCTTCTGCGATGGCAGATCAAAAAGTTTAATCCTTATGTTGAAGCAGAACACTTCGCCCCAAGATCAGAATATTTCAGGAATTTACTCAGCAACAGCACTCCGGTTAACCCGATCCATAAAAGACTGTTAACCAGGATGTACAACACTGACGAATATCTTCACCTGATTTTTCAGGACAATATCAGGTCTTTCTGCAGGGTACCGGATGTTGTATATAACGAGTTGAAAACATGGCACTAAGATCAAAATCCATTAATAAAAGACCAGGATTTCTAAGTATGAAAAAATGGATTATTTTCAGCGGTACCGACTGGTTCAGACCTTCTGTCACCAGCACCCGCCAGATTATGATGCAATTCAGGCAAAAAGGATATCAGATTCTTTGGGTCAATCCCATCGCATTCAAGTCTCCGGCAGTCAATTCGGAGAACAGAAAATCAATGCAGAAAAAAATACTGAATAAGTTGCAGACCCACCTGAAGTTTATCAGAAAAGCAGACCAGGGAGTCTATATATTGGTCCCCTTCTATATTCCTCTTTTTAACGGAGCCGGCGATAAGATTAATGACATGCTGATCAGGCTGCAATTTGCAATTATTACGCTTTTTCTGGGCATCAGGATAAAGGAAACCATATTATGGATTTCGGGTAGTTTTACCTTATCACCGGTTCTTCGTAAACCTTTCTACCGAAAAATTTACCAGGCTGCAGACTTTATTTCTGATTTCAGGACCAACAATCAGACACTTCTTCAGGAACTCCGCAAAAAGGAGTATTACCTCGGCACCCATGTCGATCATTTATTTGCCAGTTCTCCGAATATCAGGGCTAAACTTGAACATTTGACAGGAAGACAGGTTACCCTGTTAACTCATGGGGTAAACTTCACACATTTCAATACTGCAGGGGAAGTAAATCCGTTAATGTTAAAAGTTAAGGCATCGGGCCAGCCGGTTGCCGGTTACTTTGGAACACTTTCAGATGCCAATGACAAAGAGGCCTTCAGAATACTTGCGAACAACGGGTTTTCGGTTGTTATTATAGGCAAAGTACTGGGTGATTATTCATCACTTGAAAACCTGGATAACGTATTTTTTACCGGCCCTGTTGATTTTAAGGAACTCCCCTCCTATGCACAGGCTTTCGACGTTTGCCTGCTCAACTGGATTATGGCCGACTGGATTTACAATTCATACCCTGTTAAGGCCCTTGAATACCTGGCAATGGGCAAGCCCATTGTCAGTTGCCCCATCCCGATAGTAAAGGAACTTTTTGGTTCACTGGTATACTTCGCAGATACTCCTGAAGAATACCTGGAAAAGGCCTTGCTTGCATTGAAAGAAAACAGCAGAGAATTATCAGAAGCCAGAGTCAGCGCAGCCGCAGAACACACCTGGGAAAGTAAATTCAGCATCATAGAATCT
>Ga0334884_1001682_pt1 | contig 31507 bp, 28 predicted proteins | sample GraSluR1_MG_7_FD_207215 | JGI IMG/M metagenome (GOLD analysis project Ga0334884, IMG submission 207215) | Sludge microbial communities from methane-producing bioreactor in Wageningen University, Netherlands - Granular Sludge_12_05 R1 | ecosystem: Engineered > Bioreactor > Anaerobic >... | reverse complement strand
TGCATCAGAATGTATGTTATATAATAATTTAAATGTTGGTAAATCTTCTTCACAAGAGCTGCTATATTCACCAATCATGAATCAAAAAATTAAAAGACTGGACGGTATTCAAAAACTGTCTAAATTAAAAGAGGTACATCTACAAAACAACGATATTTCTAATTTCACCGCCATCACTAATCTGAAACATCTGGAATTTCTAAATATTTCCAACAATCCAATTACTAACACAAATTTTTTGAGGAACATCTTGTCACTGGATACGTTATATATGAACAATATGCCTCATTATACTAAAAATATGATACCAGTTACACCTATCCGAAATATTCAGATACAGCATAACAACATATCTGATTTCACCGGATTCTCAAAAGTAGGACCACTGGACTATTTTGATGTCAGTAACAACATGATTTCATCGATAGATACTTTACTGGATGATGTTGCACTTAATACTAATGCAACAATCGACTTGACAGAAAATCCATTAGATGTTTATGCGGTATGTCGTGATATTCCACGTCTGGAACAAGCTGGTTATACTGTAATTTTCAATCAGGAATGTGATCCAAACCCTGATATTGATTACGATGATGATGGCCTTACATACGCTGAAGAAATATATTGGGGAACGGATCCTTTTAATCCAGATACTTCCGGTAATGGAATTCCTGATGGATGGCTGGTAAGTTATGGAATTGATCCTCTCGATTATGATGTAGCTTTTATTGACTTAGATGGCGATGGATATACTGTTTATGAAGAATACCAGGCAGGCACTGATCCTACAGACCCAAATGATAATCCTTATGTCCATATGATTGTAGTTAATCACACATTACTTTTTTTAGCAATTTTATCAACATTACTGATCGGATATCATCGGTGTAAAAAAAGTGGCCATTTATATGATCAAGTCAATTGATCCCGAAAATACTGATATATCCCACCAAATGCACCATTACTCAATATCAATATGACATCACCAGATTCCAATGTGCCAAGTATATGGTTAGCCAATAGTAGAGGATCGTCTGCAAAGATTCCAGTACATCCACTCTCTGCCAAACGGACTAGCAATTGTTCACGATCTAAACGCAACTCTTCCGGAATAAGATGTGGACGATTGATCGGCCCCAACAACACTTCATCTGCTCTGGAAAATGCCTCTTCCAGCTCCTGTTGAAACTGGTTGGTCGTCGTGGTGTTAGATCGTGGCTCAAACAGAACCCGAAGCCTGGCCTCTGGCCAACGTAACTTTGCCGCTACAATAGTTTCGCGAATGGCTGTCGGGTGGTGCGCGAAGTCATCAATAAACACAGCACCTTTGGCCTCAAGGAAAACTTCCATCCGGCGTTTTACTCCAGAGAATGAAGCTAGTCCAGCCAGTATATTCTCTTTACCTATTCCCAAAATATCCGATACCGCAATAACTGCCAAGGCATTTGAAACATTGTGGTGTCCATAAAAAGGCCCTTCTGCCACCCCCCAGAATTCACCTGAATGAAGTACAACAAATTTTCCTGGGTTGGATTCATGGTATAATTTGGCACACCAGGTAGCGGACTCAGAAAACCCATAACATATCGTCTGGCATGGTGCATGGGGTACCAGGTTTGCAGCCCGATTGTCAGCACAGTACACCAACCAACCCTCACGGGGAATCTGCCGCAGCATGCGTTGAAACGCCAAATCGATTTCATCCAAATCCCGGTAAATATCAGCGTGATCGAACTCTATTGAAGTCACCACAGCGATTGCTGGAAGGTAGTGAAAAAACTTGGCCCGTTTGTCAAAGAAGGCAGTGTCATATTCATCGCCCTCTACCAAAAATGGAGCGTCGGATCGACCCAGCCGCGCTGAATGATCAAAGCCTTTAGGTTGCCCACCAATAAAAAAACCTGGTTCCAGACCACTCTCATCAAGTACATGTGCTGCCAACGCTGTGGTTGTCGTTTTTCCATGGGTTCCAGTGAATACTACCGACCTGCGCGATTGCAATACGTTACGCTTCAACCATTCAGGCAAGCTCAGATACGGAATTCGGCGACTTAGCACTGCCTCAACTTCCAGGTTCCCACGGCTTAACGCATTACCAATGATTACCCAGTCCGGATTCCAATCCAGATTTTCTGCGGCATAACCCGAATACAAAGGCACACCCATCGCTTTTACCATTTCAGAGGTAGGTGGATACAATGGATTATCACTGCCCCGAACTTCCCATCCAAGTGCTAAAGCCAACCTGGCTCCCGCGACCATGGCTGTTCCACCTATGCCGGAAAAATGAATGCGCAAAGGACGAGACAAAGAATTACTATGCACGTTGCCTGACTCCAGTAGTAATTAGAATTTTAATAATAAAATACAGAATGGAAGATAAGTACCCCTACCGATAAATGATGCCCCATTATGACACGATTGTATATGTAATTCTAAAGTTGATTTTTATGATTATATTTTGCATGATAATGCCACGAGATTGGTTAAACTTGGAGGACAACTAATGTTAACACCGGAACAAGTGCAAAGTTTTAAATCAGAGGGCTACCTTGTAGGACCGCAAGTGTATGGGGATGATGAAACGGATCAATTATTAACACGCATGTATGAAATTCTTGAGGGCAAACGTTCAGGTGCGGAAAGCAATCGAAACATGCTGGAAGAAAAATCTAAGCGTGTAGTACATCAAATTGTAAATACCTGGGAAGCCGATGAATTATTCCGTAACCACCTTTACAATGAAATTCTATGCAATTGCATGGCACAGCTCATGGAAACCGATGTTGTAAGAGTCTGGCATGATCAGATTCAATACAAACCAGCGCGTATTGGTGGACCAACCAACTGGCATCAAGATCATCCCTACTGGCCGATCATACAACCACCTGAATTGATTTCAGCCTGGCTTGCACTGGAAGATGCCACCATCGAAAATGGGTGCATGTGGATGGTCCCCAAGAGTCACACTTGGGGAACTTATCTGAGTGGGACCATACCTGCTGACGATGAAACCTTTGATCCTGTTCCGGACCAGAGCCTGTTACCAGAAAATGCGCAAATCATCAAAGTGCCCTGTGAAGTAAAAAAAGGACAGGTCATGTTTCATCATTGTCTCACCTGGCATGGTAGTCCTTGTAACAACTCAGACAAAGGTCGGCCTGCAATAGCGGTTCATTATATGCCGGGATATACCCGTTATGAGCCGCAAGGTAGTCATATAATGCAACATCGGGTCACGGTAGAGCCGGGTGAAATTCTACAAGGAGAACATTTCCCAACAGTATGGGACAACGGACCCGTTTTTAATGTAACGGTATGATTTTTAGGTAAATTGCTGATATAAAAAACCAGTGGTATTAAAATTACTATAGCGGGAATGCCACACACGTCATTGGACATTCCCGCTTTTTGTTACCTCGATTACTGAGTCTGAAGACTTCATGACCTTTTTAAAAATCTTTCAGGTCATCCTCATCCAAGGGTATAACCTCAGAAGTTTTTTTGTGAACACCCATACCTGGTGCAACCAGCGTTTTCTGGGATCGGGTCTTATAGCCCTTCCCCCCAGTAACACGGTTAACTTCTGTTTGGCGTTGATGCTGTCTCGTTAGACGCCCCATACCACCTCTGTTATTATGAACACCTTGAGAACCATTGCCAAATTCTCCATGATGCGTTTTACTCTGACCTTCCACAAGCCTGATCAGTACAGTTACCATCTCGCGCATCTGTTCTGACTGTGCAGAAAGCTCTTCACTGGCCGCGGCAGCTTCTTCTGAATTGGCAGCATTGCTCTGTGTCACCTGATCCATCTGATTGACTGCTGTATTGATTTGCCCGAGCCCTTGAGCCTGTTCTTTTACCGCAGCAGATACCTCGGCAATAAATTGAGCGACCTTGTCGGCAGCACTCACGATATCAGTAAGGATTGCGTTTACTTCATTGGAAACTTCTACGCCTTCAATGACATGCTTCTGACTTCCTTCTATCAGGGTCGAGGTATTCTTCGCTGCATCGGCACTGCGTTGGGCCAGACTTCTGACTTCTTCTGCTACCACGGCAAATCCCTTACCCGCCTCCCCTGCTCTAGCAGCTTCAACCGCAGCATTCAATGCCAATAGATTGGTCTGGAATGCAATTTCGTCGATGGTTCGGATAATCCGCGCAGTATCATCAGAGGAGCGTTTAATAGCATCGATTGATTTCAACATCCGCTCCATGGCAGTTTGGCCCTGGTCGGCATGGTTTCTTGCCTGGATAGCCAAATGATTGGCCTGGTCCGCATTTTCTGCATTCTGATGGGTCATGGAGGTAAGCTCTTCCAATGAAGCTGAGGTTTCTTCCAGACTGGAAGCCTGTTCACTGGCCCCTTCTGCCATCTGGGTGCTGGACTGGGCGACTTCTCCAGATGCGGATGCGACTTGGTTGGCTCCATTAGTTAAATCGCTTACTATTTGTTTCAATACACGCGTAATACTACTTGTTATACCAAATGCTAAAATCAGATTTACAACAACTGCCAGCGAAATCCCTACAAGGATACCAATCCAGGCATTGCGAACGACCGTTTCGATCTGATGCCCAGCTTCCTCTCCATACGCTCCATTCCATGCCATAACCTCACCAGTCAAATTGGTTAGTTGACTTGATACTTCATACAGCACATCAATTTGTTCTCTGGCTTCATCTTTTTTGCCACTCATGCTAAGTTTTAGGGCGGCATCTCGACGGACAGCCCAGTTTTGATATGCTTGTTGCATACTGCCAAATAGAATTCGGTCCTCAGTAATTTGAATAGTCGATTCGTATGACTTTGCATCGTCACTAAAACGTGTAACGTATTGTTCCAGTTCTTCTTCATAATGGGAGGCAGATGAATCGTCCACTGATAAAATGTGCATCAGCAATATAGCAAACTCTTGTCGCGCCCATGCGTCCAGTTCACCACTTAATGCGGCACCAGGCAGGCAATCATCGGCAATAACTTCAACTAAATTATTAATCTGATTGATACGCGTTAAAGCAAACATACCCAGTAATCCGCTGATCAGAATTGCTATGCTGTACCCTAAAATAATCTTGGTGCTTAATTTTGTGTTTTTTAACAAATAATTTCTCCTTGCTTGTGTGGTATAGACTTTTCTGCAATATACACTTTTATACTAATTTTACTATTATAAGAGTTAACTGTTTTTGTCAATAAAATTTGATTGATCCATCTTTAACTAATCAAACCGCAAGAAATTTATCTGTATCTGCTCACAACAAGTTATAAATTATAGAAAAATCAAGATTTTGAGCAGAGATTGAAATCTTTACCGAGTCCTGAAGGAAGGGAGGTACATCTCGATAATCATTACACTGGAATTCTTGCATAATTGCTCATCTTTCATTGATGGCTTAACAACTTAAAATTGAGTGTATTGAAGTAATCAAGGAAACCCTGTGAACGACAGCAAATATTTATTATGATAAATATATTTTTTATAATTTTTCTCATATATTACCGTATTTACCGCAAATTATTCTTGATTTCTTATTAATTTTACATATTTTTTATAATAAAGTCAAATCTGGACTCAATTTATTTCATTTATAAGATTACTATATTATAAAATTATGAATAATAAACAAATTGACTTAAAAGCATATATGCTAACTTTTGCATGCATTTCGCACCTGTTGTACAATGAATTCCTGGCCGCGGTAATTGGTGGAATTATCAAACTGCGGGATACTCCATCGCATAGATAAATTGTTGGGACTTCCTTCAATTTCAGGTGGATGGATGCATCTGATTCCAGGTTCACAATGCGACGGACCTGTCGTGCTTTTCAAATAGTGTAATTGGTAGATATGTGACGCTGAAATAAAAACACGTATAACCATATAATTGTTTATGATTTGTAAAAATTACTGATCAACAATTTCTAATAGGCAACTTCTGATCAACTTTGGAGATTTTAAAAATGCGCTTTATAATCGTATTGACATGCTTGTTGGGAACAGTCCAGCTATCATTGTCTGCCGAAGATACGGATTCAACCAATACCTTTACACTCTGGCAGTTACCCGAACAAACCCCAAGTCAAATGATGTCTTATGTCATCCAAACTGCCAATGGTAAGGTAATCGTGATTGACGGTGGTACAAAAGGCGATGCACCCTATCTAAAGGGTTTTCTGGCTGCTTTAGGTAACAAAGTAGAATTATGGATCATCAGCCATATGCACCTTGACCATGTTGATGCCCTTAATGAGCTCTTGACGATGAAGGATGCCCCAGAAGTCAAAGAAATTTATACAACATTGCCGGAGATGAGCTGGCTTGAAACACATTGCAATATCGGCACTCCCGGAATGCGTGCTCCTGATTCACTGTCTGGTTTGCTCGAAGGCGCAAATAAAAAAAATATTCCGATACGTGATGCCACAATGGGAGAAGAATTTAACATTGATGGAATTCACTTCAAAGTTTTTGGAATCATAAATCCAGAAATAACGAGCAATGCTGTGAATAATTCCAGTTTGGTTTGGCGGATGTGGGATGATCACAAATCGGTATTGTTTACTGGGGACATCGGTGTTGAAGCCGGAAACAAAATACTGGCTGGATCATATCGAGAAGCGTTGCCCAGTGACTATGTTCAAATGGCTCATCATGGACAAACTGGTGCATCAGAAGAATTTTATACTGTAGTCAATCCACAGTATTGCCTCTGGCCGACACCAAGCTGGCTTTGGGACAATAATAATGGTGGTGGAAAAGACTCCGGCCCCTGGAAAACGCTGGAAGTTCGCGCCTGGATGAACAAGCTGGATATCAAGGAACATTATGTCAGTAAAGATGGACTTCATAAAATCAAATAAAGTACTCAATATCAAATCGAATGGCAAAAATTAATATATAATATCTGTACCAGCACAACTTTTTTTTAGTCCTAAAATCACAACTTATCTTATGGGACAGATAGCTGTGTGTTTCGTAATCTTATAAACACAACAAGACAATATTGGAATAATGTCAATAGTTTTCGGCATAATGCGTGTACTTCTTGAGGCCAAGACTGTCAAGTAGCTATGTATTTTATGTAAATGAAGGTGCGGTCGTTTCGTTATATATTTAAAATTGGACAGGATATTACAATCCAGGTTAAGTAATATTTACATAATCAAAATTATATAAGGAGTACCGGTATGGGCGATGATGTAGTTGCCAGCCAATTGGCCAATATTGACGTCGTCATTGTTGTGATATACATGATAGGTGTACTGATTCTGGGTACTTTTTTTGCCCGATACATCAAATCAGCCGGTGACTTTTTTCTCGCGGGACGCGCCCTGCCCTTCTGGGCAATTGGCATGTCGGTTGTCGTAAGCGATATTGGCGCGATTGATTTTATGGCAACTTCTGGTGCTGGCTATACATACGGTATTGCTGCCGCAAACTTTGACTGGATAGGCTCGATGCCTGCCATGGCTTTTGCGGCGTTTATCTTTATCCCATATTATTGGCGCGCCGGTGTGTTCACCATACCAGAATTTTTAGGACGCAGATACAATGCGGCGGTCCAGATTATCCATGCCACCATATGGGGTATCTTCCTGATCACCATGCTGGCTGTTATGTTGTGGATGACTGCTACCATGCTGCACACCGTGCTCGGCTGGGACCGCAACTTCTGTATCATCCTTATTGCGACAATTACTGGTATATATACCATTTCCGGGGGGCTTTCTGCGGTAGTCATGACAGATGTTGTGCAAATGATCGTCATGTTCATCGGTGGCGCTGCCCTGGTATTACTGAGTCTTCATGAAGTTGGGGGATGGAGCTCCCTGCAAGAAACCGTTACGGCAATGCCTGGCCGTGAAGACCATTTTACTTTATTGTTACCACATGACTCCTCAACTCCATACCCCTGGACCGGCATCGTCTTCGGCCTTGGAATCGTAATGGCAACCGGATACATGGCAGGTAATCAGGCGGTTGTACAACGTACTCTCGGAGCTCGGTCGGAATGGGATGCCAAGGGAGGCATGCTGTTCGCGGGTTTCCTCAAGGTGTTTATTCCATTGCTGGTTGTTGTACCGGGACTTTGTGCTGTGGCACTGTACCCTGACTTGTCGAGTGGTGACAAAGCAGTTCCAATCATGATTCGAGAAATACTACCTCCTGGACTTCGAGGATTGATGTTTGCCGCACTCTTTGCCGCATTGATGTCCAGTGTTGATTCTTATTTGAATTCCGCGACGACCATCTGGACCAATGATTTGTATGGACGTGCCTATGGTTGGATTACTGGACGAAACCTGAGTCCAATACATGCACTCAGGACAGGACGTATTGTTACCTTCATGTTCATTATCCTGGCAGCTATGACTGCGCCATTGCTGGCCAATCAGGAAGCGATGTACAACTTCATACAAACCTCTCTCTCCATGTTCCAAGGGCCAGTGTTTGCAATTTTACTTCTGGGCATTTTGTGGCGACGCGCAACACAATGGGGCGGATTGGCCGGACTGGTGTTGGGTGTATCTTTTACCACCATACTGCACAACACCAGTGGCGTGTTTCCTTCTGACGACCCATTTCTCTTCGTTGCCTGGTGGTCATTTGTTTTCACAATCATAGTGACCGTTGTTGTCAGCCTGGTTACACCACAGGACCCCGATGAAAAAGTTCGCGGGTTAATTTTTGGTCAGGTAATGAAAGATGGTGTTGTACAACGGGTTTTGCGGGAAAGGAGTGAGTAATGGGATTCATAAGCCGAATATCTGCCGCAATTGATGCAACCTTCAGCAGCTTTTTCCAACGCGTCTTTCATCCAATGAATGATTTGTTGCTGGGTATTGGTGAGATATGGTGGACTGTTTGTGCAGTCCTGCTTTTTTGTGGAGCCATTGGATGGGTTTGGACTTTGCGTAAGGAGTACGTGAATTTAGATGCTCCTCACAAAGGAATTTTGTATGATTTGCGCATATGGACTATAATTTCCATGCTACCACACATTTTAATTTACATTATCTTCTGAAATTTGCGTGTGGAAATGTAACAGGGTGAAGAGGATTAAGTATATGACACTCGACAACCAAAAACAGGCACGTGATCACAACAACCGCGACGCAGAAACACTGAAAATGCTGGGAATTTTTATGGGAGTTTTATCGCTTCCCGTCTTAATTGCCACTTTTTGGGCAGGTATGCTTTTTGCCATGGGAATCAATTTTATCAGTGGATTGATTCTACTTGGTGTAGGGGTGGGCTTCTGGCTGCGTGGCAAGCGCCTTACCCATTAAATTGGTGGTAAATTGCGATGAAATCATGTGTGAGTACCTCTTGCCGGTTGTTGCAGAAGCAAGAGCCTGGGAATTACTAACTACACCAAAATACCCGAGACTGGCTTGGTTCTGGAATGCTATTCGACTGCATGACCAATATCATGCCAAACAATACTTGAAAATCGAAACGGTGTGGATGCCTTTTCACAGAATTACATTTCAAACTGAGGGACAAGAAAAAGGAAAAGTCAGTTCGCTTGATACCACAGTAGATGCCTGGTCGGGTGCCTTCGCAATTGTTTCATTTGAGAGTGAACTGTATCCTGGTTTCCCATCAGGAGAATATTTCCCACCACGTTTAGATGAAAACGAGGCCTGCGATATCGCCTACAAGCAATTTCTTCATACTGTTATGCATCAACGTAGTAGAGGGAAAAAACCGCTCCCAAAGCACATTCATGATGTTTCATTGTTGTATTGGCCTTTTTGGGTATTGTATGTTCAACGAAAACGCATGCTGGATATCCGGCTGTTGGATGCTGTTACAGCACAACCAGGTGGGAATCGCACCAAAGTCGGTATTTTACAAGCATTCACAGATGCCCAATCCACAGTCAAATAATTAATACTTGTAGTTTAAAATTTTATTCATGCACCTGTTTGCGCCAGTTCTAGCAAAACACACGCAAACCAATGGGAGCGTTGGCTATGATAGAAGTCATGGAAAACACAAATGGAAAATGTGTGGCATTACGAGTGAGCGGCAAGATTACCAGAGAAGATTACATTGGTATAATTCCGCAATTGGAACGTACCATTGATATCTGGAATGGGATAAACCTGCTCATAAAAATTGAACAGGTTGAAGGCATCGCAATGGGTGCGGTATGGGAAGATGCACAATTCAATTTAAAATATTTCCGTGAAGTACATCGGGCAGCGCTGGTAGGCGATCAGGAGTGGTTGAACTGGGTGGTGAAAATATCACAGTTATTTGTACACGAAGCCGCACAATTGTACAGCTCTGACCAGTTTGAAGTTGCGTGGAAATGGATAAAAGAAGGCGAAGACAATATTGATTCGCTTAACAGCACCAAAGATTGAATGGCAATAAAGTTTTTGATGGCCAGTTTATAATTGTCTACCACAGTAACTGGGGTACGTCTTATTATGGCGGAGAGGGAGGGATTCGAACCCTCGGTACACTTCCGCGTACAACGCCTTAGCAGGGCGCCACCTTCAGCCACTCGGTCACCTCTCCAGACCAGGGCACACTGTAGCATGAAATAAAGGGATTTTGCAAGCTTGTCACCCGGCATCAACAATGATAAAATGCCATAAACGAACTACTGCTTAATACAAATAGAACGGAGATACTGAAGTGATAAATTTTGAATCACTCCCAGCCAACATCTTAACACCGCTTACTCCCTTGTTCGATCGTATATCACCAGACACTGCCATGGAGCAACTTGTCGTCACACAAGGTGCAGATGAAGAAATATGTGAATTGGTAGAAAATATTATTACAGAAAACACTATCTTTTTAAAATTCGCCCCGCTAAAAGCCGGTTTATGGTTGTATGTGGATGAGCTCGATCGAAGCCATCAAGTCAGCCAGGGTATAGATGATTCAACCGGTTCGTTTTGGCATGGCATCATGCACCGGAGGGAAGGTGATTTTTCAAATAGTCATTACTGGTTCCGGCGTGCAGGTTTTCATCCCGTTATCGAACAAATCCCCGAATATGAGCCACATGAATTCATTGATGCCGTAGCAGAAGGACGCAATGGAAACCGCAATGCACTACGTGACTTGCAGCGTTCCGAGTGGATCACACTCTTTTCCTGGTGTGCTAATATTGCCAGCAAGTAAGCACGACACCGTACTTTCACTATTTCTACTTTATGCGCTTTTATTGTTTCGGTAAATACAGGGCTCGTTAAGAAAGTAGTATACACTTAAAGATGTATCTGGAATGAATCTTTTATGTTATTTGTCTTATTATATAGGATAAAATGTCAGTCACAACTTCATTGTTCAACAAAGAACAACATTTCATATTTTTAAGATCGCATTGCTTACGGTATACCACCAGGCAGCAGTGTGAACAGGAGATAACATAATGGCAGCATGGTTTTCCAAAGTATTCAAGCCAAAAGGAGCGGAAGCGCCCCCAATAGCCACGGGTGTTAATCCTCCAATGCCGGATTGGGCAATAGACGATGACGAAGAGGACGAGCTCGTTCCGCGTCAAATAATAAATCCTCCTATACTCGTAGATGAAGAAGAGATGAGTGGCTGGAGTGAAGACATACGTATCAAGGCAAAATTAAGCAATATAGAAAGTGCTTGCGTGTTCATGGTAGACCGCCCAATTCTGGACGGATTTTCATTCTGGTGCCCCGATAAAGATTTTGCATATGGCAGTTCGCCGTTGGCAGCAGCAATATTTGATGTTGGCGGTGTAGGCTCCGTTTTATTACATAACATGACGGTTACAGTGACAGGAGATGGCAGCGGAGTACACACCTGGGAAGAAGGTGCCCGCCTGATTGGTGCTGTGATCCGTGAGTTTTTACAATCAGGCAAACCGGTGGTTCAACCGGAAGTATTGGCCAATATCCCCCCGGAAGAAGAAATCGCAAGACGAATACAGAAGGTTATTGATGAAGAGATAAACCCGGGCATCGCTTCTCACTCGGGGGTTATCACCCTAAATCGTGTAGAAGGCAATACCGTGTTCATCACTATGGGAGGCGGTTGCCAAGGCTGTGCAGCTTCAACAATCACATTACGGCAAGGTATTCATCAGGCCTTCCGCACCCATGTACCTGAAGTGGGAGGCATTCTGGATGAAACAGACCACAGTGCTGGAATGAATCCCTTTTTCAAAGAATTACCTGCAGGAATGAGAGGTTAAAATGCCCAGACTTGAAACATTTTCTTTAACCATAAAAACTGGCACCCAAGGTCGTAAAGACATACCAAAATATAGTATTAATGGCTTTCCCCTGGATTTCGATGAAATTGAAGGTGAGGCCGAGCCAGGAAAAGTTCTCAAAGTGACAGGCCATCCCGAAAGTTTTCCACATACCTTGACACTTTCTGGTCCGGATGAAGGAATATGGGAGATTGAAGAAGTTAATGCAGAATATTTTTGCAGCAATGAACCATCCTATAAAATAAGAATGGGAGCTGTAACTCTGGATGATCATTCAGACCTGAACATATGGCAGGAACGTCCCCCTGAAGTATTTGAGGTTTAGTATTCATTTTACAATGTAATTAACATATTACATGTAAAAATACCAATTGGCTGAGTGCTAATCATCTTGAAAATCGATCAGCACTCCCTTGGGAGTCCCAAAAAATGCAAGAAACTTATGCAGAATTAGCAACCAAAACATGTATACCGTGTAAAGGTGATGTAACACCACTGAAAGGCACGACACTCAAGTCCTTACATGAACAACTAAACAATGACTGGCAACTGATTGATGATCACCATCTGATGAAACACTACAAATTCTCGGATTTTAAATCCGCATTGTCGTTTACCAATCAGGTTGGCGCTATTGCAGAAGCACAAAATCATCATCCCGACATAGAACTTGGTTGGGGCAAAGTCGTTGTAACAATTTTTACTCACAAAATTGACGGGCTGACCGAAAGCGACTTTGTCTTTGCAGCAAAAGTTGAGCTGGGCGCACACGATGCCGTGTAGTGACGTTACTGAACTCATCCAGGTAGAACTTGATGAACAAGACAACTTAAAAACATACCGCTTCATAAAAAAAACTTGTGGCCAGGGTGTAGGTCATGAAACATTGTTGCATGATGTACTTGGCGGTATGCGTGTTGATGACATACTTGCGATAAACCCAGGCGATTTTGCCCAAATCAATCCAGTAGATTCATCGATTGAGGAGTTCTTAACGCTGAAGCACCTGGTTGCGGTACAATCTGTACTGGAAGTATTAACAGGAAAAATCAGCGGGACTGCTAATGATATGTGTGCTGTTTCCGGGATCACCTTTGATTGCAATATCACACGGATTGATGCGAGAATCTCTGTCGATTTGGTGACAGAGCGTATAAAATCATGTGGTGGATGCAAGGCTTGTGGTAAGACACGAAAAAAATCACAGCCAGTACTATTTAATTGAATACGTTTTTTTGATATGTTTTCCATGCAATTTGGAGTGTATAGATGGAAGAATCCAGCATACGGCATAAAACCGTTTCGGTGACTGTTGGAGGCGTGTGTGTCGGAGCTGGCGCCCCTGTTGTTGTGCAATCAATGACCAATACAGACACCGAGGAACCTTTATCTACTGCGCAACAAATCATTTCCCTTGCTGAAGCTGGTTCTGAAATGGTGCGTATTACTGTGAACACACCACGCGCCGCCGAAGCTGTACCAGAAATAGTGCAGAGAGTTCGTGACAATGGCAGCAGCGTGCCAATCATTGGCGATTTTCATTACAATGGGCACCGCCTGCTTACGAAGTACCCAAAATGTGCTGAAATGCTCGACAAGTACCGGATTAATCCAGGCAATGTAGGAAGTGGCAACAAACGGGACATGCAATTCGCCACCATATGTGAAGTGGCACGTGACCAAAACAAACCTGTGCGTATTGGTGTTAATATGGGATCATTAAATCCTGACCTGGTGATGCAGAAGATGAAGGAGAACACCGAAAACAATCTGGGAAAAGAATCAGACGAAATCATTAATGATTGCATGATCATTTCCGCATTGGAATCCACAGTGCTGGCACTGGAATGCGGTTTACGCAAAGACCAGATAATAATATCTTGCAAGACCAGCGTCCCACGCTTGCTGATACAACTATATCAGGCGCTGTCGGCCAAAACAGACCAGCCCTTACACCTCGGGCTTACCGAGGCGGGAATGGGCATGAAAGGCCAGGTTTGGTCTGCTACATCCATGGGAATACTGCTCTGGCATGGCATCGGCGACACCATCCGTGTCTCACTGACACCACAACCGGGTGGAGACCGCCGGGAAGAAGTTTATGCCGCACAGGAAATTTTACAATCGCTGGGTATACGCCAGTTTTCCCCCAGCATCACTGCCTGTCCGGGATGTGGTCGTACCACCAGCACCACCTTTCAAGAGCTCGCAAACGAAACACAACTATATGTCCGTGAACGCATGCCCATATGGCAACGAGAATTTGACGGAGTGGAAAGCCTCACAGTGGCAGTCATGGGCTGCATCGTCAATGGCCCCGGAGAATCCAAAGCAGCAAATATTGGAATCAGCCTCCCCGGCAATGGCGAAGACCCGGTTTGCCCTGTATTCATTGATGGCAAAAAACACACTGCCTTCAGTGGAAACAAAGACGAACTCGCAGATAAATTCCGGGAACTACTTGAAGCCTATGTATTACGTACCTACCCCAGAAAATTCTCTGAAACTGCCGAAATAAGCAAATAAGCACATTTATAGAACTTGGTGTTGACTTTTTCTTGCTACACCAAAACCTGACTCCTCTGTATCCACAGCGGCACCTTTTTGCACACACCCAGGTTCCATGTTATGATTTCAGCGCAGCAGGGGGACCTATCGGTATATGACTGCGATTTATCGCGAGAATCTTGGGCTACAGGTAAATCGTGTGGTCTTGTGCGTCTTTCGGCTTTATATATACTCCGAACTCAAAAAACATATAGAGTTCAATTATGGTCTAAATGAAAATCTGTATTACTATAACATACATCCTGATTGCCTGTATATACCTCATATTCTCCAGAGATATACCCTATCCAATACACCCACTCATAAAAGCATTGCCAATACTCTTTTTATCTTTTCTGTTGTTATATTCTTCTGCTCCCAACCCTTCAAAGCGTTATCCGATATTCATTTTTGGTGTTGGGATGCTGGCAAGCGCGGCCGGTGACATCACACTGTCTTTACGTTTCAGCAACTCCTTTGTTTCAGGTTTGGGCTTTTTTCTACTTGCGCATATATTCTATTCGTTGTCATTTTATTTGCTTCCAAGAACAACGGTTACACAATGTAAAGTGTTGCTGTTTATAGTTCTAGCCTATACCGTAGTTATGGCAACTATCATTTTGCACCACACAGAAACGCTTATTGTTCCAGTCACCATCTATCTCTTAGTCATAAGCCTTATGACCATGCTTGCTGCGTTACAAAGCATGAACAAATCAATCCTCTTTTCCGGTGCCATGTTGTTTATGATTTCCGACACATTCATTGCATTAAACAAATTTGTGGTATCTGTCCCCCATTCTGGATTAATTGTCATGCTCACTTACTATACGGCGCAAGGATTATTAACGGCAGGAATGTTACATAAAGTTTATAGCACATCAAACGACGCTTGAAATGCAGTCTATGTATAAAGTGTGATTGGTGATGATTAAGAATTCGATGTCGGACAAGTGTGCGGTTCGTGGGACAAGGTTTACCTGTATCTGCTCTAAAGCATTACAACAGCAATGTTGCGTTCTTTTGTATTGTCTCGTCGGAATGAGAAGTAGGTATTGGAACATATGGTACACTCTGCAGTAACCAGTATTTGGCATTCTGGAATTCCAGCACGAATCAATTGCATCCGGTTTGATTCCCACAAATCCAGATGATTCCCGATTGTTGTCAATCCTTTGGACTCAAAAGCTGCTATAAGTTCGCTGTCAACTTCATAACAGCAAGGTCCTGCCGATGGCCCAATAACCGCATACAAGCTTTCTGGTTCAAGATCATAACAGCGTTGCATTGCACCAATTGCAGCACCGCCAATATTCAGAAAGGTACCTTCACGACCAGCATGCACGACACCGGCAACACCATGCTCTGAAGAAAACAGGAGCACAGGTACACAATCTGCAATTGAAATGCACAATGGTAAGCCGACAATATTGGTGATGAGGGCATCGGCTTTACCGGGAGCATTGTCCGGTGATATGCCTCCCCCACCCCGGTGGGAATCATCAACCTGTAAAACCGTATTGCCGTGTACTTGCAGAGCGGCAACCAGCGTCTCCCCTGGAATCCCTGCATTGTTACAAAACTGCATTCGATTACTGGGGTTATTCCAACTGCAATCACCATCTTCCCTGGACGACATTGCCGCACAGCGCAGACCAAGCTTTTCTAAACACGTAAATCGAATCATGGGTGTAAAATCTTCTTAACGGAATTTAGAGGATGTAGCGGCTCAAATCATGGTTTTCTATCAACCCAGTCAGACGTTCATGAACCATAGAGGCCGTGACACAATAGCTGTTACCATGATGCTCCGGTGCATCGAAAGAAATATCTTCCAGTAAATTTTCCAAAATGGTGTGAAGGCGCCGAGCACCAATATTCTCTGTCTCTTCATTAACTCTTTGGCATATCTCAGCAATAGCATCAATGGCTGCTTCTTCAAATTCCAAATGTACATTTTCCGTTTCAAGCATCGCAATGTATTGTTTAATCAACGAGCTTTTCGGTTCCTTTAAAATACGTACAAAATCATCCGATGCCAAACTTTTCAACTCGACCCGAATAGGAAAGCGCCCTTGAAGTTCCGGGATAAGATCAGAAACTTTTGAGATATGAAATGCACCAGCGGCGATAAAAAGAATGTGATCAGTCTTAACAGGACCATGCTTGGTGGTTACCGTACTGCCTTCAACGATGGGCAATATGTCGCGTTGCACCCCTTCTCTTGAGACATCCGGGCCATGCCCCTGGCTGCCACGTCCCGCAATTTTGTCTATTTCATCGAGGAACACTATCCCGGCATTTTCTACTCTTTCACGAGCTCGGGGAATCACGGCCTCCATGTCAATCAGCTCACTCAGTTCCTCTTGTTCAAGAATAGTACGTGCCTCACCCACAGTGACCTTTCGGCGCTTTGTCCGTTGCGGCATTATTTTACCCAGCATATCTTGCAGATTAACACCCATCTCCTCCATACCGGAATTGCTGAACACCTGCATCATGGAGTTTCCGCCAGTATCACGCACAGCTACTTCGACTTCTCGATTCTCCAGATCGCCAGCGCGTAATTTGCGTAACAACATTTCACGGGTTCTGCTTTCAGCGTCACCATCCTCTTGCAGGTTACGTGCAGGCCCCTCATCTCCAGCGCCTGGATCATTGGGGTGAAAGACTTTCTGCGGGCCACTACGCTGACTTGTAGGCTGCGGAGGTAATAACAAGTCCAGTAACCGCTTTTCCGCATTCACTTTGGCAATATCTTCCACTTCACGTTTCATCTCTTCACGGACAATAGTAATGCCAACTTCCATCAGTTCACGAATTATTGACTCGCAATCCCGTCCGACATATCCGACTTCTGTAAACTTGGATGCTTCTACTTTAATAAACGGAGCGTCAACCAATTTTGAAAGTCGGCGTGCAATTTCTGTTTTACCGACACCGGTTGGCCCAATCATAATAATGTTTTTCGGAGCTACTTCATCACGTAGTTCATCTGGTAGTTGTTGTCGCCGCCAGCGGTTGCGTAAAGCAATGGCAACTTTGCGTTTGGCTTCTTCCTGACCGATGATATGCAAGTCCAGCGCTTCTACTATTTCACCGGGTGTTAAATTGTCTTTTCTGGTATCTGTCTCAATATATTCAGTCATACTTTTTATCCGGTCTCTGCCGCTCCAAAGTTATGTAATCACAGGTGCGTATTTTTCATTATCTAGCCTGATGAGTAAATTTGCTTCCTGGATTAACAAAGCTTATCGACGCGTCTCTGGTGGCGCTCTTGGCCACTGAATGCAGTATCAAGCCAAATCTGGATTAATTGCTTACATTCATCCAGGTTCAACAAGCGCTTGCCCAGGCATATTATATTGGCATCGTTGTGCTCACGTGAAAGTTGCGCCATTTCCGGATTGACACATACAGCAGCCCGGATACCCTTATGTCGATTGGCAGCTATACTGATCCCGATACCTGTTCCACACAGCAAAACCCCGCGGTCAGCATCTCCACTCAAGATAGCTTGGGCTACTTTCTGACCATAATCAGGGTAATCAACGGGATCGGGCGAGTCAGGTCCACAATCTACAACTTCATGACCCAGGGATTGTATGAATTGAACGATTTCTGGTTTATAAAATGGTTCCGGAGATTCAAACCCGGCATGATCACTTCCAACAGCAATTTTCATATTTATATCCCTTACAGGTTAGTTTTACTCAATATGTTCAAAATGTATTTGGTTTAATGTTTGAATCTATTATCAAAAAAAAATTAGTACTTACCAGAACAACACATGGTTTGTTCTAATTAATATAAGCTTTTATATACGTTCCAACACCTTGTCGATCATACTCCGGGTAATCGGTCCTTCACGTAATATGGTATCAGTATCTGGATCATATATAGTCGATGGTGGTAAAACATTTATCTCACCGCCTTCAATACCAAGACTTACTCCAGGCACATGCAACTCATCCACAGAACGTGCCGGCTCGTGTCCACTTATATTCGCTGATGTTGACGTCAGGGGCCCACCAAAGTACCGACATAAATCCCGCGCTACACTGGTCGCCGGGCAACGCAGACATATTTTGTTGGTATCAGCCGAAAGCATTTTTGGTAACCCATCAGGTCGGGGGAAAAGCATGGAAATAGGTCCTGGCCAGAATGCAGAAATCAGACGCTCTGTCGTCTCCGGTATTTTGCCAACCAACATCTGCAACTGCAAAACGCCAGAAATTATCATAAGTACCGGATTGGTCTCAGCCCGACCTTTCACATTAAACAAACGTTGCAATGCTTCTTCAGACGTGGGATCAACGGCCAGACCGTATACGGTTTCAGTTGGGTACGCGACAACTTCCCCTTTACGCAAGTAGGCAACTGCCTGCATAAGACCTTCCATTGTCGGGTAGACTACCTTCATTAAATCACACCCTGTTCAGATAAGAGATAGGCACACATTTTTTCCAGTGCTCTACCTCGGTGACTGAGGGTATGTTTTTGCGCTGATGACATTTCTGCAAATGTTATTTCATGGCCGAGAGGTACAAAAAGGGGATCATAACCAAAACCGTTTTCACCAAATAACATCATGGAAATATGCCCCTCAATAACCCCCTCTTCAAAGTGGGTTACACCCAATTCCGCATTGGCATATGCGGCACAGCAAATAAATCTTGCTGTTCGCTCATGCCAGGGAAAAAGCTGAAGTTCATCAAGCAACTTGAGGTTGTTTTCATCATCGGTACATTTGGGTCCTGCATAACGGGCGGAATATACTCCCGGAGCACCCTTCAATACATCTACCATCAGTCCAGAATCATCCGCGACACAAGGCAAGTTGTAATGTCGACTATAATACATAGCCTTTAATAGGGCATTGTCACAAAAAGTTTTTCCAGTTTCTTCCGGCGCTTCAATCTCATCCAGCTCGGCCAATGAAACTATTTCCCAATCATGCACACCCAACAATTGAACCAGTTCACTTGTTTTGTTTTTGTTCGCACTCCCGATCAACAGCTTATTACTCAATCGCCAATACCTCGCGTTGCCGTTGAATCAGTGTTCGGATCGCATCTGCACCCATTTTCAGCATACTCTCCATGGAATCATGGGAAAAAGGCTCCTTCTCCGCACTCCCCTGTATTTCTATAAACCTACCGGTACCATCCATGACCAGATTCATATCTACATCGGCATTGTTATCTTCACTACAATCCAAGTCAACCAAAACGTCTTCATTGACCATGCCTACACTTACTGCTGCACACATCCCAGACATGGGCATTTGATCAATTCTGCCCGCTTCAACCATTGCTTGAAATGTATCATACAGTGCGATGCATGCACCTGATATGGCCGCGGTTCGTGTCCCCCCATCTGCTTGCAAAACATCACAGTCAACGGTGATTTGCTTTGGGCCAATTTTCTCCAAATCAACCACAGCACGCAAAGAACGGCCAATTAAACGGCTGATTTCTTGTGCACGGCCCCCCTTAGCAGCGTCACGAGAAACCCTGTTCTTGCTGGAACCTGGCAGCATGGCATATTCTGCCGTAACCCATCCCTTGCCAGAATCGCGCAACCACGGTGGAGTCTTGTCTTCTTCTGAAGCAGTACAAAGCACTTTTGTATTGCCAAATGAAACAAGAACAGAGCCAGCAGCATACATGGTGAAGTGTCGTTCAAAATTAACTGGACGCATTGCGTCGACAGAACGATTATGAGTTCTAATAATCACAGACTCCACTATTCTTCGTCTTGAGATTCCCAATGTTCAAAAGGAGTTTCACTATGGTCTTCATAGGGAATCTCTACTTCCTGAACACGATTTCCACGCCTGTCGGCTGGTCGATGGGTGTCAATTCCACTTATATCAGCTGCGATATGCGTTTCTTTGACATCTTTATGGTACTTCTGCAACAGATTGTCCCAAACACTGTCTTCTTGCAATATTTCAACCGCACGCAAAAATGGTGTATCTTCAACAATTCTGCCAGACATACCGGTTTGAGCAATTATTTCCTCCAGCAAGTCCACCGCATTATCTCCGTAAACCTCACTGATCAATAGCTTGAGCTCGTCTTCTTGCTCTTTTTGATCAATACCGACGACAGAAACCTCATTACCTGTTACGCTGCCGTGATTTTGTCTGTTGATCATGGCGGGATCGTCTTTATAGGATTCATACAACTGGTTCAGGAGAAGTCGCTCATTTTCCATGTCCATTACGACTTCAACATCCGGCAAAATACCTTGTTGATCAATAGTGACACCGGCAGGTGTGTAATACAATGCCGTAGTAAGCCGCAATGCAGTCTGAGCAGGTCGATGCAATGGAATAATTGTCTGGACACTACCCTTGCCAAAAGTCTTTTCGCCAACGATTAAGGCACGTTGACTGTATTGCAACGCTCCTGTAACAATCTCGGCAGAACTGGCAGTGCTCTTGTTCACAAGAACAACCATTGGAAAACCTTCTGGTAATACAGGCGAGCGTTCAGTATACAGTTCCATGTCATCCTTGTTGGAATCACCTGCTTCTGACAATCGACCACGGGTATATGTGACCAAAGAACCACGTGGTAAAAACAATTCGCAAACTTCTTTGGACGCGGTAAGCAACCCACCGGGATTCCATCGCAAGTCCAAAACAAATGCTGTCATTCCTTCATCAAGAAACTCATTGATACGACTACGCAATTCACGTGCAGTATTATCTTTAAAATCACTGATGCGTATATAGCCAACACCACCTTCCAGTACACGTGCTTCCTTAATACTCTCCAGTGGTACTTTGTCGCGCTTTACTTTTATTTCCAAAATCTGGGGTACAACTTCACTCTGCACTTTTCTGGCAATAGTGAGGTTGACCGTTGTGCCTCGTTGCCCACGAATCAAATCGGCTGCCTCACTTAAACTCATGCCTTCCGCACTTTGTCCATCAATTGCTATAATAATGTCAAAGGGCATAATGCCAGCTTCAGACGCAGGTGAGCCAATGATCGGTGCGTAAACCATTATTCCACCATCGTCACCTTCTTTTATAGAAACGCCGATTCCCTCAAATTCACCACGGGTATCTTCACGCATACTACGCAACGTTTTTTCTGGTATGAAAGAACTATGGCGGTCCAAAGAACCCATCATGCCTATCAAGGCACCTTCAACTACTTGTTCCATGTCCGGATTGTGCACGTATTCTTGTAAGATTTTGGATAAAACATCTCCAATTGGTTCAACCTGCTGATACACATCCGTTACATTACTGTCTGCGGCAATACGAGCAATGAACCCATTGGACAGCATGAAAATGGTGATTACCAGAAATGTCAACAGCCCGATAAATTCACTTTTGCTGTTGCGCTTCAACATGAGATATCCTCCTAGCGTGTTTATTAACACGCCATATCAACTATTCATTCAATAATTAATGCCATGCAACGAACGGGTATTTAGTATGACAACGGTTCAAGAGCAATTTATATGCAATATCTGCTTTACAGTGTACCAAATTATCCAACAAAATGCGATAAAAATTGTCTGAATACATAGACTGAATAACCGATCAAATTGTTACACTAAAGATATTTTCAAATCATGGTATCTGTAAAAAACAGTAAACCAGCAAATTGTTATATCAGTCAATACAAAGCTGGTTTGTTAAAAATTTACCTCAACAAGTATAATTGGCATCAGATTACGTTGAAGTTGCAATATTTTATACGTAATTGACTCACTTTCCTCGAATTATGACCCCTTTATTATATGAATAAACCTCGTAAGTGCAGACAACAGGAGCGTATACAACGAAGTTATGTCACGAAAAGATAAAAAAAAGTTAGAAAATTTACCTGTACGCAGTTCAAGTGAATTCCCCGATGCATTGCCCCTGATTATGATCAAAAAACAGGTGGTATTTCCTATGTCGCTTGTTACGCTCAACATATCAGAACGTCATGATATCCAACTCGTAGAAGATGCCATGAAAGCGCAAGGCCAAATCGCCATTACTGCTGTCCGCGATATCGATCATAAAGGGCTTGACCTTTCGAATGCGTATTCTGTCGGGTGTGTTGGCCGTATCGTCCAGGTACAATACAGCCCCCAAGGGGGCCTTGACTTAGTTATACAATCCATACGCCGAGCGGAAATCAACGGTCTGGTGCGACGCCACCCCTATCTGGTGGTCCGGGTTAGACTCTTGGAAGATATTGTTGCTCCCAATAAAGTACTGGATGCTGTTGCAATCACTATAAAAATGCAAATGGCAACTCTGATACGCCTGTCTCCTAACATTCCTGATCAGGCACATACAATAATCGACAATATTGACGATCCCGGATACCTTTCTGATCTTATTGCATCCAATTTGGGTTTATCGGTTAAAGAAAAACAGCAATTACTTGAGACCTTGGACCAAGAAAAACGACTGAAGTTGTTGATGAATCTGCTGCAAAGAGAGGTGGAGCTGGTAGAGGTCTCGGCGAAAATTCATGAAGACGTCAAAAGCTCTGTTGATAAAGGTCAACGCGAATATTTTTTACGCCAACAATTACAGGCAATCCAAGACGAATTGGGTGAATCGGAAGAACATCGCCCAAAAATACAAGTGTATCGTGAAAAAATCGAGGCATTGGCATTACCAGAAGAAGTGTCAGCCGAGGCTTTTCGAGAGTTGGGGCGTCTGGCTCGCATGCATGAATCCAGTGCCGAATATCATATAATCACTACCTATCTGGAAACCCTGCTGGACTTACCCTGGAATGTGACAACAGTAGATCAACTCGATATAGTCAGAGCTGCGCAGGTTCTCGACACAGACCATTATGGATTGGAAAAAGTAAAAAAACGCATTCTTGAGTACCTTTCAGTCAGAAAACTAAAACCGAATGCACAAGGCCCCATTCTTTGCTTTATAGGCCCTCCAGGTGTCGGTAAAACATCCTTGGGTCAATCCATAGCAAATGCGCTTGGGCGTAAATTTACACGAATGTCACTTGGCGGAATGCGTGATGAAGCAGAAATTCGGGGACATCGCAAGACCTATGTTGGGGCGCTACCAGGCCGAATAATATCTAACTTGCGAAAAGCAGGTTCAAACAATCCTGTATTTATCCTGGATGAAATTGACAAAGTTGGCTCAGACTTCCGAGGCGACCCGTCATCAGCATTGCTTGAAGTACTGGACCCGGCGCAAAACAATACCTTTACCGACCACTATCTTAATGTGCCATATGATCTGTCAAAGGTAATGTTTATCGCTACAGCAAATATGTTGGATACAATTCCCTGGGCGCTGCGCGACCGCATGGAAATAATCGAGATATCAAGTTATACGCATGAAGAGAAGTTACAGATTGCAAAACGCTACCTGGTACCAAGGCAACTCCTGGCCCATGGATTAAAACGCAAACAGGTACAGCTAACCATGGCCGCATTACGTAAAATTATTGCCGATTATACACGGGAAGCCGGAGTTCGAAATCTTGACCGTGAAATCGCAAATGTGTGCAGGGGATGTGCGCGAAAAATTGTTGAAGAAGAGACAGAAGGTCAAATAAAAATTGATGCCGAAGATGTCCCCGATTATCTGGGAGGTGCAAAGAATTTTTATGATACCACTGAACGCACACGTACACCTGGGGTGGTGACCGGTTTAGCCTGGACCGCTACCGGAGGAGATATCCTTTTTATTGAGACAGCTAAAATGCCCGGTAAAGGCAATCTCATCCTGACAGGTCAACTTGGAGAGGTGATGAAAGAATCTGCCAGTGCCAGCCTGAGTTTTCTGCGGTCGCATGCTGCCTCATTAGATATAAAGTCAGAATACTTCACAGAGTATGACCTGCATGTTCATGTGCCAGCAGGTGCGGTGTCCAAAGATGGCCCAAGTGCTGGTGTAACCATTTTTACCGCATTAACTTCTCTGCTGACTGGCAAATGTGTAAAAGAAGCCCTTGCAATGACCGGAGAAATCACACTTCGTGGCGTTGTCTTGCCCGTAGGAGGTATTAAAGAAAAAGTTTTGGCAGCATCCCGTGCCGGTGTCAAGACAATAATATTACCGGAACGAAGTAAAAGCCAACTTGATGGCATACCCGAAAAAATATTAAAAAAGCTTAACATTCATTTAGTGCGCCACATAAATGAAGTTCTCGACATTTCTCTCGGTATTCAAGTAGAACCAGCAGATGACAACTAGTCAGATGATTGTGCCGTGTAAGTTTATGAGCAAAGGCTAACAAGCATTAATTAAACGATGTTTTTTCAAACCTGTCAACACTCAATAACCAGCCAAGTGCCTGTTATTGGGCGATATTTAAGAAATTGAAAATTCTAATCGCATGGGGGTAATCTTTAGCCTTGTAAACGCAAACAAGTAATTTTAACAAATTAGTTTGTGTTATTTGCATGTGCTATCGGAACCTCAATATCAATGCAGTACACAACGGGGAGTCGCCTTTTCAATGGGATCAGTTCTTATTGCCTTGCTCAGCTTTTTCGGCTTCATCATTGCCTACCATACTTACGGTCGTTATCTATCACGTAAGGTTTTCAATCTACGGTTAGATGCGGTAGTACCATCAGAAGAGTGTAATGATGGTGTTGATTTTGTGCCCACAAGACGTCACATCGTTTTCGGGCATCATTTTACCTCAATTGCTGGGACAGGACCTATCGTGGGTCCCGCGATTGCCATTTATTGGGGTTGGCTACCCGCATTGCTATGGGTCTTGTTCGGCTCCATCTTTATAGGCGCTGTTCATGATTTTGGTGCTCTGGTTGTGTCGCTTCGCTCACGTGGCCAAACACTCGGTGATGTCGCTGGCCGTATGCTCAATTCTCGCGTCCGATTACTTTTTCTTTCAATTCTGTTCTTTGCGCTGATGATAGTGATTGCTGTCTTTGGTCTCGTGATTGCCTTCATTTTCTCACAATATCCACAAAGTGTTTTATCGGTATGGATAGCAATGCCGATGGCAATCGTTATAGGATTATGGTTGCACCGTTCTGGAGCGCCTATCTTTTTGCCTTCTCTAATAGCGCTGAGCGTTTTATATCTAGCAGTATACATTGGAGTCGAATTTCTCCCCATATCATTTGGCGACTTGCCGTTGTTTGCTGGAGCGGATGCAAGCTTGATAGAGTCTTTAGGTTCGTCAGTGGTCTTGTGGACATTAATTTTGCTCGTTTATTGTTTCATTGCCAGTGTATTGCCGGTCTGGGTATTGCTGCAACCAAGAGATTACATCAATTCTTTACAACTATTTGTTGCGTTGATATTGCTTGTGGTGGGCTTGTTAATTGCCCGACCAGACATGGTAGCACCTGCAATACAATCTGCACCTGGCGATGCCCCCCCCATTTTCCCATTCCTCTTCATCACAATAGCCTGTGGCGCAATTTCAGGTTTTCACTGTCTTGTTTCATCAGGCACGACTTCCAAGCAATTAAAAAATGAAACCGATGCCCAATTCGTAGGGTATGGTGCCATGCTGCTTGAAGGAGGACTTGCTGTTGTCGTGATCCTGGCTTGTGCTGCCGGCCTTGGTATGGGCGTTTTGGGTGGAGAAGGCAATATCATAACCGGGCATGAAGCCTGGGCGCAATACTACAGTGGCTCTTGGGCGGATATGACATTGGCGCGTACAGTTGCTGCATTTGTTGAAGGTGGTGCCAATATGATCGCAGTAATTGGATTTCCACTGGATATCGCTGCCGGTATTATAGCGGTAATGGTCGCATGTTTTGCGGCTACTACACTGGATACAGCGACACGCTTGCAACGGTATGTAATCCAAGAATTGGGTGCTACATTAAAGGTAACTGCATTTTGCAACAAGTACATTGCCACTTTGGTGGCAGTAGCCACTGGTGGCACCATGGCCATGATAGCAGGTCCCAATGGTCCTGGTTCTGGTGGTATGCTCTTGTGGCCACTGTTTGGAGCCACCAACCAGATTCTGGCCGGATTGGCATTTCTTGTTGTTGCATTTTACCTGCTTCGTCACAACAAGCCAGTATGGTTTTTAATTGTCCCTTTGCTTATCATGGTAGTAACTCCCGGGTGGGCACTCATCTATCAACTCAGTAGTTTCTATACAGACAATAAATGGTTGCTATTCACAATAGGACTTTTAGTTTTCTCTCTACAGATATGGATAGTCATTGAAGGTCTTGTTCTTATTCGTAAAATAAGAGGTGTTTTACCAACACCATTACCACCATTGCGTATAATAAATACAGATGAAGTTACCAATCAACCAGTAAACAACTGAACTCCACTGATTAAAAGCCATTACAAGCACTGAATGCACAAGCTCAGTACCATAAATATGGCTTAAAATATTACCAGTATACTTAATTCTTAGGTGTTTAGGTTCTGCTATTCACTCACATTGTCAACTGCATTAACAGCATGTTTGATTACGACAGCACCTTTGCGATTAGTCAAAAAGAAGACCAACAGGTTCGCAAACACACCGACCACTAGGCCATCGACAGCCCAAGGTTTTTCAAGGTAATAACTCCAAAACAATACTGCCAGTATCCCCGCCGCAGCACCAGCCAAAAACCTTGTCTTACTCGTTGGAAAGCCCATAATTGCAGCTACCAAAGGAACGAGAATTATAGGAGCCCAGAAATTGTAGGAATAAATCAGTATGTCCAGCACACTTTCTATTGATACGGCAAATATTACCGCCAGTATTCCAACAACCAAGGTCACTATTCGCGCAATAACAACTTCAGACCCGGTCGTGATCGATGAACGCATCAGGGGTTTTAAAATGTCGTTTACAAAGCATATTGCCGCAGAGTTCAAAAATGAATCAGCAGACGACATGATAATAGCAATCACTGCAGCAACCACCAAACCCTGCAACAATATCGGTAATGTTTGTTGAATGACATATGGCATCGCCAGATTAGGATTTATATCCGGGTTGATCGCAAGAGCGACAATACCGATCAAACCAGTTATCGCAAAAAACGGGATGGAAAACAAACCACTGTAGAGTGTCCCACGCACAACATGGTGTACTTCACGCCCTATTAATAATCGTTGTAAATAAGGTGGAACCAGTGTTTCTCCAAACACAAAGGTCAGAAACAAGGCAGCCAAGGCTACAATGCTGGCAGGTGTTCCAGGCAATGATAAGTGCTCTCGGGGAACAGCTTCCATGACAGCACTGACGCCACCTGCATGATGGATTCCATATATCAAGGTAAGTGGTATACCAATGGCCAGAATGGTAAATTGAACTATATCTGTCCATACGACTGCTCGCATCCCCCCGACAGTGGCATAGGTAATGACGATCCCACAACCTAGAAGTATGCCCCAAATGCGATCTATTTCTAAAAAAACATTGAATACATATCCAATGGCACCGATTTGTGCTCCCAGAATACCAGCACACAAAATAAAACCAAAAATACCAGAAAACACCTGTGCAATTTTTCCATAATGGACATCCATAATATCACCAACAGATAATGCGTCAGGATATTTATTAATGTGCGGAGCAACGTAACGCGCAACCAGCAATTCCTTAAAGCTGAAACCCCACAAAGCCACTATATTAGAGATACCTACCAAAAATACCCGTTCTGCATTGCCCATCGAAAAGCCACCACCAATAAAAGAAGCTGACAATGTCGCAAAAATGACAATTGAACCAAAAGATTTTCCCGCGACAGCATACTCAGACAAATTGGAAATATTACGTCCTGCCCATATGCCAATACTCATAACAACTAGCAAATAAACAAAAATAATTACGTTAACCATGCTTAGAATTCCACCTTTACAGTTTCTTTTTGTACAGTAATTGGACTATCGGCTACACCTGCATAAAATACCAGTATGGTTGCTGGTAGTTCCCCTTCATTTTTTCCATAATGCCATTTATTTACCACCTCAATAATAGGATCCCCAGCCGATAGCTGCAATATTTCTTCTTCCTGTGTAATCACCGTCAGTTCACCTTCCAGGAGTACCCCTGCATTGATATAGGGGTGCTTGTGCATGGGTAGAATGGCCCCAGGTGGTATGGTTATCTTCAATATAGTAATTTCTGGTTGTTCATCCGGATATCGTGGCAATTCATTACCATCCCAGCTTCTGGTAGATTTCACCAAAGTTTCCACTTCAATTGAAGCAATAGTATTCACTTCGTTACTGTTTGAATCATCTACCAATACAGCATTATCGGCCAGCAATAAATTCGCATATATACCAAGACAGAAAAGAATACACAAAATTCCATTTTTATAGGGTAAAATTTTTATCATTTGGATCTCCCCTGCCTCAGAATAGACAGAATATAACTTCTACGATTATTTCTATTTGTTGCAAAATTTAACGCTGCAACCAGTCGCTGACGATTACTCGATTAACAAGACAAACCTTTTTATTGAATTTCCACTTCAGCCGAAAACTCCATAATTTGTATGCCATCGAATTCATATGTTCCCAGTTCAATTTTATTTTCTGATAACCAATGATGCATATTGATTACATGTGGTGGTATTTCATGTGGCTCCCACCAAGAAACTACAAACCAAATTTTCGAATAATTTTCGGTTGCATCCGCAATTTGCACAGGTAATGCACCATAAGTATTCCACAGGTTAACATTCGGGTAGGAACCAAGCGTACCTTCCAACTCGCCTTGTTCTACATAAATATTGCATTGCGGAACAGGATTGTTTATCAAGTAATAAACAAATGGGTAATAGGTAAAATGGGCGGCATGTACAATAATTTCATTGTCTTGAATATTTTCTGCGACAAATGCAGCAGCAGACCGGTTGTCCACTTTATAACGTACTCCCATTCGGTGCGTTTCCAGAGGGTGCAGATTCTGATTATAATAATCCATCAAAAAAATAGGTGCTGAAATAAGATAAACAGCACCAACTGCATATTTTGCATATCGAGGGAGCTTGCAAAATGTAATCCCGATTAAAATAAAACAATATATAGAACACACAATAAACAAACGATGCTCATATATAGGTAAAGTACGAATCTGCCAAAATGCGACGTTCCCAAATATTGGTAAACATCCATAATACAGAAAAAATAAAACCAGACGTTTATTCTTGCGCATTAAAAATAAGCCAGCCACGAAAAGCACCAATGATAAAATAAATACCAGGTGGTAATACCCAATTGACGCCCCATAACCTGAAAAAAATGTCTTGAAAGTCAGGAAAGGTTGCTTAAAATCAGGGCGGATTGAATAAATTGTAGTCGCGTTTTCGTATATCGCACTGATTCTGGAAGCCATCAGAATAACGGGTAAACAAACAATACCAGCTAGTAATTGAGAATAAACCCATTTCCAGCGAATTTTCTTTTCCAGTATCTGTATCGCAATCACATGGAAATTAAATAACAATATATTCCAGGCAGCAATAAAATGGCTATACAGACCAAGTGATATGAGTAATGAAAACATCAGCCAATGAAGCGTTTTATCAGATTGCAATGCTTTAAGGTGATAAATGGCAGCACCTAAAATCAATACCATATATAATGAATAAGGTTTTAATTCTTGCGCGTAAAACAGATGGTATGGACTTATAGCACACAAAAAAGCACCCAGCAACGCTACCATCTTGTCTTTTACTACCAACATTGCAAGGAAATATACCAACGGAACAGTAATGACCGAAAAGCTAAAGGGCAACAATCGAAGAAATATGTCAAACATTTCGGTACCGGGCGTTAACCCCAAATAGAGTCCTATGTGGTACCAATAATGCACCAAGAATGGCAGCAAGGGGGGATCACTGGTGATATCCACACTTAGAAATTGTAAAGACCAGACAAAATTGAACGCATAATTAATGGTAAAACCTTCGTCATACCAGATTGGAAATCTGCCCAATCCATGAAGACGTATAAGCATCGCCAATAAAGTTATGAGAAACAATATGATTGCTGCCCAATTCAACGCACCAGTTTTGTCTGTTAATTTGGATTTCTGAATTAGCGACATGCAGATGCATTCCCGATATACATTACTAACAGTAATAGTAATTATTTAACAACGCAACGAATTTAGCGTTTTGTAACATTGACAGGCAGGAGTATACAGATAAATAGATAAAATTGCCAATAGACTGTGGCTACAGAAAAATTGAAAGCAAACTGGTGAATGATTCCAGGTAACTGGAATTCAAACAACACCAGCGAGCCTGTGAAGCGATGCAATCTCTCCTTCAGTAAGGTAGCGCCATTCACCCGGCTTTATGCCATTGGCACGAATATTACCAAAAGCAATACGTCGTAAGCGAATGACCCTATGCCCGACAGCTGCACACATCCGTTTCACTTCACGCTTTTTACCTTCACGCAAGGTAACTTGTATAGTGGAGCTGATGACACCAGCATTGTCTAATATTTTAACTTTGGCAGGCGCAGTGGGCCCATCTTCCAACAAAACCCCCTGCTCAAGGGTATGTGCCACCGCCAGCGTTACGATACCACGCACTTCAGCAACATATACTTTTTCAACACCATAGGCAGGGTGCAGCAAACGATTAGCAAGTTCCCCGTCATTCGTGAACAACAGCACCCCCCGAACATCCTTATCCAGACGCCCAATGGGAAATACACGCTCAGGTATTCCGTCCAGACAGTCCAGCACGGTAGCGCGACCATGGGTATCTTTAAGCGTCGTCACCAAACCTGGTGGCTTGTTCAATACCAGG
>Ga0334884_1001677_pt1 | contig 31650 bp, 20 predicted proteins | sample GraSluR1_MG_7_FD_207215 | JGI IMG/M metagenome (GOLD analysis project Ga0334884, IMG submission 207215) | Sludge microbial communities from methane-producing bioreactor in Wageningen University, Netherlands - Granular Sludge_12_05 R1 | ecosystem: Engineered > Bioreactor > Anaerobic >... | reverse complement strand
ACGGCCTGCCTTACTGGGAGGGCGCGCGGTGCCAGGAGGGGATGGCGCTGTGCTGCTACGTTCCCGAGATCCCGGTTCGGCCCGGTGAGACGGTGCGCCTGCCGCCGATGGCTGTCGGGGTGTTCGCCGGCGACTGGAGGCAGGTCCTGGACAACTACCGCGCCTGGGCCGGCGACTGGTGGCAACCCCACCGGCGCCCCGCCGTTCGCGATACGTTCTACTACGGACTGCCGGACCTGTATGCCAAACAGTCACTGCCCGAGGCACTGGAAGAGGTGCCGCGGCTGCGGCGCTACGACTGCTGCCAGTTCATGGTCCAGGCCAGGCACGTGAACGGAGTGTACGACTACCGGCCGGACTTCGGGCTGGAGGGCCTGCGACAGTACGTGGCCGCCCTTCGCGGCGCCGGGCTGTCCACCTGTCATTACGTAGAGGGGTACATCGCTCACGAGACCTCACCGGTGTACCGGGAGCACGGCGTGCAGTGGCGTCAGATGCACGGCGAGCAGGGGGTGAAGGCCTTCGCCAATGAGGCGATGTGCCTGGCATGGGAGCCATGGCACGGCTTCCTGGCGGAGACTTCTGCCCGTCTGGCCCGCGACCTGGGACTGGACGTCATCTACCTCGACGAGCTGGGGTTCGGCACCCTGGACAAGGCGCGCTGCGACAATCCGCTTCACGGGCATGCGGGGCGCCTCATCGGTCTGAACGGAGTGCGCGAGCTGGTGCGCAGGGTGCGCTCCGAACTGGACAAGACGACGCCGCAGGTCGGCCTGTCCACCGAGGGGCCGGCCGTGGACCTCCTGCTCAATGAGTTCGACAGCGTTCTGGACTACGGCTGCCGCCAGCGGCCCCAGAACCCCGGCCTGTACCGGGCCCCCGTGCACCTGCTGCGCTTCGTGTTCCCGGACTTCAAGTTCATCGATCTGCCGACGGGCACGCCCGACGAGCAGATTGCCCAGTTGCGCGAGGTGCTGTTCAACGGCAATGGGGCGGAGAACTACCTGGACGGGACACCCCATGCGGCGGAGGCCGAAGCCCTCATGCAGGTACTGCGTCAAAGCCGCGATGCGTTCAAGAGCCTGCAGGCCACTCCGCTTGTGCCCACCACGCACGACGGTGTGTACGCCAACCTCTTCCCCACTCCGACCAAGACGCTGCTCACCGTCTACAACACCAACGACTACCGCGTCGCCGGCGCCCTGGTTGCGGCCAAACAGAGCACCGACACCCACTGGGTCGACATGCTGGCCCATCGCGCGGTGAGGGTAGATCGTGGGAGCGCCGTGCTGGACCTGCTCCCGCAGCACGTGGCGGTGATCGCCGGCCTACCACGAATGGTTAAGCTCGAGCAACACGGTCTTTCCTACCGGGTGTCGGCGCCGGAGGGCACGAGGCTGCAGCTCGTGCAGATGAATGACGGGGACCTACCCACAGAGACGCAGATGCTGGAGCCGCTTGTTGCCGAGCTCGACCTGGCCTCCGCCACCCGGCAGGGCGCCCACCGCGTGGCCCTGCGGCTGTGGTCTGCCGATGCCGTCATCGATGTGGTGGAGCTGCCGAGAGTGCAGGATGTGGACATCGCCCGCTTCTGCGAGATCAGCGCGGCCGGACCCGGCGAGACAGAAACGGCCGCCGACCCCGGGGCCATGGTGGATGGCAACCCGGGCACTGTCTGGCCCCACCCGTGGAATGCCGAATGGCCCGCCTGGGTGCAACTGGACTGGCAATCCCCCCAGAGCATCAACCTCGTGCAGATCCGCGCTTCCGAAGCGGTGTACATGCCCCTGGAGTACCAGATCGAGACCTCTGCCGACGGCGAGACGTGGCAGGTGGTGGCGCGTGAGGAGCGGGAGAAGGGGCGCGCGGAGATGGTTCAGACGTCAACCTTCGCCACCACGACGGCCCGGCACCTGCGCGTTGTGTTCACGAAGGGCTCGCACTGGGCCGGCCGCGCGGATATCGCCGGCATTCAGGTGCGACTGGTGCCGGCGGAGCCGTGACCGTGCCTGGCCCGCCCCCGGCTCGCTATCTCACTTCCTCAAGCTCGATGCCGTCGAACCATGCCACATTGTCCCTGCTGAAGTTGTACAGGTAGATCGCCGTGCTCCGCGGATTGAGGTGGGTGCGGAATGTCGTCTCCAGCGTCTCCCACTCGCCGACCTTCTGCGCGTTCAGCGCCGCCGAGCGTACGAACTGGCCGCCTTCCTCGTACTCGACCACATGCGCCCCCACTCCCCCGGCCGCCATCGCTTTGAGTGATACCCGGAAGCGGTACTCACAATCCGGCTTCACCGGGGTCAGCAAGGAGACGTGGCCCAAAGGTGCGGTGGTCTGGTCCAGGCGGATGCAGGCCGTGCCCTCAAAGGGGTCGTCCGCGCACGGCGGTGCGCCCCAGTAGGCCAGGTACCCGTCCGTCACCTCCTCGAAGTCCCCATTGACGAGGGGCGGGGCCAGCATGACCCGGGTGTCGGCGGAGCCACCCTCCCATGCGATCCGCGCCTTCGCCCGGTCCCAGTGCTTCAGACCCGCGAGGCCGGTGTCGTCGAGGAACGCCACGCGGCGCAGGCACGGCCCGTCGTCCGCGGGGGCCTGCCGGTGCGGAGCATAGGCCTCCGGCCAGTCCACGGACCACCGCAGCCCTGCGGGTGGCCCCAGGGGACAGAAAACCGACAGGACGGCCCCGTCCTGCCCGGGCTCTGTGATCTGCTCCAGCCACGGAACGGCGGCCAGGGCCGGGTCGATAGCGGCGACGATCACCGCCGCCGAGACGGCGTCCGCGGGCACCGCGAGGCGCGCACTCGGCCCCGAGCCCACCTCAAGCGCCTCGACGCGCCCGTCCAGAGCAAACAGGTGGGCCGTCTTCGCCTCACCGATGGGCGACAGGTCCACTTCCACCGTGGCACCGTCGACGGCGTCCTCGTTCATCATGGTGATGGCAATGACGCGGTTCTCGCCATCGGTGCGGCAGAAGGCCCGGGCCTGCACCTGAGGGTCGGAGACGGTGATGCCGACGGTATCGCGAAACACCGCGGGCCAGTCGATGAAGGGCTTGATGCGACGGCGCAGGTTGAGGATGCGCTTGACCCGCTGGTCGTAGCCGTGGATATCGAACCGCTCGCCGTCGAGGAACACGCGATGGGCCTTCTGCGGGTGAGTGAGCTTCCAGGTGGTGTTGGAGAAGCCGTCGACCAACAGATAGCGGGGGAAGGTGTAGCGGAACACGTTGGGGTGCATCGTGGCGCCGGACATGAGATGGAAACCGTTCCACTGGCCCAGCACGTCGGAGCAGCCCTCGATCGCCGCCGCGTAGTCGGGGTTGATGCGCCGCCCCTCGGCGAGGACGGTCTTGAGCACATCGGCGCAGCCCCTGGCCCAGTGGTTCTGCCCCTGATGGCCGTGGCGCTCGTTGAAACAGCGGAAGGGGCCACCGCGGCCCATGACGTCCCAGTAGAACCCGTCGGCCCCGTATTGCCGGGCGTAGACGTCAATGGCCCAGCGGCGCATCCACTCCTTCCAGCCGGGGGCATCCAGGCACATGATGCGCTCGGCCATCTCCGGGTGCTCGGTGGGCGGCGTGCCACCAGGTCTTTCCACCAGGGCGCTTTCGTAGTAGAAGTCCAGGCCGGGCGGCCGGTACTCCGGGGGCACATCGGAGCGCCTCCCGCTGCCGAAGTCCTCCGAGACCGACAGGCTCGGGGTCCAGCGCTCGTACAGGTAGTAGAACATCACGTGCCCGTCCCGGGCGTGGATCGCGTCCACGGCGGCCTTGAGCTCCTGGGGGGTGCCGAACTTCGGGCTGGGGTACAGGAAGGTCATCGGGTGCGACTTGCGGTTGCCCTCGGCATCGAACCACATGTTGTCGATGCCCTGGCCCTGCACGTGCAGATAGTCGATGCCCATCCACTGCGCGCTCCGGAACACATCCGGGATGCGCCGGAACTCGATCCCGTTCTGGACGCCCATGAGCACCCAGCCATTGGCCTCGTGCATCCACTGCGGCACATCCGGAGGCTGCATCCAGCTCTCGGCCCAGGCGCGGTAGCGGTCGGCACCGGCGTGCCAGTCGCCCTCGTGCACGGCGAGCACGCTGCGGGGGCATTGCCAGGTCTCGCCGGGCCTCACCACGATCTCCCGGGTGAGGGACAGGTCGAAGGCGGGGCCGGGCGCGGGCAGGGCCATGAGCCGCGTGGCGGTGCTGCTCTCATCGTGGGTGGCCAGGTACAGCCCACCGCGCTCCCCGTACAGGTCCATCCAGCCCATGACTCCGCGACCGGGATAGGTGGTGTGGCAGCCGGTGGACTTGGTGGCATCGGGAACGATGCGGCCGCACACGTAGGGGTCGACGAGGGTAAGCCGCTCCGGGTCCTCGGCGGGCATGGCATCGGAGACTATGGGCAGCTCGAAGGACAGCAAGGGTCGGTCGGTGGCGTTGTGGACCGAGCCGGTGAATGTGGCCGCGCCGTCATCCGCCAGGGCCACGTAGACGGTGACCACGAGCTTGCCCAGGGTGTACTGAAGCCTCGCGGCCCGCTCGTTGTCCTGTCGCAGCTCGATGAGCGTGGCCTCGGTGAAGGGCAGCTTCTCATACCCCAGGCCGTCGGCGGCGAGCAGTTCGGCGGAGAACAACGGCCGGCGCGGCCCGACATCAGCGTAGGTCTCACCGGTGGCCAGGTTCTCGATGCCGCACAGGGCGCCGGTCTTCCGATCCAGGGTGAGGCGGAGGGGGCCGCCGGTGAGGGCCACGCGATCCTCGGCGGGCGCGGTGCCCAACCGCGGCCGGCGGATGACCTGCAGCTCGAAGTCATCCAGATAGAAGTCTGTCGCCTCCCCCTCCTGGCTGAGCCAGACGTTGTACGTGCCCGGCTGGGCGCAGCGCAGAGTCAGGTCGGCCCGCGTCCAGTCGGTGCCGGAGAGCACCCAGCGCCCCTCGAAAGACGTGCGTCCGATTCCGGCCACGATGCTCCCGCTGCCCTTGACGTCATACCAGAAGGACAGGCAGATCAGGTCGCCGGGCTCGAAGGCACCCAGGGAACGGGACGTGCCTTCGTAGTTCCCGCCCATGGTGTCCTTGTTGTCGGTAACCACATGCAGCGACTGCATGCCGGTGCGTGCATGGGAGCTCTTCTCCACCGACAGCGGCGTGCCGTAGACATGCCAGGGCCCAAGTCCCTCGGCCTCCATGTCGTGGTCTTCGAGGACCTGGCCGAGGGAGGCCCTGCACAGGAGGATGCAAAGGAGCAGAACCATCGGTGGCACGTGGATCACCTCTTCTGGAGGTCATGGGGCAAGGCGTGGGGGGCGCAGGTGTGGATTCCGGCCGGGAAGTCCGGTCGGTCCGTTTCATGTCTTCCTGAGCGTCCATCTCGCGCAGCGAGATAGCGAAGGATCTCGCCATATGGCAGGAGATTCCTCGAGCTGCTCTTGCCGGGAGACGACGCTCTCAAAAGGACCTTCCCGGCGAAGGCGGGGTTTCCGGCCGGGCCTCTGGAAGCCCGGCCGAGAAGTCCGGCCGGTCCGTTTCATGTCATTCTGAGCGTCCATCTCGGGCAGCGAGATAGCGAAGAATCCCGCTGAACGCCAGGAGATTCTTCGAGCTGCTCTCGCGGAGAGCGGACGCTATTGGAATGACAATCGCGGCGAATACGGGATCTTCGGCAGGACTTCTAGACCGACCGGCGGTCCACCACCTGGGCGCTCTTCTCCCCGTTGGCGGTCAACGACCTCGGCTCGGTCAGGCGCACCTGTAGCTCGAAGCCGAGGGTGCGGCTCAGACGCTCGGTGAGATCGTTGTCGGTGCGCTCGATGGCGCTGACCGTGTCGTCGGACAGGTCGCTGGACAGCTCGACTTCCACCTCGAGGGTGTCTTTGCCCGCCACGCGATCGACGATCAAGCGGAAGGCCCCGCCCACTCCCGGAATGTCGGCGATGACCGTTGCGATGTCCGCGGGGTGGATGTTCTGACCGTGGATGATCACCATGTCATCGGTGCGCCTGTGGATGCGGGACATACGCGCCAAGGTGCGGCCACAGGCGCAGCGCTCCCTGGTGACGGAGGCCACATCTCCCGTGCGGTAGCGCAGCAGTGGAAAGGCCTCTTTGGCCACGGTGGTGAAGACCAGCTCGCCCGGCTCGCCGTCGGCGATGGGCTCGAGGCTCTCGGGATCGATGACCTCGACGATGAAGTGGTCTTCGGATATGTGCAGGCCGCAGCGGCACTCGCACTCGCCGGACACGCCGGGTCCCCCCACCTCGGACAGGCCGTAGATGTCTGTGGCCCGGATGCGCAGCCGCTGCTCGATCTCCTCTCTCCGGGCCTCGGACCACGGCTCGCCGCCGAAGACGCCCACTCTCAGACACAGGGAGTTGGGGTCGACATCTCCCTGCTCGATGGCCTGGGCGATCTGGAGAGCATAGCTGGGCAGCCCGATCAGGGCGGTGGTACGGAAATCCTGCATCACCTTGACCTGACTTTCGATGTCGGCGCTGGACACGGGGATGACCGAGGCGCCGATGGCCTCGGCGCCGTGGTGGAGGCCGAAGCCGCCGGAGAACAGGCCGTAGCCGAAGAACACCTGCACCACGTCGTCTTTGGTGACGCCGCCGGCCACGAGATTGCGGGCCGTCAGCTCGGTCCAGTGGGCCAGGTCGTTGCGGGTGTAGCCCACCACGGTGGGGTGCCCCGTGGTGCCCGAGGAGGAGTGGATGCGCACCACCTCGCGCAGCGGGAGGGCGAACATGGAGTAGGGATAGGCCGAGCGAAGATCGGCCTTGGTGGTGAAGGGAAGCTTGCGGAGGTCCTCGAAGGTGCCGAAGTCCTCGGGCACGAGACCCTCGTGCTCGAACATCTGCCCGTAGAACCGCACATTGCGGAACACGCGGTTGACCGTTGCCTGCAGCCTCTCAAGCTGCAGTTGCTCGATCTCGCCGCGGGGCATGGTCTCAAACTGGGGGTTCCAGATGGCGTGTTCCACGTGCTGTGGACCTCCTTGAATGCGGAGCCCCTGAGGTAGGGCTAGATCTCGTCGTAGTCTTTGCCCAGGTAGGCCCGGCGCACCTCGCGGTCCTGGGAGAGCTCCTCCGACGAGCCTTCCAGGACGATGCGTCCGGTCTCCATGACATATCCGCGGTCCGCGATCTTCAGAGCCGCGGCGGCGTTTTGCTCCACCAGGAGAACGGTGGTCCCATCCGTCTGGCGAAGGTCGGAGACCACACGCAGGATGTCCTTGACGATCAGGGGGGCAAGACCCATCGAGGGCTCATCGAGAAGGAGCATGCGCGGGCGGGACATGAGGGCGCGGGCGATGGCCAGCATCTGCTGCTGGCCGCCGCTGAGGGTACCGGCGCGCTGGCTCATGCGCTCGCCCAGTATCGGGAACATCTCCACGGCCTGGTCGATGTCCGCGGCCACGGCCTTGCCGTCTCGGCGGCGCAGGCGGAGGTAGGCGCCCATCAGGAGATTGTCGCGCACCGACAGCTCACCGAAGATCTGGCGTCCCTCGGGCACCTGGGTCAGACCCGCCGAGACGATGGGGGCGGGCCCGATGGAGGAGATGTCCTTGCCCTCGTACTCGATGGTGCCGTCGCGGGCGCTCACCAGGCCGCAGATGGTGTTGAGGGTGGTGCTCTTCCCGGCCCCATTGGCCCCCAACAGCGCCACGATCTCGCCCCGGTTCACGTGCAGCGAGACCGATTTGAGGGCATGCAGGGGCCCGTGGAAGGCGTTGACGCTGGCAAGTCGCAGTAGTGTCGACATGATCTTTGCCCGCCGATGCTATCGTGCTGTGTTCGCGCCGTTGCCGTCTCGGCCGGTGGCGGCGCCCTTCACCCGCGCGCGGTCCGCAGGAGCGCCAGACTCTCCCGTGCGCCCGCTTCGCGGGCTGGGAGAGGTGAACATCGCCGTTCGCGCGCCACGCGCCACGCGCCACGGCCGTTACGGTCCCTCGTCTTCTCCCAGGTACGCCGCGATCACCTTCGGGTTCTGCTGCACCTCCGAGGGTGCGCCCTCGGCGATCTTGGAGCCGTATTCCAGGACGACCACGCGGTCGGATATCCCCATGACCAGACTCATGTCGTGCTCGATGAGGCCGACGGTGACGCCGAAGTCATTGCGGACACGGACGACCATCTCGGAGAGCGCGGCGGTCTCGCGGGTATTGAGCCCGGCCGCGGGCTCATCGAGCAGGACGATGTCCGGAGCCATGGCCAGGGCCCTGGCCAGCTCGAGCATGCGCTGTTGGCCGACGGAGAGAACGGCGGCCTGCTCGTGGGCGCGGTCGGTCAGTCCGACCACCGCCAGCATCTCCAGCGCCCGCTTGCGCAACGCGGCTTCCTCGGTGCGGGCCGCGGGGAGCCGCAGGGCGGCGGACCAGAAGCCGGCCCGGCCCGTGGTGTGACAGCCCACCAGGACGTTCTCCAGGACGGTCATCTGCGAGAAGACCTGGAGATTTTGGAAGGTGCGGGCGATGCCGGCCCGGGCGATGGCATGGGGGGCCGCACGGGTGATGTCACGGCCCCGGAAGCTGATGCGCCCGGAGCTGACCGGGAAGACGCGGGAGACCATGTTGAACAGTGTGGTCTTCCCCGCCCCATTGGGGCCGATGATGGCCAGCACCTCACCCTGGCGCACCTCGAAGGACACGCTGTCCAGGGCGGTGACGCCGCCGAAGGACTTGGTGACCTGCTCCACCTGCAGGACGATGTCAGACATGGGCGTCCCCCCTGGGCCCGGTCCACGGCAACAGGCCCCAGCCACGCCGCACCAGCCCTGCCAGGCCGTCGGGCATGAAGATGACAAACAGCATCAGGAGGGTCCCGTAGACGACCACGCTCAGGTCGCGGATGAGCTCGATCTTCTCGATCTGCTGGCCAAGAGCCGTCATCAGGGCCGCTCCCAGCACGGCGCCCCACAGGCTGCGGGCGCCACCGACGACCACCATCACCAGAAGCTGCACCGAGAACATGAGCCCGAAGGGCTCGGGGCTGACGAAGGTGATGTAGTGGGCGTAGATGCTCCCGGCTAAGGAGGCGAACCCGGCGCCGAGGACAAAGACCTGCACCTTGTAGCGGGCCACATCGACGCCGCAGGCGGAGGCCGCGATCTCGCTGTCGTGGATGGCCCGCATGGCGCGGCCGACTCGGGATTCCACCACATTGAGGCCGATGGCCAGGCAGGCGGCGGTGCCGGCCCAGGCGAGGTAGAAGTTGAGCATATCGCCCTTGAACACCAGGCCGCCGATGGAGAGCCTGGGGATGGAGGCGATGCCGCCGAAGCCCTCGGTGATGGGCTTGGCCTCGTGGAAGAACACCTGCACGATGATGCCGAAGCCCAGCGTGGCCATGGCCAGATAGTGGCCGTGGAGCCTGAGCGTCGGCCGCCCCACGAGTGCCGCTACCGTGCAGGTGATGACGATACCGGCGAGCAGCGCCAGCCAGGGATTGAGGTCGGCTTTGGTGGAAAGCACCGCGGAGGAGTAGGCACCGAGGCCGAAGAACGCCGCCTGTCCCAGCGAGGCCTGTCCGGCGTAGCCCATGAGCAGGCTCAGGCCGATGGTGACCATGGAGTACAGGCCGATCAAGACCCCCAGTTGCTGCAGATAGTGGCTGCGGGCGACCAGAGGAAACAGCGCCACGGCCACGAGCAGAAGCAGCAGGGGGACCGCATTTCTCAGAGCATTGAGCATAGTGTTGGAAACCGAGCGCGACCTGCCCGGGGGCGGCCGCGGAATAGGTGTCTGTGTGCTTTGCCGCCCGCGCAGACGGGCGGGCCGACGCTGAGCTCTCGCCGACGAAAGGCGGGCCCGGGCCCCGCGGCGGGCCTCGGAGGCCACCAGGCGTGGCCTCAGACGGTCTGGTGAAGCTCCGCCTCAGACCCACGAGCACTGCCCGGAGGCTCGCGTCGAGTCGGTGCCGCGGCCGATCCCGCAGGGGGGGACGCCGAGTCGGGCTGGAAACTCAGGCTGTGCTGGCTCGGGCAAAGTGCCTACCCACGTCGCCTCATCCCCCGCATATACTTGCGGCGAGGCGCTGGATCGCGCCTCCCCCCGCCTGCGGGGGGATTGAGGGGGGGCGTCGTAGGGCCGGCGATCCGCAACGGCCGGGACCCCACCCAGGGCCTTCCCGCAAGGCGGGTAGGGAGCACGCCCAACGGCTTGGTTTGGGCCGCAGAGCGTGCGCCACACGTCGGCAAAGTCCGCCCATACGGGCATCTACAGCCCCTCCGCGGACTTGCGAACAAACAGCCCGCTGGGGCGCAGGAACAGGACCAGGAGCAGGACCAGGAAGGCGAAGGCGTTCTTGTAGCCTGAGCTCACAAGGCCCGCCCCCATGGACTCCAGCACCCCCAGCAGCACCCCGCCGGCCACGGCACCCACGCCGTTGCCCAGGCCCCCGACGATGGCGGCGCAGAAACCTTTCACGGCCAGAGGGGTGCCGGAGCTGCAGGAGACCATGGTCAGCGGCGCCAGGACGACCCCGGCGACACCGCTCATCCCGGCGCTGAGGCCGAAGGCCAGGAGCGTCATGCGCTCGACGCCGATGCCGGCGAGCTGCGCCGCCACGCGGTTGATGGCGCAGGCCCTCATGGCCTTGCCGACCACGGTGAGGTTGAAGAAGAGCTGCGTGGCCACCACGATCAGCAGGGCGGTGCCGACGACCCACAACTCCTGAGGCGCCAGGGCGGCGCCTCCCACGGCGATGGGGGTGTCGCCGGAGAATGTGTCCAGGGCCTGGGCATTGGGGCCCCAGAGGGCCAGAGCCAGTCCCCTCAGCGCCATGGAGGCCCCGATGGTGACGGTGATCATCGCCATCACGGAACGACGGCTGACCGGACGTATCGCGAGCCGCTCGAGGAGGATGCCCACGAGGGCCACGACGATGCCGGCGATCAGGGCCGAGGCGAGGGGGGGCACATGGAACTGAGCCAGGGTGACGGCGATCAGGCCTCCGAGCATCACGAACTCGCCCTGGGCGAAGTTGATGACACCGGTGGCATTGTAGATGATGGTGAAGCCGAGGCCCACAATGCCGTACACCGTACCGAGGGCGATGCCGGAGAGGGCCAGTTGCAGCAGGGTATCTGACAGGCTCATTGGGTGGGTCTTCCGCCTTTGAGTGGGTGGTCGGATGCGGCGCGTTCATCCGGCCCGGCGGGGGGCCGGCCCGAATGCATGGCGACGGCGGCAGGGATGGTCGCCGGCCCCCGGACGGCGGATGGGGGCCGGCGCATGTCCGTGGCCGGTGGCAGACCGCAGCGCAGGTTCGCCTGCGGCGGCCTACTCAGCGAGCGTCCACTTGCCGCCCTCGACCTTGACCCACACAAATGCATCCTCGGTGAGGCCGTTGTGATCGGTGGGGCTGTAGTTGAAGGTGCCGGCGGTGCCCACGAAGCCCGAGGTCTTCTCGATGGCATCGCGCACGGCCTCGCGGTCGTCCTTGCCCGCGGCCTCGATGGCCTTGATGACGATATGCAAAGAGTCATAGGCGTGGCCCGCGAAGGTGTCGGCATCCTTGGAGAACTTGTCCTTGAAGTCGGCGGCGAACTTGGTCAGGACATCCTTTTGCTCCCCGCCCTCGGGCAACTGGTCCACGACGATGAGGCGGCCGGCGGGAAGCTGAACCCCCTCGGCGGCTTCCTTGGCCAGCTCCAGGAACGCGGCATTGGCCACACCGTGGCTCTGGATAAGGGGCATGGCCATGCTCAGCTTCTTCATGCCGATGGCCACGTGGGCCGGCCCGGGGTTGGTTCCCCAGCAGACCACGGCTCCGGGGCTGAGTTTCTTGATCTTCGTGAGCTGGGGCGTCATGTCGGTATCGTTGGTGCCGAACTGTTCCGAGGCGAGGATCTCGATTCCGGCGGCGGGGAACTGCTTCTCCATCTGCTGGCGGCCGCTGTCACCGTAAGGGTTGGCGTCACAGATGGTGGCGACTTTGGTGATCTTCTGCGCCTGCAGGTACTTGACGATCTTGGCCACGGCGAGCAGATCGGTCTGCGGCACGGCGAACACGAAGGAGGCCAGGGGCTCGGTAATGGTCTTGCCTGCGGCGCAGGAGACCAGAGGGACCTTGGATTCCTCGCACTTGTCCTTGATTGCCATCGTGTTGGGCGTGGTGCTGGGGCCGACGATGGCCACGACCTTCTCGGTCTCGATCAGATCGGTGCAGGCCAGGACGGCTTCATTGGTCTCGCTCTTGTCGTCCTTGATGATGATATCCAGCGGGCGCCCCAGGACGCCACCGGCGGCGTTGATCTGCTCCTCGATCATCTCCGCCGCCCGCTTCTCGGGCTCACCAAGGGGGGCCGCTCCGCCGGTGACGGCGAAGATCGCACCGATCTTGACCGGCTCACCCGTCGGCGCCGCGCCGCCCTCTCCCGCGGGCCCTCCTTCGCCCTCGTCATAGCCCGGCAGGCCGGCCATCCCGCCCTCGGGCGGCTGACTCTCCGGCTCCGGCGATTTGGGGCAGCCACCAAGCGCCGCCACGCCCAGCACCAGGGCCACGAGCGTACACCCGACGAGCATCGCTCTCCACATTGTCATCCGTCTGCCTCCCTTTCGACGACTGTGCAAGGTTCGAAAAACACCCCCCGCAGGACGCGGAAAGATTGGATTGGCTATTCGTCGCTTCTCACCACACACCTTCCCCGTTTCTTGCAGCCGGCGGACAGGAGACAAGGACCGAGCGCTCAGGCGCCGGCAGACGGCGGCTCCCACGGCCCGCGGGGACATGGAAGGCCACACTCGGGACACGTGGCGCCACGCGCCCGGACTCGACCGCGGCCCTCCGTGCAGGCCCCGGCCGAGTAGATCACTGCGTCTAGGCCCAAGGAGGCTGTGCGCCGCGACGGAGCGGGCCACTTGTCGCCCGCTCCGCACAGACCCGGCCCGCAAGAGGTACCCGCGCGCCCGCGGCGAACCCACATCTTGCTCGACCCAATACTCACGCTGGATGGAGGCATCACCATGCCGCAGGTTGCGGTATCGGCACAACTCATCGTCTATGGCGGCAGGCAGAACGATGACCTGTCGGGAGTGCTCAAGGAGCTGCGAGACGCCGGCTATGACGGAGCGGAGATCGGCACGACCTTCGTGGACGCACCCCTCGATCAGGTGCGCGGGGCCTTCGGAGACACCGGCCTCAGGCTCTCCGGCATCCACGGCGGGTACGGACAGGTCACGGACCCCGACTGGCAGGACAAGGCCATCGAGTTCTGCGGGCAGATGGACTGCGGGTTCATCATCTGCTCCGGCGTCGCCCCCGGTGAGGGCATCGCACCGTACATTGACAGCGCCCAGGCGTTCAACGCCTTCGGACGCAAGTGCCACGGCAGCGGTCTGACCTTCTGCTACCACAACCACGCCTGGGAGTTTGAGACCTTCGAGGGAGAGAAGGGCATCCACAAGCTGTGCGCGCTCACGGACCCGGAGTTTGTCAAGCTGAACGTGGACGTGTACTGGGCGACGGTGGGGGGCGAGAACCCGGCGGAGTTCATCGACCGCTATGGGGACCGTGTGGGGTACTATCACTTCAAGGACGGCCCCTACACCGCCGGTGGCTCGGTAGCTCCGGGGCCGTACACGTTCAGCGAGCTGGGCAAGGGCACGGTGGATCTGGCAGGCGCTCTGGCGGCCGCTGCGCGCCATGACCCGCAGTGGATCGTCTACGAGCAGGACAGCTCGGAGTTGGCGCCGGGCGAGGCCTGCAGGATCAGCCGCGAGCATCTGAAGACGTTGGGGGTCTGAACGGAGGGACGGCGACGGCGGGAACGGCCGTGGCGCGCAACGGCAACGGCGCCCGCCGTTGATGGGGCGGGCCCCGCCGGGCGGGACCCGCCGCCTTTGGCCGGTCGGACGCATCTCTCGCCGCGGCCCCTCTCCTGTCCCGCCCTGCGGGAGCCAGGAGAGGGGTCAGAGGCGACGGCTACGCCCCTGCGCCTGGAGGTCCAGCCGAGAAGTCCGGCCGGTCCGTTCCATGTCATTCTGAGCGTCCATCTCGCGCCGCGAGATAGCGAAGAATCTCGCTGAATGCCGGGAGGTTCTTCGAGCTGCTCCCTCCGGGAGCTGACGCTCTGGCAACGACATTCCCGGCGAAGGTGGGGTCTGCGGCCGGACTTCTAGTCCATGGGATTGCCGCTCATGTTCTCGCCCTTGTCCTTGACCGCCTTGGCGTGGCCGTCGAAGTAGGCCGTATTGGCCAGACCGTTGTGGCGATAGGCCACGTAGAGCGCGAAGTCCGCGGGGAACGAGCTGCCCTGCGAATAGGCGTCCCAGACCATGGGACACTCCGACGGCTTGTGCACCTGCCCCAGCGAGAGCGGCGGCGCCGTCACGCCCGCGCTGGGCACCACGAACGTCATCACCAGCGTGTTGCAGCTATAGCTGATGTCCTGCTCGCTGGAGATGGCCGAGGCCTCCACCGATCCCTGCTTGTCACTGGGACAGGTCCAGATCTGCTGGTTCCGCATATAGGGCGAGAGCAACTGGGACATGACAAGAACGCCGCCGGGGGCCTCGATCGCCGCCGGGGGCGTGCATTCGTCGTTATCCTCGGCGTACATCAGCGTGGCCATGGCGATCTGCTTGACATTGGACAGACAACTGGACTGCCGGGCCTTCTCCCTCGCTCTGGCGAACACGGGGAACAGGATGGCGGCGAGAATGGCGATGATCGCGATCACAACCAGTAGTTCGATGAGCGTGAAGCCTTTTCTCAAGATACTCAGCACCTCCGGGTCATGGTTGCTCCAGACCATAGTAGACACGTGAGGACCGATGCCGGTTCCCTTCGCGCCCGGCGTTGCTTTCCCCCGACGGTTGTGGCACTATTGGCCGGTCCTCGCCACCGCCCTTCCCGGAACGGTGATCCAAACCTGGAAAGACGCCCTGCAGTCATGAAGCCTCCCCTGTGAAGACACTCATCCTCGTGGCGATCATGTTCCTGGGCTCCGCGATCCAGGGAGCCACCGGCTTTGGTTTCGGGCTGTTCGCCGTGGCCGCCATGTCGCTCTTTGAGTCCCTGACGGTCACCACGCCGCTGCTGGCCGTGCTCAACGTCCCCGTCACGATCTACGTGTTCTGGAAGCTGCGGCACTCGGTGGTCTGGTCGCGACTTGCAGTCATCATCGCCGCCACGCTGGTGGGCATCCCCATCGGGGTGTTTGTGCTGGTCAACTGGCCCCAGGCGCTGCTGATGAGGGTGCTCGGGGTGGTCCTGATCCTGGCGGGTCTGCGCTCGGCGGTGGCCACACGGAATGGGAACGCACCGCGAGCGGAAGCATGCCCTGAGAGCCGCTGGCCCGACGTGGTTCTGCAGCTCCTGGTGGGCCTGTCGGTCGGCGCCCTTGGAGGCGCCTTCAACACCGGCGGCCCGCCGATAATCGCCTACATGTACTGCCGGCCGTGGTCGAAGGAGGAGCGCACCGCCGGCCTGCAGGCGGTGTTCGTCATCAACCTGGCCATGCGCATCGTCACCATGTCCTGCGCCGGGCTTTACAACGTGGCTCTGCTGAAGACGGCGGCGATCTGTCTGCCCGGAGCCGTGCTGGGGATGTTCGTGGGCCATGCCCTGTTCCGGCGCGTGCCGGCCCGGGGCCTGGAGCTGTTCGTCGTCGTCTTCCTGCTGGCCATCGGCCTGAAGCTCATCATCTTCCCCGGCGGGTGACGTGAGGCCCCACGGGCGGCCACCGGGATGTCTCCCCCACGCCGCCCGGCGCCTCCGCGCGGCGTCTGCAGATCCGGAGGCAGAACCATGACGGCTCCCGTGCTTGCCGCCCTCCTCGGAGCACTCACCCCCCAGCCACAGCAGCTCACTATCCACTCCGGATGGCTCGCCCTGTCGGGTGAGGTCCGGGATCTGCAGGTCCCGGCCGGAGCGGATTACGACGGCTGCGCCGAGGTCCTGGCCGAGGCCCTGCGAGCCGCGGGCGTCTCGGTACAAGCGGGCCGCGACGCGGAGGCCGCGAGCTTCTCTCTGGGCGCGGGAGCGCCGCTTGAGCCACTGCCCGAGGGCGATCTTGCCCAGCAGGGCTATGTGCTGGCCGTCTCGCCCCGGGGCATCTCGGCCCGCGGCGGCTCCCCCGCCGGGCTGCTGTACGCGGCGCAGACCCTGGCCCAGTTGCTGCGCCTCTACGCCGAAGCCGGCGGCGTGCCCTGTCTGAGCATCGTGGATTACCCGCACTTGGAGCTGCGCGGCATCTACATCGAGGGCGGCCAGGAACGGTTCGGTCGTATCGTCGAGGCCGACTACCTGTGCGAGCAGATCCGCCGCCTGGCCGGGTTCAAGATGAACGCGCTGTGCATCGAGTGCTACAACCTGTTCCCCTTCGCCTCCTTCCCCGACTGCGCCGACGAGGGCACGCTCAGCCCCGATGAGTGCCGCCGCATCAACGCCGAGGCCGACAAGTACCACGTCATCCTCATCCCTTCGCTGCAGACCCTGGCTCAGGCCTGGGAGCTGTTTTGGACCTCGGAAGCCGGGGTCCCGTACCGGGAGGCCACCGCCCCCGGCCTCGTCTGCCCATCCAACCCCGCGGTCTACCCGGTGATCGAGGGGCTGTACCGCGACCTGCTCACCTGGTTTGAGAAAGCTCCGCTCATCGGAGTGGGTTGTAGCGAGATCGAGATGCGGTGGCAAGAGCGGTACTGCCCGGCCTGCCGGGCGCGGATCGAGGGTGGCGAGACGGTACGCGACCTGCTGCTTTGCCACGCTCAGAGGCTCACGGAGCTGGTGCGCGGGCTGGCCGCGGAGCTGGGGCGCCAGGTGCGGCCAATGATGTGGGCCGATGAGTTCTACATGTACGGCGAGGGTCGCAACTGGTTGGGCCTGGACCGCATCGACAAAGACACAATCATGGGGTTTTGGAAGTACTGGCGGGATTACGAGGGCCTCGAGGGCCTGATGGCCCGGGGATACGACGTACTGGGTATCTCGGCCATGTACAACCACTGCTTCTACCTGGCCGACCTGTCGCCCACCGATCCCCCCAAGTCCTGGCCCGCCATGGAGCAGACGGGGACGCTGAACATCACGGAAATGGTGGCGCGGGCCGCCCGGTCTCAGCTCGATCACCCCGACCGCCGCTTCCTCGGAGTAGCGACCGCCTCGTTCTCCAAACACCGTCTGCGGGCGTTCGACTCGATCTGGTACGGCTTTGCCCTCAACGGGCATTGCACCTGGAGCCATCCACAGCGGGCCCCTGAGGACACCCAGGCCGCCTTCACCTCGGCCTTCGCCCGGCATTTCTACGATGCCCGCACTCAGGAGGCGGCGGCGACCCTGGCCGAGTGCATGGTCGAGCTGGACGCGGCGAAGTCGCTGCTGGAGGCCAACAACCAGGTGCTGCACGATGTGGTGGGTGTAGTCGACACGCAGGAGGCGGGCTATCTGGGCAACACGCTCTGGGGGGCGCAGCACAGGTGCTGCGAGCTGGTGGCCCAGAGGTCCGCGGAGCTGGGGCCCGTCCGTCGGCGGGCACAGGAGGCGACGGCCGTCGGCGAGCGGGCCGCCGGGGAGCTGGACGGTCTCCGCGGCCGGGTCGGGGACTTCGGGGCCCTGGGCGACCTGTGGCTGGCGGCGGAGAAGATCGCCGCCCACGCTCAGAGGGAGCTGCTCTTGCTGGATACCGCGGATGTGCTTCTCTTGCGGGAGGCGGGCGGTGCGGCGGACATGGCCAGGCGGTGGGCCTCACACCTGGAGCGGCTGGAGCGCGTGCGCAGACGTTCCCGGCACCTGTGGCGCAGCGGTGACCCCACGGGCATCCTGGCGCTGCGCCGCGATGCGGCCGCCATCCACAGCCACCTGGAACGCCTGTCACGAGGGGGGGGTGGCGAGCCCGAACCGGGGACGTTCCTGCTGAAGGACGACTTCACGCACCGGCGTGACAGGCTGTGGGTCTTGCTGGGGGCTCCCCGGGTGGCGGGAGGACGTCTGAGCACTGAGGCGCCGGGGGGCTGGGAGCGCTACTGTGGTCTTGTGAGCACCCAGGAGTTCGCCCTCGAGCCGGAGCGGCCCCTGAGGGTGGAGTTTGACCTCACGCCCCTGGCCATGGGGGTCGACAGCCAGCTCTTCGGGGCCGCCGAGAACGGTGCCCTGTCGTACCGGTTCACTTTCTACGGCCCACGGGACCGGTTCGGGGTCTACACGCGGCTCTCCGAGCCGCCCCGGGGCCTGTGGGCCGAGAGCCCCCCGGGCTGGCACCTGCGGGCAAGCAGCCCTCCCGTGGAGCTTGGAAGGACCTATCGCGTGCGCGCCCAGATCACCCAGAAGACATTCCGGATCATCGTCTGCCCAGGACAGACGGGGCGGTGGGAGCTGCCCTTCTGGGACAGCGGAGCCATACCCATGGACAGGCTGGACAGCGCTCAGCTTCTGTTTGCCGATGTGGAGCCGGAGGGGTCAGCAGGGGCCTCGGAGTGGGGGCGGCTGCGGGTCTGGCGGTAGGACGCGGGGCGTCAGAACGAACGGGGGAGGCGCATGAGTGCGCCCCCCCCTCACGGTCGCTCACATCCAGTGCCCGACGCCGGCGGCGTCGCGGATCGCGACCTTCGCCGCCTTCTGGCCCATTGCGCGCAGCTTGTCCGCCAGCGACTCGGTCACCGGCGGTAGGGCGCCGACGGCCGCAAGACAGTGATTCCTGTCCGCCGCGCCGCAGTCGCAGTCGATGTACGACACGCCCGCGAAGCGCGACATGATGGTGTGGCCCACCATGATCTGTGCGCCGCGCAGGAAGCTGTCCTTCAGCCGGCCGAGCACGGGGCCGGACAGATCGTCTGCGAAGGGCAGGCCGCTCCTGTTCATCTCGGTGCCGATATTCACCGGCAGGCCGAGGTCGTCGGCCACGGCCACGATGGCCTCCAGGTTCGCGATCTTCTCCGCCTTCTCCACGGGGTCTTTGAGGTTCCAGTTGCGGTCGGGGATGATATTGAGGGCCGCCGCGCCCTTTGCCACCATGCTCTCCAGCAGTGCCCGCCCGTCCGCCTCTCCCCCGCTGGTGCCGTCCAGCCAGGTGATCATCGGAACGGCACCGCAGGAGGCCACCCAGTCGATGAACTGCTCCAGAGGTGGGAAGGTATCCACCGAGGGCTGGACATATCCGAGCCCGCCTCGCTTGGCCAGCTTGGAGCGCACCAGCTCGTCCAGGGCGGGCGTGCCCAGCATTCCGGAGATCTCCTGTGCCGGGCGGGAACAGACCTCCGCCCAGAACTCGCCCGCCGCGGCGCTTCCCAGCACCGCTGTGGCCTTATTGATGTACGCACTGATGATGTGGCGCTCCGTGGGGGTCCCGCCGGGGGTCAGAGGCAGCACGTCCGCGCCGTAGTCGATGGCGATGCTCGGGATATGCGGGTTGATGCGCCGGATCAAGTCGACATTGCGCTGCTCGGCGGCGCACCTGAGCGCGGCCAGCCCCTCGGCCTGAGGGGTGCCGTCCTGGGGAACGCGGACGAAGCCCGCGCCCATGATGTAGGTAACGCCGGGCTCGCCGGGTGAGGTGATCTCCACGTCGGCGTACTCCCGGAAGTACACTCTCGTCTCGAGGTTTGCGGTGGTTCTCAGGCCCAGGAGCTCTCCGGCGGCCAGGAACTCCTCGAGGCCGTCGAGCACATCGAAGTCGCACAGTCCGGCGGCGTACAGGCCGGCCTTCCTCGCCTCCCAGGCGATGCGTGACGGCGACCAGCCCTGGGCGTTGTAGGAGAAGAACGAGTGAAAGTGCAGGTTCACGTTCTCACCGGCCGGGGCGAGGTCGGGGGCCGAGGCGGCCAGCTTCTCCAGAGCGGACCGGCGCTCCTGCGGGTCGAATGAGTCGAGCTGCTGCTCCCAGCGCTCTTGCTCAGCCATTGGTGGATCCTGCCTTTCGAGGGGTCACGGGCGGCGCCGGCCCCCGGGTCACACCCACGCCGGAGCCACAGGCCTCGGCGCGGTCATCTGCTGCACGTGTCCTCCTATGAAAGCCCCGAACGGCCCCGTGAGTCAAGCGCGGGAGCGCAGGGAAGGCAGGAGGAAGCGGACGGCTCGCCCCGCATCAGGGTGATGCGGGGAGCACGGAGCACGCAGAGAACGGAGGGAACTCAGGGAACGACGAACGTCTCACCACGGAGACGCGGAGAGCACCGACTCACACGGGGGAAGGCTGGAGCAACGGGAATGACCGGAACGCTCAGAGGGGTGAACGGCCGGGCACAGATCGCGGACAAGGGCGAGGAAAGGTTGGAGGTGCACCGGGTGAGCGCGGACAAGCCTACCGACGTTGCCGCTTTCTGTGTCTCTGTATTGGGTTGTCGGCCCCGCGCCCCACGCCCCCGGGAGGGATGACATTGTGACAAACCCCGCCGCGAAGCTCACACTGGCCTGGCGCATCGGCGTCAGCAACTACGAGAGGGATGCCGCGTTCCACCGGCTGCTGGAGCTGTTGCGGCAGAACCGCTCCATCGTCGATGAGGTGTCGCTATTCGAGACCGTCACCCACCACCTGTACATCCCGCCGGAGGCGCTGGCTCAGCGGATGGCGCTCATCGGTCGCAGGCTGGTGGCGCTGCGGGAGGTGGGGGTGCCCAGCGTGGGGATCAACGTGCTCACCACCATGGGCCATATCAACGAGGGCTGGGACTACATGCCCGCCTTGCCCTTCCAGCCGATGATCGGACACGCCGGGGCGGCGTCCCTGGGCTGCGCCTGCCCCAACACCCCGGAGCTACGGCAGTACGTGTGGGACAAGTACCAGATGGCGGCCGGGGAGAAGCCGGACTTCATCTGGATCGATGACGACATCCGCATGCAGGGCCACGGCGTGGCCTACGCCTGCTTCTGCCCCACCTGCCTGGGGATCTTCGCCGACAGCACCGGTACGGCGCTCACGAGAGAGGAGCTGGTCGCGGCGTTGTCTGATCCGCAGAGGGCGGACCTGCGACAGGCGTGGGTGGCCCAGAACGTGGAGACCCTCGAGCGCCTCCTGGCCCACGTGGCCGCGGCGATCCGCGATGTGGATCCGGCGATCGAGACCGGGCTGATGACGGCCGGGCCGGGGTGGACCACGTATTCGGGCCAGGCCCACGGCCGCTGGATGACTGCCCTGGGAGCCGGCAAGGCGCGACCGGGAGGTGGCTTCTACACCGACGACGTCCCGCGGGCCATGCTGCTGAAGGGCCTCGAGGCCGGGCGCCAGGCCTACGACGCCCCCGAGCAGGTCTCGGACATCCAGTATGAGCTGGAGAACTTCCCCTACCAGACGCTGAGGAAGGCGGCGGCCTCGGTCGTCAACGAGTGCACGGTAGCCCTGGCCTGCGGGCTCAATGGCATCGCCTTCAACGCTCTGGGGATGGGCGAAGGCGACTTCGCCGACTACCGGCCCCTCCTGCGGCGTGTGCACCACGCACGCCCTGTGTGGGAGGCGGTGGTATCCCACTGTGCCGGTCTCCCGACCCGGGGCCTGTGGACCGCCTGGTCGCCGCAGCTCATGGCGCGGCGAGAGGTGAGGGCGAACGAGGACTGGTTCGCCACCCTTGCCGGGCACGACACGACCCGCGGCTACGTCCTGGGCGAGATCGGCCTGCCGCTGTGCTCTGACCCCAACGCCTGCGGAACGGTGCTCACCGGCCGTGCCGTGGAGGGCTTCACCGACGACGAGCTGCGGCGGATGCTGGCGGGGGCGCTGCTGACCGACGGCGTGTCTCTGGAGGTGCTGGAGCGACGCGGCCTGGCAGACCTCACGGGTGTGCGGATCGCCCGCCGGGTGACCAACGGTGTCATCGAGCGCTTCACCGACGAGCTTCTCAACGAGGGCTGTGTCAACGCGACCCGCGACTGCCGGGTGGAGTTCTGGGGCGATGCCACAGGCCAGGCGGACGTCCTGGAGGCCACGGCCGAGGGCGTCTGCATGGCGGCCACGATGGAGAACTACTTCGGTGAGAGCTACGGTCCGTGCCTGAGCGTGTTCGAGAACTCACTGGGCGGCCGCGTGGCCGTGCTGGGCTACTCCCCGTGGATGTTCATCCACTCCTCGGCCAAGCGCCGGCAACTGCAGAACATCGCCGACTGGCTGACCCGCGGGGCGCTTCCGGTGCGCATCGATGAGCCGGTGAGCCTGACGCCTTTGGTCAGGCTCTCCGAGAGCCGCGACAGGGGCGCGGTGCTGCTGCTGAACACGGGCCTGGACCGGATCGAGACGGCCACGGTGCACGTGAGGGCCACGGGGAGCCTCAGGGCCATCGACGAGAGCGGGGAGCGCGAGGTGCAGGCGATGGCGGAGGCCACCGGGTGGGAGGTCAAGGTGAGCACCATCGCGCCCTGGGAGGCAGTATGGCTGCTGGTGGGGTGAGGGCTTCCACCCAACGGCGACGGCGCCTCACCACCCAGCCCCCTCTCCCTTACTCCGCGATACGGCCGCGGAGACGGGAGGAGGGGCAGTACGGCAGACGCCCTCTCCGCAGCGGGTCGCGCATCATGCAGGGGGAGTTGCTGCGCCGCCCTCTATGAGCGCCTGCGGTTCCCCGAACCGCGGGACATTGGCGCCCCAGTCCGCGATCCCGAAGCCTATGCACGCGCAGCCTTGACCACCCGCGCCACCCGCGGCGATAATGCCTGTAGCCACAGCGGTACCGCGACCCGTCGCGTCTTCTGCGGCCGACACGAGGGACAGTGACATGCTCAAGCGAATACGCATCGAGAACTACCGCAGCATCGGCGAGGTGGACGTCGAGCTCGGTCCGTTGACGGTGCTGGTGGGCCAGAACGGCTCAGGCAAGACGAACTTCGTGGACGCGATCCACTTCCTGTCGGATGCGCTGACCTACGGGCTGGACGCGGCGGTGATGCGGCGGGGCGGCCTCAAGACGCTTCGTCGCTGGTCACCGCACAGGCCACGCAACGTGGCCTTTGAGGTGGAGGTGGGCTCGGAGGATGGCGCGGTTCAGGCCCACTACACGCTGGCACTGCGGAGCGAGGCTGCGGGGGAGCACAGCGTCAAGCGCGAAGCGCTGAGCGCGACGGCGTGGGATGTGACTACCGAGTTCGAGGCCCTGGACGGGAAGGTGGTCCACAGCAGCCTCGACCCGAAGTTCGGGAAGCCCGAGGGGCGACCGGGGCTGCTGCTCGCGCCCCTGTGGCCCGACCTGCCGTGCTCTCTCTTCACGAGCAACATGCGCCATATGGGGTTCTACAGCATATTCCCGGACGCCCTTCGCGAGCCGCAGTCGCCTGGGATGGACCATCCCCTCGAGACTCACGGGCACAACCTGACGTCCGTGCTGCGCAAAGTCCAGAGAGACGCTCCCGCCTCTCTCGCGGAGGTCCGCAAGGCGCTCGCGGCGCTTCTCCCTCGGGTGCGGGACATCCAGATCGCTGGTGTCGGCGGATACGAGTACGTCAAGTTCCAGCATGAGGAGCCCGATGCGCGTCGCCACTGGCTCGACAGCAAACAGATGTCCGACGGGACGCTGCGCATGCTGGGCATCCTCACCGCCCTGTACCAGGAGCCGGCGCTCAGCCTCGTCGCCATTGAGGAACCCGAACTCACGGTCCACCCCGGCATGCTGGCCGTCCTGCGCGATGTCATCGCGGAGGCGAGCCAGAAGCGCAGTCAGGTCATCATCACCACCCACAGCCCCGACCTGATGAACCTGTTCGATGTAGACGTGCTGCGTGTGGTGGAAATGACCGACGGGGGTACCAAAATCGGCCCGGTCGCCCAGTACCAGCGAGAGGCCGTGCGAGAGAATCTGTTCTTGCCCGGCGAACTGGCAAGGATCGAGGGCCTCGTCCGCGCACAGTAGCAGCCGGAGGTAACGCACGGTGATCGTGCCTATCGTCGAGGGCGACGGCGAGGTCCAGGCCGTGCCGTTATTGCTGCGCAGACTGCTCGAGGAGCGGCGGGCATGGGACGCCCGGGTTGCCAGGCCCAGGAACGCCGGGGGGATCACCAAGCTCGCCCGGGACGCCCGGCAGGTGGAGAGGTTCCTGCGCTACGCTGTGAAGGAGCCCGGGGCCTCAGCGATCCTTGTGCTCGTCGACGCGGACGCGGACTGCCCTCTGCAGCGCGCTCTCCTCTTCGCCATGTGTGCCGAGGGTACCGGCCTCCGTCTGCCCGTCGCCGTCGTGGTCGCCAAGTGCGAGTATGAGGCCTGGTTCCTGGCCAGCGCGGAGACGCTCGCGGGCCGACCTCTGAAGAGCAAGGGCCAGCACGACAGAAGCGGCATCGTGGCGGGGACGGTCTTCGAGGGCGATCCGGAGGGCGTCCGCAACGCAAAAGGCATGCTCTCGGACATGATGCCCGCGAACTGCGCCTACAAGGAGACGCTGGACCAGGCCCCGCTGACGGAGGCGATGGACCTGGCGCTGGTGCGCGCCCGGTGCCGCTCCTTCCGGCGTGTGGACAGTGCCGTCGCCTTCCTCGTCGAGCAGATCCGTGCGGGCGGCCGCGCAGTCAGCCCCTCGACCGAGGCACTGCGACAGCGCCTGTGGCAGTAGAGTCCCGGGAGCGCCACGCCGTCCTCCGCGTTCCTCGTGCTCTCTGCATCTCTGGGTTCCGCCGTAGCCTTCATCGCCGTGCTCCGTGCTCTCCGTGTCTCCGTGGTGAGGCGCTTGTCTTTCCCCTCCGCTCTCCCCCTCCCTATCCCCCGACCTTGCCCGCCACCGCCGCGAAGACCTCGTCCACGGTGATGGCCCCCATGCAGTCGAACGTCCTGCAGGTGGGGCGGGAGAAGCAGGGATGGCAGGGGAGCTTGTGATGGATCACGGTGTGGTTCGAGCCGTACGGGCCGGTGCGCTCCGGGACGCTGGGACCGAACAGGGCAACCACCGGCCTGCCCAGGGCCGCCGCCAGATGCTGAGGCCCGGTGTCGGAGCTGACCAGCAGATCGCAGCGCTGAAGAACCGCGGCCAGCTCGAGGTAGTCCGTCTTGCCCGCGGTGCAGGTCACCGGCACATCGGCCTGCTCGGCGATCGTGCTCCCGACCTCCACATCCCCCGGCCCGCCGAGGACCACGATCCGCAGGCCCAGCTCGCGGTGGGCACGCCGGGCGAGCGCCGCGTAGCGCCGGGGAGGCCAGGTGCGGTGCGGGGCCGAGGCGGTGGGGTTGAGGGCCAATAGCCGGCCGTCCGGGGGCAATAGCGAGGCCGCTGTCTCTCTTGCCGCCTCGGGGATATGGACGTCGAAGCACGGGTTCGTCGTGCGGGCGCCGAGGGCGGCGGCCAAGGGCAGCATACGGTCCACGGTGTGCTCGCCGTGGGGGGCACAGCGCACTCCGGGGAAGATCCAGCGGAGCCGCCCCAGCCTGTCCGTGGCCATCTGGTAGTTGCGCGGGCAACCGGCGGCGCGCGCCACAAGGCCGCTTTTGAGTATGCCCTGAAGGTCGAGGGAGACGTCGAACGGGTCTGTTCGCAGTTCCCGGCGCAGTGCCGCCGTCTCTGCTTTCAGCGTGGCCCAGCTCGCGGGCGAGCGGGCGAGCTCGGTCCAGCGGCGCAGGGGCACCACGAACACCCGGTCGATGGCGGGGTCGTGGGTGACGAGCCGGACGAACCGTTCGTCCACGACCCAGCCAATGCGGCAGCGGGGGAGGTGCTGTCTGAGGGCGCGGAGTGTGGGCAGGGCGCAGATGATGTCGCCGAAGGAGCTCATCTTGATGATGAGCACGCTGTCAGGTGCGCTCTCCATTGTCGGGGTCGGCCTTCCAGCGGTTATGCAGCCAGAGCCACTGCTCCGGATTGTCCCTGATCTGCTGACCGATGATGTCGTTGAGAAGCTGCGTGATCGCCAGCGTGTCCGCCGGGCGGTCGCCGGTGGGCGCCACCCGCAGGGGGGGCATGATGCGGAGCAGGATACGGTCGTCGGGCCGGCGGTAGGTGAACACAGGGACGATGGGCGCCCCTGTTCTGAGGTGGAAGGTCGCCGGTCCCACCGCGGTATCGGCCGGGCGTCCGAGAAAGGTGGCGCGGACCGCGCCTTCGGCCGCGTGCTGGTCGGGCAGGATCGCCACCAGTTGGTTGTCCCGCAGCGCCCGGAGCAGTGCCCTGCCGTCCCAGCGGCCGAAGACTCGAGTGCCCTTGGAGCGCCGGGCGCGGTCGAACAGCGTGCCGATCAGCGGGTCGGTGGCGTCTCGGGCCACGACATTCATGGGGTAGCCCTTGACCGAGAGCAAGGCGCCGCCCAACTCCCAGTTCCCGAAGTGTGCCGTGATCACCAGTACCCCGCGACCCTCCGCCAGGGCTTCATCCATGTGCTCCAGTCCCTCGACGAGGACCAGCTCCTGCAGCTTCGCGTCGCTGATCCACGGCAGCTTGAGGAACTCAGCCATGGTCTTGGCCACGTTGACGACGCTGGCGCGCTGGATGGCGCGCCGGTCCGCCGCCTGCAGCTCATCGCCGAACGCGGCCCGGAGGTTGCGATCCATCAGGGCGCGGCGGCGGAAGGACAGGGAGCACACCAGGGTGCCGAGGGCACCGGCGGCCAGCCTGAGAGCGGGCAGGGGGAGCAGGTAGACGGCGGGGAGGTGCGCGGCGACCAGCCCGCGAGTGACAAGCCGTTTGATGGCCTTGCTCAGCGGCACCGGAGCCGGCCTGGGGGGCATGCGAGGTCAGCCCCCTTTGGCCGCGCAGGCGCCGCCGGCGAAGACGGCATGCAGTCCCGACAGCAGGCTGTCTTCGCCCTCCATGATCTGAAGCTCGCACCCCTGCACCACCACGGGTGGACAGTCCGCGGGCGGCGCCGGCAGCTTGACGGCGTCCTTCTCGGTGGTGACTATCATCTCGGCCCCCACGGCGCGGGCGGCAGGGACGATGCGCCGGTAGTCCTCGAGGCTGTAGTCGTGGTGATCCGGGAAGCTGAGCGACACCACCTCACAGCCCAGTTGTCTCAGGCCCAGCTCGAAGGCCAGGGGGTTGCCCAGGGCGGACAGGGCCAGGACGCGCTGCCCGGCCAGGCATTGGGGCGCCTCATCGTCGGCCCGCAGGGCTCTCAGAGAGCTCTGGTGGTGGCGGGTAACGATGGGCGGGCGGCCGTCGCAATGCGCGGCGATTGTGCGCTTGAGCCGGGCCACCGTCTCGGGCCCGCACAGGTCGGCATGAGTGACCCAGACCTGATGGGCGCGGCCCATGTGGGCCATGGGCTCGCGCAGGCGCCCCGCCGGGAACAGGCGGTCGGCCATGCCGTCGGCCAGCGCATCCACCAGCACGATATCCAGGTCTCGGGCCATGCGGAAATACTGGAACCCGTCGTCGAGTACGGCGATCTCCGCGCCGGCCTGCGTCCTGAGGGCATCGATCACGTCTTCGCGCCGCTTGCCCACTGCCACGGCACAGCCGGGCAGTTGCAGGGCAAGCATGTAGGCCTCGTCTCCGGCTTCGGCCAGGCCGGCGCGCAACTGCTCGCCATCGGACACGATCAGGGGGCTGGCGCCGCTCTGCCGCCTGTACCCGCTGAGGACGACCCCCGGCTTGCCACGGGTCAGCAACTGCCGCGCGACGAAGGCGGTGGCGGTGGTCTTCCCGGTCCCCCCGAGCGTCAGGTTACCGATGCTGACCACGGGCAGGGCGGGGATGGTGCGGCGCCGGATGCTGCGCTCATAGAAACGGAGACTGGTCGACAGGCCAAAGCCGTGCAGGGCCGCCGCCGCCTTGAGCCCAAACATCGCCAGGCCGGCAGCGGCGCCCTTCGTCTCTCCGCTGATGATCGCGTGCCAGTTTTCCTGCAATTGTCTCGCTCCGAAGTGGTCTGCGGCGGGTACGCTGTTGCCCCCACGGGCATCCGGGACATGGCTCTCGGCCGACAGGACCGACCGGCGTCGCGATCCTTCCGACCTGGAAGCCCGGCCGGAGACCCGCTCTCGCCGCGGATGTCATTCTGAGAGCGTCCGCTCCCGAAGGGAGCAGCTCGAAGAATCTCGTGACATTCAACGAGATCCTTCGCTATCTCGCTACGCGAGATTCACGCTCAGGATGACATCTTCACGGTAGAACCGGCTTTTCGGCCGGACTTGTAGAAGTCCGGCCGGAAACCCCACCTTCGCCGGGAATGTCATTCTGAGAGCGTCCGCTCCCGGAGGGAGCAGCTCGAAGAATCTCCTGGCATTCAGCGAGATTCTTCGCCCAAGCGTCGCAAGCTCGAGCTTGCGACGCCGACGCTCCAGAATGACATGAAACGGACTATCCGGACTTTTCGGCGGGGCTTCTAGACGGGCACGTCCGTCTCGTCGCGGCCCTCGCGCAGGAGCGCTACGATCTGATCCGCGTAGCGCTCCGAGGCTCCCCGGTGCCGGGCCAGCATGGCGGCACCCCGTGCCGCGAAGAGCTCTTGCTCCTGCGGCGAGCCGATGAGCCGGGCCACCAGCTCCCCCAGTTCCTCTTGGCCCTGCACCACCGACACGGCCTCCTCGGCCAATGCTATCTCCATCAGGTCCTGCTGGTTGTGCATCCATGGCCCCACCACCGTGGGCTTTCCCTGAGCCAGGGGCTGCAGGATGTTGTGCCCGCCCCAGGGCACGAGGCTGCCGCCGACGAAGACCACCGTGGCCAGAGCGTAGACCTTGGTCAGCTCGCCGATGGTGTCCAGCAGCACGATGCGCACCTGGGGCCCGACGGCCTCGGCCGCACTCCCCTCCCTCACCGCCCGGCTGCGCCGGTACACCGCGTAGCCCCGCTCGAGGATGAGCTGCTCGATCTCGTCGCCCCGCTGGGGATGGCGAGGCGCGATGACGAGCTGTAGGTCCAGATGCTCCTGGCGTGCCAGCACGAAGGCATCGAGGACTTTGGCTTCCTCGCCTTCGCGCGTGCTGCCGGCGACGAGAATGGGCGCGCCCTCCGGCAACCCCAATTCCATCCTCAGCCGCGAGGCCTCGGCCGGCGGCACACTCGGCATGTCCTCATCGAACTTGCAGTTGCCCAGGACCTCCACGCGATCCTCACGGGCGCCCAGGGCGCGGAAGCGGGCGGCGTCCTTGTCGGACTGGGCCAGGACGCGGTCGATATTGCCCAGCGTCCAGGACAGGATCGGCCGGATCACCAGATCGCGCGGGTACGCCTTGTCCGAGATGCGACCGTTGATCACGGCAGTCCTGATACCGGCGCTCCTGGCCACCGCCATCATGTTCGGCCACAGCTCGGTATCCACCATCACAAGCATGTCCGGACGCACCGTGGACAGCGCCTTGCCCACCACGAAGGGCAGGTCGAAGGGGAAGTAGGTGACGGCATCGACCTCCAGACCTCGGCGGGCGGCCAGCTCGCGCCCCGTGGGCGTGGTGGTGGAGAGTACCACATGGGCCAGGGGCTCGCGGGCCCGCACGGCCTCGATCACCGGTGCCACCGCGGCCACCTCCCCCACCGAGCAGGCCTGGACCCAGATCACCGGGTCGCGGTGCTGCCCGAACTCGGCGGCCTGGGGCGAGACGAACCCCAGGCGCTCCCGGAGGCCTTCGCGGGACTTACCTCTGACCACCATACGGTACAAGAGCCCCAGCAGCAGAAGAGGCGAGAGCAAGAGCAAGAGCAGGTTATAGGCGATGAAGCGCCAGTCCACCCTTCCCCGTGCTCGCCGTCCGTCGGTGACGAGATCGGCCAAGCTAGAACCCCTCCGAAAGCGGCGTCCGGCCGTCGGGCTCGAGGACCTCTTCCCCGTCTCCGGTGGCGACGCTGGTTTGGTACAGCCGGCGGTACAGGCCATCCCGGGCCATGAGCTGCTCGTGCGTGCCCTGCTCGACGATACGGCCCCGCTCGAGGACGACGATGCGGTCGGCGCGCTGGATCGTGGAGAGCCGGTGGGCGATCACGATCGTCGTGCGTCCCTTGATCAGCGATTGCAGCGCCCGGTGCACGGCGGCCTCGCTCTCGCTGTCCAGGGCACTGGTGGCCTCATCGAGGATGAGAATGCGAGGGTCCTTAAGCAGCGCCCGTGCGATGGCGATCCGTTGCTTCTGTCCCCCGGAGAGCTTGGCCCCCCGCTCGCCCACCGGCGTATCATAGCCCGCGGGCAGTTGTGTGATGAACTCGTGCGCGTGGGCGGAGCGGGCGGCGGCGACGACCTGCTCCTCGTCGGCCCCCGGCCTGCCGTAGGCGATGTTCTCCCGAACACTGGCGCTGAACAGCACCGTCTCCTGCGGGACGATGCCGGTGTGGCGAGTGAGCGCTTCCATGCGGATGCGGCGCACGTCCAGGCCGTCGACGCACACCTGGCCCTCGGAGACATCGTACAGCCGAGCCACCAGATTGGCGACCGTCGTCTTCCCGGCCCCGCTGGGCCCCGCCAGGGCCACCATCTCACCGGCGGCGATCTCCAGGTTGAAGTTCTCCAGCACGGGCTCGTCGCCGTAGCGGAAGCTCACGTTCCGCAGGGAGACGGCACCCGCCACCTCCGCCGGCTCCACGGCATCCTCGGCCTCCACCAGCTCCGGCACCTCGTCCATCACCTGCAGACACCTTTGCGCGGCCGCCTCGGCCGTCTGCAACTGCACCGCGGTGCGGGAGAGATAGCTCACGCTGCTGGCCGCCGACTGCATGAGCAGGATCAAGCCCATCAGCTCCGCGGCGCTGGCCCGTTGCAGGGCGATCTCCCGGGCCCCCAGGAGCATGGTGCCGCAGATGGCGGCTCCTGTTAGCACACCCACATAGACCACATTGAGCGCCCGCATCCTGCCGGCGCGCATCTCATTCCGCAGGACACCGCGGTTCTCCTCCTCCATGCGCTCGCGAACGGTGTCCTCCATCCCGAAAACCTTGACCACTCGCATGGCGCCGAAGGTCTCGGTGACGACCGTCGTCAGGTCCGCCATCTTCTCCTGCACAATGCGACTGTAGCGCCGCGCCCGTCCGCCGACGACATTGGCCGCCAGAATCAGGAGCGGCACCATCGCCACCGCAACCAGCGTGAGCGTCAGGGAGATCTGCAGCATCTTGCCGATGCAAAACGCCGCCGCGAACGGAGAGGTCACCAGCCTCCCCAGATTGGGGCCGATGGTTCTTTGGAGCACAACGGTGTCGCTGTTGACCCGGGAGATCAGCTCGCCCGAGCGCTTGCGCTCGAAGAAGCCCATGGAGAGCTTGGTCAGATGGCCAAAGAGCGAGGTGCGCAGTGACATGAGCAGCCGTTGGCTGAACCACTCGCCCACATAGTACGAGGCGGCTCGAGCCACGGCGGCCGCGACGAAGGTGACAAACAGGACGCCCAGCCGGCGCCACAGCTCGGCCATCACCTCCTGCAGAGCGGCGCCCTGCGCGTGCTCGACGCGGGCGAAGAGCGACTCGAACACCGGGATCGTCACGGCCATCGACTTCATCTCGAGGAAGCCACCGGCCGCCATGACGACCAGGCCGAGGGCGAACACCTTCAGCCACGGCCGGGCGTACGCCCGCAGGGCCCACAGGGAGGTGTATCTCATAGAGGCAGGTCACTGTCCTGCGTGGCCGCAAGGGCGATCCAGCGGGCCACTCGCTGCGACACCCCCGGCTCCCCCAGCTTCTCCCTCACCCTTCCGAGCCCCTCCTGCATCGTGGCCGTGGCGGCGGGGTCGCCCAGCAAGGCGAGAGCCTCCTGCGCCAGCGCGGCGCCGGTCACCGACTGACGGTAGCTGTCGGGGACCACCTCGGGCACAATCTGCTCACCCATGAGCAGGTTGGGCATGGCGTAGAAGCGCTGCGCGTGCCGCTGGATGGCGTCAAAGAAGAACTTGGCCAGCC
>Ga0334884_1001670_pt1 | contig 31716 bp, 23 predicted proteins | sample GraSluR1_MG_7_FD_207215 | JGI IMG/M metagenome (GOLD analysis project Ga0334884, IMG submission 207215) | Sludge microbial communities from methane-producing bioreactor in Wageningen University, Netherlands - Granular Sludge_12_05 R1 | ecosystem: Engineered > Bioreactor > Anaerobic >... | reverse complement strand
TCCTAAATTTATTATTTTTTTTTATACTTTTGCGGTTGTAGATTGGGCTTCTGGTGTCTTTTCGACCCCTGGAGGCTCAACACCTGCTCGTAGAGTTTGTGCTCTTTCTTGTTCTTTTGTCTTATTATAGTAATTATTAATTAAATTCATTTCCTTTTTCTGAGTAGTTTCTGGGGTTGCCTGTCTAACTTCTTCTTGTTTAGCTTGCGCTTGTTGTCTTGAAACTTCTCTTACTCTCCACTTGCCGCTTTTGTCAACTTTATATTCTTTTCCGTTAATTGAAACCCAATTGCCAAATTCTTTATTGATTGTTTCTTGAGAGGCGAATACTCCTGGTATGCCTTGTACGCCAGCATTTTTAACTCTCCATTTTCCGTCATTTTGCATTTTATATTCATTGTTTCCAACTTTTACCCAATTGGAAAACAATTGTTTTATTTCTTGTTGGGAGATCCAAACACCCGGAACACCCAATACTTCATCTACATTTTCTTTAGCCTGCTCTGCCATTTCCTTGAGTTGTTTTTGATTTTCAGGATTTTGCATTAAAGGCGCAAGAGCAAGAGTATTGTCAATCTGTTTTCTAATATCTGCTGGATCGTTTCCGGAAAGATCAATTTTATCAGGATGTTTTGCAATAAGTTGAGTAAGCGCTAAATTTTTTTGTTCAATTGGCACACTTGGATCTTGATAATCTTCAATTATTGCTTCTGGTGAATTTTGCTTATATTTGGTTATGGCTAATTCTGGAGCAGATAACGAAGGTGTTTCTGCTTGTTCAGTTTTTTCTTCAGTGGTTGGAGTATTTGTATCTGTTGTTGGAGGGGTTGTGTCAATGTCTGGTGTCGTTGGTTCTGTTTTTGGTATTGTTGTACCAACTTCAGCTATTTCTTCAGCTCTTGTTCTTGTTTTTTCTCTAGTCTCATCCGTTTTTTGATATTTTTCAGTATCTATTCCAAGTTTGAATTTTTTTTCGTCGCCTTCCATTCCTCTACCAAAAATATAACCCAAAGATGTTCCTATGCCAACCGAAGCGAGGTTAGCTACAATTCCAAAAGTGTTCATGGGATTCATTACAATTGATCTGGCAATCGTGCTTCCTCCTTGATACCAAACGCCTTTTGCAATATTAACAAAATGAGTTATTTTGTCAGCATCAAAGTCAGCCGGAAATCCTATTAATAACATTGAAGCTATGCTCCCGACAGTGCTTATTTTGCTTTTTATGTTTTCCATATCTCTTAAAGCTTCAACATCTTGATCAACTAAATTTGTTACCTCTTGGGCGTATTCTGATTCTATCCACTCAAGCATTGCTTGAGTATATTTCTCATTGTTAGCAAGTTCTGGATTACTGTTAAGTTCTTTAATTTTTTGGTTAATTTTTTGCTGAAGTTCAATTTTTCCTTTTTGCAGAAGTTCTTTTCTTTTATTACCTTGAGTTAATTCTTGAACGGCTTGCGTAACTCCTTCTGCTGCTAGTTTTGCTCCCATTGCGGCAATACCTGGTGCAAATATTCCTAATCCAGACCCTATAGCACTACTCAGCATAGTACCACCAAGAATGGTTTTAGCTGCTGCGCCACCATACCCTTCATTAAAAAATTTTTTTACTTTTGCAAAAGTTCCTTTTCCATATTTTGCTTCATTGTTTAATTTTATTGTTTGTTCTAAAGAATTAATTAAATATGTTTTTAATTTTTCTCCTTTTTGCGTTTCGTTGCCTTCTGTTTCATATAAGATGTAATTAACATCTTCTCTGGTAAATTTAACTCTTTTATCATTTTCTAATCTATTTTGTCCGTTTTGCGGATTGAGAGCCCTTATTGAAATTTGATTAATTATTTCTTCCTTTTTTCTTGTTTCAGGTGAAATTTCACCTTCATTAAGTTCAATGCCTTCTTTGAGCTTTGCTTCTTTTTCTGTTTTCATTTGTATTAATGCATCTTCATCTTTTGGAAGAATACCTTCTTCTTTTAGCAATAATTCTAATGCTTTTTCTAATGCTTTTATATTTCTTTGGATATCTTGTAATTTATCTGGCAATTTTTTGTCTATTGCTGTAGTTTCAGTTTTCTCGGAATCAGTTGTGATTCCTGCGTCTTTTCTTAATTTGTCTGCATCTTTTGCTGAAAGTGCTACCGCATCACCAAATTTAGGTTCAGAGGTTTTAGTTTTTTCGGGTGGGTTAATAATATTTTCAGCTGCTTTCACAGCATCTTCTGGTGTTTTATTATTTAAGCTGTTTGGTTGATTTATCGTAAATTTTTTATATGTTTTTTTATCTTCTGTAAATTGATCATCAACTGAAGGTTGATAACCCACTGTTTCTGTTGACATTTTCCTCCTTTTGTTATTAATTACGCGGCGATTTTAACTGGTATTTTTTCTTTTGCAAATAATATATTTATATTTGGATCAAATTCTTTATCTGCGGGAATATAGGCGAATACTTCCTTTTTTGGGTTATTAATTTGCAGAAGTTGTCCTCCAAATTGTTCTCTGTATTTTCCATTATTTTCATATACAGGTCTATGACCTATAATCCATTTATATCCATCGAGACCAAGATTTTTTAAAGTTTCTTGAATATAATTTTCATTTGTTTGTCCCGTGGTGTTATCTGTCCATGTTAGACCTCTATGATGTCCGGAATCATCTGGTTCTGTCCCTACCACTTTTGGATCCCTATTTAATATTGAATCTTTGGTGTACACTCCGCCTGGAGCTGCGTGAGAAGCAACAAAATCCTTGCCTACTACCATGATTGGCAGCATATCTTCAAATGCTTTATATTTATTTAAAAATTCTTTTCCAAAATTTGTGGTAATCCATTCCCTTACTTCTTGTGATTCATTAGAATATTTTATGAACCCACCCATAATATCATCATGATTGCCTCTAATATATTGGAAATTTTTTGGAAATTGAGCCTTAAGGTCCATGATCATTTTCATCATACCAAGGGATCTGATCATTTCTGACTTCATTAGATTTTCTTTATCGGTTCCAACCCAACTAAGAAGATTTTCTGTATGCATGCCATCACCAAGACAGACAATATTTATTTTGCCTTTTTTTAATAAATCATATACATTTTTTCCTTCTGGCGTTTTTCCTTCAAGTACATCAATTAAAAATTGTCGTCTTGCATGTAAATCCGGTATTACAATACTTGGAATATCTTTATCTAGTTCAACTATTCCTTCAGTTCCTTTCAATGATTCAATAGCTTTTTCAATTGACTGTTCATACTTTTCTTGTGTTTCTAGCTCGTTATTTTTTGCAAGGTTTACTATTTCTCGAAAAAAAGTGTCTTTTTCTTTTTTCTTTTCTGGGAATGGAATAACATTTTCTAGTTCAGGGATTGCAATTCCGGGATAAAAATTTTTCCATTTTTCAGAATGGTAAATTCTTGCCAATTGGTCTTTTCTAAAACTTCTGAAATGGTGCATTGGAATATTTAATTTATTGCTTGCGTTCCTACAGTTTATTAAAAATTTTTCAGCTAAATCGGCAGAACCATTCATAAGATCTGATATTATCATATAAGCATAAGGTCCAACTGCATTCTTACCTTTTTCCATTGCTCTAATTAGTGGCGAAAAGCTGCGTCTATCTATTTGTGCTTTATTAAATAATTCTTCTTCTATTCCAAAATTATCATTTAAGATTTTTAATATATTTCTATATCCTGAATAAACATTAGATTTGTATTCAGGAAACATTTTTTTCATTACTTTTTCTGTTAAGTTTTCTGTTACTCCTTCTTCAAATCCTCTCCCGACATGTCTTTCAATATCTAAATTTTCTTTATTTACTCTCATTGTTTGAAGACCCTGTCTTCTTGATTGATATACTCCTATATCTGGATTATCTTTTTGATATAATTTCCAGTAGTTTTTTGTGTGACTAGAATGAATAAGTTCATGAATTAATACTGATTTTAAAGTCATCATTCTTTGTTTTTCATTAGATATGTTTTCAAGTTGTTCTCCATTTATTAAAATTTCACCTGACATATGGTAACTAACACCAGCTATTCCACCGGCGCCTTTTCCATAATTACCAAAAAATTCGTAATGTCCTAAAATTTTTATTTGATTAATATCTGGCCATTTGATTTCAATTTCATAGCTAGGCGGTATGTCTCCCATTTGGTTTTTAATTTCATTTTTTATTTCATTTTGTGTTTCTTGTAATTCTTTTCTTGCGTGTTTTACCCAATTTAGATATTTGGGTGTCATTTTTTCAAATTTTTTATTTTCGCTGTTTATTGCATGGTTTAGCTGTGATTCTGATTTTGATGCATCTTGTGGTAGTTTCATAGATGGGTTTAACATAAACCATTGTGTAAGTTCGTTTACGGTTTTATATTTAAATTTTTCTGGATATACGCCTTCTAAGTTTTCGATATCTTTAATTCCATTTGCTAAATTTATATAGTTTGTCCTTGCTGCAACGCCTAATCTTGTTTCTTTTTCTTTAACTTTTTCAATGTCTTCGGCCTTAGGTCCTCCAGTTATACCGCCTTTTTCTTCCCATTCATGCCCTTCTGGTCCTCTTGGTGGTCCATAAACTCTTCCAGGTCCATAACCTCTTCTTGGACCATACTCTCTTGGTGGTCCATAACCTGGCCCCATTGTGTTCCATGCGTCACCCTTGGTTTTTTTCTGATATCCATCAAATCCTCTACCAAATAGATATGCAAAAGCACCTCCTAATCCGGTTTTTTCAATAGTACCTAGTCCGTGACCTAAAGTATGAGTAGCTCCCCAGAAATCACTCATTAGTGTTGTTAGTTGAGATCCTTTGGCTGCTAAAAGACGAATTGGCGAATCTACTTTTGCTAATTCTTTCCCAACTTCTGCAGCAGCTTTTATGGCTCCTTCTGCTTCATGTGGATTATATATGAATTCTGGTCCTCCAATTTTCCATATTACTCTATGATATTGATCTAAAAATCCTTTTGGTATTTTTGGTGTTACCGGTGTTACACCTTTATCGTAATCTTGCCACCCCAAAGGCATACCTCCCATTATTCCTATACCTGCTGTTAATAATGAAGAAGAAATTGCTCTTCCTGTCTGAAATTTTCTTTCGCTAGTCATATTTTTGTCTTGTTCTTGTATAACTGTATTTTCAATTTGTTTAATTTCGTTTTCAATTCTAGCAAAATCTTCGAATCTTCCAGATTCTGCTGCTTGACGCAATTCATTTAATTTTCCACTTAATTCAGTTTGAACTTGAAATTCTGTTTTAATTCTTTTTTCACCCCACCCTATCTGTTCTCCCATTTCCATTAAACCATCTATACCTTCGCGGAGGGAAGCAGACCAAAGAGTGGGCATAAGTGCTGCACCAACAGGTCCTGTTAGTGCAATACCTCCGAAAGTAATTGCTGCCCAAGAGCCAAAACCACCTAAAACTTTAGTTCCAATTTTAAGCCATCTTCTTTCTCTTTTTTCTTTGTATTGTTCTAGCCCAATTTGATCTAATCTTTCAACCTTACTTCGTTCTCCAGACCGGTTGAGCCATGCTTTTGCTTTAGATAAAAATCTAATTTCTTTTCCAAATACTTTAAAACTGTATCTATCTAAAGATCTTTGATAATCGCGTTCTGCCATTTGATTAGCAAGTTCAATGGCTCGAGCTTCTAAATCGTTTGGTTCTCTCTCTGGAGTTCTGCCAGGACCATAACTTTGTCTTGGCGGACCATAGCTAGGACCATATATTCTACTATCGGAATCTGATGTTATTGGTTTTCCAATATATTCAGATGAGTATTTTTCTGAACCACTAAGACTCATAATATTATTCTCCTTGTTTGAGATTATCTAAAAATTCTTTTTTATACATTAATGCTTCTTGTGCTACTAAAGTATTAACATCAATGCCATTGCTTTCTAAAAATGATTTAATATTTTCATCGTTTTTATCATCAAGTAATCTAAAAAATTGATCTTTTTTAATTTCTCCAAGTTCATCTACAATTCTAACAAGTACTCTATCTCGCACACTTTCCATCATTTTAGTCATAATTTGTTCTTTTTGATCATCTGGCATATTTTCAAGTCCTGCTAAATCAAAAATATCGCCTTCAACAAAGGATTTAATATTAAAATTATCGCCAGAATTATTTGAGTCCATGGTTCCCTCCTAGAATACATATTTATTAAAGTTAATATGAGTATATTATATCATAGTGTGAAATTGGGGTGTAGGTGTGGATAAGTATGTAAAAAAAAGAGACTGTTAAATAACAGTCTCATATATATTTTAGATTACGGAGTTGAGTAGCCCCTCCGTAATCTAGAGAAAAGTCCTCGGCCTGTGGTCCAGAATAGGATCCGATCCAGTAGCAGTATCGCTACCACTACGGAAAGAATCCAGAGCCACCACCGGTTGGCTCTTTCGCGGCCGTCTAAATTAAAGATCAGTCCGCGATTTAAACTTATGTTTTGGCGGTTCACCCGAACCTCTTTTTGCAAAACATAAGCCAGCCGCCGGTCCGCAGCTTCCAGGTCGCTTTGAGTCGCCTTTGGGGAAATATTAAATTTCCCTTTTTCATCTATTTTTCCCAATCCCCGGTTTACTAGTGCCTCCACTGAGTGCTGGTATTCTGGGGTTTTGAGCAACTCCTCGGCCCGCTGTCTTGCAAGCGAGTCGAGTTGCGACTGAGTCGGCGGATGGTAATTGTTTTGGGTCACAAAAACCCTCTGGACAATACCGGGTTTTTGTGTTCCCATTCGCTCAGGATTCTTTTTGAAATACTCCTGAGCGGCTTTTTCCATCTCCCCCCGGGTCATGTAATCCCGAGGCGCCTCGACCTCAGCGTGTTTTTCACTGGCCTGGACCGCCGGCTGACCCAGCGGGTTCTGGGCCCAGGTAGCGGTGGTCGTCGCGAAAAAAATAATTAAGGAGGTGATAACTATCAGATTTTTGGGATTCATGTGAATCCCCCCTTTCAAAAAAATATTTATTTAAACCCTTTTCGATTTGTCATTCTGAACATTGTGAAGAATCTCATTTGTGATGAGATCCTTCGGACTTTGTCCTCAGGATGACAACAAATTGGGTTATTGAGTTCACTACTAAGAGGCCGCGGCCTCATTCGAGGTACCTCTTAGTAGACTGCCGAAGCAGAACAGAAAATGCAATGTTCTAATTGTTCAAATTGTTGAAAATGTTGAAATTGTATCAACTGTTCTGCCCAGCAGACTAAAAGGATTTGGCGAAATTTAGATAGTGTTGAAAGGAGTGTGATATGAAACAATGATTAATTTCAGGAAAAATCAATAATCGTTTATTTATCAATTTTCAGGAAAAACCAGCAAGTGATTTTTCAATTTGTGAAACGGTAAATAGTACCATAAGATTTGCGGTTTGTCAAGATGGGAAGTATAATAAAACGTAAAGTTTAAAACGTAAAACGAAAAAGAAGAAACAAAGAAAGCGTAAAGCGAAAAATGAAAAACGAAAAAGAAGAAACAAAGAAAGCGTAAAGCGTAAAGCGAAAAATGAAAAATAGTGTAAAACGTAAAATGTAAAACGTAAAATAACAATTCAAAATGCAAAACAACAATTCAAAATTCAAAATAGATTTGAAGAAAAGGGCGTATTTGTATGCACTTGATATTATTAAATTTATAGATAGTTTAGATAAAAAAGATTTTAGTATACAGATAATTTCTAAACAAGTGCTAAGGAGTGCTACAAGTATTGGAGCGAATATTATTGAAGCTCAAGCTGGTAGTACAAAAAGAGATTTTACTAATTTTTTTAGTTATGCACTAAAATCTGCAAATGAATCCAAATTTTGGTTAGGGTTATTGAGGGATTCAAATAAAGCTGATAAAGTTATGACTGATAAGCTAATAAATGAAACACTAGAACTTGCAAATATTTTAGCTTCAAGCATTTTGACTTTGAAAGGCAAGAATAAGTTTTAAATTTTTAGTTGTTGTTTTAAGTTTTTCGTTTTTATTTTTTAATTTTTTAATGAAAGGATTTTATGCTATTTACTTCAGAATCGGTAACTGAGGGGCATCCAGATAAAATTTGTGATCAGATTTCCGACGCAATATTAGATGAAATGATAAAAAAAGACCCAAAAACTAGAGCAGCAATAGAAACTTTCATCACTAACGGAATCTGTTTTATTGCCGGTGAGGTAACAACTAATTGTTATGTTGATGTCGCAAAAGTGGCACGCCAAGTTATTAAAGATATTGGGTATGTTGACGCTAGATTTGGTTTTCATTGGGAAACTTCTGGGGTGATGGTTTCAATTAAAGCGCAATCAGACGACATAGCGTTAGGAGTTGATTCTTACAAAGCAGATAAAAGCGGGAAAATATTAAAAGAAGATTTAAAAGGCTTGGGCGCTGGAGATCAGGGAATTATGTTTGGTTATGCGTCAAATGAGAACAAGGCAATGATGCCACTTCCGATTTATCTTTCACATAAGTTGGCTCAAAGATTGGCAGAAGTAAGGAAGAATAATACTCTTGCTTATTTAAGACCTGATGGTAAAACCCAAGTTACTATTGAATATTTAGAAAACGAACCAGTAAAAATCGACACAATTTTGATTGCAGCTCAACACGAACCAAATATTTCAATAGATAGAATAAAAAAAGATATTAAAAAAAATGTAGTTGAGCATGTTATTAAAGAATTTGACAAAGAGCAAAAACAACTATTTAGTACTGCTTACAATGTTGATACTAAAAAATATAGATTATTAATTAATACAACTGGCAAATTTGTTATTGGAGGTCCACAAGCAGATACTGGACTTACTGGTAGGAAAAATATTGTTGATACTTATGGTGGCTTTATTCCTCATGGTGGTGGTGCATTTTGCGGAAAAGATCCAACTAAAGTTGATAGATCTGCTCAATATATGGCACGCTATGTAGCTAAACACATTGTTGCTTCTGGCTTGGCAGATAAAGTTTTAATTCAGATTGCTTATGCGATAGGAGTTCCAGAACCGTTAGGTATTTGGGTAAATACTTTTGGTACTGGTAAAGAAGATGATCTAACCATTATTAAAAAAATTACAAAAGTTTTTGATTTAAGACCTGGCGCAATAATTAAAGATTTAAATTTAAGACAAGCAATTTACAAAAATACAGCTTCTTATGGAGCTTTTGGCAGGGATGATCTTAATTTACCGTGGGAGAAAATAGATAAAAAGAAAATAGAACAACTTAGAAAACCCTAAATTATAAACCCTAAACTCTAAATCCTAAATCCTAAATAAATTATAATGAATAAAATACAAAATTCAAAACAATATGATTTAGAAGATAGAACATACAAATTTGCAGATGATTGCAGAAATTTTATTAAGCAAATAAAAAAAGATATTAGCAATATTGACGATTGTAAACAATTAGTTAGATCGTCTGGTTCGGTTGCAGCCAATTATATTGAAGCTAATGAATCATTAAGTAAAAGAGATTTTCAAATGAGAATAAAGATTTGTCGCAAAGAAGCTAAAGAAAGTGAGCTTTGGTTAAAATTATTATATTTTGATAATTTGTATTTAAACAAGATTAAGGTTAAGCTGGTTAATGAATCCATAGAATTAAGAAAAATATTTGGTTCAATAGTAGAAAAATGTAAATAGTTTGATTTTTAAAATTTTATATTTAAGATTTGTTTAGGATTTAGATATTAAAAATTAGGATTTAATTTTCACGAGGTGAAAATATGTGTGGGATTGTTGGTTATATTGGAAAAAATAATGCAAAGAAAGTTTTAATAAATGGTCTTAAGCGACTCGAATATCGTGGGTATGATTCTGCTGGAATTTGTGTTATAGATAAAAACGATTTGAGTTATTTTCGTAGTGTTGGAAAAGTAAATCAATTAGAAAAATTAATTAGTAAAAAAAATATTTCGGGTAATACTGGAGTAGCTCATACTCGTTGGGCAACTCATGGGAAACCAAGCAAAATAAATGCACATCCTCAAACTTGTTGTAAAAACGAGGTTTTTGTAGTTCATAATGGAATAATTGAAAACTACAAAGAATTAAAAGAAAAATTAAAGTTAAAAGGTCATGTTTTTAAATCTGATACAGACACAGAAGTAATTGCTCATTTAATAGAAGAAAATTATTCAGGAGATATAAAAAAGGCAGTTATTAGATCATTAAGACAAATCACTGGTGCATATGGTTTGGCAATAGTGCATAAAAAAGAGCCAAATAAAATTATTGCTGCAAGATTTGGTAGCCCACTCTTAATAGGTATTGGAGAAAATGAAAAAATGATTGCATCTGATGCATCGGCGATTATTGGTATGACAAAAAAAGTAATATATCTTGATGATGGAGAGGTGGCAGAACTTAATGGGGAAAAAGTTAAAATTTCTGATATTTACGAGAAAACAATAAATAAAAAAATTGATGTTATTTCTTGGAACGAAGATAAAATTACCAAATCTGGTTATAAGTATTTTATGGCAAAGGAAATACACGAGGCAAAAGAAGTTATTACCAATTCTATTCGTGGTAGATGTAAGGCAAGTCAGGGATTTGTAAAGCTGGGAGGATTAGAAAATGTTCAAGACAAGTTAAAACATATTAAAAGATTAATTATTGTTGCTTGTGGAACAGCTCGATATGCGGGATTAATTGGTGAATATATGCTAGAAGAAAATGCTCAAATTCCAGTGGAGGTTGAATTTGCTTCTGAATTTAGATATCGATTACCTATTATTTCTAAAGATACAGCGGTTTTAGCAATTAGCCAATCAGGTGAGACCGCAGATACTTTGGCTGCTGTAAAAGAAGCTAAGAAATTGGGTGCTCTAACGCTTGGAATTGTAAATGTGGTTGGAAGTACTATTGCTAGAGAAACAAATGCTGGAGTTTATAATCACATTGGTCCGGAAATTGCTGTTGCTTCAACTAAGGCCATGCTTTCGCAAATCACTATACTTGCGCTGTTAACAGTTTTTTTAGGTAGACAAAGAAATATGACTAAAGCGAAAGCTAAAGAAATTTTACGAGGAATTGAAAAATTGCCACAACAATTAGAAGAAATTTTCAAAAAAGAAGAAAATATTAAAAAAATTGCCCAGAAATATCGAAAGTATAAGAATTTTATGTATTTAGGAAGAAAATATAATTACCCATCATCTTTAGAAGGTGCATTAAAATTAAAAGAAATATCTTATTTACATGCCGAAGCTTATCCAACAGGAGAAATGAAGCATGGTCCAATTGCCATGATTAGTAAAAATTTTCCAAGTATAGTTGTTTGTCCAAAAGACAGTGTTTATGAAAAAAATCTTAGTGGGATAGAAGAAATAAAAGCAAGAGAAGGGAAAATTATTGGTATAATAAATCAGAGCGATAAAAAGATAAAGTCATTTTGCAATGATACTGTTGAAATCCCTGAAAATATTGAAATGCTTTTACCAATTTTAGCTATTGTGCCACTTCAACTTTTAGCATATTATGTGGGAGTAGGTCTTGGATACAATGTAGATAAACCAAGAAATTTAGCAAAAAGCGTTACAGTAGAATAATAAAATTAATTTAATTGACCTAATTACTCTAATTAACCTAAACTTTAGACATTTGTACATTGGGATTTAATTAGATAAATTAGAAATTAGAGCAATTAGAAATTGGAGTACAATATGATTATAGGTGTACCAAAAGAAATTAAGAATAAGGAAAATCGGGTTGGTATGACGCCAAGAGGCGTTGGTAAGATGGTTAAGGCTGGCCACCAGGTTTTGGTTCAAAAAGATGCTGGGGTTGGCAGTGGATTTTTAGATGTAGAATATAAAAAATTCGGTGCAAAAATTATTAATTCTGCTAAAGAAGTTTATAAAAAAGCTGATATGATTGTAAAAATTAAGGAAATACTTGAGCCAGAATTTGAGCTAGTGCAGGAAGGTCAAACAATATTTACTTATTTGCACTTGGCAGCTGAAAAAAAATTAACTAAATTTTTATTAAAAAAGAAAGTTACTGGAATCGCATATGAAACAGTTGAAACAGACAACCATGAGTTGCCACTTTTAGAACCAATGAGCCAAGTTGCTGGTAGAATGAGTATTCAAGTTGGAGCTCATTTCTTGGAGAAAACTCAAGGTGGAAGAGGGGTACTTTTAGGAGGTACAGATGAAGTTTATCCTGCAAAAGTAGTAGTTTTGGGTTATGGAATAGTTGGAGGTAATGCAGTGCAAATGGCGCGAGGATTAGGTGCAGATGTAACTGTTTTTGATGTTGATCAAAAGAAAATTGATAGAATTAATAAAAGTAAAGATGAGCTTTTTAAAGCAAAATTCTCCAGTAAAAAAAATATTGCAGATGCACTTAAAGATGCTGATTTAGTTGTTGGAGCAGTTTTAGTTGCTGGTGCATGTGCTCCTAAGCTTGTTAGTCGAGAAATGATTAAATCAATGAAACCTGGATCAGTAGTTGTTGATGTGGCGATAGATCAGGGTGGATGTTTTGAAACCAGTAAACCAACAAGTCATGAAAATCCTATTTATTTAGTTGATGGGGTAATTCATTATTGTGTAACTAATATGCCAGGAGCTGTTGCTAGGACTTCTGCACTTGCACTTACTGAAAGAACAATAGATTATGCTATTAGTTTGGCTAATAAAGGAGTAGTCAAAGCAGTAAAGCAAGACAAAGCATTAGCAAAAGGCGTAAATACTTATCAAGGTAAACTAACCTGCCAAGGTGTGGCAGAAGCATTTGATCTAAAATATACTCCACTAGATAATGTTTTAGAAAATTACAAATAACAAAATACAAATATCAAATAAATCTCAAATTACAATGATAAAAGATAAAAAAGTTTATAACTTAGAAGAAAGAACATTTATATTTGCTAAAAATTGTCGGTTATTTATTAAGAAAATTTCTAAAACAGTATCTAATCTTGAAGATGGAAAACAACTTATAAGATCGTCTGGTTCTGTCGGAGCAAACTATATTGAGGCTAATGAATCATTAAGCAAAAAAGACTTTCAAATGAGAATAAAAATTTGTCGTAAGGAAGCTAAAGAATCTGCTTATTGGTTAAGACTAATTATTGAAACAAACGATGATAATATAAAAAAACAAGGTTTATTGTTATATAATGAAGCAATAGAACTTAAAAAGATTTTTTCTTCAATTCTTAATAAATAATTTGAAATTTGAATATTTTATATTGGAATTTATTTGTTATTTGATGCTTGTATTTTGGAGTTTAAATTATGCTTAACATAATTTGTATTGGTGGAGGAAATGGGCTTTCGAATCTTCTTTCGGAACTTGTGAAGCAAAAAGATTTTAGAATTAGTGCGATCGTTACTACTATGGATTCAGGTGGCAGTACTGGTAAAATTAGAAAAGAGCATAATGTAATTGCTTTTGGGGATTTGCGTCGTGCTTTGTCAGCGTTGTCAGAAAATAAAGAACTAAAAAAAGAATTTAATTTTCGTTATAAGACAGGAAAAGAAAAAGGACATGTTTCTGGTAATTTATTTTTGCTTAATTTAACCAAAAAATTAGGTTCAGAAAAAAAAGCAATCCTAGAAGCTCATAAAATCCTAGAAATTAAAGGTGAAGTTTTGCCTGTTACTTACGATAGAGTAAATATTGTAGCAGAAACTAAAAAAGGAAAAAAAATAGTTGGTGAAGATAAAATTGATACTGCAAAAAGCTTTTTGGATATAAAGAATATTTATTTAAGCCCTTTGGCTAAATTAAATCCTAGTATTAAAAAAGTAATTCAGAAAGCAGATGTAATTTTAATAGGTCCAGGAGATTTATATACATCAGTTTTATGTAATTTTTTAGTGAGTGGCTTACGAGATGAGGTAAGAAAGTCAAAAGCAAAAAAAATTTGGATTAATAATTTAACTAATAAGCTTTCTGAAACTAATGGGTTTCAATTAAAAGATTATTTGAATGAAATTGATAAATATTTAGGATTAGATATAATTGATTATGTAATATATCAAAATAAACCAGTTGGAGATAAAAGTGTCACAGGTGTCAAAGGTGTCAGAGGGGGTAAGATGATGGAGGGGCGAATTCAATTTATCGGAGATGATTTTGCTACGAGAAAAAATAAGGAATTAGTACATAATGTAAAGAAAATTATAAAAACAATTAATCAAATAATCAAATAATCAAAGAATCAAGTAAACAAATAATCAAGTAAACAAGTAATCAAAGAATCAAGTAAACAAATAATCAAGTAATCAACTAATCAATTAAACAATTAAACAATTAAACAAGTAAACTAGTAACAAGTAAACAAGTAATCAAAGAATCAACTAATCAATTAAACAATTAAACAAGTAAACTAGTAACAAGTAAACAAGTAAACAATTCAATAATTAAAAATTTAAGGAAGCTAATAGCTAACAGCTAATAGCTACAAGCTAATTATGATTTTTCCTTGGCAGAAACTAGCTATTAATCACGAGAAATTAAAGCGTATTAAGCCTGGTAGTATTGCAAAAGATGTTTGTATTGAACCAGGAGTTCATATTTCAGGTCCAATTAAGATTGATTCTGGAACAATTTTAAAATCAGGAACTTATATTGAAGGTCCAGTTCAAATTGAAAAAAATTGTGTATTAGGTCCAAATTGCTATATTAGGCAAAATACTCTTTTAGAGAGTAATACAAAAATAGGTGCTTCGGTTGAAATAAAAAATTCGATTATTGGAGAAAATACTCATGTGGCACATCTTTCATATATTGGTGATTCTGTAATTGCAAAAAATGTAAATGTTGGAGCTGGAACCATTACGGCAAATTTAAGACACGATAAAAAATCAATTAAGGTAATGTGGAGGAATAAACTTGTTAATTCCCAGATGAAGAAATTTGGTTGTTATATTGGAAACTATTGTCAATTGGGTATTGCAACAATGATTTTTCCAGGTGTAGTAATTAATGATTATGTTTTAACTTTGCCAGGACAAAAAGTTGAAAGAAATTTAGATTCATTTACTCTTGGTAGTCAGAAAATGAACGCTGAACAGATATTGAAATTTTGGCCACATATTACTAAAAAAGATATTGAACAAAGTAGCAGGAATTAGAAGCAAGAATAAAGAATTAAGAATAAAGAATTAAGAATAAAGAATTAAGAATAAAGAATTAAGAATTAAGCATTATGAAGTATGAATTATGAAGTAAGGGTGAGGTGGTTATGAAAAATTTAGAAGTAATAGTTTTAGCAGCTGGTAAGGGCACAAGGTTAAATAAGGGTAAGTCATCGCCCACTGCAAAGGTTTTGTACCAAATCGGTGATAAGCCGATAATTTTTTATTTAATTGAAACATTAAGTAAATTAGATATTAAACCATTATTAGTAGTTGGATACAAAGCAGATGAAGTTAAAAAGATTGTTGGTAATAAAGCCGAGTATGTAATACAGGAAAAACAATTAGGTACAGCAGATGCGGTAAATTCAGCAAAGCAAAAACTATTAGACAGTAGCTGTAGCATTATGGTTTTATGCGGCGATATGCCGCTTTTGAGCGCCAAAACATTAAAAGAGCTAATAAATATCTTTCAAAAAGAAAAACCCACTATAGCGGTTCTTACGGTTGAATTTGATGATCCAAACAAACATTGTTTTGGAAGAATCCTAAGAGATGAAAAAGGTAATATTGCATCTATTGTTGAGCAGAAAAATGCTACAGAGGAAGAAAAGCAAATTAAAGAGTCTAACAGTGGGGTTTATGTTTTTGACTCTAAATGGCTTTGGCAAAATATTGATAAAATTAAAAAAGATCCTATTTCTAAAGAATACTATTTAACAGATTTAGTAGAGATGGCTATTAAACAGAATAAAAAAGTTATTGGTATAAAATCACAAAATCAAAAAGAATTTTTGGGGATTAATACTTTAGAGCAGCTTCAAAGAATCGAAGAAATTATTTAATTACATTTAATTCTGATAATAAATAGTATTGGTCAGAGTTTGTTGGATCCCATTTACCTAAAGTAAATGTTCTAATAAACTCTTTTAATTGATTTGGGCTTTTTATATTTTTTTGCCTTTCAATTAATTGCCAAATTCCAATACTGCCTTCTCTATAAACAATATCTTTAGTAAAACAATAACCTTGTTTATTATTAAAATCTGTTCCTCTAAAAGTTCTGTAAGCAAACTCATAAGCACTGTTTTCTGCTTTTTTTAGATTTGAATTGATAATTTCTTTTTGTTCTTGAGAGTCTTTCGATTCAATATTTATGTTTTTAATACTATCAAAGAAATAAGCATTCTTAAGAATTTCAAAAACTTGTTTAAAGTTCTTAGGTTCTCCATCTAAACCCTTGGCAAAACTTACTGCAATGTAATTTAATCCTCTAATTGTTTTTGATCCAGTTACTTTTTGTTCATTGTATACTGCTATTCCTTCTTCAGATCTTTCATAAGCATCCCTACCTCCCCTAGAGGATAATCCTAATCTTAATAATTTTAAGATACTGTTTTCACCTTGAAAACCTCTTTTAACATGGGTATTAATTTCGTGTTCTGCAAGTGAAGTAATTTCCTTATAATTCATGAAAATTGAAGCCGGCAAAGTTACAACCCGATCTTTTTGATTCACAGAAAATGATTGGACACCTTCATTTATTTCAACTTGCCATGAATTAGGAGTGTCATTAATTGCCCCTAACTTTTTTAGTTCTTGATTAAAGATTGATTTTGCAGCACCAGCTTTAAATATTTCTTTTGCATTTAAAAAACCCAAATTAGCTGAAGAAAAACTAACATATTCAGCAGTTTTTTTTGAGATATTTGCTAAGTCCTTAACTTCAAATACAAAATCAGGAATTTGAAATACATCTTCTTTGTTTAAATTTTTTTCTAGATTTTCAGTTAATTGTTGAGCAATAGTTTTTATTTGGTTATTGCTAGATCCTAAATATGGAGCTATGTTTTTCAATAATTCATTTCTTGCTTGATCAAAAAAACTTTTATTAGGTGAACCATAGATTTTTTCTGAATACTCAGAAAATTTTTTTTGGTCGTGATTTTTAATAGCTAAAAGTGCATTAAATTCATTAATTTTTTGATCTATTTTAAATATATAAAGTTTTTTGATCGAATCATTTGTTTCATTTAAATTTATTTCTTTTTTTAATTCTTCAAGCAATTTAATGTTATCTGTAAAAAATGATTTATCCTTAGATTCAATAAAAGGATAAGTTATTTTAAATTTATCGGATTCAAAAAAAGATTCATTTTGAGACTCTATTGCTTTGAGAAAATTTTCTTTGAGCTCTTTTCTTTGTTTAGAATTTTCGCTATCGTTTTTATTAAGACCAAACCAAGCAAACAATTCAGTTGATGGAAATTGTTCAAGTTTTTGATACCATTTTTCGTCTATTTTTTGTTCGCGGTTGTTTAATTGTTCGCTCATATTATTTTCTTTTTATTTTACTTATAGTTTCAGAAAAAAGAATATCAATAATTATTTTTGCAATATCTCTTGGTTTTCCTTCGTATGGTACATGATGCATACTAATCATGGGGCTTGCATTGACCTCAACAATTATATATGAATTTTTATCTTGTTTTTTTGTAATATCTTTTGTTAAAAAATCAATACCACCATATGCTAATCCAGGAATTGATTGTATTGTTTTTACGGCAATTTTTTTAATTGAAGGGTGTGCAATATCAGTAAAATCAATACTATCACCACCTTGTGATAAATTTGATACATCTTTTAAGAATACTTTTTGATTTTTTTCAAGTATAGAATTTAAGTTTAAATTTTGCTTTTTTAAATTAAATAATAAATCTTCATCAATTTTAATTGAAATTAATGATTTATCATAACTATCACCTCTTTTTGAATCAGAATTTTTTCGCTCGATGAGTTTTTTAATTGAATTAATTCCATCACCAACAATATTTGCAGGTACTCTATGTATAATACCGACTGTTTGATTTTTTGTTGCTAAAATACGATATTCTTTTCCTTCAAAATATTTTTCAATAATTATGGTTTCGTGTCGTTCTAAGATTTTTTTCCAATATTTTTTAAATAATTCATCATTATTAATATTAATATAAACATCAGATCCATGGGTTGAAAAGTTTGGTTTTAGAACTATAGGCCAACCAATTTTTTTTACAAATTTTTCAGCATTATTGAATTGATTTATCTTAAACTCTTTACCATGAGAAATTGAAATATTATTTTTATCAAGAAGAAATTTTGTCAGGATTTTGTCCTGGCAACACTTAAGTCCAATAATGCTAGTTTTTGTAGTCATTTGTTCAAAAACATACTCAATGTGTTTTTTATGCTGTAATTTAATGAGTAAGTTTGGATAAATAATCGTTGCATTTATTTTTCTTTTTTTAGCTTCATTAATTATCAATTGTAAAGACATTGAGCGCGGCTTTTCGCCTATTTTTTGTATAGAGTGATTTAATTTTTTACCCACATTATTTCCTTTTTATCCAGATATGTTAATTATTATTTAATTTATCCAAAATAAATTCAATAGCTTTTTTAGCGACTATTTTGTGTTTGCCTTCATAAGGGTCAAAACTCATTGATCGATTTATTTCAACTAAATAATATTTATTATTAAGTTTTAAAAAATCAGCTGCAAATAATTCTAGATTAACTGCTTTGGCAACTTTTTCGGCTAAATCACACAATTCTTGTGGTGGTTTAAAATATTCCTGAGTACCTCCAAGTGCTACATTGGCCCTAAAATCTCCTTTTGGGGCAGTTCTTAATTTTGCATGTTCTGCTTTTCCACCGACGATGTATACCCTATAATCAACACATCTATCTAGTTTTAAATATTCTTGTACTAATACTGGGTGTTTGTCAGAGAGAAATGATCCAATAACTGACTTTGCGCTTTTTTCAGATTCAGCTATTGCAACATAAGAACCACCAAAACCAAATTGCCTTTTTAAAATAATTGGAAAATTAAAATTTTTAAGTGTTGTGTTAATCATGTCATTAGAAGCAATTAATGATGTTTTTGGAATACTGACTCCAGCGTTTGAAATGACTTGATATTGGCGAAATTTATCTGACCCAATAATTAGACCCTCTAAAGTATTAATCATTGGAACTTTTAAGTTTAGATAGTGTTGGATTCCTGCTATGCTCAACAAGAATTCCTCGAAATTAGTTTCTGCATATAAACGAGGGTATAGAATATTGATATCCTTAATTAAATTAGTATTTCTTGATATTAAATAATCAATTTTTGATGGATGTATTACTTTAATTTTTGCATTTTGATTTCTTGCTTCATTTTCTAGAATTCTTATGCTTTCTGCTTTTAATGGGTCGTCTTGCGTTAGAACACCAATTGTAATCATGTGACTCCTTTTAAATAATTATTAATTTAATTATATCATATAGTTTCTTTACTTCAAATTGATAATAATATATATTGTTTATGTATGATAACAAAAATAAGTAGAAAACTCGATTTTAATGAACTTCAAAGAAGAATTAAGATTAATAAAGATCTTTCCAATTTTAATTACAGGGGCGAAAGAACTTTTATTGTGGTTTCCGGTTTTAATTCAGAAATTTTAAATTTGAGAAAAATAAAAGGACTTGATTATTATGAAGAAAGAATGTTATTTTATTTATTTTTGCTTCGCTACAATAAAACTAGAATAGTTTATATTACATCTAAAGGTTTTAATACTAAGCTTTTTGATTATTATTTAGGTCTAATTTCAGATAATAAGCAAAAGATTGAAGAAATGAAGTCTCGTTTGATTCATATCGAAGTTGATTATAAAGCTAATATAACTATTCCTTTGACTAATAAAATATTAAAAGATAGTAAAGCATTGAATAAAATTAAAAAATCAATATTAAACATTAAAACTACTCAATTAAGATGTTTTAAACTTGGGAAATCTGAAAGAAATTTAGCCGTAAAATTACAGGTGCCTGCATTTGGTTCAAAAGAAAAATTTGATTATTTAGGGACAAAAAGTGGTGGAAGAAAAGTATTTTATTTAGCTAAATTAAATACAATTCCAGGATATAGTTATTTAAAAAATTTAACTGAATTAAGTATAGCTATGGCCAAATTATTAATTCATTACCCGTATTACAAAAAACTTATGGTTAAATTAGACACTAGTGGTTCAGGAAGAGGAAATGCTATTTTTTTTGCAAAAGAATTTTTAAAAGAAAATCATATCGAAATATCAATTAAAACAGATCAAAAAAAGTTAGCAAGAACAATCAGACAAAATTTTTGTAAATATATTTCCTTTCAAATGAGGGGTCAAGAGTGTAAAGAATATTTAGATGAGTTTAATAAAAATCATGGTATAGTTGAATTGTATATTCCAGGAGAGGAAAAATATTCACCAAGCGTACAAATGTCAGTGAGTCCAGCCGGAAAAATTTCAATTATTTCTACTCACGAGCAAATCTTAGGCGGTCCTGATAAACAAGAATATTTAGGTTGTAGGTTTCCATCATTAGATGCACATAGAGATATTATCATTAAAGAAGCTTTGAAAGTTGGTAAATGGATGGCAAAAAAAGGAATGATGGGTTATTTTGCTATTGATTTTGTTGTTGTTTATAAAGAAGGAAAACTTTACAAGGTTTACCCAATAGAGATTAATTTAAGAAAGGGTGGTACAACTCATCCATTTCGTATCGCGTATTATTTAACAGGAGCGATCTACAATCCGAGAAAGGGAATGCTCGCTTGTGGCGATAATCCTGTATACTATTATGCAATGGATAAAATTGAAAATAAATTATATAAAAAACTTAAGCCCATGGAGTTGGTTGAATTAGTTCATAATAGCCGTATTAGTTTTAATAAAGATACGAAAAGAGGCGTGCTTGTTTATATGCCGGGTATGGTGCAAAAATACGGTAAATTTGGAGCGATTTGTATTGGAAATTCAAGAAAAGAAACAGAAATACTGTATAAAAAGCTTTTGAAACTTGTTGATAAGTATGTAGAGAGTAAATAAGATATTGAACTATTAGTACTAAAATAAAATTTAAATTTAAAATCCTAAATTTTGATAGGTTTATATTTTTTTGTTTTTTTAGTAAAAAATAATAATACGAAAATATTGCTTAGGAAAAAAATTCTTTTTGAAATTCTGGATTGTTAGTGTCATTAAGGTCAAATTTATTTTCTTTTTCCAGATTCGCAAAAGTTTTGTTGATGATTATTTGTATATGTTTTTTTAGTTCTTTATCGCTTATTTTCCATTCTACCAGTTTTTCTAAGAAATCAAATTCGCATTGAGGAATAACTTGAAATTTATCTTTTCTTTGTTTGTCAATTTCTGAAAGTTTATCTACCGGCACGCGTAGATTTTTTAGATCATCAATAATTTTTTTTGGATTTTCGTTGTTTAGACTTTCTTCGAATACTTTTAATTTTTTTGAAATTTCTTCACTAAATATATTGCTGAATGCTTTATCTTGATTTTCTTCTGGATTTTTTTGTAGGTATTCAGTTAGAGAATTTTCAAATTCTTTTTTATAATATTCGTGGTTTTTGCAGGCATTAAGATTTTCTTCGTAGTTGTAGCCGCCTAAATCTGTTTTTAACTCAATAAGTTTGATTCTTTTAGTTCGTATTTTATCAATTTCATTTATTTGATTTTTAATTTGCTCAGTATCTGCTGATTCTAGGTTTAATTTATCCAATATGATTTGAGTAATACCTTTTACATTGATAGTATTTTTTTCATCATCTGTAGAATCTGTTTCTAAAAATGTTAATTTTAGTAAAGATTGTTTTGCTTGGTCATTTAGATTACTTTCGGAAATTCTTTTTTTAATTATTTTTTCAAAATGATTAATTGCAGAATCAATTATTTTTAATTTATCTGTAGCTTTTTGTGTTTCTTGATTGAGATAAAATTCTTCGTCTAATGTTTTATTTATTTCTTGAGAATTATTTGGTTTTTCAATATTTATAGTGTCACTGAGATTTTCGTCCATTTTGGTTGCTTTTAGGGCATTGTTTTCATCATTGTATTCTTCATTTTCATTATCTTCATTGAATGGAATGTTAAAATCATTTTTTATTTTTGAATCAGATTGTTCACATTCCTCAAATTCGATAAGTTCCCCTTCATAATAACCTCCATCTTTTTTCTTAATTTGCAAACCTCTAGGTTTTAGGAAAAAATCGACAAATTCTCTGTGAGCGTCATCATTAATAAATTCTTCTCGGTAGTGAAGATAAGCATCACGCATAAAACTTCTTGCATGTTCGCCGACGATTGCTCGCCGATTACTTGGTGCGATACCATGTTTCTTTAAAAGTTCTTTTTGTTTAAAACCAGAATCTTTTTTATCTTTTACGGCATCATAATCATTAATAATTTCTGCGGCAATTATCATCGCAAGTGCTGCGACGGCATCTACATCCATCTTGTATGCTCCGTCGTCTTTAATATTATTTCTTAAGCATTTAGAACCGAGTAGTTTTTTAAGAAATGGTGTGGGTAAGAATTTTCTCATATGTCCTGTATAAATATTGTCATCATCTGAATAAATATCGTCATCATCTGAATTTTCTCCATCTGATTTTTTTCCTAACTCAGTGCCGTATTTATCATTTATTCTGAAATAATTTCCTTTCCTATCTTTTATTTGATCAAAACATTCTTTAGAAAGTTTAGAAAGTCCGCGAATATTTTCATCTGCAAAATCTTCAAGACAAGCTTCAACCCAATTTTTTCTCGAAAGCCTAACATATTTTGTAGTTGTGGCGAATTTTTCTTCAATTAATTTAGTTTTTTCATTGAATTGATCATATTTTTGCCCTGGATTTATTTTTTTATATTCAGGTGTTTTGCTACCCATTCTTTTTGGTTTTCCACAGCTAATTCGATGAGCACGAGAAATAAAGTCATAACTTTGTTCAGTGATTTCCTCGCCGTTTGTTTTTTGATAAAGGGCGTCTGTTGCTTGTAAAACTGCCTCTATTCTCCAGGATTGGTAATCAGATGTCATACAGTCGGCAGTAACCAAAGCCCTTAAATAAAATTCATTTCTAGGTGATATTGATTCGTTGCCATTTCCAACAAGACAAGCTAGGGCTTTGTCTCTGTCTGTGACAAAATCATTTCTATCAATCAATATTGAAACTTGTTTTTTTTCGAATTGGGCCAGATTTTGATATCCTTCTGATTGCTGAGAAAATATGGTTTGGTTTGCCCACCAATAATCTCTTTTTGTTCTATCGGACATACCGCGAATAAAATTTAATAAAAAATTAAGTGAATTGCCTTCATTTGCTTTTTGCCAAAAATTTTCAGCTTCTTCCCATTTTCTTTTGGTTTCTTGAAAATCTTTTGATTGATTATCTTTTTCTAAATCTATTTTTTCTGATTTGTCTGAAATTTCTTCAACTATTTTAGGATTTATTGATGTGAAATTTGTTTCTAGGTTAATATTTTTATTTTCTACATTTATTTTATTCGAACTAAAACCTTGAATTTTTTTATAAAATAATTCGTAGGCCTTTTTAAATGTATTTGATGCTAAATTTGCATCTGTTAGACATAAACCACAAAAATCAACCCAACTACCTTTTTCACCACCTTGAGTAAAGGTTTCTTTTGGCGCAGATTCTTTCCAATCTTCTGGTTCTTTTAAAATATAGCCAATTGTTTGTCCTATTTGAAAGCTAGCTTTTTCAGGTCTAAAATAAACAATATGTGTTTCAATTCCTAAACTATTTTTAAAAGATTGACTTTTTTCGTAAATGCTTTTACCACCTAAAGTTATTGAAAGAGTGTCTCCAATAGTTTCAAGCGTTAGTTTTTCTGAATTATTGTCTATTAATATTTCACAATGTTTAGTTATAAATTTTTTAATTTCTTCTGATTTTATTGACTTTAGTAAATCTTTTAATAATTCCTTAAAGTATTTTGAGTCAATTTGATCGTCTAATTCTTTTGATTCGCTGAAAGCTTTTTTGTATGATTCTTGTTCGCTACTATTTAAAGAATTAAATCCGTCTTTAGTGATTCTGCTTTCTAGGTCATGCATTAGCTCAATGTTATTATTTATTAATTCTTTTTCATTGTTATTGATTTTAATTTTTCCTAATTCTGATGCTAGTGTTTCGGCTTCTTCTTTTAAATTAGTTATATATTCAGGCGAAAAATTGTATTCTTCGGCATTTTTTATGTCGGTTTGTTTTTCTTTAAGTTTTTTTGCTAATTTGAAATAATCAACTTTGTTAAAGTTTTTGCTTAGATTGAATTCAATTTGAGGCTCTTGTCGTTCTTTTTCTGACATGCTATGTCTTTGATTTTCTTGATTTTTTTGAGATTGACTATTGTCCATTATTTTCCTTAGATAAATTTAATTTATAATTAAATACTATCATTGCAATTAAAGATGTCAAGAACTAAATTTTGATTTTGGTTGAGGACCACCTTTATTATTTTGTAAAATGACATTTTTTTGGGTTTGATTAGTATTTGAAACCGACTCGGTGTTATTATTATTTAGCCAATCAGATTGAATTTTACTTGCTGGTTGGGGGGCGCTAGTAACAGAGGTTGGTGTTTGGTTTATTGTTGGCTTGGTTTGGACAACATTTTTTTGACTTTCTTGTGGTTTGGGTAAAGCTGGTTCTGGCTTTTTCTCATCTGGGGTTATTTGTTCTTTAGGAGGTAATTGCTTAGGTTTGGGCGGTTCTGGGTTTTCAATTACATATTTAGCAATGTAGAGATTGTCTAAAACAGATTTAATGCTTTCTAGACCCGCGCTAGTCATTGGAGGCAACATTTTTATTTGTTTAAGAGCATCTCTTGTATCTTGTGGTAATACTGAAACTCTTTGACCTTGATATTTTTCAAGCTCAGGAATCATTTTTTTTATTTTTACTAATTCATTGTTTGCATTTATTGTATTCATAATTATTTATAAATTAAACTTTTTTTCCCGCGATTTGGGTTTTTAACCAAAAGGGGTTGTAGGTTATGGGGTGACTTTATTTCTTGCATTTTCTAGTTTTGGATATTCTGTTTTATAATTATTAATTTTTTGTTGACCTAAATGCAAATTTTGGATTTCTGCCAATCTTGCCTTAGCACTTTCTTGTAATTTTGTTTTTACTTCTTCTGATAATTTAGGATTGTTTCCAATATCTTTTATATTTTGATTAAATTTTTTAATATTGCTTTCTGATACAAACAGTTCTAGATTATTAGTGTTTAATTTATCTATACCAGTTAATACATTTTCTAATTTTTGTTCTATTGTTGATTTTTTAACACGATTTAAAATACTTTTGAATTGGTTATCGATGTCATCTCTATTTGTGTTGTATTCGTCCAATATTTTTGTATGTTGAGCGTTTGAATAATCAATTTGAGCCGGAGAATAATCCAAAAAATTTATACAATCTTCGTGTCCTTTTAGGTTCAGATTTTTATCTCTTAAATTATCAAAATTTAAAGAATTTTTTGAATTCGACCATAAAAAATCTTCTGTATTAACTTGATGCGGAAGATAAAGCTTGGATCTTTCTCCTTGCTGCTCAATTAGTTGTAGCGCATTAGAGCCTAATTGGTTTTGATTAAATATTTCAGAATTATTTCTTTTTTGATTTGCTAGAAATGCATGCATAGCATGAATTTGTGAGGAGTGTATTTTCCCACCGCTTTTGGTTGAATAGAAACCATTAGTAGAATTTTTTGTTGACCAGTCGACATCATTTAATTGTCTATTGATATCTTGAGTTACTTTTTCTGCCTTTCCTTTTCCTACAGCGCTTTGTTGCAATTGTTGTAATATATGGTTTGTTTGAGCTGTTGAATTACTGTTCATGGATGTTGGGGTGAGCCCGGATTCTAGAGCTTTTTGAGCTGACGCAGAACTATCATTGATTCTTTTTAAACTTTCAACAAAGCTTTTTGCATCTCCTTTGTTTTCGGCGCCTTCAATAAATTTATCTGCAATATAGTTATCAAGTTGACCATTTCTTGCGAGATCTAAAACATTGCTTTTTACTTGATCCATTTGTCTACCGGATATTTTCTTTTTATTATTTATTTTATTATCAAGGAGATCATTTGTCATACTATATCTGTCTTTTGTATTTTTTCCTTGAGGCGTAAATTGTTTTTCTATTCTATTTATTTCTTCATTTTGTGATCTAGCTTTGGCTTGTTCACTAGAGGATTGCAAATCTGATCGAAGTGATCCTCCTGCGCCCCAAATATCTTTAACTTTTTTTCCAGTAAATGGGCTTGTTATTGTAGCGCCAACAGCTTCACCTAAAGCTGTTGCCCTGCCATAAATATTTTCTCCAGTTCCTTTCCCCGCCATACCAGAAATTCTTGTTTGATAATCTTGTTCTCCAGCATCTTTAATGCCTGCTATTGTTCCTAAAACACTAATACCTTGAAAATTTGGGTTACCTACTTTTTGACCAACAAATTTTGTTGCACCCTGAAATGATTTATCCAAATTTTTTCCAGCAGTATTACCCAAAAATTGAGAGGCTTTATTGCCTAGACCCATAAGTGATGCACCGATAGGCCCTGCCAATGCAAATGGTACTTTTACCGAAGCATAAAGGCCAATAATTACTAGAAAAAAAGTAGCCATAAAAGATGTTCCGGTTCTCATTAGTATTTTATTAAGTACGATTATTATATAAAACATGAAGTACATTAGAGGACCGAGAAAAACAAATTTTAAAAATATGCTCAGCCATTGCTGAAAGAATTTTTGTGTGAGAGGAATTGATAGCATAATAAATGCTAGAGGTGAGATAATTGTTAGAAATATTATAGCGTATCCTCTAGCGACAAACAAAATCCAAATTAACAAGAAAAAGACTATAGGAATAATCATTAGTATACCAGCTAAAAAAAACAATATTGTCATTCCTAGGCCAGCTATTGCGTCAACAATATCTCCGGTGAAAAATACTTTTATAAATGCGTCAGGATCTGTCACTGGCAGTAATTTCCTTACAATAATTAGCCAGACCTCCCCAACCATGTTATCTCCTACTGGTTTTGCTATGTTTACTAACCAGCTCATTACAACTTCTGCTAAGTCAACAAACATCATACAAAAAAACCAACTTAGGTTTGCTAAAATTATTCCTAAAATTAGCATCGGTAAAGCTTTTTTAATTGCATATAGGTCTATTTTTAGGTTTAAGATATTTACAAATGAAATAAAAATTAAACCAATAACTGCTACATAATCTATAAAACTTAAAATAAATTTCCATGGTTCTTTAGCAATTTTATCTATTGTTTCTGTTAATGATTCGGCATTCGCTGTTTTTGATAATATCATTACAATAAATAATGATATTAAAACATTTAAAAATATTTTTTTGAATTTATTAGTGTTCATAATTTAAAAAATTATTTAAATAAGGCCTTCCAAGAAATTAATTAACGATAATATAAATACAAGTAAATCTTTTAAGGCGATAAAAATTAAACATAATAACATTGTTATTGGTTCTCTCATCCATTCTAGCAAAACCTGCCACCATTTTCCTTCAGTTTTCTTTTTACATTCGTCCATTCTTTCTTCTTGGCGTGTTTTTTTATATTCTTCAATTACTTCTGCTACAGTAGTTTGTTCTGATATAGTAGTTTCATCTGTAGGTGAGCTAGTTGGACTTGCTGTAGGCGATGCTGTTTGTTCAGGTGATGTTGTCTGCCCAGGCGAAGTGGTTTGGCCGGGCGATGCTGTTTGTCCAGGTGTGGGGCTTGGTGAGGGGCTGACATTAGTTTGTTGTATTGATTCATTTTTTTCACTATTACATTTGATATGACACAATTGTAATTCGTTTGGGCTTGATTTGTATGTAGAATTGCAATCTTGCATACAACAGCTCCAATAACAATTGATAATTTCTAAAGTGTTTGTATAGGATTGATTACAATTGTTACGGCAATTAGAAATATTAAAAGTTTGTCCTTGACCTGGAGATGGACTTGCAGTTGGCTTAAAGTTTGGCCCACAATTTTTACAGCATTGCCAATATTCTTTAATAGCACTGTCGGTACACTGTTTTACATTTAATCCTTCTCCTTGAGTGTTGCATTGTTCGTGTCTGTCTGAATATGTTCTCCAACATGCATTACCACACTCTGGGTAAGTATTGCAGTTAGAAACTAGTTGCTGTGGCGTTGATTGTGATATTTCTTCATTGGTAAGAATTTCTTGATTTTCTTGCTCGCCAATCTGTTGGTTGCATCCAGAGAAAAAAACTAAAATTACTAAAAACGCTAAAATAATACTTGTTTTATAAAATATCTTAGATAATTTCATTTCCCTCCTTTAGTTTATAATTAAAAAAATGTATAATTTTTTAATAGATTTCCAATAAAATTCATTAAATCCATAAGCGCTTCAAAACCTATTGCAATAGATCCACATAAAGGATTATATAAATTTTCATTGTTTCCGACTACCTTTTTCATTTTTTTTTCGCATTCATCATATGTTTGTTTTGCTTTTGATACGGTAGGTGATGTAACAACAGGCACTTCCGCAGGATTGGGTCTATCTTTTGAAGTATATACGGTTTCTTGGTCTGAAGATATTTGCGGTCTATATGGTGGCGGTGGCGTGGGGGTTACTCTTGAATACGGAGTTGGTTGGGGCGAAGTGGTTTCATGGGCATTTCTGCATTCTTGTAAACATGCTAGATATCTTTGATTGTCGATATGTCCTCCTTCGCTTTCATAAAAATCATCTAGACATCTTTGTTCGCAAGCTTCTAATGTTCTTGCATAGACACGGTAGTTTTTTGGCAAATACAAAATAGTAATACTTAAAATAAAAATTATTAAAGTAGTATTAATTAAATTTTTATAAATATTTGCCCCCTATTAAAAAGTTCGGTATTTAGTTTTTTGAATTTTTCAATTCTTTAAACTTATTATAACACAATTTGGTATTTTGTTCATCGTTTAGTTGCAAGTAGGTTAAAGCTAATATCTGATATGTAAGTGGATTTATTGGATCAATTTCTTTGGCTTTTTTTAGATATTTTTTAGATTTTTCTAAGTAATCTGTTTTTGTTTCGATGTTTTTAGTGTTATTATTGTTTAATGCTAAGTGTAAAAAGCCATAACCGGCTAAAATATTTGCATCACGAATTTCAGGATCCCGTTTTATAGATTCTTCGAAGGCAATGACACTAAGTTCTAGCTGATTTTTTTTTAACAAATCCAATCCTTGGATAATAATCTCGTTTGTGGATAAGTCGGAATTTTCTAGAATTTTTTTGTATTGAATACTTAGTTCTTGTTGACTTGTATTAATTTCATGTTCGTATTGGGAAGCTAATTTTTTTTGGAAATAACTAATTAATGAAAAAATTATCACAATTATTAGTATTGCAAGAATAGAATAAAAAACAAAATTCCAATTTAAATTGTATTTTTTTTGATTATTTTGAATTTTTATTTTTGTTGTGGGTCGAAAAATATCATGCATAGTAATTATTAATTTTATATAGACCAGTTAGAAATCATTAGTGATTTGGTTAACTGCTTATTATTTATTATTTTTTGTAGGTTTTGATAAATTTCCTCGGTAATAAAAGGCATAAAAGGATGTAAAAGTTTAAGTGATTCAAGTAGAACATAAACTAAAATTTCTTGAGTATTTTGTTTTAATTTTGGATCTTGAAGTTGTTTTTTAGATTCTTCTAAATATTTATCACAAAATTTATGCCAAAAAAATTCATATATTTCTTCTGCTGCAGGACCAAATCTGTATGCATCTATATGTTTAGTAGATTCCTTTATTGTTGTTTTTAGTTCTGTTAAAATTTGTTTATCTGGATTTGTGATTGGTTTTATTTGCTTACTGTTTATTGTTAATTGTTTATTGTTTTCAATATTCATTATTACAAATTTAGATGCGTTCCATATTTTGGTAGAAAAATTTCGCATAGCTTTAATTTTTTCTTCAGAAATAACTATATCGTTGCCTATACCAGATCCAAAGATAAGCGCCATGCGAACTGCATCGGTCCCGTACTCTTTAGCAACTCCTAGCGGGTCTATGGTATTTCCTTTTGATTTAGACATTTTTTGGCGATCTTTGTCTCTTACTAGTCCATGAAGATAAACTGTTTCAAATGGAACCTTGCTAGTTTTATATATTCCAAGCATAATCATTCGGGCTACCCAGAAAAATAAAATATCCCACCCAGTTTCCATAACAGATGTTGGATAATATTTTTTAAAGTCATCTTTTTTACCTGTCATAAGAGTTGCAAAAGGCCATTGACCAGAGGAAAACCAAGTGTCAAATACATCTTGGTCTTGAATAATTTCAAGTGAATTACATTTGGGACATTTAGTAGGTTTTTTATTGATATCTATTATAGCGTGACTGCATTTTTGACAATAATAGGCTGGAATTTGTATTCCCCAAACAATTTGGCGAGAAATATTCCAGTCGCGGATATTTGTAAGCCAATGGAAAAATATTTTTTCAAATTTTTTTGAGACAAATTTAACTTTACCTGTTTTTACAGCATTAATAGCTTTTTTGGCTAATGGTTTAGTTTTTATAAACCACTGTGGCAAGATGCGAGGTTCAATAATACGATTGCATTTATAGCAGTGACCAACTTGATGAGTATGTTTTTTGGTATCTTCTAAGTATTTTTGATCATTTAGTTTTTTTATTACAGCTTCTCTTGCTTCTAATACTTTCATTTTGTAAAATTCACCAGTTAAATTTGTGAGTTTGCCGTATTTATCTATAGCAGTTAGAATTTTTAATTTATGTTTTTTACCTATTTCAAAATCAAGCAAGTCGTGTGCCGGGGTTATTTTTAAAGCTCCAGTACCAAATGCAGGATCAACATTTTCATCGGCAATAATTGGAATTTTTCTGTTTGCTAGAGGAATAGTTACAAATTGACCAATATGTTGTTTGTATTTTTTGTCTTTTGGATTTACTGCAATTGCCACATCTGCAAATATAGTTTCAGGACGAGTGGTGGCAATAGTAATATAGCTTTTAGCTTGCTTGTCTGCCCGCTTCGTGAGGCGAGCTGACAAGGTAGGTAGCTTGTTGCTTGTCGCAAGAGGGTATTTGATATAGTATAAATGATCTTCTTGCTCGGTATATTTTACTTCTAATTCTGAAAGCGAAGTTTGATGCTTTGTGCACCAATTAATTGGTCTATCGTCTCGATATAAAAGTCCGTCCTTGTGTAGTTGCTCAAATGTCTGGTAAACAATTTTTATAATATCTTTATCAAGTGTAAATTTGTCTCGTGTCCAGTCGCAAGATGCACCAAAAGATTTTAGCTGATCTTGCATAACTAATTTATTGTTTTGGGTAAAATCCCACATTTTTTTATAGAGCTCTTTACGAGTAAGTTTAAATCTGGATTTGCCTTCTTTTTCTAATTTTTTTTCAAATACTACTTGAGTTTCAAAGCCAGCATGATCTGCTCCAGGTAGCCAAAGTGTTGGCTCGCCTTTCATGCGATGATAGCGAGTCATTAAATCTTCGAGTGTTATAAAAACAGCGTGTCCTATGTGTAATGAACCATTGGCATTGGGCGGAGGCATAATAATAGAAAAAGGTTTTTTACCTTTTTTGATATTGGGTTGAGTGTCTGGATTAAAATAACCATTTTCTTCCCAATTGGAATAAATTTCTTTTTCTTTTTTTAAAAAATCAAATTGT
>Ga0334884_1001667_pt1 | contig 31741 bp, 26 predicted proteins | sample GraSluR1_MG_7_FD_207215 | JGI IMG/M metagenome (GOLD analysis project Ga0334884, IMG submission 207215) | Sludge microbial communities from methane-producing bioreactor in Wageningen University, Netherlands - Granular Sludge_12_05 R1 | ecosystem: Engineered > Bioreactor > Anaerobic >... | reverse complement strand
CAGTGTGAGTACAGAGTTTGAAAGAGGGAAGTCCCTCCGGGTTCACGTAAACGAAGACGGTTTTTATCGGTCTTCGTTTTTTATTTGAAAAAAGGACGAGAAGTTTATTCCGATGCTGAACCTTGGTTGGCGTACAAGCTTGAAAAGAAGTTGCCGAAATGTAATTGGGAATTATCTGTCTTTGTCAATCGTTTGGTTGTTTCGCATTCTTACAGCGTCAGTGTTGCACACTAAATATGCCGCTAGTGTGTGCGTTGGTTCCGTTGATTATGTATATACAGACCCGAAGGCCAGTTTTCGGTATTAATATCAATTTTATTTTCAGTGTGTGATAGATCGACCTGTTCCGAATAAATAAGCTCGCCCGACAAACTGACTATATTCACACATACATTTTCAGAAATATTGGAACTGCATTGAATGTTCAGAACACTGTGAGCAGGTACTGGATATAACATCCACTCCCGATTCAAGGTTTTTGTAGGGATGTTCACATTTTCGGGTTTCAAAATATTTACAATTACCCCTTCTATTACAGTAAGTCCCATTTGCATTTCGGCAGGCATCAGATACCAACCGTTGTAATATTCGCCATAGCCATAGTCGAGATGAAAGTATCCATCGCTGCGATAACCATCAATAACCAAATTATGGCCTGATGTATTGGTTTCGTCAACCACGGCAAGGTGCACCGGATATCCCTGTTTAATATTTTGAATAATACTATCGTATATACCCGGTTCATCAGGATACATAAGAGTTGCTTGATTGCATGCAAAACGAAGATATCCGTTGTAAGCCTGACTTACCCAAAATGTACCCGAACCCTGAGAAGTGTAAACCTGCCTCATAGCCACACCACAAGCAAAACTTAGTGCAGCTTTATCGTTATCGGTGATAATGTCATTGTTCTCATAATGAACACTTAAGGTATCAAGGTATTTATTAAGCTGATCAAACGAAGGAAATCCCACAGTTTGCCAGTCGTTGTCGATATAATAGTTTCGCCCTGCATAGGAATGGTAATAATCGTCGTCGTCGGTAAATTGTATGTTATTGGTGGTAGCATGGAAATTCATAATCATAGCCATAGCAGTTGCAGGGCAACCCGTATAGCTTCGAGAATGGCTTACCGGATCGATGGGGCACATATTCCAATAGGGTGCCGCCTGGTTCCAACTTGAAACAATCCATCCCTCCTGCCCTTCTGGCCATTGCTCGGGTTCGCCTTTTGCCCGAAGTGGTATAGCCGAAACCGTTAAACCAAATGGCATTCGTTGGTCGCCATGCTTTGGGCAAATATTTGAGGCTTCGATTTGCAATAGTGCATCGGTAACCAGCAAGCGATATAACGGATTATCGACCGACAACGGGCCAAAATTACTTTCGGTGGAGAAAGCCTTTATTGCAGGTAAATATTTTTTCGCGCCAACCAGCACATAACCATTAGGGGCAAGGTTTGTCAGGAACCATAAGGTATCGTTGTTAAACACCAATGGCTTCTCTTCAAGCACAGAATACCCCTTGAATTTGGCTTCCGACTCTAGAAAAAGCTTGGTTAACAGCTTTGCATCCGGTTCGCAAAGTTGTTGCGAAAAAATGTGACCACCCAATACAATGGCAAACAATGTGATAAAACAACGATGTAACTTCATTAAAAATAATTTTTGTGAACCTATAAAAAAATACGATTCATTGTCTTAAAATTATCTTAATGAATTGTCATTATTGCTATTGTAAATCATTAACTTATTGACTGCATATTAATTAACAACCGATAAGCATTGTAACTGAATGCAATTGAGACAGAATCTTGAAGCATATCGGCATATTTCATCATACCACAATATTCACATTGAGCGTTGTTAATTGGTATTAACGAGTGATAAAATCTTCTTGTAAATTCGTTCGCCATTGTAATTTAGCGAATAAGCGTTATCTCCAGGTTGAACACACACAACATCGGTGTTATTTTACACACTACAGTTCATTTCTAAAAAACTATGATTTCAAAGAATTATCAATACTATAAATTCATATCTGTTCTCTCGGTAAGATACCATTTACCGTCGGTTAATTCGAAAGCATAACTAACACCAAAACCACTGTTTGGAATATAAATTTTATGCTCTACCCTGTTGCTTGTTTCGTTTTTCTCAATACTAAAATCAGATGTATCTATATTGTCGATATGCGTTAACATCGACCAGTTTTCTGCTGACCATGCTTCTTCCGATTCATAATCGGTAATATTGGAACCTTTTATCGGGAACTGTATTCTCTGCATTTGGAATGATTTATCAGAGACGAAGTTCTCATAGAAATCGGCAAATACTTCTGATGTTTCACTAACACTTTGGTGGTTTTCTGTTACCGATTCCGATGAATCTGCAGTTTTAGTTTGAGAACTATTGCTGCACGAGATCAGTATAAGAACAAGTGCTGCAACAGCCATTAACGGTCTGATTTTTTTCATACTAGACAATTTTTAGTAGTTTATTACTTGTATATCGACTGAATATCTTTCAGTATTTCGTAAACAGTTTGCATATTTCCCTCCTTGTTGCGTCTCATCCAAAACGACCATGCATCATCGCAGTAGTAGCTATCATATCTATCGATGTTAAGATATTGACAAATCAATTCTGACAGGCGATTGCTGTCGAAACCATATGCAGGGTTGCATACCTCGAAGTAAGTTTCCTCTCCGTCGAAATACAGTATTCCGGTGGCAGTATCGGCATGATTATATGCAAGTGTGAGTAATTCACTGTAATTGTCAATTTCTGTAAGCTTCTCATACACATATATCCTACTGTTTACTTCCTCATCGATAAGCAAATCTTCATACAATTGTTTCGACACAAGCTCAGTTAATCTAGGTTTATAAGTCTCATACAGCGATTTAAGATTATCGGGGCTTCTGTCGATTTTATAAATTGCATATGCAATCATCCGTTCTTTTTCGGGCTGTTGGTTCTCGTCTTTATAATACCCCAAATGCCTTTCGTTTTCATCAACAAATTCAGGTAAGGCATTGTACACATACCAAAAATAATTCGATAGTAAACCCCTACTCACCGGATTATGCGCAGCCAAAACATATTTTGTTGCATAAGCTTCCATCACATCAATCGATTCTTTTGTGAGGCTTTTTGCCTTGGTTTTCAACACTTCATCAAAACTTTTTTCTTTGGCTTGCGGCACATCAGAATAGTGGGCCACAACTTTTGTATGTTCAACCGATTGCGGCTCTTCGTTTGATGACTTTTGCGACTGAGGCTGTTTGCAAGAAAACAAAGAAACTACAACAAAAACTAAAACATACCATAAAACAGGCTTCATCATTGTACTCTATTTTTAAAGTTAAACAAATAAAATTGCGTCACGCTTGAGAAATAAATGTACATTTCTCTTGAGTCACAGTTTGATATAATTAAGGGGTGAAATAATAAGTCACTCAATGTAAGCTGCTTGCAACATCTAAAAATCCATCTCCTCATGGTGGCAAAAATAGTATTGTTTTTCAAATACCAAAATGAATTGAGAACTTACTGTACTATAATTATACTTACTCTACAATTGTTGTACAGCAAGCAAATTGGCAGTTCTATAGTGGTTTATGGGCGATATACATTTTTTCGTTTCTATCGAGCCGAAACAAATTTATTTCATGTTCCGAAAAGTATTCGGCAGGGTCGAATTCTTCAACAACAAAACCGGCCTTTTCGAGACGTTTCGGATAATCGCGACCGTGCCAGCGGACATGGTCGTACTGTCCAAATACTTTTTCGCGTTCGGCAGGCGAAGTAATGCTGACGTCTTCGAAAGTAGTTTCAAGGTCGTTTCTTAACGGGACCTGCATTACCGACCAGGCACCGGGTTTCATAATACGATATATTTGTTGCATTGCCGCAATATCATCGGGCACATGTTCGAGCACATGATTACACAACACAACATCGAAGCTGTTATCGGGCAACGGAATATTCATTACGTCGAAATGCAAATCGGCAATGGGCGAATTCAAATCGGCTGTAGTGTAGTGCAGTTGCTGTAACTTTTTAAAATTGCGACGAATCGACTGTTCGGGTGCTATATGCAAGACTTTTGCTTCAGAATTTAGTAAACTTGTTTTCCGTTGCAAATACAACCAAAGCATTCGATGACGTTCCAACGACAAACACACAGGGCAAAGGCGATTTACAGCACCTTTATTTCCATATGGCAGCAATTTCCTAAGTTTACTTTCACACACAGGACATTGGTATCGAGACCCTTTGTAGAAAGGGCTTACCAGTACCGAGAATAGATACGAAAATCTTATTAATACCGTCCTGGGAAGATTTCTTACTATAAATTTAATAAAACTTCTCATAACTTACCAATCAATTGTTTTATTACCCCTATCGTCGACCTGAACTATTTTATTTAGGGAAACATACCACACAAAGCCTTTGCAATTCTCATATCCCATATCATTAAGCAATTGCATATATGTTTTTATCTGGCTTATATGTTTATCAGATGTTTTTAAGCCAAATTTGTAATCGAGCACCTCGATTGAGTTGCCAAATTGCATTACTCGGTCGGGTTTGTTCATGTTGCCGTCGGGCGACAATATCCAGGCTTCATTGTGCAAATTGTCGAATTCGGTAAACCAAGGTTTTACATTTGTGTTCGACAGTAGATTATGAATATATGTTACATGGGCATCCATATCGGCGTTATTGATATATCCGTTGTTAAGCAATTGTTCTACAGCCGGTTGAATATCGTTCAGGCCTCTGATTTTTTCGAAAACGGAATGTAATAATATACCCTTTTGGATATCACCCATGGCTTCGCCGGCAAATTTTTTTGTAAACTCACTGTGGGTAATCACCTGTTTTTTATTTTCACTCACATTGTGTTCCGGCATAATAATACCAGGCTTGTAATAATATTTTGGTTCAGGAATCGATCCGTATTCAAATAACTCTGTGCCATCGAAATACTTCGACAAGTCGATAAATCGGTTATCGGTGGCACTATTCGGTTTTTTAAGAATCTCACGCGTATAATCAGCCAACGATTTCGATTTTTTAAGAGGCATACCCATCCATAGCACTTTTTTTGCACGAGTGGCCGCAACATAAAATAAATTAAGCGAATCGTGACAGAAATGAAGCATTTCTTCGAAATACTCGTTTACAAATAACGATTCAGCCATTTCGCTTTTATATGTCACCGGCACATAGGGTATAATGCTAAATGCAGTATTCTCGGTATTACACCATAGCAATGGGTTTTTCTCGGGGGTTAAATCGAAATTGCCAAAAGGAATAAACACTGCTTCGAAGCCCAGTCCCTTGGCTTGGTGAATGGTAAGTATTTTAACCGCCTGATTGCTGTCGGGCAACGACAACGATTTGGTGCAACCTTCGTTTTGCCACCATTCTATAAATGCCATCACCCCAGTTCCTTTTCGCGCCGAAAAATCGGCAGCCAATTCAACAAAAGCATCAAGAAAAGCAGTGTTTTCGTTTTTTTTATTCAATTCGCCAACACGAATGAAATGCTCGCACAAACTAACCAAATCGCCATGAACCGATTGTGTTAACAAAGATACCAATTCAGCAGGGAAAGCTTTTAGTAATTGATTATGCTCGGCTGAAACCGAAAAATCGCTGAATTGGGTATTGCGTCTAATATGTAAACTGTAATTTACCGAAGCATTAAACAAGGCCATCGAATTGCTAGGTTGTGCCACATAGCTAAGCAAATTTATCAGCACGCTAACTGCTGGATTAGATGCCAGGTTGAGCGATTCGGCCGAAACAACCGAAAAAGACATCTGTTCATGATTTTCGTTACCTTGCTGATAGTCGAGTAAATAGGAAACTACTCGTTTAGCATCTTTGTTGGTACGAACCAAAACAGCAATATCTCCCGGTGCATAGCCCATGTGCATTAACTTCACAATTTCAGCGGCCATATATTGCATCGACAATGTTTTCCATTCATCAACTTTAAGTTCTTCGGGCATGAACCTAATGCTTACGCAGCCACCCTCACCCGCCATGGGGTTTTGAGCAACATCAGAATAATTATCGATGATTGTTTTATGCATCCAATCATACGAGCTTTCACCATCTACAGGCAATTCATTATTGATATAATGCTGAACTCTTTCGGCAAGAGCCAAAAACAACGAATTATTAAATTCAACGATTCGTTGTGCACTGCGATAGTTTTCTTTCAGCACTAATGCTTGTACGTGTAACTGCCTGTGAATTTGTTCAGCCAAAATACGCCAATTCCCATTTCGCCATCGAAATATCGACTGCTTTACATCGCCTACCACCATATTCAGATTCTTACCATACGACAGGCTTTCGCGCAACAAGGGGAGAAATGCTTCCCATTGTTTTTCGCTGGTATCCTGAAATTCATCAATCAAATAGTGTTTCAGTCGGATACCGGTTTTTTCATAAATAAATGGGGTGTCGTTATGCCGTGAAAGATCGGATAAGAACAAAGGCGTATCGCCTATAAAGAAACTGTCGTTGGCTGCCATTAAAGCATTAAGCCTTTGCTTCCCGTCGACAACCAAACCAAGCAGATACATGTTGTTCAATAACAGATTACAGGTTGTATATTCGGCAAAATCAGATTGTATCCAATCGTTGAACTGATGCATTAAGGCATTCAACTCCGAAAATGCACTTCTTATGTTGGCTTTGTGAAGGTTTCCCTTTCCGATACATGTTTCAGCATCATCTAAAGCATCATAAAAGCGTTGCCCTGGTTTTTCTATTTTGTTTTTCTTATTGAGCTTCAACATTGATGCGATTGCTCCGGCAGACTTATAACTAAAGTCGTCGGTAGTAAACCCATATTTTTTCAATATATCATCGGCATCGCCGGCAATTGAATTTACATAATCAGTATGCTTTTTTTTAAGCTCTTTTACTATTGCAATAAGTTGACGTACCTTATTTTTATCGGTTTGTTGCAAGCGGTATTGCTCATTAATAACTGCAAATTTTTCTTTGTAAAGTTCCTTAAACAATGCGATAAGTTCTTCTCTGAAATCCCATCTACCCGATTCATTCATTTTTACCTTTACAACATCGAGCACCCAATTGAGAAGTTCAGTGTCAACAGCAGTTTCCTCGATAAGCTGATCAACCGCCTCATGAACCACTGCATTGGAATCGAGTTCCAGGTTGTAGTTTGCATTCAGATTCATTTCGTGCATAAAAGCCCTGAGAATCTTCTGAAAGAAGCTATCGATTGTCATATACGAAAACCTTCCGTAATCGTGCAATATCAATGTTAAAGCCTGTAACGCACGACTCCTGATGAACTTTTCGGAATCGGCATTGCTTTCGGAATTTATTTGAAGATGTTTTAAATAACCGGAGCTTTGCCCTGAGGCCAGAACATATAATTCATTAACCAGCCTCTCTTTCATTTCTTCGCTGGCTTTGTTGGTAAAAGTTACGGCGAGAAGGTGTTTATAGTCGTGGGGGTTTTCGATAAGCAGTTGCAAACATTCACAAGTAAGTCGAAATGTTTTTCCTGCTCCCGCAGAAGCCGAATATACCCTGACTTCAGACATAATTTTAGAAGCTGACGCTAACGGTAGTAGCCTTACACTGCTCAACATTCACCGTAATTGTATTCTCATCGGTGAAACTTATAAAACGCACCGAATAATTGCCGATTGGTTTTACTACACAATTCTCGGTATTATCGGCAAGGGTTAATGCCCTCACATTATTAATATACACTTCAACATTTCTGCCTGAGTAATTTTGCACACAAATTTCACCGGTATTGTTCTGTTCGCAAGGCTCTTTAACACCACACGAAGCCAGATACAGCAAGCCAATCAGCATTGTTATCACCACAGCTCTGTTCATATCTTGTTTTTTTCAAAGATAAGAACTTATGTTGACTTTGAACAAAAAATACTTATAATTGTTGCGTAATTGTAAAATTCAGATTATGAAACTATTAAACATTTTAGCTTTATTTCTGCTTGTTGTAGCTATGTTTTCATCATGTGACGAACCGGATAACCCGCCTTTGGTAGTAGTTTTTAATACCACAGAAATTGCCAATGGTGGTTTTGAATTGTGGACTACGAAAGTGCAAAACGATGCTCAATTTGAATCACCCTCAGGCGATTACTGGGCAAGTCTCAACAACCTTTCGTTTATTCAGGCACCGCTTACTATGTTAAAATCGGAGAATGCGTATATTGGGGACTACGCAGTGCGACTCGAAGCCAAAGCTTGGACTGATGAATGGACTTTACCAGGGATACTGGTAGCCGGAGACTTTGATGCCAACCGGCCCATAGGTGAAAACTTATTGCAAGGTAAGCCCATTACAATTTCTCCGGGTTCGCTCAGTTTCTATTACCGCTATTTGCCAGCCAACAACGACACAGCCGTAATTTACAGCAGCCTTACTAAATTTAACAACCTAACTGGCGCCCGCGACACCATTGCCGAAGCGTCCACTACTATTACAAGCCTGACAGAAGTGTACACCCTTATGGTATTACCTTATGCCTATCGTTCAGAAGCCCGCGACCACGACACCATCAATGTAATATTTCTGACTAGTATTTCAGGTGAAAAAATGAAAGCACATGCCGGAAGTATTCTCGAAATTGATGACGTAAAACTGATGATGCCCCGCCAATGAAACTGATATTGGCAATTGTTATTTCTACTCTTTCATCTACAGTTATTGCACAACATACGTTTATTTCTGCCGGTTTTACCTATGGTGGCGCTATACCAAATATTGAGGTCAATAATTCTACAGGAAAACCCGGGTTTGGTGCCACGCTTGCCATAGGCCATTCAATACATGTAAACAATAGAGTATCGATAGAGTCACAACTCAATTACTCGCTGCGTCATTTCGGGTACGGGTCAATACAAAGACGCGACACTACTGTAAGTGTCGAATATCAGGGCACAGAAACCCAGATACCCACATTTTATACAGTAAATGTAAATGGAAACGTGCATACTCATAATGTGGAATTTGCTGCTCTCACTTCGATACAACTGGGTAAATACTTCTCTCTCGACCTGGGCTTGTTTCAAAACATTGCTTTTGTGAGACGCGATGCCACCGATATCACTGTGCGAATTGGTGAGGGGGGGGCTGTTCCCGATATTTTTTTAACCGAAAATCACGGTTCCGATATCAATCGGTTTGAACCGGGTATTAAACTGGGAGGCAGTTTTCATTTCAACGATAAAATATCGTTAAGATTTACAGGCAACCGTTCCATTACTCGCTTTTACCGCGAAGATTACATTAAAAACGACGAAGGAGAGCCTGTCTCATTTTATTACACCATGCTTCAAACTTATCTGGTGTATCGGTTCCGGTAAAGCAAACTATGTTTATTTTCGAACCTCTTTAATTGCCTGGGCTATCGCACAGCTTAATTCGTCGAACAAAATGCTTTCGTCGCGATTGCCTTCAAAGTTTTTAAATTTCCCTTGTTTTTTATAATATTCGGCAACACCCGCAGTTCTTTGCTCAAAAACTTCGAGCCTATGGATGATGATGTCGGTATCGCGATCGTAGATACGAGCATTGGGTGTTTTAGAACGGGCAACCAGTCTTTTCATCGACTGCAAGGCACTTGTTTTAATCTCAAGTACTGCCGATACGCTACTATCGAGCCGCTTCAGCAGGCCGTCGAGTATATAGGCCTGAACTAAAGTACTAGGAAAACCTTTAAAAATAAAACCTTTAGCCTCCGGAAACTTTTGGATTTTTCGTTCAATTAATCTGATTGCAATATCATCGGGTACAATATCGCCATTGTCGAGAAAAGGTTGTGCTATCTTGCCCCATTCGGTTTGTTGCTCTATTTCGTGCCGAATCATTTCGCCTGTAGACACATATACAAGCTTGAATTTTTTAGCCAGTTTTTTAGCCTGCGTGCCCTTACCTGAACCCGGAGGGCCAAACAACACAATATTTATCCAGGTTTGCGACAGCACTTTCTCGATAGTTTCTATAAGAACATTATTCACTTCGTCAACACTTCCAATACCGCTTACCGGAAAATACTTAGCCTGTTCCCTGTAAAAATCGATAACAGGAATGGTTTTTTCGTCGTATTCATGTAAACGCTTCTCGATAACCTCGAGGGTGTCATCGCTACGCTTTTCGCTTTCGTAACGCTTAAGCATACGCTGAAGTAATATTTCTCGCGGCACTTCGAGCGACAGCAAACAATTCAGTTTGGTGTTCATTTTAAGCAATAGTCCTTCGAGAATATATGCTTGGGCATATGTACGAGGGAAACCATCGAAAAGAATACCGTTTGAATCGGGATTCATTTCGATAGATGCTTCTATAATTTGAACTATAATTTCATCATCAACCAGACCTCCCTTTTCGATAACCGATTTGGCTTCGAGCCCCAGTTTAGTTTTATCGGCAATTTCTTTACGTAAAATATCACCGGTAGATATATATGTAAGTTTGTATTTTTCGGCAAGCAATCGTGCCTGTGTTCCTTTTCCCGCTCCGGGGGGTCCAAATAAAGCAATATTAAGCATTATAAATGTTTATTTATTCAACAATCTGATACAGGTGCTTCAGGTTGCGCCCCAAGCCATTATAGTCGAGGCCAAAACCAACAACAAATTTATCGGGAATTTCGATGGCAACGTAATCAATAGGAATGTCTTTGGAATAGGCATCGGGTTTCAATAACAAAGTTGCCACTTTTATTTGTTTGGGATTGCGTTTTCTCAGATCGTGAACCAGTTTTTCGATGGTAATACCGGTATCAACAATATCCTCAACTATAAGCACTGTTTTATTTTCGACATTTTCGGTTAATCCCATGATTTCTTTAATAGAGCCGGATGAGCACACACCTTCGTAAGACGATAAGCGAATAAAAGACAAGTTGCATGGCATTTCGAAATGGCGGAACAACTCACCGGCAAACATAAACGAGCCATTCAGTACACACAGAGCCACTATATCTTCTTGGCCCAGCTCGGCTTGCATTTTTTCGGCAAGAATTTCTATCGACCGGCATATCTGGCTATTATCGATAAAAACGACAAATTCTTTATCGTATAATTTAACTACATTTTTATTTTGCGTCTGCATAAATGTGTTATTTTTAGGCCTGACAAATATAAGCATAACTTTTAATTTAACATATGAGACCACTAGTTAGTATTATCATGGGAAGCACCTCCGACTGGGGTGTAATGCAGAAGGCTGCAGTGTTGCTAAACGATTTTAAAATCCCCTTCGAGGTAAATGCACTGTCGGCACACCGCACACCCGAAGAGGTTGAAAAGCATGTTCGCACTGCCGGCCAACGGGGAATTAAAGTGTTTATTGCCGGAGCCGGTATGGCAGCACACCTACCGGGTGTTGTTGCCGCATTTACAAGTCTTCCGGTGATTGGGGTGCCCATAAAAAGTTCGTTCGACGGACTAGACTCGTTACTCGCTATTGTTCAAATGCCTCCGGGAATTCCGGTAGCTACCGTAGCTGTTGATGGAGCCATGAATGCAGCTATTCTTGCTGTGCAAATGTTATCGCTTGCCGACGACCAACTATATGACGAAATGAAAACCTATAAAGAAAACCTGAAGAAAAAAATTGTTGCAGCCAACGAAGAGTTGGCCGGTCATCATTTTGAATACAGAGTAAAATAATGAGGAGAATATTATTGTTGGTTGTGCTTGCCCTGTGCAGCACTATGCTTTTTGCCGACGGCGACCATTCGGTTGCAGGAGCTCGCTTTGCCGGCATGGCAGGTAGCAGTGCGGTGTTTCACGACACATGGTCGGTTTTTGGTAATCAGGCAGGTCTTGCCGGTTTACATACAACATCGCTTGGCATCTCCTACGAGAATCGCTTTCTGATGAAAGAAACGGGATATGGAGCATTCGCATTTCAAACACCCGTGGCATTCGGAAATTTAGGCATAGGCTACAGTCACTTCGGATACAGCGAATACAACGAGAACAAATTTGCCCTTGCCTGGGCTCAACAGCTTTTTAAACGAATAGCAATGGGCGTGCAAGCCGACTATTTCATGATACACCAGCCGGGTTTATACGGGAATCTTCATGCCTTCTCGTTTGAAATTGGAATTATGGTTCAAGCCAGCGAACGACTCCGATTCGGGGCTCATGTATCTAACCCCTGGCCTATTCAAATTATTGGGGTACAGGGACAATATCTACCGGCAGTGTTAAAAGCAGGCATGGGCTATAGCTTCAATAAAAACCTGATTGTTACGGTTGAAGCCGAAAAAAACCTACATCTCGAAAAACCCGTTTTCAGGGCTGGAGTTGAATATCAATCGGACAGGCACTATTCGCTGCGATTGGGTATTGCCAACCAACCGGTTCTGTTTGCAGTTGGGTTTGGATACAAATTCAATGCTTTTCACATCGACATGGGCTATGGCTATCATCAGGTACTGGGGTCGAGTCCTGTTATAACGCTCAATTATGTGTTTTAAGAGCCTGACAACGGCATTTTTGTTGATTGGCTTTGTAATATTTTCAAAGCCACTAATTGCTCAGGAATCTGAAATACAAGCTTTCTCCGATATTGTAGAACAAATAGCCGAAAACAGCGATGAGGAACTTGATTACACCAGTCTCTACGAAACATTAATTCAGTATTACAACGACCCTATCGACCTGAACCTGACCAATGCCGAACAACTTGACCGTTTGATGTTTCTAACATTTTTTCAGGCGAGAAGCATTATAAAGTATCGCGACAAATTCAATGGTTTCAAATCGATTTACGAACTTCAGTTTGTTGATGGCATCGACCAGCAAACTCTTAAATTCCTGTTGAATTTTGTAACTGTAATGTCAAATCTGCCATCGCAACCTGCCGATCTGAAGCGATGGGTAAAACATGGAAAGCATGTTGTATTTGTTCGCACACAGTTCACGGTGCAACCAAAAGCAGGCTATCAGGAAGTACCCGATAGTATTTTGCTGATGAATCCCGACAAAAACCGGTATCTGGGCAGCCCATATAAATTATACACCCGTTACCGATATAACTATAAGGACAAATTGTACTGGGGTATTACGGCCGAAAAAGATGCCGGGGAAGAATTTTTCAGAGGCAGTCAACCCTACGGGTTCGATTATTACTCGGCACACCTTCAGGTAAACCAGCTGGGGCCGTTAAAAACAGCTATACTCGGCGATTACCAGGTAGAGTTTGGTCAGGGCCTAACCCTGTGGTCGGGAATGAGTTTTGGGAAAAGCACCAATCCAATAAACATTATAAAAAAAGGAAGGGGCATAGCAAGATATGGTTCCACCAACGAGAGCGACTTTCTGAGAGGACAGGCTGCAAGTTTCTCGCTAGGAAAATTTACGATTACCGAGTTTGTTTCGCACAAATCGCTCGATGCCCGCATGGAGTCAGACAGTAGTTACGAGGAAGATGAAGAATATGTAACCAATTTCCTTAACACTGGTTATCACAGAACTCCTTCGGAGATTTCGGTTAAAAACAATGTAAAACAAACTATATATGGTGGGCACATAGCCTACAAAGGCGAATGGCTGCTACTAGGAATAACAACTGCTGCAATGCATCTTTCGAAACCCTTGACGCACAGCGGAGCATTGTACAATATGTTTGAGTTTGCAGGCACCAACATGATGAATATGGGCATACACTATACGGCCTACAAGGGAAATTTTAGTTTTTTTGGAGAGAGCTCAATGAGCAATAATCTGGGATATGCCAGTTTGAATGCTGTAAATTTCACTCCTGCTCCTGAGGTAAATCTGAGTATATTACACCGATATTTCGGTAACGATTACCAAAGCATTTATGCTGCACCTTTTTCCGAAAGCAATAAAGCTTTCAACGAGTCGGGTCTTTATGTAGGCGCAGTAATTTATCCTATGAAACGAGTACGACTCGATTTGTATGCCGATATGTGGAAATACCCCTGGTTAAAATATGGTGTGAGTGCCCCGTCGATGGGCAGAGAATATTTTGCACAACTCAACTATTCGCCCACGCGCTATGTAGATATGTTTGCCCGGATTAAATATGAAACCAAGCAGCGAAACAACAGTGCAACAGAATTTGGAGTTCACGATCTTAGCTCTTATTCGACACGAAAAATCAGATATCATATCTCGATGAACCCGGGAAGTGGATTTAGCCTGAAAACCCGTCTCGAGTGGGTACACTACCGGTTTGATGATGGAGATGCCGAAGAAGGTTTTCTGATATATCAGGATGTAGCCTATCGATTTTACCGCATACCGTTGCAACTTACTGCGCGCATTGGCATTCACAATACCGACACCTACAACGCCCGTTTATATGCCTGGGAACCTGATGTATTGTATGCGTTTTCGGTGCCGGCATACTACGACAAGGGAACCAGATTGATATTTCTCGTGAAATATTCAATAAGCGATAATCTTGATTTTTGGTTTCGCATAGCCAATTCATTTTATTACAATAAAACAACAATCAGTTCGGGGCTTGACGAAATTTCGGGGAAAAACAAAACTGACATTAATATACAGTTACGATATAACTTTTAAGCATGATTCTTCAAACGGCATTACAACACGAGAAATATCTTCGCGAAAATCTGATTGATCCTCCGCGAAAGATGCTCGACTGTGGTTTCGATTTACAAGCCGTGTTGCTAATGGCTCAAAGTTTCGAAATTTATGGGGCCTATTTCGACAATAAACCATTCAGGGCAAGCGGACAGTCGCTAAAACGCTTCAATTTGGCGATAAAGAATCTTTTCAACTACAAATATCATCTCAGCAATCGCAACAACATGTTATACACCCAAATGCGGGCCATGTTCATACATAGTTTATTACCCGGAGAAGGCTTACTGATAAAACAAGTCGGAACAGTTGCTGAACATTTGCAAATCAGTAATGGAATTATAACTATAATCCCTGCCGTTCTGCACGAAGACGTGAAAGAGGCAGGGATTAATTTAATCGAAAGACTGAATACAGGGACAATAATTCCCAAGAGAATATCGACCAGTTGGTTTAGTTAAAACCTCCCAACTTTTCGATATCGGTTCTGATGTTAATGCACATCACAGGAATTTTCTTGTACATTTCTTTGTTTTCAGCCTTTTTCAGATTGGTAATGTAGTTCTTATATTTTTTTGTCATCATCAGTACCAAGTCGGCTTCTACTTCCTTGATGTAATCGTAGATAGCATCGGGATAGTTTGCACTGGTTTCTACTTTGCGCAATTCGTAATCGATAAGTTCCTTCTGGAATATTCTGTCGGCAAAGAGTAAAGTGTTGTTCATGGTTTTCACCTGATAGGGCTCGGTAACATTGGGATACAGCACAAAAACCTTACTTTCGAATAAGTTATTAATATAACGAACCCAATTGAAAGCCACACGGGTTTTTTTGTCGGCATCAAGGGGAACGCAAATACGGTCGTAATCGCCATATATTGCAGAACTTTGAACTAAGATAAACGGGATTTTCACAAATTTCTTAACCACTTTCATGGCTTTACCCAACGATTTCACCCCATGAGTACCCATTACGCCCAAATATGCATTCTTTTCGAGGCCAAAGTTATAAATGGCTTTATACAGGTTACCCGTTACCACTTCAACTTTTACTGTAATGTCTTTCCCTTCCATAAATTGATTGGCAATACCCTGAAGTTGCTCACGCAATTCATCGACCTGCGATTTCTTCGAAGCAACATGAACCAAATAGATGGTTTTCTTTGAGATTTTCCCAATTAAATATGCATGCTCAAGCGCATAGTTCGAAATTTCGGTAAAATCCCATGGTACGATAATGCATTTTTCCATATAGTTAGTATTATAGGTTTTCTAAAAAACTAATAACGTAAAAAATTATAAAAGGTTGCGTTTTTATTCATTTATTTTGTAGTTGTTATAAACATTTTCATGCTGGTGTATATCTTTTATCATTAATTGCAAGAATGTTCGCCCCATAAAATGATTTTCGAACACATGATAACAAACATTAAATGCCTGATAATCTGCTATTTTCGAATAAGAGTTTCCCAAATTAAACCCAATACCTTCGATACACAAATTGGCACCTAACTCCTGCACCACTTTTACCTTAATATGTTCTCCGTTTTTACCCACCTTTTTCACGTCACCATTATCGTACACATGCCGAGAAACAAACAGCGGCATCATGTTGTTTGGGCCGAAAGGTGCAAATTGTTTTAAAATGCGGTAAAACTTAGGCGTAATATCCTTCATTTTTAACTCAGCGTCGATAACAATTGTTGGAATAAGTTGCTCGGCAGTAATAGTTTTCGAAACATAATCCTCGAAACGCTGTTTGAATTCATCCAGGTTATCGGGACTTAAGCTGAGACCGGCCGCGTACATGTGCCCCCCAAAATTTTCGAGTATATCGCTACACGATTCAATAGCGGCATATAGGTTATATCCGGGTACCGACCTGGCCGAGCCAGTTATTGTTCCGTTCGACAAAGTAAGAACAACAGTGGGGCGATAGTAGGTTTCGATAAGTCTTGAAGCTACTATACCAATCACACCTTTGTGCCAGTTATTGGAATACACAACAGTGGTGTTGCGCAGGTGGCTATGTTCATCGGCTGCCACCATGTGCAATGCTTCTTCGGTAATGCTTTGATCGAGCTCTTTGCGATTGGTATTAAAATTATTGATATCAAACCCTATTTTTTCGGCCAAATCATCGCGTTCCGACACCAGTAATTCTACGGCCATACTGCCCGACTCCATTCTGCCTGCTGCATTAATACGCGGCCCAAGTTTAAACACAATATCGTGAACCTCAATGGTTTTGTCGTTAAGACCGGTAAGGTTAATTATCGATTTAAGACCCTTGCAAGGATCAGTATTTAGTTTTTGCAGACCATAGTACGATAAAATCCGATTCTCTCCGGTAATGGGAACAATATCAGAACCTATGCTTACTACCACCAAATCGAGATACTCATACAATTCATCAACATTGAGCTTGTTGTTGAGCACATAAGCCTGCATAAATTTAAAACCCACGCCACAACCCGACAACTCTTTGTATGGGTAAGGACAGTCGGGGCGTTTCGGATCGAGAACCGCAACCACATCGGGCAAATGTTCTCCGGGGTTGTGATGATCGCAAATTATCATATCTACACCCCGTTCTTTTGCATAGGCAGCTTTCTCGGTGGCTTTTATGCCACAATCGAGAGTTATTATCAGCTTGTAGCCCTCCTCCACGGCATGATCGATGCCTTGAGTAGAAACACCATAACCTTCGCTATAGCGGTCGGGAACATAGAAACCAATGTTGTTGTGAAATCTCCTTAAATAACTGTAAACCAACGCAACAGCAGTAGTGCCATCAACGTCATAATCACCGTAAACAAGAATTTTTTCTTTGTCGGTAATGGCTTTGTTAAGTCTATCAACCGCACTCTGCATGTCTTTCATCAGAAAGGGGTCGTGAAGGTCGCTTAACTCCGGCCTGAAAAAAACCCGCGCCTGTTCGTAGGTTTCAATACCGCGCTGAACTAAAAGATTGGCAATAACAGAGTCAACGTTGAGTTCCTTGCTGAGTTTCTCTACCTTCTCGCCGGCCGCCTGTTCTTTTAAAACCCATCGTTTCTCCATTTCGTGATTGTCTTGTTTCTGATGTTTACAAAAATAATATTTTTTTTATGTTTCAGCCCATTTTTTTACATCGTCTTCTTTTCTAATTTGCTTAAACACGTCATTTTTTCGGCTACAGCGCAAAAAAAATGTGCACATTTTTTACAAAAAACAATTTTATCGCTCATACACTCAAAACTGAATAAGTTAAAACAAACAGAAACATTATATTTGTGCCACAAAAACTTGATTACTATGAGTACTATCGGACTAAGCGAACAGGAAATTGTGAGACGGCAATCGCTTGAAGAACTTCGTAAGCTGGGAATTGACCCCTATCCGGCACAAGAATATCTTGTAAACAACAAGGCAAAAACCATTATCGACAATTTTAACGATGAGCGCCCCGATGCCTTTGGCGATGTTATACTTGCCGGTCGCATTATGTCGCGGCGTATTATGGGTAATGCTTCGTTTGCCGAATTGCAGGATGACTCAGGCAGAATTCAGCTGTATGTAAAAAAAGACGATTTGGCAGCCGATGGCAACACGCTTATGTATGACCCTGTTTTTAAAAAGCTGCTCGATATTGGCGATATAATTGGGGTAAAAGGCTTTGTGTTTCGCACTCGCATGGGCGAAATTTCGGTACACGTACGCGAATTTACCGTGCTCAGCAAATCGATAACTCCACTACCGGTGGTAAAAGAAAAAGACGGTCAGGTTTTTGATGCCTTTACCGACCCCGATATGCGTTACCGCAACCGTTCGCTCGACATGGTTGTAAATCCGCATGTGAAAGATGTATTTGTAAAACGTACCCGCCTAACCAACATCATGCGCTCGTTTCTCAACGAAAGAGGCTATCTCGAAGTTGAAACACCCATACTGCAGCCTGTGTATGGCGGTGCTGCTGCCCGGCCTTTTACAACGCATCACAATACCCTCGACCTGAAACTCTATTTGCGTATTGCCAACGAACTGTACTTGAAACGACTCATTGTAGGCGGCTTCGACGGTGTGTATGAATTTTCGAAAGATTTTCGCAACGAAGGCATGGACCGTTTTCATAACCCCGAGTTTACACAAATGGAATTGTACGTAGCATACAAAGACTACGAATGGATGATGAATCTGGTAGAAGAAATGCTCGAAACCATTGCCCTCGGATTGTATGGAAACACACAAGTGCAGGTGGGCGATAATGTTATCGACTTTAAACGTCCATGGAAGCGGTTTACCATGTTTGAAGCTATTGAGCACTTTACGGGTATAGATATATCTGAAATGGACGAGGCTCAACTACGTGCCACAGCACAACAATTGGGCATCGAAATTACCGAAGCCATGGGCAAAGGCAAACTGATTGACGAGATTTTTGGCGAAACCTGTGAAGCAAAACTAATACAGCCCACTTTTATTACCGACTATCCGGTTGAGATGTCGCCACTGGCCAAAAAGCACCGTTCGAAAGAGGGTTTGGTTGAACGTTTCGAAGCCATTTGCAACGGCAAAGAGATTTGCAACGCCTATTCGGAGCTTAACGACCCCATCGATCAGCGCGAGCGTTTCGAGCAGCAATTGCAACTGGCCAAACGCGGCGATCAGGAGGCTATGGTTCTCGACGAAGACTTTTTGAATGCCATAGAACTGGGCATGCCCCCTACTGCAGGTCTCGGTATTGGCATCGACCGAATTACTATGATTATGACCAATTCGGCATCGATACAAGATGTTATTTTCTTTCCGCAAATGAGGCCCGAAAAGAAAGCAGAAGTTGCTTCGAGCGATGAGTTTTTAGCACTGGGAATTCCCGAAGAATGGGTCGAAATTGTGCAGAATTCAGGGTTTGCATCGGTAGAGCTACTGAAACAAGCCAACCCCAATAAGTTACATCAGCAGTTGTGCGGCTGGAACAAAAAACACAAACTGGGGCTAAAAAACCCAAGCCCCGACGAAGTAAAACAATGGATTTCGAAATAAAAAAAACAAGCCGGTAAAATCCGGCTGTTTTTTTTGTAATTTTACAAAAACACCAATTACAATGAAAACCGATTTGCAATACCTGAGCCGCTTTATCACTCAATCGCAGCTCGACGACTACACCCAACGTGCCATTGCGGCACTGCAAACCCTGAAGCGACGCGATGGTGCGGGCAACGACTTTTTGGGTTGGCTCGATTTACCGGCACAGTTCAATCCACCTCTGGCCAACGAAATTATGGCTGCCGTAAACAGTTTGAAGCAGCTCGACACGGTTGTGGTGGTGGGCATTGGTGGCTCGTATCTGGGAGCAAGGGCAGTGATTGATGCGTTGCAAGAACCGTTCGAGCAAAACAAGCCCGAAATTATTTATGCCGGTCATCATTTAAGCAGCGATTATCATAAAGCTTTGCTGGCTTACCTCGACAACCGACGGTTTGGTATTATAGTAATTTCGAAATCGGGAACCACCACCGAGCCGGCCATTGCCTTCAGGTTGCTGCGCAACTTGCTTATACAAAAAGCCGGACGCGAAAAAGCTGCGCGTTACACCATTGCCATAACCGACAAGAAACAGGGTGCGCTCAGGCTAATGGCCAACCGCGAAAACTTTAAAAGCTTTGTGATAGCCGACAATGTGGGCGGCCGCTTTTCGGTGTTGTCGCCGGTAGGTCTTGTTCCAATCGCATTGGCGGGTATTTCGGTAGCCGAGCTTATGGATGGTGCACGGGCGGCGGCAGCCGACACCGGTAACGAAACATCGCAAAACCCTGCTGTGCTTTATGCTGCCATTAGAAACTGCTTACTTGCAAACGGTAAAACAACCGAAATTATGGTTAGCTACGAACAGGGCTTGCATTACATTGCCGAATGGTGGAAGCAACTCTACGGTGAAAGCGAAGGCAAACAACACAAAGGCTTGTTCCCTGCATCGGTGCAATTCACCACCGACCTGCATTCGCTGGGGCAATACATACAAGATGGACAAAGAATGCTGTTCGAAACCGTGTTGTCGGTCGAAAATGTTCGCGAAAATATTAGCATTCCAACCGATACCGACGATTTCGACAAACTGAATTATATTGCCGAAAAAAGCCTGCATTATGTTAACACCACAGCTCAGCAAGCCACGGCTCAGGCACACGTTGACGGTGGGGTCCCTGTGTTACGTATCGAAATACCCGAACTCAATGCCTATCATCTCGGCTATTTGATTTATATGTTCGAGGTGGCATGCGCCATAAGCGGCTACATGCTTGGGGTGAATCCCTTCGACCAGCCGGGAGTGGAAGCCTATAAAAAGAATATGTTTAGGATGTTGGGGAAGGAGTGAGAAATTTTTGTTTCTAACACCAGTCAGGTTTTTCTCAGACTATTTATCATTTTACTTTTCGTTTTTTACCACGATTTTCGACGTAGTTATGTCATCTTCAGTTATGCATGTTAAAATATAAGTCCCATTGTTCAGCGCTGATATATCAATGGGTTCACACGAATCAATACGGGTTTTGAAAACGAGTTTCCCGTCTGTACTATAAATTCTGATTTCGGCATCACTTGTGTTGTTGCAGTAAATGAACCTAGAGCATGGATTTGGGTAAGTCTGAAGTTCCTGATCTGTTTCAGAAATCCGGTTTCCCGAAATAAAGTAATTTTGCGTAACATCCTGCCCGCCCATATTGCTGCCCTGATTATTAATGATTGTAGTAATTTCGGTGCCGTCTAGTTTCGACATTTTAATATATCCGTTTTCGCGCTCTATCCAGTAAAGATACTCATCGTCGAAATCGGTACTCATAGAACCCATTACCCCATTGCTGTTTATCAGAGATTGAACACTGCTTCCATCGTAATTCATCACGCTAATCTCATCGTTGGTTCTATCGGAAAAATACACTTTCATGTATTTTACATCGAGTTCCAGATCATACAGCGAGGTTGTAGTTTCCCGAATTGTTATTTGTCCGGTCCCGTCGGTATAGGCCCTGTAAATATCTCCCGAATCCTGATCTGTCCAAAAAATAAACTGTCGGCCAGGGTCAACCCCTAAACCTTGTATTAATCCTGTACCTGTTACTAGAAGCTGGATATCGGTGCCGTCAATATTGCAAGATTTGATATTGCCTGCAAAGCTCTCTGTATAGAATATCCTGTCGTTCAGATAGTCAAACTCTATTCGACCAATGATTGCTCCATAATTCAAAATCTGTGTTAATCCGCTTCCGTCGAAGTTTGCCGAATACACGCCCTGAGTTCCAACTGCCCAATACACACGAAAATTTTTATTGTCAACCGTAACTGTGCGAACCTGTAAATAGCCAGATGCGATTACTGTAATGTCCTCTCCATTTAAATCAGCTCTGTAAACATTTCCATTAGTGTAATCGCCATAGAAAATGTAGTCTTGTGAAACAGCCATATTTGCTAAGGCAAATACCATTACCAGAAAAAGAAGTCTCTTCATATCGGTTAAGAATTATATTTACATTTCAATAATAGAAAATATCTCATTGCAAATATAACGATTTTCTATTTTGCAAACAACTGGATTGTTCTGATTTGTGTTGAATCTACCAATACAACCGAATTTGCAATTGCACGATAAAAAGATTTGTATTGGGAGAAATGTAATTATCCAAACACGAAAGAGTGTTTCCCTGTTGCTAGAACAAGCGTTTGCAAGTGGTTCTATATTCAGTCTTTATTCATGCACTTAATACATCATATGTCGAAAGAGCCTTAGCGAAAAAAAGCAATACATACTTCTTATGCAGCAAGAATGGTTCCTGAGCGGCGCCAAAGAACCACTCAGGCGTATTAGCAGAAACTGATGGTTTATGTAGCGATTGCGTAAATTTGTAATTCAATTCAATTGCATCTTTGCTTAAAACAGTGATTATTGAAAACGTAACCTATGCTTTTTCTTGCAAACCTTAGTATGTTGCAATAATATTCTGATATTCAGTGCGTTTATTCAATTATTGTGCTTATCTTTGCCCATTCTCAAAATTCATTCACAGTAAGATAATGAAAGAGTTAAAAATTGGTGGTCTTACCATTCCAATTCCTATTATACAAGGCGGAATGGGTGTGGGTGTGTCGCTGTCGGGTTTGGCAGTGGCGGTTGCAAATCAGGGTGGCGTAGGCGTTATTTCGGCTGCAGGGCTGGGTCTGATTCATAGAAATAGTGCTTTAGATTATTTGCAGGCCAATATCGAAGGATTGAAAATCGAAATTCAAAATGCAAAAGAAAAAACCAAAGGTATCATTGGTGTAAATATTATGGTGGCAATGACCAATTTTGCTGAACTGGCCAAAGCAGCCATCAAAGAAAAAGTTGATATCATCTTCTCAGGGGCCGGATTACCGCTTGAATTGCCCTGTTTTCTGAAAGAAGATAGCACTACCAAATTAGTGCCTATTGTTTCGTCGGGACGGGCTGCAAAAATTATATGCCAGAAATGGAAATCTTCTTACGATTATCTGCCCGATGCCATTGTGGTGGAGGGGCCCAAAGCAGGCGGACATCTCGGGTTTAAAAAAGACCAGATTAACGACGAAAACTACTCACTCGAAGAACTGGTTCCCGAAGTAGTGCGCGAAGTGGCCGGTTTCGAAGAGCAATATGGAAAAAAAATACCGGTAATTGCTGCAGGTGGAATCTATACGGGGCAAGATATTTACGAAATTATGCGCAAAGGTGCCAGTGCCGTTCAATTGGGCAGTAGGTTCGTTACCACGCAAGAATGCGATGCTTCACCCGTTTTTAAGCAATCGTATATCAGAGCAAACGAGGAAGACATGGAAATTATCGCCAGTCCCGTTGGTATGCCCGGCCGAGCTATCATGAACGACTTCATTAAAAAAATAAAGGAGGGACTGAAAACACCTGTATCGTGCCCCTATCATTGCATTAAAACCTGCAACGCCGAAACCAGTCCGTATTGTATTATGGTCGCGTTATACAATGCCTACAAGGGCAACATGGATAAAGGTTATGCCTTTGCAGGAAGCAATGCATACCGGGCCAATAGAGTCTCAACAGTAAAAGAGATTTTTGATGAATTGTGTTCCGATATTGGGTAAAAAACACAAATTGACCAAATCATTTAATACATTGGACGATGTTATAGAATACCTGTTTAAGTCAAATATTCCCAATTTAAAAATCATCAATGTTTTAGTCTGTTAAATCAGGGATAAATAAAATTGATTAGCTTTGCATTATACTAACCAAAACCAATCATTATGTCAGTAGCTTCAATACTATGTGATCGCTGCGGAAGCAGTAATCTAAAAAAAATAAATGACAGCGTCTTTAAATGCGAGCATTGCGGGGCATTGAGTATAGCTAAAAAAGGCCAAGACGCTAACGAAAAAACAATCGATGAAACTATTATCGAATTAGTGAAAGCGGATAAGCGATTAAATGCAATCCCATATGTCAACGATAATTTTCACACAGGCCTGAATGAGGCCGTGAAATATGTTGATGAAGTTTGTGCATTAAACAACATTAATAATGCTGGTGTGGCTATTGAGAACAAACCATTTGAATCGACCGGCAAGGAGCTTGATGATGAGGTAATCGGTTTTATTCAGACAAAAAGCTATTTGCATGCAGTGAAACACTATCAAGCCCAAATGGCAGTGAATACAGAAGAAGCAAAAGCCTATGTAAGCAAGTTATGTGAATCGAGAAACATAACGGTAAAAAAAGGTAAATGTTACATTGCAACCGCCTGTGTTGGTTCATACGAAGCCCCTGAGGTAATGGCACTTAGGTGTTACAGAGATTTTGTTTTAATGAACTCTTTGTATGGTAGGTTGCTTATTAAAGTATATTATCTAATTTCCCCATTTTTTGCATTTATTATTTCGAAAAATTTGATCTTACGCAAGTTGTCGCATCGCTATATCGTGGTGCCAGCCGTAAAAATAGCTGTTAAAAGGAATTTAGGTTTGCTGTAACTTCGACTGATAGTTTTTTGCAAATTTCTCATCGCATTTCAGGTTTCTATGTAAATGTTAAATCCTGAAAGCAGCATCTGTTGAAATATTTGTGAATAAAAAACTCCTTGACAATAAATTATTGAAATTCAATTACTATTTTTGCCCCTGTAATGGTTTCCGTCGGGTCAACCGGCGGATGAAAAGGGAACCGGGTGAAAATCCCGGACAGTACCCGCTGCTGTAAGCTCTTTTAAAAGCCGTTACCGATTATGCCACTGTCGTGAATCAGTATCCACACCTGAGATGGGAAGGCCGGTAACGCAGAGTAAGTCAGAAGACCTGCCACTACACAATGTTTTTAAGGCTTTCGGGTATAAAAGCCAAGGACGGAAAAATTTCCCCCTGATGCCCAAAGACTTACAAACAGTAACACGTGGTGTAATGTTATGTAATGTTTTATTAAATGATTTGAAAAATGAAAAAAATTGGATTTTTCGCAACAGCACTGCTGCTTGCTATTTGTGTTAACGTGCCAATGAGCGCACAGCAAAATGTTGATTTTGAAGAGCTTACACTTGACCCCGAAAGCCATTGGAACGGCTCCGACGGATCAGGCATGTTTACTTCGGGTGGATGGAATTTCATGAATGAACACGACGCGGGCTTCGGCTCGTGGATGGGCTGGTCGTACACCAACGAAACCGACAACACCACCTACAACTGGCAAAATATGTACAGCAGTGCGCCGGGCTCGGGTTTTTTAAATTCCGAAAACTATGCCACTGCCTATGTAATGAGCGACTGGATGAACAACAACCAACCCATTCCCTGCGTGGTGCAACGAAGCGACAATCAACCGGTTGAAATGTTCGGCACATGGATTTGCCTAAATGCCAACGCATCGCTGTATATGGACTACGATAACTATTACAGCAACAATGGTTATTACCTGAAACTTATAGTTTACGCACACATGTCGGAAATGCTGCCTGCCATTGTAACTCAGGAGTACTTGCTTGCCGATTATCGCTTCGAAAACAGTGAGTACGATTTTAAATTCGACAATTGGCACTACATCGATCTTTCGTCGCTCAATAGTGCTTATAAACTTGAATTCGTTCTTGTTTCGGAAGATTTTGGCGATTACGGCCTAAACACGCCGGGCTATTTCTGCATCGATAATTTCAATTCGGAATACTTCCTTTCGAGCTTGCCTGAGTTGTATGTTGAAACACCGACAATTGTTACGATTACCGAAGGTGAATCGGTTAATTTAACGGCACTGGCCGGTGGCGGCATTCAGCCATATACTTTTTCGTGGCAATACCATGAGAGTCTTAGCTCAACATCTGCTCAAACGGTAACCGCAACACCTGCCGAAACAAGTACTTACCATGTTACCGTGTCGGATGCTTTTGCCAATTCGCCCGGTCACAGTATCGAAAGGCAAATTACAGTGGTGGTCAATCAAGTGGGAATAGAAAGCAGCCTGTTTAATGCAGTTTCGGTGTACCCCAACCCTTGCAGCGAAAAAGTGAATATTGCAAACATTCCAGTGGGCGCAAAAATTATCGTTTCCGATATGCAAGGTCGCAATGTAGTTACTGCAATTTCAGACAAAAACACTGTTGAGCTTCCCTTATCAGAACTGGCCCAAGGAGTTTATCAGGTAATAATTACAGCGAACGGACAGCGCAATATTCAAAAACTCATTGTAAAATAAACATGAGTATAAGAATATACATATTGTTTTTTGCATTGCTGATGTGCACAAGCATGCTTCAGGCACAGGTTTACGACAATTACCCGAATGCATATGCCGCCAGCGATTCTCGTATTGTAGCCTGGGCAATACAATGTGAGGTGGAGCGGGGCTACATTAACATTTCGAACCCGGAGCAAACCTACACACATGGCGAGATTACTTCGAATCGGGCGTTTGCCGGTGCCGAGCAGGATGCCTGCGGGGCTGCCAATGGTTTATCTACGGTAAGTTTGGGCGATGGCGGCATTGCAACAGTGCAATTTCAGAACCCCATACGCGATGGTGAAGGCTACGATTTTGTGGTGTTCGAAAACGGTTTTTTCAACCCACCCGGCGAAACCTCAGCCGCATTTATCGAACTGGCATTTGTAGAGGTTAGCTCCGACGGTTTGCATTTTTTCAGGTTCAACACCTTGTCGGAAATGCCTTATGTTTCGCAAAACAGTAGTTTTTTGGCCATCAACTGGACATTATTTCATGGTTTTGCAGGTGTTTATACGCATCCCTACGGGGTGGCTTTCGACCTGGCCGACCTGCCCGACAATGCATTGCTCAATAAACAACGCATTACCCACGTTCGGGTGATTGATGTAGTGGGATGCATTCAGCCGCAATATGCAAGTTACGATTCGCAAGGCAATATTGTGAACGACCCCTGGCCTACTCCTTTTCACACCGGTGGTTTCGATTTAGACGCTGTGGGGGTAATCAACGAGGCAAACAGTTCCGTAAACAATACTCTCTCTCTGCAAGTGTATTTGTATCCAAATCCGGCAAGTCACAATGTGTTTGTGCATGGTGTAAGCGACCCTATTAGCATCGAAGTTTTCGATAATACAGGAAAACAGTTAATGAAAATATACGATAGCGCTTCTTTCTCGGTCGAAACACTTTCTAAAGGCAGTTATATTATCAGAATTGTAGGCAATAACAACGAAATGGGGAATTTTAAACTAATGCGTTATTAAAACACGATTCACATATCTCATTCTGGGGTTTCTGCTTTTTGGCTTTTGCAGTAAGGCTCAGGATGTGTATATCGACGATTCGATTACCTTGCTGCCCAACGTAAACGTAATGGCCGAGCGACCTGTGTTTGAAAGCGGACTAAAGATATCGAAAATCGATTCGCTGGTGTACGACGAAAACCGACAGTATAGCTTGTCGGAACTCATCGCATGGAAAACACCGGTATTTATTAAATCGTATGGTCGTGGCAGCATGGCCACAGCCTCGTTTAGGGGCACCGATCCATCGCACACACAGGTAACCTGGAATGGAATTCCTGTGAATTCGCCCCTGCTGGGGATGGCCGATTTCAGCCTGCTGCCCCTGATGGTTGCCGGTGGTCTCGATTTATATCACGGCACTGCTTCGCTAATGTCGGGCTATCCCTCGATTGGCGGTCGCATAGCCATGACCAGCCGACCGGCCTGGAATACAGGCTTTGAGCTCGATGTTATAAGTGCTGCAGGCAGCTACCTCACATTCGACGAGGCAGTAAAAGCCGGCTATTCAAACCGGGATATCAGTATTGGAACGGGCCTGTGGTATTCGCGTTCGCGCAACAATTTTGAATTTACAAACCGCGACATCTTAAACGGTGGGGTTCAAACGCGCGAAAATGCCCAGTGGCAACGCTATGGTATTGTGGCCGATGTGTACAGGCGCTTGCGTGGCAATGGCATGCTTTCGCTGAATGTGTGGGCACAACACAGCGAACGCAGCATACCCCAGCTTTCGACCAACGAAAGCGGAAACCTCAACAACATAAACCGCCAGAACGACGACATGCTGTATGCCCTGGTAGCCTATTCAAATTACACCGAAAAATCGAAGCTTACGATGCAAACTGCATTGGCACATCAGCAAAACCGGTATGGCTTACAGAATTACATAAGCGGCAGCGGCTTTCTGAATGCCGTAAACAGCCATAGTCTCAGCTGGTCGGGTTACAGCTTTGCCGATTATCGGGTAAGTTTCGGCTCAAAGTGCTATGTGTCGGGCTTGCTGCAGATTGACTACCATAATGTGTTGTCGGAAGAATTGGTTTGGCAAAGAGAATACAAGGTTTCGCGTTTCGAAAGTGCAGCAACGGTTTCGTTTTTCTACAAACCACTCGACAAAATAACAATGGGAATAGCACTGCGACAACAGCTATCGAACCTCGTAATACTTCCTGCGATGCCTTCGCTGCAGTTTGAATACCGACTGCTGCCCGGCATAATATACAAAGCAAACGCATCGCGCATGGTGCGCATTCCCTCGCTCAACGACCTATATTTTCAACCCGGAGGAAACCCTGAGTTGTTGCCCGAAAAATCGCTGATGGCCGAAACCGGTATAGAATTGGCAAAAACGTGGAAACAAATTCGCCTGAGCGGTGAAATGTCGGGTTATTACAGTACTATCAGCAACTGGATTATGTGGAAACCAACCCACAGGGGGTATTGGACACCCACCAATATTGAGCGGGTTCAGATAAACGGTATCGAAGTTTCGGGAAAAGCCGAAGCCAATGTAAACAATGTCCTTTTTTCGATGCAAGGAGCCTACACCCTGGCAAAATCGATAAACAAAAGCCCTGCAGTAGCAGAAAACGACATGTCGTATGGCAGCCGCCTACCGTATATACCATTGCATTCGGCCACGTTGTATGCCAACCTGAGTTACAGGGCTTTTTTTGTAGGATATCAATGGAATTATTATAGCGAGCGGCTCACCAATATTGCCGGCAGCAATTCGCCTTTGCTTTGTTTGTACCCCTATTTTATGAACGATTTAAGCATGGGCAAGCATTTCGTTTTCGACAACTGTGCCATACATGTGCGCTTTGCTGTGATGAACCTTTTCAACGAAAGCTATCGCTCGGTGCTGTGGCAACCCATGCCCGGACGAAATTACATGCTCACCCTAAGGTTTTTGCTGAAATGAAAAAAACACTCCTCTATATTATAGCCTTGCTTTTTATGTTGCCATCGTGTATGCACGACAACATAAACCTGAATTCGTACCGCACAACGAGTGGCGTTTTTGTGGTGTGCTCGGGCAATTTTATGTACGGCAACGCATCGTTGAGCTTCTACACGCCTAGTACCGGAGAAGTGTTGCACGAAATATTTTTCAATGCCAATGGGTTTCCGCTGGGCGATGTGGCTCAATCGCTTAGCATTGGCGACTCGATGGCTTATGTGGTGGTGAACAATTCAGGACGTATTTATGCATTCGACCCAAACACATTTGTAGCAAAAGGTAAAATCACCGGTCTTACATCGCCTCGATATATGCATTTTATAAGCCGCGAAAAAGCCTATGTAAGCGATTTATATGCTAAAAAAATATGGATTGTAAATCCGGTAAGTCTTCAAATTACCGGAAGCATCGATGTGAACAACCGAAATCACGATTTTTACCAACACAGCACAGAACAAATGGTTCAATATGGCTCAAAAGTGTTTGTGTCGTGCTGGTCGTTCGACAATAAACTCCTGATAATCGACAGCGAAACCGACATGCTAACCGATTCGGTAACAGTGGGTATTCAGCCCTCAAAAATGCTTATCGATAGGTATAACCAAATATGGGTGTATTGCGACGGAGGCTACGAAGGATCGGCCTATGCACACGAAAATCCATCGCTATACAAGGTTGATGCAGAAAGCCGGCTTGCCCAAAAGCTATTCGACCTGCCTGCAGGCGTGTTTGGTGCATCAATGTGCATGAACGCCACCGGTGATACACTGTTTTTAACGGCACACGACGTGTATGCCATTGATGTGCTCATACCGGCAATGCCACAACAACCATTCATTGAAGCCGGAAACCGGAATATTTCGGCCATAGCCTGCGATGCAAGCAACGGCGATTTGTATCTGGCCGATGCTGTCGACTGGTTGCAATACGGGGTAGTGTACCGCTATTCGCGGAATGCACAGCCCATTGATACATTCAGAGTGGGAATCAATCCGGTGGAGATTGTGTTTAAATAGGCACGATTTCAGCCTTTTTTCCTGATTAACATGATGTGAATACTCACTGCAATGGCTATACTCACCAGCAATATTCGCAGCCATAGTTTGTCGGTTGCAAACATGGCACTGCTGAGAATACCTGCCCAAAGTAAAGTAATCGAGAATAGTTTTATTTTAATTGGGATACCTTTTTTCTCCATATAATTTTTAATGTACAAACCCAGCACTTTGTGGCCAATAAGCGCTTGGTAAAGCCGGTGGTTGCTACGCATGAAACAAGCTGCTGCCAATAGCAGCAGAGGCGTTGTGGGAAGCAATGGAACAAAAATGCCAATCACACCCAATGCTGTAGAAACAATGCCGGCAGCTATGAGCAGGTATTTTATAAGATTCCTTTTCTCCATGTGCCAAAAGTACTGAAATTGGAGGATATTGCGCTGCCTAAACGCGAAATATTACCATAATATCGTGGGGTGGTGAAATTGAGGTTTGGGGATAATTTTTTATAGAATACAGAAGTCAGAATGCAGAAGGGGCGATTTTTAACGTTTGTCACCCTGAGTAGCGAAGCGCTAATCGAATTTGTCACCCTGAGTAGCGAAACGAAGTGAAGCGCTAATCGAATTTGTCACCCTGAGTAGCGAAACGAAGTGAAGCGCTAATCGAATTTGTCACCCTGAGTAGCGAAACGAAGTGAAGCGCTAATCGAAGGGTGACTGCCGGAGACACTCCTCCCTGACCCTTCTGTATTCTGTCTCCTGTATTCTGTATTCCACAATAAAAAAAGCATTTTCATCAATCAATTCACTATATTTGCTACATGACCAACGAGATAATCATTTATCAGGACAACGAACAGTCGGTACGGCTCGAAGTGAGGATTGAGGAGGATACCGTTTGGCTTACTCAGGCGCAAATGGCAGAGCTTTTTCAAACAACTCCCCAGAATATTACTATTCATTTACGGAATATTTATCAGGAAGGCGAATTAAGTAAGCAAGGAACTTGTAAGGATTACTTACATGTTCAAAACGAAGGCGCTCGCAAGGTGAAAAGAACTATTCAACTTTACAATCTCGATGTGATCATTTCGGCAGGATACAGGGTAAAGTCAAAACGTGGAACCCAGTTTCGAATATGGGCAAATCAGGTACTGAAAGAATATTTGCTCAGAGGGTATGCCATGAACAACCGGATGAGCAGGATAGAGGATCATGTTCATACGTTGATGAAAAAAGTCGACGACATCGACCTCCAGATAAAAACCAGCCTGCCGCCCACCCAGGGCATTTACTTCGACGGGCAAATTTTTGATGCATGGGTGTTTGTTTCGGGTTTGGTGAAATCGGCAAACCATTCGCTGGTGCTTATCGACAATTATGTGGACGAGTCGG
>Ga0334884_1001666_pt1 | contig 31746 bp, 17 predicted proteins | sample GraSluR1_MG_7_FD_207215 | JGI IMG/M metagenome (GOLD analysis project Ga0334884, IMG submission 207215) | Sludge microbial communities from methane-producing bioreactor in Wageningen University, Netherlands - Granular Sludge_12_05 R1 | ecosystem: Engineered > Bioreactor > Anaerobic >... | reverse complement strand
ACCTACGCGAACGGCAATGGCCGACGGCGAACGACGACGGCCGACGGCAACGGCGGACGGCACGGAGTCGGGCTGGAAAGCCCGACCTACGCGAACGACGACGGCCGACGGCAACGGCGGACGGCACGGAGTCGGGCTGGAAAGCCCGACCTACGCGAACGGCAATGGCCGACGACGACGGCCGACGGCAACGGCGGACGGCACGGAGTCGGGCTGGAAAGCCCGACCTACGCGAACGACGACGGCCGACGGCGGCGCGGGGACTCGCCCCGGGGCGGTCCAATGGCCGGGCGGCACCTATGCGTCGGTGGACGAGGTGGGCCTGTTCGTGGGCACCAGGACGATCACCATCAGCGCCGCGGTCATGAGCAGGAAGCCGGTCCAGACGAAGGGCAGGCCGGGGTCGCGGCGCACGCCGAAGACCGAGTAGAACACCGGATCTCCTAGGTTCACCTTCCAGCCCTTCCACTCCACCTCCGCGCGGTCACCGGCCCAGCCCACCTCGGCGAACTGGTGCTCGCCGCCCTTGATTCCCGTCACGCCGCGCAGGAGAGCGAACTGGCGCTTCGGGTACTCGCCGGTGGGGTGCACGTCGACGCCGTGCTCGGTGGCGGCGGCCATGGCCTCCGGATAGTAGATCGTCACCACCAGGGCGGCATCCTCGCCCTCCAGCTCGATGATGTTGTGCCCCGGCACCGGCTCCCAGGACCTCTGAGCCCCGGTGCCCTGAGCCTGTCGCAGCGGCAGCACGCGCCGGAGCGTCTCTCCCTGTGGATTGGTGACGTCCATCCACACCCCGGCCAGCCCCCACCCCACCTGCTGGAACTGGCAGCCCCGGAAGTTGGCGGGCCTGTTCACCTCGATGCGTGCCTCCGCTTGCCCCGCGGCGTCCTGGAACACAACCTCGCTGATGTACGAGGACACCGCGCCTGTGCCGTCATCGAACTTCATCCAGAAGTCCTTGAGCATCACGTGCATCTCGGTGTTGGTGACCCGGGTCTGATCGCCCTCGATCACCATGGCCGATTCGCGGAGCGAGAGGCCCGGAACCCTGCCGAGGATCGCGCCGATGGCAACCAGGAAGATGGCCACGTGCAGCGCCGGGCTGGCCAGGGCGGCGTAGCCGGTCGCCGGCATCCGCCGCCTGGCCCGGGTCAGCGAGCCCTGGAGACAGGCGCCGAGGTTGACCAGGAGCATCGCCAGCAGAGCCAGGAACCACCAGGAACTGAAGGCCCGGTCCAGGGAGAGGAGGCGGATGACGTGGGAGAAGACGCCGAAACCGCGGGCATAGTCCTCGGGTGCGAGGCCCTGGGGGATGAGCACGCCCACGGCCCCTCCCACCGCGAGGGCGATGAGGAGGATGATGGTGAGCCGCGGAGAGTGTATGCGTAGTCCTTTCACAGGCGGACCTCGGCAAAGGCGGTGGCAAGTCGATAGTCGAAGGTCGATAGTCGAAGGTCACAGGCTACGTCTGGGGCTGGGGGCGCCGCCTCTTCGGTCGCGGGTCACCACCGGGAAGCAGGGCCGGCGCCCTCGGCCGGATCCACGCCGGCACTCGCCGCAGGCGGGACGCCGCCCCCCTGTAGCTCATGGTACCGGAAGCAGTCGGTGGTGTGGTCATTGACCATCCCCACGGCCTGCATGAAGGCATAGCAGATGGTGGGGCCAACGAACTTGAACCCACGCTCGAGCAGGAATCCGGACATGGCCCGGGACTGCTCGGTCTGGGCCGGGACCTCACTGTGGGTCCGCCAGGCGTTCGTGACCGGGACGCCGTCGACGAAGGCCCACAGCGCCCGGGCCAGACTGCCCTGCTCGGCGAAGTGCTCCTGACAGGCCCGGGCATTGTCCACCGCCGCCTGGATCTTGCGCCGGTTGCGGATGATGCCGGGGTCCTGGAGCAAGTGCGCGATCTTGCTCTCGTCATACAGGGCGATCTTCGCCGGGTCGAAGCCGTCGAAGACCTCGCGGTACCGCTCGCGCTTGTGCAGCACCGTGGCCCAGCTCAGCCCGGCCTGAGCCCCCTCCAGGACGAGCATCTCAAACAGGTGCCGGTCATCGTGCACGGGGACGCCCCACTCTCGATCATGGTACTCGACATAGAGCGGATCGGCGGGTGGGACCCAGGCGCAGCGAACAGGCATGCCGAAGACCTCCGGGCGGACAAGACGCGCCAAGTCTGATGGTAATGCGCACTGTGCCGCCGGGTCAATGGGGGGAGTGAACCGCGGACCGGGTTCGGACAGCGGTCCAAGGCCGAGCAGCCCCGGCCGCGGCGGCCTCCGTCCCACCTCAGGGCTCCAGCTCGATGTCGATGACCGTGGGCTCATAGGGGGCCAAGTCCAGCGTCAGCCCATTGTGCTGCACCGGGACGGAGGCGACGCTGAGGCGCTCTGTGGCGGCGCGGATCGTCAGGGGCAGGTGTAGGGTCACCGGCCCGGTGGGCGCGGCCTCGTAGTTCACCGCGACGATGTGAAGCCTGCTCTCGGTGCGCTTGAGCATGAGCTCCAGGGGCGCGTCGGGCGGGTCCAGCCGCGGCGTCACGTGGGCATAGGGTGCCAGCACGATGTCCTGCACCGAGCGTAGCTCGCGGCCCACGCGGGCCACCTCGGGCCACTGGGCGGCATTGTCCTTGTAGCCGTGGTAGAAGCTGTACCAGGTCATGCCTTTGGCCCCGGCGGCCACGGCCAGGAAGGCCATGCAACGCAGTTCGGTGGGGTTGGGGAAGCGTCCGCCTTCGTAGCGGTACCATTGCAGCACCGGCCACACGGGCTTTCGGTCGCCAACGGTTCGGCGGGCGGCGCGGACGGCCTCGGCCACGCTGCGCAGCGGCCTGGAGCCCTCGGCGCGTATGGGATAGGGATCGGGCATCAGGACATCGAAGGTGTCGTTGAAGCGGGCGTCGGTCCAGAACACCAGGCACTGGAGCTTGGGGTGATAGGGGTCGATGTCGTCGGCCATCTTGTACAGATAGGCCATCTCCTCGGGCGTGCGCCCGGCGAGCGATGGCTCGTCGTAGATGTACCAGCCCAGGAGGGCGGGATGGGTCTTCCAGCGCTCGATGTACTGGGTCATCTGCCGGTGCTCGAGGGGCGCTTGGCCGCGGGCGAGGCGTGTGATGAAGTCGCTCTTGTTGTCGCCCCGGTAGCCGAAGCCCAGGAAGGCCCGCATCCCCGCGGCCGCTCCGGCGTCCAGCCAGGTCTGCCAGTCCCAACTGCCCTGCACTTCGGGATCGAGACGGGCCGGCGTCGAGCCGGCGTAGGTGTGGAACAGCGTATAGTCGCCCTCGGCGGCCAGGGCCATGCGCCCGGCCCAGTCCAGGGAATAGAAGCCCGTGGGGAAGTGGGGCTCCCCGTTGATGTAGAGGTTGTTCTCGCGGTCGAACCACACCTCATCCACACCGGGGGGGAGCTTCTCCAGCTTGAGTCCGGTCACCGAGGCCAGGTCCTGCCCCGCGGCGTCGGACAGCGTGACCCCCAGCTCGTAGGAGCCATCCGGCAGGTCGGTGCAGGGGAGCGCGACGGTGACCCCGGCCGCATCGACGGGGACGGTGGCGGACAGCCCGCCGCCGCCGGGAGACAGAGCGCGGGCGGTGAGGGTCCAGCCCAGAGCCGCCACGTCGCGCTCGGCCACATCGGCCTCGATCTCCACCTGCCGCAGGCCCATCTTGCTGAAGATCCGCCCGCGGTACCAGGGCCTGGTGATCGCGGCGCGGAGCAGGGGCGGGACGGTGAAGCCGTAGGGCGGCGCGGTGCAGAGGCGGGCGCCGGTTTCGTCCACACAGTCCACCGACACCTGGTAGGCGCCCCTGTGCTCGATGGTCAGGGGCAGTCGCAGCTCTTCAGTGCCGCCGGGCTCGAGGCGCACCACCTGCTCGGCCGCGATCACGCCGCCGCCGGGAACGGCGACCCTGACCAGGGCCGTAGTGGGGAGGGCGGCCTGGGTGCGACTGGTGAGCCGCACGCCGAGCTGTGCCGGGCCGGGCGTCAGGGAGTCGATACCCAGGATCTCGGCCGCCAGCGGCGCCCTGGCGACGGCGGCGAGACCGACCAGATCGCCGAAGCGCTCGGGGGAGTGGAAGCGCGGGCCCGTGGCGGACCAGGCGGTGTTCTCCCGGTGCTCGGGCACATGGCGCTCGCGACAGATGTTGAAGCCCCAGACGTCACCGGCCGCCCCTGTGGCCAGGGAAGCAAAGGGGATGGCCACCTCCACCGTCCAGAAGCCCTCTCCCCTACCGGCGGCCACTGTCCAGCCCGAATCGAAGGCGCTGCCCTCCACAGGCCCCTCGCCGTGGGCGGCGTCGTAGTCACCGCCGGCGCCGTTGACGGCGAAATGATAGTAGCCGCGGTGGTCGTTGTCCGGGTCCAGGAAGATCTCGATGACCTCATCGGCGAACAACCCGCCCGCATCGTGCCCGGTGTTGATGAAGCTACCCAGGGCCATGAAGGGCTCTTCGCAGCGGGCGGCGACGTACAGGTGGGTGGTATCGCGCATCAGGCGGGCGACGGTACCGGCCTCCGCCGGAGTTCCGTCGGCGATGCGCACGAAGCCGGTGATCGTGGCCGCGGCGGCCCATTCCTCCTGCCCCGGCGTGCCGTCCAGCACCGGAGCGGTCTGCACCACCGGCACCGCCAGCTTGGGGCAGTAGTCGGCGGCGGGCCTGGCCTCGGAGGTCACCGGCACCACCTGCACATTGGAGAACCACGCGGTGGCGCCGTGGAGGCGGTTCATCAGCAGCAGCCGCGCGGACGCCGTGTCTCCGGGCGGGTCGATGACGCGGGCGAAATGCTCCCTGCGGTCGAGCACGGTCTGGTCGGCCCCCAGGGCATAGTATTCGTCCTTGCCGTTCTCCCGGCGGATGATGAGGTAGGCGCAGATGTCGCGCCCGGCGGCGGTTCGCCTGAGGTCAAGCTGGAACACCACGGGCTGCCGGGCCGAGATGGCAATGGGCTGAGTGAGGTCCACCCACTCATCGGTGCTCTTGAGCTGAGCCGCGGGCACAGCCTCCTGCACCTCAACGACGGCGATGGCCCCGGGGGCGCTTGCGTGGGCGCGGGTCCAGCCGCTGAGGCCGGAGGAGAAGTCGCCGTTGGTGACGAGGTTCTGGGCGCAGGCGGGCAGGGAGAGCAGGGGAGCCAGAAGCAGCAGGAGATTGAGCATCGGAGAGGGCCTTTCGGGCGAGCGCTGGATGATCCGGGCCGAGTCTGGTGGATGATTCGGCAAGAGGCGGCGATGCGCCTCCCCCGGGGCGCGTGGGAGCTGAGCAGGCCACCGCCGCGGCCCCGGAAGGGAAGCCCGCGGGTTGTGGTGAAGAAGGGGCCAATCTGATGCGGAGGCACCGCCATGCACCCACTGCCGGGGCTCCTCACACTGGCCGCCATCGCCGCCTGCACCGCCGCAGGCGCGCAGAACCTCCTGGCAAACGGAGGCTTCGAGGAGGGCACGGATGACCTCCCCGGCTGGAGTCGCCAGCCGTGGGCCAAGGGGGTCGCCGTCGATCCCGAGGAGAGCCGCTCCGGGACCCGCAGTCTCCGGGTGTTCGCCCCTGGGGGGATGCAGAGCGACCTGGTACCGTACAGCGGCGGCCGGTTGCGGGTGACGGGATGGATGAGGACGGACAATGTGTCCCGCGGCGCCGAGGCCTGGCACAAGGCCGCCCTGCAGCTCATCAGCTACGACGCCGACAGGCAGGCCGTCGGGCATGTGGACATCGAGCTGCTGGAGGGGACCCAAGAGTGGAGACGCGTGCAGGGCACGGCATTGCTGTCCCGGGCGGTGGCCTTCGTCGCCGTGGTCTGCCACCTGTGGGGCGAGCAGACCACCGGGACGGCGTGGTTCGATGACATCACGCTGGAATCTCTGGATCCCGACCTCTCGGCCGGCCCGCCGCTGCGCACCGATTCCGCCCTCCTGAGTGTCGACTTCGACGCGGACCTCGGCCAGTTCCGCCATCTGTGGCTGGGAAGCGATGTGAGCTACAGCGACCGCGTACTGACCTCCGTCCAGCAGGAGGCCATGGCCCTGGCGCGAGGCATCGGGTTTGAGGTCATCCGGATGCACGACTGTCTGCACAACCCGGCCATCTACAGCGAGGACGCCGAGGGCAAGGCCGTCTACCGCTGGGAGGACTTCGACCGTCGCGTCCGGGCGGTGCTGGACCAGGGCATGAAGCCACTCATCGTGCTGGAGACCACTCCGCCGGAGTTTGCCACCGGCGATGACGGCCGGGGCTGGACCAACCCCTACCCGCCCAAGGGGGCCGAGGGCTTCGCCCGGTGGCAGGGGCTGGTGCGGGCCACCGTGGGCCACTGCAGGGAGGTCTGGGGGGAGAGCATCCACGACTGGTATTTCGAGGTGTGGAACGAGCCCGATGCGTCCGGGTACTTCTCCGGCACGCTGGAGGAGTATCTGCGGGTGTACGATCACGCCGTGGCCGGAGCCACGGCCGCGGATCGGGACATCCGCATCGGCGGCCCCGGTGGCGCCGGAACCGGCTGGCTGGAGCCACTCTTGGAGCACTGCGCCACCGGCGTCAACGACGCCACCGGGCAGGTGGGCTGCCGGATCGACTTCCTCTCCTGGCACATCTACACCGTCGGTGTCGGCATTCCCGTGTTCGACGCCCTCCGACTGTCGCTCAGACAGGCGGAAGAGGCCCGCGACAGGTTCCCGCAGTACCGGGAGCTGCCGACGCTGATCACCGAGTGGGGGTGCTCGGCGTCCAACCATGCGGTGCACGACACCGGCTTCGACGCCGCCTTCCGTACCATGGCGGTGAAGCACTTCCTCGACGCCGGGATCACGCTGACCTTGCCCTTCTGCCTGGCCGACGGCCCCTACCACGCCCACGACGGCTTTTTCGGAGGACTGGGGCTTGTAACCAAGATCGGCGTCCGCAAGCCGAGCTTCCGGGCCTTCGAGCTCCTCAGACGCATGGAGGGGCGGCGCGCCCGGGTCGTGACAGACACCGCGGCCGTCGACGGCCTTGCGGCGATGTCGCTCGACGGGAACGGCGCGTGGGTGATGGTTTTCAACCTCGTGGAGGACTACAGGCGGGCGCCGTACGTAACGGAGGTGGCGCTGGAGCTCAGCGGCCTGGAGGGCGAGTGGAGCTGCCGCGCGACGGCGATCGGGCCGGGCGTCTGTGACCCGCAGCGGGAATGGGAGAGGCTGGGCAGCCCGGAGGCGGTGAACCAGGAGCAGCGAGAGCGTCTGCTGGCGGCCGCTGAGCTTCCGGAGCCTACCGATGTGGAGCTGCGAGACGGAGGGCTGAGGCTGCAGATGCCGGGGTTCTCGGTGGTGCTGCTGGAGCTATCGCGAGAGTAGCCGCCCATGTGGACATCCAGAGTTGCGGCCGAGAGGCTGGGCGGTCCGTTTGCTGTCATTCCGAGCGTCCATCTCGCGCAGCGAGATGGCGACTGCCAACGGCACGGCGGGCTAACCGCGCGGCTCCCGTCGGCCCGGACTGAAGTCCGGGCCTGAGAGACGCCGCTGCGCGGCGCCGCGCGGTCCTTCGGACCTGACGGCCTGCCGCCGCCCACCCGACAGCGGACAGCGCTGAACACATACGAAGTCCGGGCCTGAGAGACGCCGCTGCGCGGCGCCAAGCGCCCTTCGGGCGCACCAACCGCGCGGCTCCCGTCCGCCCGGACTGAAGTCCGGGCCTGAGAGACGCCGCTGCGCGGCGCCGCGCGGTCCTTCGGACCTGACGGCCTGCCGTCGGCCACCCGCCAGCGGACAGCGCCAGACACATACGACGTCCGCCCGGACTGAAGTCCGGGCCTGAGAGACGCCGCTGCGCGGCGCCGCGCGGTCCTTCGGACCTGACGGCCTGCCGGCGGCCACCCGCCAGCGGACAGCGCTGAACACATACGAAGTCCGGGCCTGAGAGACGCCGCTGCGCGGCGTCGCGCGGTCCTTCGGACCTGACGGCCTGCCGCGGCCCATCCGACAGCGGACAGCGCTGAACACATACGCCGCCGCCTGCCCGCCAGCGGACAGCGCCGAACACATACTCGGGAGCGGGCGCTCTCAGAATGGCAATCCAGGCGAAGGCGGAGTTTTCGGCCGCACATCCAGCGCATCGGGGGCCGCCCCGGCGGCTATCCGGTCTTCTCCCGCAATTCCTTCGCCACCACCTCGATGCGGGAGATGTCGTTCGTCCCCAGGCCCTGCCTGGCGCCCTCGGCGATGTGGATCGGCTTGTTCTCCCGATCCTGTAGCTTCGGCAGGCCCCGGCTTTGGCGGCACATGTCCAGAAGCTGCATGGCCATGGTGTCCATCGCCACCGGGTCCACGGCGGCGATGATGGAATAGTATGCCTGCAGGTGCTGGGGCTGGAAGGACGGCCCGCCCTCGTACTGCACCGCGCGGGCGTCGCACAGGATCAGGCGCTGCTTGCCGCGGATGTACTGGTCGTGGCCGACGTCGACGATCGCCGGGCAGCAGTTGTTCTTCTTGTGGAACTCGTTGGGATTGTCGATACAGCCGAAGTGGTTCTTCAGCGCCCCGGTCATGCCGGCGTAGGAGTGGTCCTTGAATACCGGCACGTTCACGATCGCGGTGCACTGCCGTGAGACCACGCGGCTCAAATGGTAGGCGGTGTCGCGCCGGAAACTCTGGCGGTCCTCGTAGCCCGGGTTGCCGCTCCCCGGAGGGCCGACGGTCCCGTAGCACTGGACATCCGAGCCCCCCTTGTTGATGGTAAACCCGCTGCGCTCCAGGTCGCGATCCTCCTTGTCGAAGGCGATCACGTGGTTGGCCGGAATGCCCACCAGCGCGGCGCCCTCGGCCACGGCGTCCGCCATCGCCGGATGCGGCACCATCGGCGGCGCCAGACAGCTCAGCTTGACCCCCACGATGTCCTCGGGCTTGAGGTACGTGCGCCAGGCGGCCTCGCGCGAGGCGGCGCCGGACAGCAGGCAGACCGCCTGATGGACCATGTCCATGAGCATGCGCCGCAGGGCGGCATCCTCCGTCACAGCGGCCATGGCCATACTGCGCACCACGACCACCCTGGACTTGCCCTCCACCTGCGCGAGGGCCGGGAGGCTCAGGCCGGCGCCGAGGGCGGCGGCAGAGGCGGCGAGAAAGCGGCGACGATCCATAGCAGGGCTCCGGGGGTGAGTCGGTGAGTCGGTGAGTCGGTGAGTCGGTGAGTCGGTGAGTCGGCGAGTCGGTGAGTCGGTGAGTCGGCGAGTCGCGGGTCAACGGCTAACGGCGTCAACGGCTAACGGCGTCAACGGCGTCAACGGCTGTGCGGCGGACGGCGTGTACGCCTATCGGCGAAGGAGAAGGGCTCTTTACTGCCACACTCCGGGGATCTTGAGCCCGCACTTGGTGCAGGTGCCGGTGGCGCCGTCGAAGGCCGCCGCGCTCACATCGTACCCGACGCGGCCGATCATCTTCGCCCCACACTTGGGGCAATACGTGCTCTCCCCCGGATCGCCCCCCAGGTTGCCCAGGTAGGTATAGCGCAGACCCATGTTGAAGGCGATCTTGCGCAGCCGGCGCAGAGTCTCGATCGGTGTGGGCGCCACATTGCGGAACTTGTACTGTGGGAAGAACCGGGAGATGTGGAGGGGCGTGTCGGCGCCGCAGTTGTCCAGTATCCAGCGACACATCTTGCCAAACACCGCGTCGTCGTCGTTGTACCCCGGCACGACAAGATTGGTCAGCTCCAGCCACAGCCCCCGGTGCCTGCGCACCCGCTTGATGTTGTTGAGCACCGGAGCCAGGGAGCCACCGGTGACCTTCTTGTAGAAGTCCTCCGTGAACCCCTTGAGGTCGATGTTGACCGCGTCCACGCTCTTGCAGATCTCCTCGAAGGGCTCCGAGTTGAAATATGCCGCGGTATGCACAAGAACCCGGATTCCGGCGGGGCGGGCGAGTTGGGCCACATCCAGGACGTACTCGATGGCCTGAAGCGGCTCGCTGTAGGTGAAGGTCACCGACCGATAGCCGTGCTGCCGCAGTTGCTGAACCAGCCCCTGGGGCGAGAGGTTCTTGTTGTCCGTGGCCTCGGGCCGCGCCTTGGCGAAGGCCGCGCTCTGACAGTACTTGCAGTCGAGATTGCAGCCCGCGAAACCCAACGCCAACGACTTGGTGGCCGGGAGGAAGTGGAAGAACGGGCCCTTCTCCATGGCGTCGGAACGGATCTCGCAGGGCTTGCCGTAGACCTTGGAGACATAGACGCCGTTGTCGTTTTCGCGCACGCCGCAGGTGCCCCGCTCGCCGGGCTGTATCTCGCACAGGCTGGGGCACAGGTCGCAGGTGGTCTCCTTGCCCTTCTTCACATGCCAAAAGAGAGCCCGGTGGCTGGATACGTTCCCTCTGGCCTGACAGGGCAAGACGGCGATTTTGTTGGCGAGATGTACCGCCCCAGAGGGTGCCATGCCCGCGGCGACACCCGCGGCGGCGCAGGTGCCGATGAAGTCGCGGCGTCCCATGGTGTGGTCATCCATGCCGCTGTCCTCCTTGGCGGTTGTGAGGTTGGAGGAGTGTGCCGGGTGTTGGCCGCCGCCGGCGCCGTGGTTCGCGGCGCAGCAATGGGGCGAGGTATCGCCCACCTCGCCCCATCGTAGTCGCGGCTCAACGCCACATCCTCAGTTGGCCATTCCTATCCGGGTCTCGGGCTCGTCGGTGGTGACGGCGGCGATCGGCAGGCGCCAGTCCTTGAGCTGCTGATTGCAGCCGTCGCCGAAGGCGGCCATGGCGGCGGTGCAGAAGGCCTCGCCCAGTCCGGTCTCGGCGGGCATGGCCTTGAGGCTGGAGAAGAAGGCCCGGTACGGCTCGCGATCGATGAGACGGTCCTTGCTATAGCCCTGCGAGTCCAGCAGGGAGTAGAGCATGCCTGCGACAACCTGCGTCGTCAGCGGTGCGTCCTCACCGCCGATGACGTACTCGCGGAGGGCGTCGAGAGCGGCGTCGCGGGCGCGGATGACGTCCTCCTGGGGCAGCTTGACGGCCGATGCGCTGCCGATGGCGTCCCGGGTCTCGGTGACCAGATCGTACTGCAAGGAGGCGGCCATGAAGGCCGCGAGGCCGCCGACCAGCTCGCGGCGGTCGGTGAGCCGAGGCATGCCGGTGCCGATGGCGTTGGCGGCGATCTGGTTGAGGCCGATGCCCCATGCCGGCGGGTCCTTGATCTGACAGGCCGGGACCTGGAACGGGTTGCCGATGCTGCTCTTGCAGTCTCTGTCCACGACGATCGCGACCCGCTCGGTGCCCTCCAGGCCGCACCAGTCGCGAAGGACGCGCTGGGATTCGTCCCAGATGTTGGGCATGTTGTACTGCCGCATCAGGGCCGCGCGGGTGTAGGGCGCGAACACGACCACATTGTCGCCCACGTACATGTCCATGCAGGCCGGGTCCTCGTCGAACTGCTCGGCCACCTTCTGGGCCTCGGCCATGATGTTGATGGCCTGAGGGTTCTGACTGAGCTGGGCATACTGGGCCCAGGCGAGCTGGGCATCATCGGCCAGGCCGGAGTTCTTGTGATCCACGACGATGGCGTCGAAGGCCGCTCGGGCCTGGTCCCAGTTGGCCAGCCGCGCGTTGGCCTGTGCATACAGATACAGCGCCGGGGCCACCAGTCCGTGGCCACGCAGCTCGGTGACGGGCACCAGGAGCTCCGCGGCGGCGGCGAAGTCGCCTTCGTCCATGAGCATGGCGGCCTGGAAGAAGTGGGCCTCAGGGAGCAGATCCGAAGGCGTCATCCCGTAGGGGATATGCCTGCTCATCTCGTAGTAGGCGTGGGCCGTCTTCTGATTGTAGAGCCCCATCAGCTCGTAGAACATGGTCCTGTCGAGCTGCAGGTCCACCGGGAAGACGCCCGGGAACTCGGCGGATAGCTCGGGATACATCTCGCGGGCGATGTCCCAGTTCCTCTCGTCGGCGTAGAAGCCGATGAGTCGACACAGGGAGTACACGGGCCAGGTGGCGTCCGAGAACCACGGCGGGCGGCAGGAGGCGAAGGGGAAGTGGATCAGCATCTCCTGATAGGTGTATGCCGCCTCCTGGGGGACCTCTCCCTCGATATCGCCGTAGTTGATGAAGCAGCGCGAGACCATGCCGAGTGCGGCGCACTGCAGGGGACTGCCGTGGAGGTTATTGGCGATGTATGCGAAGGCCGCCCGGGCGTCCTCCAGCGCACTGAGCTCCGCCCCCACGGAGATGGGCTCCTCGGTATTGGTGGAGGTGTTGTAGTCCTCTCTGTACTTGTCCAGGTCATCGGGCCCCTGCGCCTCGTTGATCTGCTGGAAGAGCTGGTCCTGGCGCAGATAGGTCATTCCGATCTCGTACCAGGAGTCATCCCAGCGATCGTTGCCGGGGAACTTGTCGATGAACTCGCGGAAGGCCGCCACCGCCCGGCTGTGGGCTCCGTTCTTCTGGAGAAAGGTGGCGTGCTCCCACAGGTCCTGGGCATCCTTGGCCGGGTTGAGTTGGGTGGTGTCGTACCGGTCGGCGTCGACACCTCCCCCACCGCCGCGGATCTGGCGCAGGAGCGTATTGCTCTCTCGCATGGCGGTATTGGTAAGCTCGCTGCCGTACCAGCGCCGGATGAGCTCTTCGTAGGCCTTGACCGCTTCCGGCCGCCTGCCGGTGAGGCGCAGGCAGGAGGCGATTCGCATCTGGGCGTCATCGGCAAGGTCGTTGAAGGGGAAGTCACGGATCAGGTCGGCGGAGGCGTTGATCGCCGATTCGTAGTCCTCGGCCTCCATATAGCCCCTGGCGATGCCGTCGAGGCCCTTGGCGCACAGCGCGCTCTTGCGGTAGTTGCGCGCCAGTTGGTTCAGGGCATCGAGAGCATCGGCCGGACGCTCCAGGTAGGTGTACTCCGCCACGAGGGCATCCAGGGCATCGTCGGCCCAGGTGCTGTCGGGCCAGCGGTCGACGATGTACTCGTACGCATCGATGGCCGAAAGATGCTCCCCGCCGCTGCGGTACAGATTGCCCAGAATCCAGGCGGCGTCATCGCACAGGTCGCTGTCGGGGTGCTCCTCGATCAACGTCCGCGCGGCCCACTCCTGATTGCGGTAGGCGTCGGGGAGGAAGGAGGCGACCCATGCATAGTGGATGTAGGTCCGGTCGGCGAAGGCGGTATCCGAGAAGCGGTTGAGGAAGGCCTCGTTGGCCTGGATTGCCAGGCGGACTTCCTTCTCCTGCCGGGCCTTGCAGCACGTATAGCTGGCGATGGCGGCGTCTTCGTGCTGATTGTAGGCGGTCAGGCGCGTGGGCAGCAGAGCCAGATCGCGGAACGAGGGGGTGAGGGTCGTACCGATGTCGATGTCCTGCGCGTGCGCGGTGAAGACGAGGCAGATCAGACACACTGCACCTACCACTGCCGTTCGCATGGTCACGTGCCTCCCGAGCATCGAGCTATGCAGGCGGTATTGCATTGTGTGGCCGCGGGACGCGATTGTCAGGATACCTGCCTATCCCACGACTGGTATCATAGGCTGTAGAGGGTCATGCCCGCAAGCCCCAAGGGGGCCTGCGGGCCGGGTTTTACACCCTGTTCTTTCCTGCGACACATTGTATTTCAAAGTACCCATCAAGTCGGGGGTAACAAACATCGGCGGTGGGGCATTGCGGCGAAGTGATACCCGGGGCGTCGGCGCCGGCGCCGCCGCGATTGGGTGAGGCGCGGCGGCGCCGAGGCCACGGCTGCAGGGCGGTCAGCACGGCCACCCGGCAGAGACGGCCGAGGGCGAGTTCGGCGGGCGCCCACCGACCCGCGCTCCGGCGGAGGTCGCCGACGGCCCCGGAGCGGTCCGCCAACGGGAGTGGGCCTACTGTGCCTTCAGCACCAAGGCGAGCGTCCCTCGATCGCCGAGCTCGGCGGAGAGCCTGCCGCCTTGGAGCGGGAGGGCCTCCCCTGTCAGCAGGTTGCTCGCCTGGCAGCCCTCGAGCCCGAGGGCACCCAGGTCGACGGCGACTTGGGCGGTCACCGGCTCGTTGCCGGTATTGTGGGCCACCAGGTACACCGTCGGGCCGCTGCCGAAGCGCTCGATCTGAACCCGGGCGCTGTCGGCCACGGCGTGGTTCAGCGGCTCCCAGCCCGCCGCGGCGAGGGTCTGGAGGGCGCCGGCGTGGACCTTCATGGCCTCGATGTCGTGGCCGTGTCCCAGGAAGATGCCGTGCAGCAGGTGCCAGGGCACCTCCCACTGGGGCCGGGGGTTGTAGGGCAGGTCGGTGCAGCTCTTGGTGTAGGCGATGGCACGGATGTAGTCGGGGTCTTCGAAACTGGCGGCCTCGGCGCCGAACACGTCCAGGTACGGGCCGGCGAAGGTGAGCCAGCCGGGGGTGGTGTTCCACGAGCAGTTGGCCATCAGGATCATCCCGCGCCCTCGCATGAGCTGTGCCAGGTCCTTGACCCACTCGACGGAGCTCATGAAGGCCGGGAGCACGACACGCTTGTCATTGGCCCCGAAGCTGAGTGGATAGGAGGAGAACTTGAAGTGCTCGCGGCGGTAGTTGGCGCGGGCAAACTGGCCGTAGCCGCCGAAGGAATCCAGGCCGATACCGTCGTAGTGAGCGCCGATGGCCTCGGGTGCGGTGAGCCCGGGCTCGATGAAAATGTCCCGGCAGAAGGGCCCCTTGCCGTCGGCGATGTCCGGATCGAGGTTGCACGGGAAGATGGCGCCCCACTTGCTCTCTTCCATCCACGGGTACTGGGCGATGCCGGCGCTGATGGTGCCCCGGGAGTTGTAGGCCGCGGAAGCCACGGCCGCTTTGGCCACGGTGAGCACGGCCTCGCGGTGCGAATGCTGCGCCACCCAGATGCCGGGCACGTAGCTGTGGGAATAGCCGAGCTTTTCGAACTTGGCCAGCTCCTCCTCATCCCCCGCGGCGATCATCCGCAGCCTCTCGAGACACTCCTCGGCCGTGGGAGCCCGGTCGTAGTCGCCCATGGTGAGCTGGAACAGCTCGGGCTCGATATACAGCACATTGGTGACGTTGTGCTCGTTGTCCCACTTGATGGCCTCATTGCCGCTGGGCCCCCAGTGGAAGCCGAAGCCCGCTTCCAGAGCGCCTTCGGTCTCGGCCACGGCACCCCAGACGTACCAGCCGCCCTCGCGGGTGACGCGCTTTTCAAAGAACTCGGGGAAGAGGTCGTAGTACCGCCGGAGGGCGGCGCGCATGCCGTGGGCGGGATCTGAGTGGTACAGGACGATGCGGAAGGGGGCCTCGGAAAGCGACCTGCCGTCCTCCGCGGTCTCCGGGGTGAGACCGAAGTCAAAGGCCATGTACTGCAGCCGATTGGCGGTGTTGTAGCCGGTGCGATGGACCACCGGCTCGTCCATGCGGATCGCCAGAGAGAGTGCGGCGCGGCCCGGAGAGCTCACGGTGCCCAGCGGGTACTTGGAGTGGGCGCCGTAGAGGCCGTACTCGGCGCCGCGCTCCAGAACGCTGAACTCGCCCAGCTTCGGCGCCTCCGAACGTCCCCGGGCCACATTGTCCCACCAGGTCCAGGGGCCCTGATCCAGTGGGAGGGCGAAGTAGAGTGTCACCGCGCGGTCCTCGCCCCGCAGGTCACGGACCTTCCCGGCGATCTCGACGCGATCGCCAAGGGCGCTGTAGGTGGCCTCGACGGCCAGTCCGAGGGCCTCTATCTCCGCCGTCTGGTTCACACCGCCCTCGTCGTCCGTGAGCGTGCCGCCGACCATGGCCGGGGGCCCGCCTTTGGCGACATCGCGCACGAGCAGGCCGCTGATCGCGCCGCTTTCGCCCCCGACCACCCGTCCGTCCGCCTCGACGGCGCCGATCCCCCCGGCCTGCGTGAGCCTCAACGTCAGACCGTCGCCGGAGGACACTGCGGTTGCCGCCGGGGATGCCGTGGCCGTCAGCTCCGAGAGGGCATAGATCTCGGTGTCAAACACCATGGCCTCTTCACCCACCCCTTCGAGCGTGAACTGCGCGAACTCCCACCGGTACCGGTGGGGCTCGGCGGAATCCTCGTAGATGTAAAGGTCGACGTGGTCGATGGCCTCGCGCCCGATCTCGGCACCGGTATTCCCGTCAAGGAGCCAGTCGCTATAGTCCATCCAGTCACCGACCGGCACCATGTGAGTGATGCCCTGCTGGGTCATGGGATGGTCCGGCAGGTCCTGGCGGAGCGTATTGCGGTCGTACAGCACAATGGCCAGCCGCTTGCGCTGGATTCCCGGGTCGTCGCAGGTCACCCGCATTCGGGTCTTGATGCGGGTGAAGCGGCTCCAGTCCTGGGGTTCGTCGAACATCAGCCGCAGCTTGGGGTAGTCCTCGTCCTTCCCGTCGCTGCCGATCTCCGCGGCCAGAGGGGCATCGGCCGTGGGGGAGAGTGTTATCACCGCGCCCGGACGGTCGACGTTCGCGCTCCACCGGGACATATCGGCGAGCAGGTCGACGTTCTGGGCGCAGGCGACAGAGGCCGCGAGAACGGCAAGACACATCAGAAGAGCACATCGCATAGCAGTCTCCTTGAGGGACGGCGAGTCGCGAGTCGGCGAGTCGCGAGTCGGCGAGTCGCGGGTCAACGGCGGCGACAACGGCGTCGACGGCAACGGCGTCGACGGCAACGGCGACGGCAACGGCGTCGGCTACGGCGTCGGCTACGGCGTCGACAACGGCGGCGACGGCAACGGCGTCGACGGCAACGGCGTCGACGGCGATGGCGTCGACGGCAATGGCGTCGACGGCAACGGCGGCGAAGGCAACGGCGGCGAAGGCAACGGCGGCGACGGTCCCGCAGGGCGGGAGCAATGGCTACTGCGTCACCTGAGCTGCAGATTCCTCCATTGGCTGCGGCCGGAAGCGTGCCAGTTGAACAGCTCTATCTGCACCGCCCCCGTCTCGGCGGGGACATCGAAGGTGGCCTCGAACCTCTGCCACTCGCCGGTTCCCCGGTAGAAACCCAGGTAGATGGGATCGCGAGTCCCGGTGTTGGGCCTGGTCTTGTGCAGGAAGATGATGCGGACGCGGGCACCGCCGGCCTCGCCGCGGACATCCTCGGTCCGGACCTGTCCGGAGAACGTCCACGTCGTCCCCGGAGGGAGCATCGCACTGCGCCACCGCCAGCCTCCGCGGTCCTGTGCGGAGGCGGTGGTGATTCGCAGCTCCTGCTCTTGGGTCCCCGCTCCGGCGGTCTCCGTCACCACCTCACCCTCGTAGCTCTGGGGCCCCCAGTTTGGCGGCGCCAGGTCGGGGGGCGCGAGCTCCACGGTGGCCTCGGCGGCCACCGACCCGGCCCGCGCCGTCACCAAGAGCCGAGCCTGCGTCGTGAGCTTACCCGACAAGGCGAGGGGAAACCGCAACCGGACGCTCTCGCGGGAGCCGACCTCGAAGGGCTGCCGAGGAGTGCCGAGGTCCAGCCACTGTGGCCCCGCAACGTGGCAGTCCCCGCGCAGGGCCGCGGTCGACCGATTGAGCAGCGTCACGTTCAGCTCGCCCGCCTCCAAGGCCGCCTCAACCTCCAGCGCATCATGCACAAGCAGGCGCCTGTCCAGCTTCAGGACCCGTCCGGTGGGAAGAGCGACGCGAACGGTGACCGGATGTCCGGATCCGGCGGCGTCGGCCGGGGGCAGGACCGGCAGGCCGACGTCGGCCGCCTCGCTGAGGGAGAAGTCGACGGCTTCCGTCGTCCATCCCCGCGGTGCCTCGACGACTGCCGTCGCCGTTCCGCGCAGCTCCGGCGAGAGGGGTCGATACCGGAGGATTGCCCGGCTGGGAGCCCCCGCGGCCGCGATCGGCGTGTCGAGGCGCATGAGTGCCGGCGGGTCGAGCTTCACCGCCGACAGGGCGAGGCCGGTGCAGACGCTCGCGGCCGGCAAGGTCAGAGTCAGGCGACCGGCCGCGACCCGGCAGGGAGTGGGCGCCAGGCGGCCGTCGAGGGTGGCGACATAGGCCCTCGGCTCCCCCGCGGCATCGAAGGGCACGGAGACCTCGGCGGCCTCGGCCTGCGGGTTGAGCACCGTGACCAGGACGCCTTCGGCCTGCTCGGGACTGAGAGTCCACCAGCGCGCCTGCAGCCGGGGCGAGGTGAGGCGAAGGTCCACGTCATCCATGAACCGGCCGCGGTACTGGAGGGCCGCGGTCTCCTGCCGGAGGTACAGGAGCCTGCGGAAGTACTCCATCGTCTGGGCGTCGCGGGGGAACATGTCAAACCGATTGCCGTACAGGAAGACAGAGTTGAGCACATCCACATCCGGCACCTGGCCCACATTGCCGTTGGCGTAGCCGTCGAAGCAGACGCGGTCGGGCAGGGTGTATCTCAGCAGGCCGGGGTAGGCGTCGGGAGCGGCGCTGCAGGCCGTCGGGGAGACGAGGAACATGTCCACATCTCTGCCGTAGCAGTCCCCGAAGCCCTCGGTTGCGATGGCGAAGTCCGGCTCCGTCCGGCGGGCCTCCTGCTTGATACGCCGGAAGTTGTCCATGTGCCCGCGGGTCCAGGCGCCGACATCGCCGTGGCTGTGGTCCTCGGCGAAGCACCACTGAGCCTCGGCGGCCCCGACCTGGTCGATGTACATGGCGTCGACGCCGTATTGCTCCACGTACTTTCCCACGATGTAGCTTCGCAGGTACCGGGGCCAGCCCTCGGTGGCGGGGCACATCAGGAAGAAGAGGCCGGGGTAGGGGTCGGCCGAGGATGGCTTGTCGTACTGAGGCACATAGCCGCCGTCGGGCCGGATCAGACCATAGCGATGGTACTCGCGCTCCCAGTCGGGGATGAAGACGCCTTCGGGCAGTAGGCCCTGGTAATCCGGGCGGAGCCCGGGGTAGCGGGGGTTCCAGGCCTGTCCGTTGGTGTAGAAGCCGATGTGGCCGCCGGCGCCGCGTACATACGCGATGGCCCGTGCGAACTGGGCCTCGGTGCCGTAGCGCGGATCGGGGAAGTAGAGGCGGTTGCAGCAGCTTTCACCGGCGGCGAGGCCGGCCATCATCTGGCCCCAGAACTCCACGTAGTCCAGGCCCAGGTCCTTGGCCAGTCGGAAGTGCCGGGGGATGTCGCGGAGGAAGTTGGTGCCGCGCCCGCGACCCAGCCAGCCGTCGCATTCCACGACCCACTGTGGCGGGGAGTACGTCACGCGGCCGTCCATCCACTCCCGGTAGAGGTCGGCGCCGGCGTGCCAATCTCCGTCGTGCAGCGCGAGCCGGAAGGTCTCCGAGGCCCAGTTCTCGCCGGGTCGGACCCGGGGCATCTTGCTCAGGGCCAGGGTCACGGCGTCCGCCGTCGGGTCGGCCTCGGCGCGGATGGCCCCCATCAGCCAGGTAGGGTCCTCGGAGCCCAGGTACAGACCACGTCCGCCGTCTACCCCGTCATAGAGGTCGACCCAGTGCATCGTGGCCCGCCCGCTGCAGTACGTCCCGCGGCCGGGGGCATTCCTCGAGGGCCGCGCGATCAGCCGGCCGGAGCCGATCCAGTAGGGCCAGGTCAGCCAGTCATCGCCGTCGTCGCCGCCGATGCACGCCGCGCGCACCACCGGGTACTCCACCTCGACGATGTGCGCGTCTCGGGCCTGGTTATGCAGCTCGATGCGCCACCGGGAGGTGCCCGGAGTTGCGCCCAGTGTCACGGTGCAGTCGGCAAGGATGCTGCCTCCGGGAGCATTGAGACGGTAGCGCAGGAGAAGGCGACGGTTGGTCTCGTCCGCGGATAGCTCCAGGAGCGAGAGCGCCGCGTCGGGCAGCCAGGCGAGGGCCCGGCTCGCCGGTTCCCAGACCTGAACGCGTAGAGGCGGCCCGGTGGCGTCCCGCGTCACCCGCAGCCCGGTATCCGGCCGGGCGATGGACAGGAGCGAGCCGTCGACACGGTCGAAGCGCAGGGCGATCGCGTCGTCGCTTAGCTCGACCTCCGAGCTCTCGCCCTCGTACTGCAGCCGGGCCCCCAGCACCCGCGTGGCGGCGGCGGGAGTCAGGCGGACCGACAGCTCGAGGGAGGTCCGGGCGGCGGGGGAAAGCGACAGCGTCTGCAGGTCGCCGGAGGCGGGCACGGGGTGCACGGTACCCCGTGCATCGGTAACCGCCAACTCCAGCGCCGCGGGGTCGCCGTCGGTGTCCACGGCGACCGCGGTCCAGCGGTGGACGGAGGGTGGCCTGAAGGCGGGGAAGGTCAGGCGCATGTGTGAGGGCAGCCAGGCCTGTGCCGCCGGCTCCCCGAGCCCGGTGGGAGTGAAGTCCGCGGGCCCGAGCGCGATCTTGTCCAGTTGCGTTCCATCCTCGCGCCACCAGACGGCCACCCGATGCAGTCCGGGCTCCAGATGCCACACGGGTCCGGAGAGCCAGAACCACCGCTGCAGATGCTCGGGGGCCTCGTCATTGCCCCAGGTGACCATCTCTCCATCATCGAGCTGCAGGTAGAAGGAGTTGCTCCCCACGTCGGGCCAGAAGGTACGGGCAGAGAGCTTGTAGTCTTCGGCCTGCCGCACGTCTATACTGTAGATCACCCCGGCGGTGGTGCCGGAGAACGTCCGGTCGGGCACGACCGCGAAGCGGCCGCCGGAGACCGTGGGGTCGTCCTGCACGACCACGGGCGATCGCAGCTCGGTAGGCGCCTCCGCCTCGGCCCACAGCACACCCGAGGCCGGAAGGGTGTAGGTCATCGCCGGGACCACCTCGCCGGCCCGCCGGATGGCGCCCTCGAGGGCGGCGGAGCTGAGCGGCAGTTGGCGCACTTGAGGGGCCGCGGCGGCGGACGAAACGGCGAGAGCAGACAGGAGGGCCAGGTAGCGCGGGCAGGCAGAAGGCATTGTGTCGCTCCGGGGCGCGATCGTCGGTGGCACGAGGTGGCGGGCGCTCAGAGGTGCGGCCGAAAACCGCGCATTCGCCGGGAATGTCGTTCTGAGAGCGTCCGCTCCCGGCAAGAGCAGCTCGAGGGATCTCCCGGCATTCGGCGAGGTTGTTCGCTACCTCGCTGCGCGAGATGGACGCTCACGATGACGTCTCCACGGCACGCCCAGCTTCCGGGCCGTGCTGATAGCTCAGGTCATGCAGGTTCCGGGCGGGCGCCGACTCACGTCGCCTCACCCCCCAGCCCCCCTCTCGGCGTCTCTTCGAGCCGCTTGTACTCCGCCAGACGGCAGGCGGAGACGGGATGAGGGGGGGCACGGCACTCCAACGACCGTTGTCGACGCAACTACGGCGAAATGTGGCGCCACTGCGTTCATGCACAATGTGAGTGCTAGATCCAGAATATCTGGTTCCCGGTGCCGCCCGCGATCTGGTCGATCACCAGCCACAGGCCGTTGGTGACGAACTGCCCCAAGATGAGCCCGAGGAAGAAGCCCCTGGCGCGCTGGTAGGTCTTGACGCCCCCGTAGCGCAAAATCGCCACCTTGGCCAGCCAACTGAGCAGGATGGTCATCCACTGCTGATCCATGATCCACACCGGGGCCAGGGCGAATCCGATGGGGTGGAACGGCCACCAGAGGAAGCGCTGACGCATCGCGGACAGCAGGGCCATCAGCCCGGCGCCGAGGGCGGTCAGGAGCCAGCCGGCGACATTGGGTCCTTCGGGGTTGAGGAAGTGAACCTGCACCCACTTGAGGGGCGCCAGGGGGCCGCCCACGAAGAACCAGCTATTCATCGTCACCCCGCCCACGCGATAGGCCCAGCGCGTGGTGAGGTAGATACTCAGGGGCGCGCTGACGAGGACGGCCGCCGCCATGAGCCAGAAGAGGGGACGCTTGCGGTCCTGAGTGCTCTCGGCCAGCTTCAGCCCGTTGGCGGCCGAGGCCATGACGAATGTCCGGATATCCGAGCACCAGACGTAACTCATGGCGATGGCGGCGAGGCCGCGGGCGCCGATGGCGGGGGCTCCCACCGCCGAGACGATGACTCCGGGGGCGATGGTGGGAGCCACGGCCTCGGCCATACCGCTTTCGGCCACGATTCGCGTCAGGCCGATGAACAGCACCATGGCCACGAGCAGGAAGGCGACGGCCACCCACAGCGACATGCCACTCCACACAAGCCATCCGGCCATGAAGGCCAGTCCGATCACCGTCCCCCAGAAGGCCACCGGATAGGACAGTATCTCGCCGCTGTCGTCGGCACCGGCGCGCTCGCCGAAGGCGCGCGCCACCACCCGGCGCAGGTGCCCGCGGGCGGTGTACAGGCCGCCGAACACCAGCACCAGAAACGCGCCCATTCCGATGTGGGCGAAGATGGGCGAGGGCGCGCCGTACACCCCGAGGTTCTCGGTCATCCCGATCTTCAGTACATTGAGGATGCCGCGGATGCCGAAGAACAGGACGTTGAAGAACCACAGTGAGAATGCGGTCTGCTGCTCGACCAGGAAGAAGAAGCCCACCATCGGGAAGCTGACGCGGAAGTGCATGGACTGGGTGTGGCGGAAGGTCGAGATCGACCAGCTCATGGAGGGGGCGGGGATGGTGGGATAGTAGTGATGCAGGCCTGTGAGGGTACCAAAGACCAGCGGTACCCCGAAGCCCAGCCACATGACGCCGCTGCGGTACAGCCCCGACGGCCTTCCGGCCTGGGGCTGAGCCACCATCTCCATGGGGAGCTGGGTGAGTGGGTAGATGAGGCGCTCGTTGTCCACCCATTGGCGGCGCAGGATGACCATGATGCAGATCATGACGAAGTACAGGCAGAGCAAGAAGGGCGCCCAGGCCGACAGCGGCCCCAGCCATTCGCGCCATGGGATCAGGCGGCCCGGCGGCAGGCCCTCATAGAAGTAACGGACGGCGAGCTCATTCTGAGGCGCCAGCAGGGGGTTCAGATGGGGCTGTAGCAGCTTGTCCCAGTCGTTCTCCGGTGTGGCGTAGTAGTACGGAGCGGTGATGATGGACATGAGCTGTCCGCTCAGCCCCATTGTCTGGACGGCCGAGGCCACCACCATCATGATGTACACGGTCAGGCATTCGCCGGGGTTCAGAGCCCAGCGGGGGTTGATCCGCCCCAGTGCGTTATTGACCACGGCGGTGAGCAAGAAGAGCAGGAAGATGGCTCCGGGGGTAGAGAAATCCAGGTCGACGTAGGAGCCCTGGATGACGAAGGTGGCGTACGGGCATCCCCAGCCGATGAGCAGGGAGGCCAGCAGGCCGGAGATGATCGCTCGCGCCGAGAAGGCGGAGCGCAGCGCCCGGCCCGGTGTCGAGCCTTGCTCAGCCGCTACGTGTTGCATGCCATGGGATCTCCGGGGCATAGTGCGGTGGTCGCGCTGTGGGAAACCGAGGCGGGTAGCTTCGCCATCGGTGGGGGCATGTCCTGCCTGCATATCGCCGGGTCGGGAGAGTGCCGCCATGCCGGCGCTTCCGGGCGGCCTCAACGCGTGGCGAGGCATGCCGGGGCGGGGCGGGCATTTGTTCGCATTTGCGGTTGACAAGCCCCTGCGGCGTTGCTATACTCGCCTCAATAGGATGTGAGTTCCCCCACCGTTTCGTCGGAATTCCCGGCTTGAACCATTGCTCCTGATTGTCGGAACCAAGGCGCCGCGTGACCTCTCGCGCATCCGGGCGCGATAGTGACTGTCCGGCGTATGGCGCGAGCGCCCACTCCCCGTAAGCATCGCTCATGTCGACCGGGAGCACGCATACCGCACACATCGTCGCCATTGAACCCGGCCACGCCTCGTAAGGCGTCGAGCAGGGCCTGTCAATTCCCACTTGCCACGTTCAATGAACCTCACTGAAGCAGGGAAAGACCGCAGTGAATAACCGCCAAGGCCACAGTGGCGAGCGCGTGTTCGTGCTGGATTTCGGTGCGCAATACGTACAGCTCATCGTGCGCAAGGTGCGCGCCCTCAACGTCTACGCCGAGATCCGTCCCTACGACACGCCGGTACAGGATTTGCTGGCCCAGCGGCCCAAGGGGATCATCCTCTCCGGCGGCCCTTCGAGCGTGTACGAGGAGGGGGCGCCGCATCCTGGGCGGGAGCTGTTCGAGGCGGGAGTGCCGATTCTGGGGATCTGCTACGGCCAGCAGCTACTGGCGCATCACCTGGACGGCGTGGTCTCGCCGGGCGGCAACGAGCGCGAGTACGGGCAGCAGACGGCCCGCATTCTCACCGCCGGGAAGCTCCTCGAGGGGTGTGGCTCCGAGATGCAGGTGTGGATGAGCCACGGCGACCGGGTGACGCAGGCCCCGTCCGGTTTTGAGGTTCTGGCCCGCACCGAGCATTCGCCGTGCGCCGCCATGGGCGACGCGGCGCGAGGTCTGTACGGCGTGCAGTTCCACCCCGAGGTGCAGCACACCCCGCTGGGGCAGAAGGTGCTGAGCAACTTCCTGACCGGCGTCTGCGGCTGCAGCGGCGACTGGCGTCCGGAGTCGTTCATCGCCCAATCGGTGGCCGGGCTCCGGGAGCATATCGGGGATGCGAGGGTTCTTTGTGCACTCTCGGGAGGGGTCGACTCCTCCGTGTGCGCCGCGCTGCTGGACAGGGCCATCGGCGATCAGTTGCTGTGCATGTTCATCGACCACGGCCTGATGCGCAAGGGCGAGCCCGAGGAGCTGGGGGAGGTGTTCGGCAAGCGCCTGGGCGAGCGGTTCGTGGCGGTCGATGCCAAGGAGCGCTTCCTGGGCCGCCTGCAGGGGGTCACCGATCCGGAGCAGAAGCGGAAGATCATCGGGGAGTGCTTCATCCGCACCTTCGAGGAGGAGAGCGCGAAGCTGGCGGAGTTCCGGTACATCGCTCACGGGACGCTGTATCCCGATGTGATCGAGAGCGGCGGCGGGAAGACGGCGACCATCAAGACGCACCACAATGTGGGCGGCCTTCCGGAGGACATGAAGTACGAGAATCTGGAGCCTTTGCGCTGGCTGTTTAAGGATGAGGTGCGGCAGTTGGGTCTTGAGCTGGGGCTTCCGGATGAGCTGGTCTGGCGTCAGCCCTTCCCCGGCCCCGGATTGGCGGTGCGGGTTGTGGGGGAGATCACTCCGGAGCGTCTGGAGATCACCCGGGAGGCGGACGCCATCGTTCGGGAGGAGCTGAGGGCGGCCGGCCTAGAGAGGCAGGTCTCCCAGTTCTTCGCCGTGTTCACCGACATCCACAGCGTGGGGGTCATGGGCGACGGTCGCAGTTACGGGCACCCCATCGTGGTGCGGGCGGTGGAGACCGACGACTTCATGACCGCCGATTGGGCACGCCTGCCCTACGAGGTCCTGGCCCGGATCTCCAACCGCATCACCAACGAAGTGCGTGGGGTGACGAGGGTGGTGTACGACATCACCTCCAAGCCGCCCGGCACCATCGAATGGGAGTAGCGATGCCCTCGCCGATGGCCGAATTGCCTGCGGGCGTCCAGCGCGTGCTGCTTGACGAGGAGCAGATTCGGCGCCGAGTGGAGGCTTTGGCACAGGAGATCTGCGCGGACTACAACGGCGATTGCCGGCTGGTCTTGCTGGCGCCGCTGAAGGGTGCGGTGGTGTTCTTGGCGGATTTGATGCGCCGGCTGGACAGGCCGGTGGGGGTCAGTTTCGTGCAGGCCTCCAGCTACGGGAACTCCACGGAGTCCTCGGGGGTCCCGGAATTGCAGATGGACATGTGCGGCGACCTCTCGGGCGCCGATGTGCTTGTGGTGGAGGATATCATCGACACCGGGCGCACGCTTCAGCGTCTGGTGGCGGCGGTACGCAGTCGGGGGGCTGCTTCCGTCAAGGTTTGCTGCTTGCTGGACAAGCCTGCCCGCCGCGTGGTCGACCTCTGCCCCGACTATGTGGGCTTCGAGATCGCGGACGACTTCGTGGTCGGCTATGGCCTGGACTTCGCCGAACAACACCGCAACCTGCCCTACGTTGCCGTTTTGGACCCAGATGCAGCCGGTTGAGGCAGCGGCACGCGCCTCGGCAGGCCGCGGGGCCGGGTTCGCGGTTCCCCCACACGCCATGTGTGGCTCCACACCTACGTCAACTACTGCCCGGCGCGATAGCCATCAGGCGGACCATACCACAAAACGGCCATCCGTCACTCCCACAGACATGCCGCCGCGGGGACGAGAGCGTCCGTGAGACCACAGGCCTCGAGGGCCCGCGGTGCCGCGAGACGCAAGCGACCCCGGCCAAGCCCAGCCGTTGGGCGACGGCGCAACACGGGTCCGGGAATGACCGGCCACAGCAATGGAGTCGAGATGTGACACCATGTTGGAACTAGCGGATCTACAGAATAAGACAGTTGATGAGTTGCGCCACATCGCCGCCGAGATGCAGGTGCCGGGCTACTCCACGGCCCGCAAGCACGACCTGTGCATGAAGATTCTCGTCGGCCAGTCGGAGAAGAACGGCCACAGCTACCGCTATGGCGTTCTGGAGACCCTTTCCGACGGCCGTGGGATCCTCCGCGTCGACGGCTACACTCCCGATGCCGAGATGGACGTGTACGTCGCCGACACGCAGATCAAGCGCTTCGACCTGCGCGTGGGCGACCTGGTCGGGGGACCGGTGCGCCCGCCGAAGGACACCGAGCGTTACTGGTCGCTGCTGCGGGTGCAGACCATCAACGGCTCGCCCCCCGAGCAGGTGCGCAACCGTCCGCACTTCGAGGATTTGACCCCGATCTACCCCAACGAGCGGATCCAGCTCGAGACGGGAAACCCCACGAATCTGACGGGTCGCATGCTGGACATCGTGACCCCGGTGGGCCGTGGGCAGCGCGGTCTGATCGTCGCGCCGCCGAAGGCGGGCAAGACGACCATCATCAAGCAGGTGGCCAACTGCATCACCGCGCGGTACAATGACGTCCGCCTGATCGTGCTGCTGATCGACGAGCGTCCTGAAGAGGTCACCGACATCGCTCGCTCGGTGGACGGTGAGGTGGTCAGCTCGACCTTCGACGAGCTTCCCGAGAATCACCTGCGGGTGGCGGAGTTGGTTTTGGCGCGTGCCAAGCGCATGGTGGAGCAGGGGGAGGACGTGGTGATCCTGCTGGACAGCATCACGCGTCTGGCCCGGGCCAGCAACCTGGTGGTCGAGCCCAGTGGCCGCACGCTGTCGGGTGGCCTGGACCCCAGCGCCCTGTACCGGCCGAAGCGGTTCTTCGGCGCCGCCCGGAATATCGAGGACGGCGGCAGCCTCACCATCCTGGCCACGATCCTCATCGACACGGGCAGCCGGATGGATGACATGATCTTCGAGGAGTTCAAGGCCACCGGCAATCTCGACCTAGTGCTTTCGCGCGACCTGGCCAACCGCGGCACCTTCCCGGCCGTCGACATCGCCAAGTCCATGACCCGGCATCAGGAGTTGCTGTTCAGCGACGACGAGATGCAAAGCGTCTGGCAGCTTCGCAAGGCCTTCACCGCCATGGACAGTCTGGACGCAACGGAGACCCTGCTGCAGGGCCTGCGCCGAACCAAGACCAACCAGGAGTTCCTGGCCATGGCCGAGACGTCGTTTCGGCGCCGCTAGTGGGGCACCGCGCCCGATGGAACGCTCACGCCCCGGTGGCCGCGACCGCCGGGGCGTGGTGATTCCGGCCGCCGGGGCGAGGCGCAAGAGTGTCTTGCGGTGCCCCGGTGAGGATCGTGTTTGTGGGCAGGAGGGTTTGCGGCGGCGCAACGGGAACACTGTGGTTTTCGAGGGTGCTATCTCGGCGTACTCAGGTGATCGTGATGAGACGGACCGATACTGCCGCCACCGGACTTGCGCGCGTCGCAGTGATCCTCGCCCTGACCTGCGCCACGGCCGCCTTCGTCGGCTGCCAGAGGCCGTCCACGGCGCCGTCGGGGCCCATAGCCGTGACGCCACCGACAAGGCCCACAGAGACGCCCGACCCGGACAGGACCATCCAGACATTGACGGACGAGATCGACGCTCTGGAGACCATCAACCACCTGGCCATTACCGAAGAGCAGCTCCCCGGTCTGGTGGAGGCGCTTCAGGCGGCGGCGAGCGCACGGGACAAGAGACAGGCTGACAAGGACCGGCGGCGCAGCGAGTTGATCCCCGCACTGGAGGAGCACAAGGGGTTGCTTGCCAAGGATGAGGCGGTGCCGGCGGCGCTGTCGGCCAAGATCGCCAAGCTGCAGCAGGAGATCGTGCGCCTGGACACCATCGATCCGCAGGTGAGCGCCACGTTGGCCGACGCGCTGCGGAAGATACTGACCAAGGAGCAGGTACTGATCGCGGCCGGTGGACTGCAGGCCCGCATCCAGGCCAGCGAGACGCTGGACGGCTTCCGCGAGCTGCCCAGACAGGCCTTCGAGGCCGAGATCGGTCCGTACTCCCAGGAGCTGGCGGCCGGCAGCTCGGACACGAGCCCGGCGCAGGTGGAGGCGCTGTTGCGGGATGCGGTCTCACTGGGCGAGAGGGAGTACGAGGAGAACCGCGACAAGATCGTGCGCCAACTGCAGCCGCTGTTTGTGCCCGGCGGCCAGACGGCGGACCAAGTGCTCGTCGATGCCCTTACCCGGCCATACATTCTGGATCTGCTGCGGCAGCGGATGAGCGGCTAGCCTTCTAGCTCAGATCATGCAGGTTCCGGGCGGGCGCCGAATCACGTCGCCTCCCGCCCTCTCGGCGTCTCTTCGAGCCGCTTGTACTCCGCCGGACGGCAGGCGGAGACGGGAGGAGGGGGGAGCACGGCACTACAACGACCGTCGCCGATGCAACTACGGCGAAATGCGGCGTCACTGCGTTCATGCATAATGTGAGTTCTAGGCCCGCCCATCCGGCCGGCAACCCAATCGCGCGGAGCTCCCGGCACGTGAGAGTCGCCATCTTCACCAACACCTACCACCCGACGGTCAACGGCGTGGCCAACTGCGTGGACGCCTACCGCATGGGCCTGGAGGCCCGAGGCCACGAAGTCTACGTGTTCGCCCCGTGCCCCAACGACTATGACGCGAGCCAGGACCGCCACCACGTCCTGCGCTTCCCGGCGATGCCGCTCATCGGCGACTGGGACTACGACATCGCTCTCCCCTACTCCAAGCCGGTGATGGAGGCACTCCACGATCTGAAGTTCGATGTGGTGCATACCCAGCATCCGGTGTGGGTGGGTGTGTGGGGGATGTGGTATGCGCGGTGGGCCGGGCTGCCGCTGGTGACCACCGTACACACCGAGTACCGCCTGTACGCCGGTCTGGTTCCACTGCCTGCCCCGCTGGTGGAGTGGTTCCTGGAGACCCGGGTCAGCGCCTACTGCAACAAGTGTCACCTGGTGACAACGCCGACGCAGACCACGCGCGAGCGGCTGCGGCGCGAGGGGGTGACGGCCCCGATCGAGATTCTCCACAACCCCATCGACCTGCGCGCCCTGCCCGCACCGGACCCGGCGCCGGTGCGCGAGCGTCACGGCATCCCATCGCAGGCCTTCCTCATGGGGTTCATCGGCCGCCTGGCTCCGGAAAAGGACCTGCCGAAGGTACTCAGCGCGGCGGCGCAGGTACTCAAGGAGCACCCGGACGCCCGGTTCCTTATGGGCGGGACCGGTCCGGAGCACAAGCCGCTGGTCGCCCTGGCCCAGCGGCTGGGAGTGGCAGACAGGGTGATCTTCACCGGCCTGATCCCCCACGACCAGGTGACCCACTATCAGGCCGCGCTGGATGTGTTCATGACGGCCAGCATGAGTGAGACGCAGCCGCTGTCTTACACGGAGGCCATGGCGGTGGGCACTCCGGTGGTGGCCCTGCGGGCACCGGGTGCGGTGGACATGATCCAGCACGAGCACAACGGGCTGCTGGTAGAGCCCGAGGCCGGCGCCGAGGGCCTGGCCGCGGGAGCCAGACGCCTGGCGCAGGACTCGGCTCTCCGCGCGCGGCTGTCGGAGCAGGCCGAAAGCTGGGTCCGGCGCTACGATCTGCCAACAGTGCTGGACCGCCTGCTGGAGCTGTACGAGCTGACCCTTGCTCGCCATGCCGCGCACCTGCAGGAGGGGCAAGACTGACCGGGTCGGTGTCGCGGCAAGCGCGGGTGGAGTGTCTCCATGGATGTACCAACACTTGTGCTGTGTGGTCTTGCCACCGGAGTCGCCGGTTGCCTGGGCTGGGGCATACGGGGGGTGTTCGGCGGCCCCTCGGGCGCCATGGTCCCGGGAGCTCTGATGGGTGGAACGGCGGGGCTCCTGGCGTGGCGGGGGTGGGAGCTGCCGGTGGGGCAATGGCCCGTGCTGCTGGCGGCCGCCGGAGCGGCGGCCTTCAGCATCGGCGGTGTGATGACCTACGGCCAGACACTGGGGCTCGTGCATGGCCCGAGACGCTCCGCGACCTACTGGTGGGGGCTGCTGGGCTGCCTGGTCAAGGGCGCCCTATGGTTCGGCACCGGTGCGGCGCTGCTTGCGCTCACGGCCCGCGGGGCGCTGTCTTCGCCGGCGCATGTGCTGCCCATGGCGGCGTTGTCGGTGGTGGCCGCGGCGGCGGGCAAGCGTTGGCTCAACGGCCCCATGGACCCACCCCGAGCCTATCCTCTTATCTACTTCTCGCACCGAGCGATGGATGAAGACGACCGTGATCGCCCGCGCGCGGAGTCCTGGGGCGGCCTGCTGGCAGGGCTGTCGGCGGTGCTGCTCTACGGCTCGCTGGTACTGGGCATCCCGTGCCTGTGGGGCCTGACGCTCATCGGTGCGCTTGCCGGGGGGCTGGGCTTTGCTGCCGGAGAGGCCATCCAGAGCCGGGGTGTGAACCGGCGCGCGGGTCGGGAGCGGGCGTGGGTGGACTGGTGGAAGGTGATGGAGATGACCTTCGGGCTCATCGGCGGCATCGGCATCGGTGTGGTCGTCGCGCTGGCGGCGCCGCTGGAGCCCGTTGCGCCCCCGAGCCCCTGGTCGCTGTCCGTCGCCGCGCTCGCGCTGTGGGCATGGGGCGCCCTGGCCGTCGCCGACGGCTACGGCGTGGCGGCCGCCGAGCGCTGGTTCAGCCTCCCGATGCTGGGCGGGCTTCTGGCGCTCATCGGGCTCAGCGCCGCCCCGCAGGCGGCGGCTCCGGTACTGGCCGGAGGCGCCGTGCTGTACCTGTCGGCCCTCAACACGCTGCTGCATTGGCGGGGACAGCCGCAGCCCCGCGCCTATCTGGTGGCGCACGCTCTGGCCATCGCGGCGGCCGCGGTGGCCATCGCCGCGATGGCCTCGTGGCCGCCGAGGGCGGCCCTCGCGGGCATGGCCTTGGCTCAGACCGGGCTGGTATTGCTGAAGGAACTGGCACTCCGAGGGCCCGGGGGCCTGGGTCAGCGGGTCCTGCGGTTGGGCGCGGCGCTGCCGACGGTGTTGAGCTTCCTGGTGCTGTGTGTGGTGCTGTGGCACCTGATGGGGTAAGGATGCACGGGGGGCGGCGGGGACGGCACTGATGAGGCCTCACCCCGCCGGCTCCTTCACGCGCCCAGACGACGGGCGCTTGGAGAGGGTGAACGGCACGGCTAACCGCTGCGGGCCTGGACGCAGATCATGCAGGTTCCGGGCGGGCGCCGACTCACGTCGCCTCACCCCCCCAGCCCCGCCTCTCGGCGTCTCTCCGAGTCGCTTGTACTCGCCGATACGACCGGCGAGACGGGATGAGGGGGGAGAACGGCACTACTGCGACCGGTAGAGGCCTGACTGTGGCGGGATGTATCCTCAATACGTTCGTGCATAGTGTAAGCTAGAGCCCCACAGGCACGGTGGTTTCCCGGGGTGTGTTCCCAACGGCCCGGAAGGCGCCCGGCCAATGGCAACAGCACTGATGAGGCCACACCACCGGCCACTCAGGAGAGGGACGAACGGCAACGACCACGGCAACGGCTGCGGGCCCGGAGCCCCGCAGGCAGGCCCGGACGCGGAGGGCGACGAATGACACCTCAGTCCACCGGGAGGTGCCGACATGACTCGTGAAACCTGGC
>Ga0334884_1001664_pt1 | contig 31777 bp, 23 predicted proteins | sample GraSluR1_MG_7_FD_207215 | JGI IMG/M metagenome (GOLD analysis project Ga0334884, IMG submission 207215) | Sludge microbial communities from methane-producing bioreactor in Wageningen University, Netherlands - Granular Sludge_12_05 R1 | ecosystem: Engineered > Bioreactor > Anaerobic >... | reverse complement strand
TCCGAGAATCCTGCGGGAGTAAGCATGGTACTTTCAATATGACAGTGGCCGTCAATAAATCCCGGCACAAGCACCAGCCCGGACAAATCTTCTTCCTTTCGGCCTTCATAGCCTTTTCCAACACCGGCGATGCGGCCCTGGAAAACAGCCACGTCGGCCTCCTCGTATTCCAGGGTGAACACGTTTGCGACCCGCGCTCCCCGAAACACCAGGTCACACGGCGTGTCACCCCTTGCCGCTGCAAGAAAATCAGACGTACTCACCGGACCACCTCCATCCTTTTCCATGGTGAAGTGTACCGGAAAGACCATAGTTGCGCAACATAACAGGGAAAAGCCCAAAAAGGGCCTGAAGTAAAATCTCCAGGCCCCTTCTCATTTTTGCCCTATTAGTGTCTTGCCGCCGGAAAAGCCATCCGGTTCAGCCGGTCGATAAGAAGCCTTCCAGGTACATGGTCCGGATGATCTGAACCGATATCGAGGGTCGACAGGACGCATCTGCCCACGATGAAACGGCCTTCGACGCCTTTCCGTTCTGTTCTCACACCCCACATGTTGTGAAGAACAAGCGGCTCCCCCTTGCAGGTACCTATATAAAGCATGATGTGGCCGGGCATTCCGAGCAATGTAAGAAAAGGCAGGCCCTGAGACTTGATAATGTCCTTCTTTTCCGCAGGTGAAAGGTTCTCAAGGGACAGTACCTCGCCGATACCTGCCTGGGAGGCCGAGTTGCGGGGAAGCCAGATGCCGAAGGGAAGCAGTATATCCCTGGTCATGGCGCTGCAGTCACGGTTGCCAAGGTACCCCCCCCAGCCGTAGAGTTCTCCCGTAAACTCCTCCGCCACAACAGCCAGCTTCCACGGCGTCAACGGTAGGGGCACGGGCTTCACTTTTTCCGATGAGGCCCGTACCTCCTTCACGACAAGATGACCATCCAGGCCACGAAAAGGGACCAATACTCTATGTTCTGTTATTCCCCTGCTGACAAGAGGAAACAGCGCCCCCGTCTTCGCACGGAAAAGAGACATCTCACCCCACCGGAAAACAGTGTTTTCCGAAACAACGGCTGCAAGAGGCAGTTCCATCCAGTACTTCACGGTTTTTTCATCAACAAAAGCGAGGTCATGAAGATTCATCCAGCCGGAGGCATAGGACGTATCGCACCAGGCCCGGAGTCCGTCCTCCGACAGGTGGGAAACAAAAAGAGGCTCTCCGGGATGGACGAGGCTGTTCTGAAGGTAGTCGAACGGAAATCCCTCTCCCGCAAGGTCAGGAGAGAAGAATGCAGGCTCCTCCGTGGGCATCAGCCTGAGTGATGACTGCCTCACGGAAACGGCAAAACGGTTCAGTTCCCCTGCCGCCCCGATCCTGGACGCTTTCCGTTGTTCCTCGACCCACGATGACGGCCTGGGCTGGAGGTTCTCGCCGAAGATCCCGCCCTTTCCATAGCGATCGAATACCCACTCCAGCGTTTCAGTGGTCTTCCTCGGTTCAGTCTGCGTCCAGGGGGAGAAAAACTGTTCCCGCATTTCGACAAAGAGTTCATGCTGCCGTTCTTCCGAAACGAGGGGAACATCCGGGAGAGATGCCGCATGGAACAGAGGAGACTGGGAAACCTCAAGTCCAGCCAGGGCTTCCCCGCGAACCGGGAAAAAGAAAAGAATACCCATAAGCAGCAAAGCTGCACTGATAGCTCTCACCTGTGGACGGCTCTTCATTACCGCCTTTTCGGCCTGTCTATTTTTCATACGTTACGTGCTCCTCCCGTCCCGGCATTGTCTGAATGAATGATGAGAGAAAAAGCCCGGCCGTACCTGCCCCCGCAACCAGAACAACAGCCAGGGAACCAACCTGTCCTCCGGCTTCAAACCCTTTGTAGAGGAGAGACTGTCCGGCCCTGAAGGCTGCTGCAAAACCGCCAGCCAGGCCTCCCGCGATGCTTGTGATCATGAAAAACGCGCCTATCCCCGACATGCGCCCTTTCACAGGAACGTCTTTCCTGTCAAGTATATCGGTCCAGAGAAATCCCCATTTCTTGATCTTCGGATACAGTATCGCCAGGATCGGAAGCCCCAGAAAAACCGAAGGCAGGGAATTATTCAGCAAGACAATACTTCCAATGGCTGCAAAAGGGACGAGCCCGACGAGTTCGAGTCCCCAGGCGATCGGGAGGGCACATGCCGCAGATCCGAGAATAGCGACAGCGGTAAAGGCTGCGATTTTTCTCCTGGATTTAAGGTTCGGCTCATCATCATTATAAGAAACAAAGCCGGCGTTGATCCAAAGCTTGTAGGGAACGTAAGCAAACATAAAATTTCCCGCGAAGCCGAAAATACTTCCAACACTGAGGGATCCAAAGAAGTCACCCGCCAGGTTCCCTATAGCCGAGCCCCATGCTCCTGCAGGACCGAACAGAAGTCCCAGGACCACGGGCAAAGCGTTTGCGACCCGAAACTCGGTTATTCCCGGAATGAGTACAAAACCTTTAAAAGGAATAAGAAAGGCGGCATACAATCCTGCGCTTACAAGAACAAGGAACACCATTTTCGGTTTTTTCCACATTCCCCACACTTCGTTCATATTTTTCACTCCTTTTCCGGGATCTTGTGCATACAGTGCGTGCTTTCTTCCGGATACGTATTTCTCAAAGAATAAGATGACGGGGCACACCCGCTCTCTTCAGCCAATGTACCCCGTCTCAGAAGCAGGCAACCAAAAAAACTGTTGTCCGGCAGGCAGACCTGATCCTGTTGGTGTTGCTGATCAAAAAAGTAATTCGTACCCATGTGAAAGAACAGGAGTTAAAGATTTTTTGTTTTAAGGCGGGGCTTTTCGCCCCGCCTTTTTTGTCTGAACTGTTATTTGAAAAGCAAGTCCGGAAGCCAGGTGACCAGTTTAGGGAAAGCGATGCACAACCCCAGGCAAAAGAGCTGGGTCACAACGAAAGGTATGATGGAATGATAAATGTCCGTCATGGTGACTTCCTTGGGAGCGATGCCCTTCATCATGAACAGCATGGTGCCGAAGGGGGGCGTCAGGTAGCCTGTCTGGGTGTTGACGGCGTAGAGCACTCCCAGCCATAGGGGATCGAAGCCATACAGCGGCAGGAGGGGAAGAATGATGGGAAGGGTTATCATAAGGATGCTCCAGGCATCGATCACGCACCCGAGCAGGAACCAGACGACCTGTATGCCGATCAGCATGGTCCACCAGCCCACCTGGTAGGTCTGAACAAGGTTGACGACCATCCTGGAGGCTCCAAGGCCCATGTAAACCGCCGCAAACCCCTGGGCGGCAAAGAGGATCCACATCATGAACCCCTGGACCTGAATGGTCGTATAGGCAACACTTTTTACCAGGTCCCAGGTCAACCGCCTGTGGATCGCGCTGCAGACGAAAGCGCCCAGAGCTCCAACGGCAGCTGCCTCCGTCGGGGTGGCAATACCGGTGTAGATGGATCCCAGAACAGCGGTGATAAGGAGAAGAGGAAGGACAACACCCTTGAGAGAAGAGATTTTCGCCTCCCAGTCGGCCCTCTCTTCCACGGGAATTGCCGGTCCAAGTTTCGGATTGAGATAGCACCTGATCAAAATATAGCCGACGATCAGCAGGGAACAGAGCATTCCTGCAGCCATCCCTCCGGCAAAAAGCGCTCCAATAGATACCTGGGCCATGGTGCCGTACAGCACCAGCGCAATACTGGGAGGGATAAGAGGACCCAAAACTCCCCCGGCCAGGATGCAGCCGGTGGCGATCCTCTTGTCATACCCCCTCTTCAGCATTGCAGGGAGAGCCATGACACCCATCATTACGACTCCGGTGGAAGCAATGCCGGACATGGCGGCTATCAGCGTGCAGGCAAGAACAGTTCCGACCGCAAGCCCTCCTTTGATGCCACCGGACCACCGGTACATCATCTCGTAGAGGTCTTCAGCCACTCCGGAACGCTCAAGTACCACCGCCATGAGGACGAAAAGGGGTGCCGCCACAAGGGTCGTGGTGGACATCATGGAAAATGTCCTGGCAAGAATGATAAAGAGAGACTCGGGACCCCAGAACACACCTGTGAAAACCACTGCCAGGCCTCCGAGGACGAACGCGACGGGAAGGCCAGAGGCAAGCAGAAGGAGCATGCTGCCGAAAAGCAGAACGGAAATCATTTCTATACTCATGAGCTCACCTCAGTTTCCGTCGGCTGCGCCGGCATTCGTTGCGAGAACAAGCTCCCGCCCGGTCACAGCCAGGTACGCATCCTTGATGGTCTTTGTCATTCCCTGGAGGAGCATGAGAAAAGCGGCAAAGGGAATGGACAGCTTGATCGGCCAAACATAAGGTCCCCAGGTACTGTCGGAGAATTCATTTGCAGTAAAGCTTTCCCATGCCCATGGAACGCTCTTCCAGATCAATGTCCCCACAAAAATATAAAACATGGTCCAGGTGATAAGGTCGAGGATCGCTTGCGTTCGTCGTGAAAAACGCATATAAAAAGCTTCGACACTGACAAAGGCACCCTTCTGCAAAGCATACGCACCGCCGATTATAAAGTGCGCCCCGTACAACATGCAGGAAGTCTCGTGAGCCCAGATGGTCGGGCGCGTGAAATAATACCGCATGACCACCTCGTACACCAGGACGAGCATCGTGGGATAAATAAGAAAGCTCGCAATCTTGCCGATCCGGTCGACCATAGCGTCGACAAATTGTATGAAGCCGGTCAAAAACCGCAATAGCATCACCTCATCGAAAACTTCGATTGCCGGAATTTAGAAGAACCCCCTCCCCAGAAAGAGAGGGGGTTCTTCCGCCGGTCTATCCTTTATTTTATGTAGCCGTAATCCTTCATGAACTGCTTGATGATCTCGATTGCCTTGATGACCCGAGGATCCTTCTTTCCCTGTTCCTCGGAGATCTTGTCGAGATATGGAAGCGTGAACTCATTGGTTATCCTGGTAACTTCCTCCGGGCTGAACTCGGAGTACGTGGTTCCCCATTCCTTGAAGGACTTGTTGAACATCTCCCGCTCTTCCATGGTAACGGCGTCCATATAATCAGTGTTAAAGGCGAGTGATGCCGTCGTGACTATAGCCTGAAGGTCAGCGGGAAGCTCATCCCATGCCTTCTTCGATGCCCACAGTTCCATTCCCTGGGGGACCTGGAAAGCGGGGCCGATGAAGTATTTGCACACTTCATAAAGCTTCAGGTCGCGGTACAGCCACCAGGCGGTGCCGCTGCCGTCGAGGGTGCCCATGGCGATGGCCATGTAGGTCTCCGGGTGGGGAAGCATGACGGGTGACGCGCCGAAGTGTTCCACAAAATCGGACATGGAACCGAAGAAACGGATCTTGAATCCCTTGAGGTCTTCCAGGGTATTGATGGGCTTCTTGCTCCAGAAGTAGGTATTGCCGACGCTGTGGCATCCGAGGTAGTGAATGCCCCGCTCTTCCAAAGCCTCCGCCACCAGATCGTCCATTCCCCTGTGATGGAACAGCTCGTTGAATTCGTCGTTGTTCCGGGTGACGAAGGGAGGCATGCTGGGCGCCGTGACCCACCCCATGGGTATGGCCCCCCTGAAGAACAGGGAGCTGGTGTTGGCTATCTGGATCATGTTTGCCTGGAGGGCCTTGTCAACTTCAGCGTAGTCCACAAGCTCTCCCGCATAGTGCAGACTTATCTTCAGCCTGCCGCCGGACATTTTTTCCACTCTTTCAATAAAAGGCTTGATGACGGATTCAACTGCGAGGGACCCGGGGGTATGGTGACTCTGGAACTTCCACTGAAAAACCTTGTCGTCCGCAGCCATGGCTGGTGAAACAAAACTAACTGCAAAAACGGTTGCGGCAAATACTGCGAGAATGAACAAAATACCCAGATTTCTGTGTTTCATTGAAGCACCTCCTTTAAGATTAACTCCTCGTTTCTCATTTCTGGAAAACTCAAATTTCTTGAAGCACAGTTTTATTATCCTCACCTCGGGTATATTGTCAAGGGGCACCGCCACAGGTAAAAGACACCGCTCTTGACATTTTTATGCTGAAAATATCTTCTTTTTCTACATATATTAAATATGAATCACGCAATCAAATCAATACTCAGGACATTTAATTTTTTATACAGTGTACAGCAAGCTTCCCCGTTCCGAAAATCTTACCATTCAGAGAGTGCATATCGTACAGTTCACAGCTTTATACTGTAGCTGAGCAGAAAGATATTCGCCCCCATGTCGCGGGAGTGAGAGTCGAAAACGCCCTCCTGAAGACGCGCGTCAAAGTGCCTGTCATCAGAGATCAGGAAAGTATAGGCAAAATCAAGCGCCCAGTTGTTTTTCGCGTAGCCGAAGCCGATGGACAGGAGCTGCCTGTCTCCCGTGGGGACCTGGTAGTCCAGCGTCGAGAGAGGCATGGGTTCCTGATCGTAGGTGTATCCCAGCCTCCAGGTCCACTCCGGCGAATGCTTGTATTCAAAACCGACCTGGTATCGCCAGACGCTGCCCCAGTTTTTCGGAGAGAAGGATCTGGTCGGCAGTATACCCAGGAGAGATTTGTCGAAGTCTACCGCGAGGGAGTCGTAGCTGTCCCATCCGGTGTATATCGCTCCCACCTCTACGTTGAGTTTGGGGGTTATCTGTTTGCTTATACCGAACATGTACATCTCCGGGAGTGTGAGGTCGACGTGCCCTCCCGTGGAGTCGGATCCCCGCGGGCTGATCGCTGAAGCGGTTCCCGAAAGGGCAAGCTTCACCCTGCTCCGATAGTGGAGCCCGACCCTCGTTGACTCGTCCATCCTGTAGTGGAGCCCCATGTTCCAGCCGAAGGCGATGTCGTCTCCCTTGAGCCGGAAGTCTATATCGGTGGCAGGGTTCGGAGCGGCACCCCTCGTTGAATCGATTTTTTTTCTCAGGTCTGCTTCAAACCACAGTGCCTCAACGCCAATAGAAAGAGAAAGGGAGTCATTGACCTTCCATGCTAAGTTCGGATTGACTGACACAGATTCGATCATGGCCCGGTAGCTGTTGTAGCGGCCAAACCAGTCATGGGGAAACTCTGTTCCGAGACCGAAGCGGGACATCACGCCGATTCCGAACCAGAGCCTGTCGTTCATCTGTTTTGTATAATACATGCTCGGCAGGATAAAGGTCCTGTCTTTCTGATCCGTCGCCGTTCCTGTACTTTTATCGGCGATAGTACCGTAGGGAAGAAGAAATCCCACTGATGTCATGAAGGCACTTCCGGGGATCTGGGTGATCCCTGCTGGATTCAAGGCTAAAGCCGACGGATCATCCGCCCGTCCCACCATGGCTCCTCCGAGGGCATTTCCCCGGGCGCTGAAATCATAGAGGGCAAATCCCGACCCGAATGCTGCCCGGCCTGCCGCAAGAAAGAATAAAACCGCAATGCATGATATGCGTGTCCAATACTTCAACTTCAATCCACCCACTCCTCCCGGTTATCTCAGCAGCGAATTACTCAGGATCCGTCCATCTTTCCCCAGGCGGGCAATTCTTCCCGGGGCCCTATTTTCCTCAGCTTTCCAGGATCATTGCAAAACCGGCGGAACCGGGCCCTGTATTGATCCCGATCACCGGTGAAATCTCCATTGTGTATTCCGGGGCCTTGCCGCAGATTCCCTCCAGCTCAGCTGCAAGTTCCCCGGCAGTTTCTTCCGCATCGGCGTGGAGAACGACATACTTCTCCAGCCCGTGCCGGTCCGTCAGTTTTTCAAATTCCTCCAGCATCTTTTTTAGATTGGCCCGCTCGCTGCCGGGTCTCCCGAAACTGCATGCCTTCCCTTCCGGGTCCACGGTGATCATGGGAAACAGGTTCAGCATGTTCCCCACAAAACCGGCCATGGCACCCGCCCTGCCTCCCCGAACAAGGTACCGGAGCGTACTCAGCCCGGCGATTATTCTCGTCCTCGGAATGGAGCTCCTCACGATCTCCAGGATCTCCTCCGTACTTTTTCCCTCCGCTGCCGCTTCAGCGGCTTTCAATACGAGAAGACCGAGCCCGCCGGAAATATTTCTGCTGTCGATAACATGTATCCTCTCCCCTCCCTCATGGGCAGCGGCCTTTCTGCTCACGCTCCAGGTACCGCTGAGGGCGGCAGAAAGATGAAGAGAGATCACGCTTTCATAGCACGATTCCAGAAAAGAGTACCTCTTGACGAATTCTCCGTAGGACGGCTGCGAAGTGCTGAAGCTTCTTTCGGTTTCCCTGAGAGTCGTATAGATCTGCCCCGGCTTCAGGGTGACTTTATCCAGGTATTCGCTCCCGCCGGCAGAGACGTTAAGCGGAACCATGTGTATCTGGTACCTGTCCAGTATCTCCCGGGGCAAATCACAGCAGGAATCTGTCAGAATAGCGACAGGACCGAGCCGGTGCTTTCGAGCTTCAACCTGCCTTCGCATATCGTCCGCCTTCTGAAAACTCAGGCTTCCTTTTCCCGAAAGATGTTCCATAACATCAGCGGGGGAATCCGTGTGAAGATGGATCCGAAATCTTTCTCCGCCGCCTCCGGCAACAACGGAGTCCCCGTACTGTGAGAGTCCGCCGATTAGGTCGGTACGGAAAATTCCCTTCCCCTGGAGAACGACTTCAGTACAGTAGCGGAAGGACGGCATTTCATCCCCGTGACTGTCTTCCGGAACGGAAGGAAGAAAAGCGGGCCCGGAACGTACGGGGAATAATTTCAGGTTTCCGTTTTCAACGAAATCAACAACTCCCTCCAGGAAGTCGACAAATCCCTGTGCACCTGCATCCACGACTTTCTCCCGTGCCAGAAGTTCCATCTTGCCCGGAGTCTCCATCAATGACTTTCTTGCCGCCTCAAGGGACAGGGGCAGCAGGACGGCAAAATCGGGCTCAGTTCTGCTGAACCGGTTAACGGCGTTGGCCCAATCCCTCATAACCGTGAGAATGGTCCCCTCCACCGGCTTGTACAGGGCTTCCTCGGCAAAAGGGACGGCTGTGAGGAGGCTCTTCGCGAAAGCCACGGCGTCCGCACTCCGATAGGATTCCAGGGCTCTGGCAAGGCCATGGATATACTGGCAGAAAATAATCCCGGAGTTCCCTCTCGCACCGGCGAAAGCAGCTTCAGCCATGGACGCCGCAGTCTCGGCAATAGATTTCGAGATGCAGGTCCTTTCCGCGATGGACCTGCAGGTAGATACCATGTTGTCACCCGTATCCCCGTCAGGAACCGGAAAAACGTTGATCATGTTAAGATGCTCCCTCCGCCGCTCGAGAGCCGCCGTGCCGGCAAGGAAACCGTTCCGCAGCCTTTCTCCGTCGAGGAAACGGACTTTCATCCCTGATGCTTGAAAAACCTCAGTTTTTGGTGCCATACACATTTTCCTTTCAAATCGCCTGAATACATTCATATTGCCGGTCTCCCGGGAAAAAACGTTTTGCCGACTCGCCGTTTTGCGGGACACTGCTTCCGAAGCGAAAATGTCCCCCTGCCCCTTCCCGGAGCAGAAAAAGGAGAAATTTCTCCTCTCGTCACCCCGGTCAAAAGTGCACTGCGAATATTTTTGTTTTGAGTTACAGAAAACAGCTGCAGGGCATACTGCGAAAGATGACACGAGCTTGTACAGCGATCGTTTGATCTTCATTCTATCTATTGCGTGGTTATTGAAACTTTTGCATTATATCGCGTCCAATACCTCATGTCACTACAAGGTGACATGTTTTTTCCCGATTCGATTTCATCAATTCAAAATTGGAAAAGCCTCTTCACCCGGGACTATTAAAAAAGACTTTAAAAAACCTTTTCTTGAGTATTTTCAGTCGAATGCTCCAAAAAAAATGGACATCACTTTTTGACAATATATATTTTATATGATACTAGTTATGTTGTGCGCGATATAAGTGAATTGGGGCCACTTTCCCGAATATGCTGGAAAAAGCCCCATCACCTGCGGGAAGGGGGAAAGAGTTTTAAACAGCAGTATTTTTAGTTGTCCGTTACATTTTGGAAAAGGAGATGATCGTGATGAAGAATAAGTCTTTGAAATTGAGCGCTGTATCCCTTGTACTTTTTGCACTGATCCTTTCGTTCCTGTCCACGCAGCCTGTTCATGCCGAGGGTACTGCTGCAGAAAAGGCTCCGTTTATGTACTCCCTTGCGGCTACTTGGGAAGGAAAGGGAATTGTACGGTACCGAATCGCCGTTCAGCCGGCCGAGGATACTGTCCTTGAAGGCCTGAAAATCGTCGCTTCCAACCCTGTAAAGGGGAATGTTTCAGTTGTGACGGCCGGGGCTTCCTCCAGCGAAGACAAGGTTTTCCTCGCGGTTGAAAAAACGACCCCCGGAAAAAATCCCATGCTTGAGTATACCCTGCTGACCGATGCATCTGATTCGGGGGCCGTGAAGCCCGTCTCGGCGGAAATCTTCTGGAAGCAGAACGGAAAGGATGTGTCGGTGAAAACGGAAACCGTGGGCGGCGACGGATTTGTCGGCGGCGAATGCACGGTCATCGACAAGTACGCCCGGACCCCATCCCTGCCGAAGTACTACCCTGCAGGCAAGGACCTCGGTGTGCTCACCGGCTCGTGGTACGAGATGGGCGTCCAGTACGGCGAACGTTCAGGCCGTGAGATCGTCGACTTCTTCGATTACAGGTTCGGCGCCCACGTGGAAAAATACGGCATGAAGCACCTTCTCGAGGACATCAGCCGTTACGAGGCCCAGGCGAAGCTTTTCTTCCCCGAGGGGCTCGAATTCGCCAGGGGAATCGGCGACGGTGCTGAAAAATACCTCTCCCAGTCGAAGTTCCACGGCGACATCTCCAACTACCTCAAGATCGTCTTCATGAACTGCGACAACTGCCTCTATTACGGACATCCCGGACCTGCCGATGCCGACCACGGGCTTCCCCCCAACATGATCGCCGACGTACGGGATCCTTCACCCATCATGGAAGCCTGCTCAATGATCGCCCTCCTCGGCTCCAAGGGAGCAACTGACGACGGCACATCGATACTCGTCCACAACAACGACGGCGACTTCATCGACGAGACCTGGAGGTACACCTATATCGCAGCCCCGACGGGCGGCAACGCCTTCTGGGCTTCCACGACACCCGGGAAATTCTTCGACATCATGGGCGCGAACAACAAAGGACTGGCACTTGCACTGACAGTGGGAGGAAACAAAACATGGATCCCCAGCCAGAATATCTACGAACGGGCCTTCGGTGTCACGTGGCAGTATATACTTCTCAGAGCCCTGTCATCACTCAGCAGTGTTCAGGAAGCACTTGAACTGGTCACAGTAGGGACACCGGAATATCGGAAAGCTACGGGAAGAAAAACGCTCCTGAGAACCAGGCACAATAACTACATTATGCTGGACAAGAACGAGGCCGCAGTGGTAGAGGTCACGGCCAACAGGTATGCCATCCGCCGCCCCGGGGATAACGGTGAGGATCCAGGCTATGTCGTGGCCACCAACCACTTCGTCGCAAACTACAGCTATGATGCAAACAACGAGAAAACTGATTTTCCAATGACATTCTTCGGCGACGAAGACTATGCTCCTCTGAGCGCCACTCGTTATTACACCGCATTCTGGCAGGCAAAGATGAACTTTGGAAAGCTTGACGCAGAAAAGATCCGGAAGATCTGGACGTCACACTCGTATATCACAAAGAAGGGCGAGCTGGTAGAGAAGATAACAAACGGCAAGGAATGGCTTCCCGCCCATCTTGCAAGCCGCACGATCTGCAGCCATGACGGAGGGTATCCGGAGACATATATTGGATCGACCACCGATACCAAGATCGCGACAGTGGACTTCAACCAGGTACGGTACTCCGTAGGAAGGCCCTGCGAATACGAGGGTATGGCCAGGACCTTCGACCTGCACCCGAAATTTTAAGTACCATTCCCCACAGATACTGCAAAGAAGAAGCGGAACCCTTTTCCGGGGTTCCGCTTCTTCTTTGCGGCAGCCCATGGAATGAACCTTCCGCTTTTCCGTGAAAAACCCCTTGCCCTTAAGCTCCCCTGGCGATACGCTATAAAAGTACCATCCGAAACGGAAGGAGGCCATCCCGTGGCAGGAAAGGGATTTGCCCTTGAAGATTTTTTGAACAAGACGAAAAGCACGCGGGCGATTGCTGCAGATGCCGCAACAGACGCATTCTTCGCATTTCTCCCGGGGGACCGGCTTCCCGGAGAAGCAGATCTGTTGACCGCTGCACGGAGAGCTGAAGCATCAGCGATGGAGAAAGCAGGAAAAAGCTTCGCCCGGCTGTCCGAAGGAAGGGATATGTCCGATGATGAGGTTAACTTCTTTATCCTCCGCCTGCAGGAACACCTGCCTCTCCTGCCCACTGACGGACTCCCTCTGACTTTCGAAACTCCTCCCCTCAGGATCGCCTGTGCCGCTGCCGTAGGAGCTCTTCTGGGCATGGGGATACTCTCCCCGATCACCGCGCTGTTCTTCGGAAGCAGGGAAGCAGGTTTCCTGGCCGGCGCCCCTCTCGGATCTCTTCTCCTTTCCCTTGCAGCCATCCATCTCCCCCGCAGCAGGAAACTCCTCTGGTTCCTGGCAGCCATTCTGGGGCTGGCTACACTGCGGGAAGCCCTTGCTTTTCTCGGTTCAGTGAACATCTTTGCCGGAGCCTGGTCCATGCTGCGGAAGAACAGGGGCACACTCTCCAGGCTGTTCCTCTTCCCGGTGCTTCTCGGGCTCATTCTTCTGCTTGGGAAGAGAACCTCCGGGTATGACCGGAAGACATGGGAGTCCGCCGTCAGGGAGCGATTATCATCCTGGGTCGAAAGCGCCGCCCGAATTGCTTTTCTTCTCGGGGAAACAATTCCAGTGGCTTCATCAACCGAAGAAAGCGGTCTTTCCTCCCTGGCTTCGGGCATTCTTGCACTTGAGAACGCCCCGTCCGAAGATCTCCGCCCCGGGATCGCCGAACTGGCGGAAGAAACGCGGAACATCGGTTTCGGCCGTGAGCGGCGGGAAGACATTTTTGAATGGACCGCTGCAGACAGGAAACGATTCGAGGTGTTCGGCCACGCCGAGCAGGGTGACCTGGTGAAAGTTGAACGCCTCCCCCTCCTCAGGGACGGGACCGTTATTTCCAGGGGCCTGGTCCGAAAGGTACGCCGCTCATGAGCAGCCGCCCGGTTCTCTCAGTTGATTTCGGAACGACGAAGAGTTATTTCTCCAAGTGCCCGGCCAACGATCCTTCCCCTGTGAGCATCGACTTCGGAGATGGCAGGGACGGGATCCCTTCGGCCATCCTCTACAGGGAAGGAAAGATGCCGCTCATCGGTCAGACGGCCCTGGACGAGTACGGGGATGCTGCTCCCGGTGAGAGGAACAAAATGAGACTCGTCACTAACTTCAAGGCGGACCTTCCCAGCTCCGAAAGGGCACGCAGCGCTGCCGCCGACTTCCTCGAAGGAGTTCTCTCCATGGCCAGATCCCTGCACCTCGACCTGGAACCCGGGAGCCGCATGGTCCTCTTCGGCGTGCCCTGCGAATCTGACAGCTTCTTCCGCTCAGCCGTCAGGGAGGCCGCCAGGAAGGGAGGCTTCGGAACCCCAGAGCTCGTGGAGGAACCGAAGGGAGCCCTGCTGTACCATCTGAAACAGGGAGACATTCCCGTTGCGAAGGCTTTGGAGGGAGTTCTCGTCGTGGATTTTGGAGGAGGAACGTGCGATTTCGCCTTCCTTCAAGGCGGGCGTGCCGTGCATGCCTGGGGCGACATGTCCCTCGGCGGGCGACTCTTTGACGATCTTTTTTTCCAGTGGTTTCTCGATTCGAATCCCGGGCTCGAAGAGGAGCTTGAGGCTAAAGGATCGGCTTATTTCGTCCATTCTCTCCTCTGCAGGGAAGTGAAGGAATTCTTTTCCAGGACCATGGCCAGAGACAGGACCGCAGCGGTTTCAAAGGTGCTCCCCGGGTACGGCCGGTTCCGGGACATGAGATGGGAGGAATTCCTCATGAGGGGGAGAAACTACTCTCCTTCCGTGTTTTTCAACCAGGCATGGGAAGCAGGAGCCATCCCGTCCCGTATGGACCTATTCGGGCGATTCAAGGAATGCCTTGCCTCGGGGATGAGACAAAAGAGAATCGATCCCCGAAAAATTTCCCTGGTCATACTTGCCGGAGGAAGCAGTCTCTGGCCTTTTGTTCCGGATATCATCAGAGGGGAACTTTCGCTTCCCTCCGATGCATCTTCTCTCCCTGCCGGCCCGGTTCTTCTCAGGAGCGAACGGCCGTACACCGTCATATCCATGGGGCTCGCCCTCCTTCCCGCGCTTATGGACAGATTTGCGGACATACGAATGAAACTCTCCGCGGAGCTTCCCCGTTTTCTCAGAGACGAGGCAGGACCCGCACTCACGAAGAGGTGCACCATAGTAAAGGACAGGATACTGGCCGAGTCCGGGAACGAGTTCTTCAGGAAAAAAATCAGGCCCCTGTTTGAGGAGTTCAGAAAAGAAGGTGGCTCTCTTGCGTCTCTCCGCAGAAGACTCTCCGAAGTGCTTGCGGCGGAGGAGCCTTTCCTGAGACAATCTATGGAGAGCAACTTTCCCCTCGTGATCTCAGGGCTCCGGGAAGAGATCCGCAAACTCACGGCCGTATGGTTCTCCGGACACGGCATAGTCGCCCCCGGACGGGACTTTTCCCGGACTTCCCAGGAGGAGAATACGGAAAAAGGGATCATATCGATCGGCGTCCCTGGAATCGACGGGGTTCTGGATATTCTCGGCGGGATACTGGGAGGGATCGTGACAGCAGGCTCCGCCTTTCTCTGTGGAGGATCGGGCACGGCACTTCTGACAGCGGGTCCTGTGGGCATGGCAGCCGGAGGAATTGCCGGGCTTTCCATCTCATGGCTTCTGATGCGGTACGGAAGAAAAAGAGTAAAGGGTATGGCGGAGGAAATTGCTCTTCCTCCATGGCTTGCAGCCGCCATAGTTGCTGAAAGGCGGATCACAGGAGCTGAAAAAGAGCTTGAAAAGGCCATGGAGAAGTACCTTGAGATCCGTCTCTCCTATATAAGAAAAGACCTCGAAGACCACGTCCGCACCATTGCAGCCGACGAAATAAAGGCTCTTTCGGAAATAGGAGGTTTCTGATGCCCCCGAAAAAGAGAACTGCTTCAGCATGAAAAGAGGTCCATGTACCCAGGGGCAGGGCTCACCACACCAGTACAAACGGGTACTCCATTATTGTTACCTCATAAAAAAACGGCCGGGAACATTCCGCCCCGGCCGCCTTCATTCATTTCCGTGCAGACGATTTGCCTGTCTTCCGGCTATTCAACAAATAAAGGAACGATTTTCTGTGCGTTCACGTCCACGATACCAAGGTCGGTTATTTTCCCTTCCGGTATTACCGGGAGCGTTATGGATACGATCCTCATCACCGGGTTCTTTGTATTTACTCCCAGTGACCGTAGAGCCTCTTTCATGGCGTTCACCTGCCTCACCAGCGGACCGCAGGGAAGAGGGGAAAGGAGGCCGAATATGGGAAGGGGAAGATGTCCTGTCACCGTACCGTTCCTGACTGCACAGTGTCCTCCGCCCGAATCTGTAAGCGTTTTTATAGCCACGAGAGCGTTTTCCGGCCTGTCGTACACAATGGCCAAATTATGGCTGTCATGGGCCACCGTGGACGCCACAGCCCCCTCCCGTGCCCCGAATCCCCGTACGACTGCGACTGCAAGGTTTCCCCGGCCATGGCGGTTGATCACTGCCGCAAACATGAGGTCCGGATCGGAAGAAAGGTCAAGGAAGCCGTCTTTTACGGGCACTTCCTCTTCCACGATCCGGGTAAAGGAAGACTGGGGTGAATCGTAGACCACGATCCGGATCCGTGCCCTTTCTCCCGTTGCTTTGATCCGCAGCTCATCCATGTCAGGAACCTTCACGTTTACCGTGTTCCTGTGTTCCTGGGCGAAGTTTCTCACAGGAAGGGGAACGACCAGTTCTCCGTTTTCCGCGACAAGTTCCCCTCCGAAGAATACAGCCCGCGCCTTCGGTTCCGAAATATCGGGAACGATCTGGAGATCTGCGGCCCACCCCGGAGCAACTGCCCCGAGGTTTCTCAGCCCGAGCTCCCGGGCCACGTTCAGCGTTCCGCAGGTTATGGCCTGGACAGGGGAAAGCCCTGCTTTTACCGCCCGGGATACGACATAGTTCATATGCCCCTGGGTCAAAAGGTCTTCAGGTTCTCTGTCATCGGTGCAAAGCGTCAGGTTTGCCAAAGAAGGGAAGTTCTTCACGGCTCCCACAAGGGTTTCGATGTTCGTTGACACAGATCCCTCCCTGGCATCGAGGAACATTCCCAGGCGCATCTTTTCCCTGGCCTCGGCAGCTGTTCTCGATTCATGGTCGCTCTCTATACCCGAGGCGATATAGCCGTTCAGCCTGCGGCCTGAAAGAAACGGGGCATGACCCTGGAGAAAAACTCCCCGTCTTCTTCCCGCTTCCAGGATCCCCTCCATACGCTCCGAGTGATCCAGCACTCCTGCATAATCCATGATCTCGGCTATACCCGGGACACTGTCCATATCGAGCATCGCATCCATTTCGGCGGGCCCGAAATACGCCCCCGCGTACTCGAGCCCCGGGACGGCGGGAACACACGACGGGGCAAGGACATACACCCGGAGAGGAAGATCCCTTGCCGCATCGATCATATACCTGACAGCTTCGATCCCTCCCACGTTGGCAGCCTCGTGAGGGTCCGTGATAATCGTCGTGGTGCCCTGCGGAACGACCGCTGCGGCCATGTTCGCAGGTGTCACCATGCTGCTCTCGATATGGACATGGGCATCGATAAACCCGGGCAGCAGGAACTCGCCCCTCCCGTCGTACTCTCCGGCGGCTTCGATGGAAAAGGCTGCCCCGCTCCCGTCAGGGTCAGCGCTCACGCAGGCAATGAATCCGTCCAGTATGCCGACTTCTGCCGGGTAAATTTCCCCGGTCAGCACGTTGACCAGTTTCACGTTCCGTATGGCAAGGTCGCAGGGTATCCTCCCGAGCGCGGCGTCCGCCAGTTTCCGGCGGTCTTTCGGTTCGAATTTCATTCCCCCGCCCCGCTCTATCTCAGTCCGAGGAAATAGATGATCAGCGGGACACAAAGGATATAGGTGCCCCAGTGGACCTCTCTCATCCTTCCGGAAAGGACCTTCATGGCAGTATAGAAGAGAATGCCGGAGCTGATACCGTTTGCGATGCTCGCAGTATAGGCTGTGACGAGAATCGTCATGAATGCCGGAAAAGCTTCGGTGAAATCTTCGAAAACGATGTTCCGTATGCCCGGCATCATCATAAGTCCGATGATGATAAGTGCGGGAGCCGTTGCCTGGCTGGGAATGCAGGTCGCCAGGGGCACAAGGAAGATAGCGAGAAAAAAGCATATTGAGGTGGTGATAGCGGTGAGTCCCGTCCTGCCTCCCGATTCCACGCCTGAAGCAGACTCGATGAACGTGGTGATCGTTGTGGAACCGAAAATCGCCCCCACCACTGTCCCCACTGCATCGACCAGGAAGGGCTTTCCGATTTCAGGCAGGTTTCCGTCCTTGTCCAGCAGTCCGGCTTTTTGTGAGACGCCGAGCACTGTCCCCAGGGTAGAAAAGAAATCCCCGACGAAAAACGTGAACATGAAGGGAATGTACTCCAACTTAAACGCACCGAGAATATCGAGCTTGAACGCGAGGGGCTCTATGGATGCCGGGGCGGCGAATAAGGACTCCGGGATTTTCGTTATGCCCATGGGAATTCCTATTGCAGCGGTGACAAGGATGCCCAGAAGGATTCCCCCCGGTGTCCTGCGTGCCAGGAATACTCCGGTGACAAAAAGGCCGATCAGGGAAAGGACTGCCCTGGGATCTCCAAGGCTTCCGATCTTGATCCCCGTTCCGGAGAAGGCTATTAGTCCCGCGTCCCTCATTCCGAGGTAGGCGATAAAAATGCCCACCGCTGCTCCTATGGCGAACTTGATCGATTTGGGGACCAGCCTGACGATAAGTTCCCGTACGCCGAAAACAGTGAGAAGTACAAAAACGACACCCGAAACAAAGACCATGCCCATGCCCACTTCCCAGGGAACGATCCCCCCCTTGACCAGGGTGAAAGCGAAGAAAGCATTTCCTCCCATCCCCGGAGCGAGAGCAAAGGGCAGTTTCGCATACATTCCCATAAGAAATGAAAAAAGGCCCGACATCAGTGCGGTGACAACCACCGATGCTCCCCTGTCAAGCCCTGCGGCCCCCATCCATCCCGGATGGATGATAAGAATGTAGGCCATGGTCATAAACGTGGTGACTCCGGCCAGAATTTCTCTTTTGTAGGTGCTTCCTCTTTCCGTAATCATGAAATATGAGTCAATACCGCCCTGTGCCATACTAGCCCTCCTCACAATTTTACTGACATAAAGATTCTACAGTGAGAAAATGTCATGTCAAGGAGAGAGAGAAGTTATATTTTAAAGGACATCATGAAACATGATTTTTTTACCAAAAAAAATTGTCAACCTGTCATTACTCCTGTGCCGGCAAAAAATAACACAAATATATAGATTCGTGCTACTATATTGGCCGTTCAGGTACATTTTCCAGGAGAGTGATGTGAATGTTTTTGAAGATGAGATGGTTTCTTCCGTTCCTGTTCCTCTTTTTTACCGTTTCCTCCTTCGGTGGAGAACTCACGGTTACAGACAGCCTGGGCCGTTCAGTAACCGTTCCCGCTCAGCCCGAAAGGATCATCGCCTCCGGTTCGGGGACCCTTCGCCTGGTGACCTATCTCCAGGCACAGGACAGGATAGTTGCCGTAGATTCCGCCGAATCAAGGGTTTCCTTCATCCCGGCACGACCTTACTCCATAGCGAATCCACGGTTCAGGGACCTTCCGGTCTTCGGTGAGTTTCGGGGGCTCGACAACCCTGAACTCATAGCAGGACTTTTTCCCTCACCCCAGGTGATATTCAAGGTCTCCCCCCTCTCCGGTCCCCACCCCGATCAGCTCACTTCAAAGACGGGAATCCCCGTGGTGGGGTTCGAGTACGGCGATCTCACCGGTAAAAGGGAAGATTTGTACGCCACTCTGCGCATGATGGGAAAGATCCTCGGCAAAAACAGGAGGGCGGAAGAGGTGATCACCTTTTTTGAGCAACACCTCGGTGAAATCGCCCGGAGAACGTCTGATATTCCCCGAGAAAACCGACCGTCGTGCTACATCGGGGGCGTCTCCTTCCGGGGCGGACACGGATTCACTTCCACGGAACCGGGATATCCACCATTTGCATGGACAGGCGCGAAGAACATCGCCGCCGGCCTTGCAGCCGGAAAATCGGCAAACGTCACCATATCAAAAGAAAAGCTGCTCGAGTGGGACCCGGAGATCATCTTCATTGATATGAACACCATCACTGCCGGTGAGCAGGCGGATGCACTTCATCAATTGAAGACCGATCCCGCACTGAAAGTCCTGTCCGCCGTCAGGAAAGGAAATCTCTACGGGGTGCTTCCCTACAACTCATATACCATCAATTACGGGTCTGTTCTGGCAAACGGTTATTTCGTGGGAAAGACCCTCTATCCGGAACGGTTTTCGGACATAGACCCGGTAAAGAAGGCGGATGAAATATACGAATTTCTCGTGGGGAAACCTGTATTTGCTATAATCAGCGATGCATTCTCGGGAATGGTGTTTTCAAAGATCGATCCGGAGGGAAAGTAAAAAGTGCACCTGGAAGGACATACGGTTTCTCCTGCCTACGGCAGGCACATACGAAACAAGCGGTTCATTCTTGCCGGCCTTGGAGTTCTCTGCCTGGCCATGGTAGTGTTTTCGGTTTCCAGGGGTGCTGTTGCCATACCGCCCCTGGAGGTCGTTCGGGCATTTTTCGGAAGCGGTGACGAGAGGTGGAAAATCATCATCCTGAACATCCGCCTGCCCCAGGCTCTTGCCGCGTTCCTGGCAGGAGGAGGTCTTTCCCTTGCAGGAGTGGTCATGCAGTCGGTCCTCCGCAACCCCCTCGGCTCGCCTTTTACCCTCGGAATATCAAACGCTGCCGCTTTCGGTGCTGCATTCTCCATCATCGTCCTGGGGTCGGGCAGCATGCAGAGCAGTGCTGCACAGGCCGTAACCATCGTCAACCCCTGGATGACCACGGGCACAGCATTCGCTGCAGCCCTGGCATGTATGGCTGTCGTACTGGCCATAGCCTCTGCCACAAGGGGGACCCCTGAAGTGATGGTGCTCTCGGGTGTGGCACTGAGTTCCCTTTTCACCGCGGGCACCATGTTCCTTCAGTACTTCGCCGACGACAGCCAGCTTGCCGCCGCCGTCTTCTGGTCCTTTGGGGATGTCTCGCGTGCTTCCTGGAAGGAGATACCCCTCATGGGAGGACTGCTGCTGGCCTGCTTCTGCCTCTTCTTTCTCCGGCGCTTCGACTTCAACGCCCTCGACTGCGGAGACGAGACGGCCCTCTCCCTGGGAGTGCCGGCATCACGCATCCGTCTTGAGTCCATGGCGGCCACATCCCTGCTGGCCTCGGTCATGGTCGCCCTTCTGGGAGTCATCGGTTTCGTCGGACTGGTCTGTCCCCACATCCTCCGGCGCTTTCTCGGCTCCGATCACCGGTTCCTTCTTCCCGGGTCCGTCCTGGCAGGAGGACTGCTTCTCCTGGCCGCCGACACCGGGGCACGGCTCGCATTCGCTCCCAGGACGCTCCCCGTCTCGGTATTTACCGCTTTCCTCGGAGCCCCTGTTTTTATTGCCCTCATCGCGAGGAGGAAGCGGTCATGATCCTCTCCGTGGACGGACTATCTTTCTCGTACCGGGGAGTCCCTGTTCTCGAAGACGTGACTTTCCGTCTCGAAGAAGGGGAAATGGCCGCCCTCCTGGGCCCGAACGGCACAGGCAAGACCACGCTGCTGCGGACTATAAACGGCATCCTTCGTCCCCGGGGAGGCTCCGTGCTCATGGAGTCGAAAGATGCCCTGAAATGCTCTCCCGCGGAACGGTCCCGGTTCTTCGGATATGTTCCCCAGCGCGGGGACCCTGTTCGTCTCACTGTCTTCGATGCAGTTCTCCTCGGGCGCCGTCCCCACCTGGGATGGTCAGTGGAGCACAGGGACCTGGAAAAGGTGGAGTCGGCTCTCGCCTCCCTTTCCCTTGAACGGTTCGCACTGCGCTATCTTGACGAACTCAGCGGAGGAGAGTTCCAGAAAGTGCTCCTCGCCCGGGCTCTTGTGCAGGAACCCCGGGTCCTGCTCCTGGACGAACCGACAAGCAGCCTCGATCTCAGAAACCAGCTCGACATGCTCGCCACCCTCAAAAAGGTTGTGAAAGGGCACAATGTGGCGGCCCTCCTCAGCCTTCACGACCTCAATACGGCCTTCCGATTCGCCGACCGCCTGTTGTTCCTCAAGGACGGGGCCATCCGGGGGGTATATCTTCCTTCTGAAGTTCCGGGTGACATTATCGCAGATGTGTACGGTGTTCCGGTGGATATCGTAAGGCACAAGGGCATTCCAATGGTAGTTCCCTCCTGAAGTACGGCAGGAAACAGCTAAGCGCTTTATGTCCCTCTCCAGGGAAAGGGGGGGCAGGAATCAGGGCCGAAGCTTCACGTTCTTCAGCGATGTACCGAAATCCCTGAACAATACGGAATCGCCCTTTATTTTCCCGACCCCGGCCCCGGGAGAGATCATCCTCGGCTCTTCTCCCCTGCTAGCGGGAGTGGGGCCGAAAAAGATGCAAAATGCGTTCCCGTCCGGCCAAATCGCCACTTCTCCGATCTCGAACACGTCCCTGAGACTATCTCCGCCGCATTCGACCTTATTGTTCAGAGATCCGTAGAACTCGTCCCCCCAACGGGACATGGAAATCTCCTGGGGCAGGTTCTTTACCAATTCCCGTGCCGCATCGCTGTCATACAGATCTACCTCGAAAGAACCTTTTTCAGTTTCAATGATCATTTTCTTTCCTCCCTGACAACAGGTTCACTGCCCTCCAGCGGGGCATGGTGAAGAATAGGATCACGCCTTGCCGTTTTCCGCTATTTTACTATACCGGATTCTTTATTCCGGAAAAAGCCTGTTTTGTCCCCGAAAAACATCCTCTCAGAAGGCCGGTTTGTGTTACAATTTCCGGGTCGCGAACACCTTTACGAAAGTGGGAAATATCATGAACGATAGCACACATCCAGGAAACGGCTGGAACGTATCAGATATCAGGGGTCCGCGAAAAATCCGTGCGGTCCTTTTTGATCTTGACGGAACTCTTATAGACAGCGAAGAAAACCATTACGAGAGCGACAGGATCCTTCTCGCACGCAGGGGCATCATCTTCTCCCGGAAGGAAAAGGCTGCATATGTCGGCAAAGACATAAACGAAATGGTCCGCAGAGTAAAAGCAAACTATGGCCTGTCCGAAGACGAGCAGGCCCTCATTGACGAGAAGAACGCCCTCTACCGGAACATCGCCCTGAAATCGAGCAGGCTGTACCCGGCCATGCGGGATGTACTCAACGAACTTGCTTTCAGAAAAGTGCCCATGGCTGTGGCAACAGGATCCAACGCCTCAATTGCCCGGGAGATACTTGAAAGCCTCGGAGTGAACAAATATTTTGCTCACATTGTCTCATCATCTGAGGTCAGCCATGGAAAACCGGCACCTGACATCTTTCTTGAGGCAGCACACCGGATAAACACGGACCCCTCCGCCATCCTGGTCTTTGAGGATACGCTCTACGGAGTGGAAGCCGCGTTAAGTGCGGGAATGCTATGCGTTGCCCTCCTTTCTGACAGGAACAGTATGAATGCTCTTCTTGCAAAAAAAGTCGACTATCTTGTCGCAGGAGGTCCTGACGCACTGGACACCGAAGACCTGTTCCGATGGATGGGGGCATTCCTCCGGCCCAATAACGTCTCCTGAAAGAAGAAGGATCGGCCGTTTGGAAAACACCTTTGCCGGCATTTCACCACAAGAAGTGAAGAAATATGATCCTAATCTACTATTTTACCTGAAACACACTGCCCTTTCTGCAGACTGGCCTCCTTTTTGTACCGATCCGGGTACACCCCGGGTTTCTCTGCCCACAAACCGGGTCATTCATGGAATCTTCCCTTGCGTACCGGAAAGAAAGCCCGTATGATTGCTCAGGCATCACGGTTATAAAAACTGAACCGCCAGGAGGTTTCCCCTGTGTTTTCATACAGTGTTATTACCAGGGGCGGCGTTCGTCCCGGACGCCTCTCTTTTTATTTCCCCCCATACCCCCTATCTGCCCCTTCCGGGAGACCATCATGAATTTTTCCGCTGAATACCCGGCACCATCACCAGCAGATGTAACGCCTGCACAGCGTGCTGCCAGGGACAGGGTTATGCTCTACATACGGGGACTCGATCTTCCCCCGTCGAAAGGGCTTCGGCTCGCCGCCAGAAGCATGGAGGAAGAACCCTCATCCCCAGGAGAGGGCATGGACGCCCTGGAACTGCTGCTCGATAAGGAAGGGCTCCTCCCCGGGCTTCCCGGAGAACGGGGACAGAACATCCCGTCTTTCCCTCCCCTGAACAGGAGCGTCATGGTTGCCGAGGAGATGGACCGCGTTCCATGGAGGACATCCTTTTTCCGCTTCCTTCGGAGATGGCGGCGTGAGCTTTTCGGAAGGGGGAAGTAACATGGCGGACAAAGACCGTATCCCTCCATGGAGGCACACCGGCAGTCGAAGACGTCTTCTGCTTCTCACCATAGTCCTCATCCCGACGATCATTTCAGCCAACACCATGGCGAGGCTCCTGCCCGACCGGGGAAGCATCCTGCTGGACACGTTTCTCGTGGCCGTCTTCACCACTCTCTTCGCCTGGATTTCCGTTGGTTTCTGGACATCCATCGCGGGACTCGTCATACTTTTGACAAAACGAGACTCATTCCGTGTCAGCAGGGCCTGCGACGGACTGGACTTCTCCATTGCAGACCCTGCTGCCAGGACAGCCATTCTGATCCCCGTCTATAACGAGGATGTGAAACGTGTCATCGCAGGCCTTCGAACGACATTTGCCTCAGTTCGCCAAACAGGATCCATGAAAAGGTTCGACTTCTTTCTTCTCAGCGATACCACCGACCCTGATGTCTGGATCGAAGAGGAGGAAGCATGGTACCGGTTCTGCAAAGAAGAGGATGCCTTCGGACGGGTCTTCTACCGGAAACGGACGAGCAACACCAAGAGGAAAAGCGGCAACGTGGCTGATTTCTGCCGCAGATGGGGAAAAAGTTACCGCTACATGGCCGTATTTGACGCAGACAGCATCATGTCAGGGGAAACACTAGTCCGCCTTGTACAGATAATGGAGGCAAGGCCTGATATCGGCATTCTGCAGACACCTCCAAAAGCAGTGAACCGTGAAACCCTCATTGCCAGGGTGCAGCAGTTCGCCAATCACGTCTACGGTCCCCTTCTTGCTGCGGGACTCCATTTCTGGCAGCTCGGCGACGCGCAGTACTGCGGGCACAACGCGATCCTGAGGGTCGAGCCCTTCATAAAACATTGTGAGCTTCCCAGGCTGCCGGGAAAAGGACCCCTGAGCGGCGACATTCTCAGCCACGACTACGTGGAATCGGCACTCATGTGCCGGGCAGGGTATGGCATCTGGCTCACCTATGACCTCCGGGGAAGCTGGGAAGAAACGCCTCCCACCCTCATCGACGAGCTGAAACGGGACCGCCGGTGGTGCCAGGGGAATCTGCAGCACACAAGACTGCTCTTCACCCGGGGATTCTTTCCTGCCCATCGTGCGCTGTTCATCAACGGTATCCTCTCCTACGGGTCGGCCCTGCTCTGGATGGCTTTTCTCATCGTCAACTCAGCCCAGGCAATTTCTGAAGCCCTGTTCGAGCCCGTGTATATGCCCATATTGAGGAAATTCCTCCCTGAACTGCCCGTCTGGCGACCCCACTGGGCTGTTTCGCTCCTCGGATCAACTACCCTTCTCCTCTTTCTGCCAAAATTTCTCGGTGCTCTCCCCATCCTTCTTGCGGATTTCAGGGCAAGGCTCTACGGGGGGAAAATCCGCCTTTTCTTCAGCATTCTGGTCGAAGTGGTGCTGTCCATGATCCTCACGCCCATCCGGATGGTCTTCCACAGTCTCTTCGTGATCTCAACACTCCTGGGAAAAAGTGTTGGATGGGGAACCCAGTCCCGGGACGACCGGGGGACCACGTGGCGGGAAGCATTCCTGGCACACTGGTGGGGAAGCCTTCTCGGCATCTGCTGGGCAACGGTGGTCTACTTGATCATTCCGTCTTTCTTCTGGTGGATCTCTCCCATTACCTTCTCCCTGGCCCTCTCCGTTCCAATCTCCGTCTTCACCGGACGGGCCGCCGTGGGACGTTTTTTCCGGAAAGCAGGACTATTCCTCATACCGGAGGAAGTCGACCGGCCCCCGGAACTCGCTGTACTAGATGAAAACCTCAACATGCCGGCTCCTTATACCCCCTTTCCTTTTTCAAGGAAGCAGGGATTTCTCCGTGCGGTGGTGGACCCATTGGTCCACGGCCTCCACACGTCCCTTCTGCTTCGTTTTCGCAGGGGGGCACCCTCGAAGGAGCACTCACGGGAAAAGATCGTGGAAAAGGCCCTCGCCTCGGGACCCGACAGCCTGACCCGGAAAGAAAAAACGGCCCTCCTCCGGGCTCCCCACCACCTCCGGGAACTCCACAGAAAAGTATGGCGCCTTGGTGACGACGATGCAGCAGCCCGTTGGGGCCTGGTTCCTCCAGAAAAAGAATAGTTAAAGCGAGGGACAGATCAGATCCTTCCTCGCTTCGCTCCTCAGGATGACAAAACCGAAAAAAACGACCTTAAACTATCAATAAATGCGCCCCTGCTCCCGGTCGCTGATCACCATTTGCCCCCGGCAGTCGTCGAGGGTCTCGCACAGAGTGTTGGGCCACGGCCGGCCCCGCAGCATGTCAAGGGTCTCGCTCTCCGCTTTGAACGTCAGACGGGGATGCTTCCCCCAGTCCCTGGTGTAGCGCATCACGCAGCTCATCTGTCCCGTGGAGGGGCTGATATCCAGGTCCATGACCGCCTTTTCCACATCGGCACCCTTCGGCAGCGTCTGCAGAAGAGAGGTATAGTGGTGGGAAATTCCCAACCCGTGACAGGCCTCGTGGATCGTGGTCATCGCGACGGCGGCGTTGATCTGCCCCTCGAGCCAGGCGGCATCCGGACGGAGCCCACGCTGCCCAAGGGCATTCGTTATCTCTGGACGGTTCTCCTGCAATGTCCTTTGAAGATCCGCCCTGATCTGGTCCGCGTAGACAAGCACGTACCGGTCGGCCGTCCGGGGCGGGCCGATTTCCCTGCCGCCTTCGCAGCATCCCCAGTTGAAGGGATCCGGTTCTGGGAGGGCATCCTTCTTTATCCAGAGACAGTGCTGGTCTACCAGGTGAGAGGAACCGGCCCTGAAATTCACCACCCGGGCCCTGTCATTTGTGCCGGTGCATCTCCCTTCCTCCGGTTCGACGTAATGGACCGCAAGCCGGGTGACCGAGCCGAAGCCGGCCTTCTCCGCAAGTCCGTCGGGATCGTAAATAAAGAGGTCCTTCCTGTTCGGGTCGAGACGTTCGTGCTTTCCTCTTGCGAAAAATCCCCGGTATTCCTCCCAGGCCGACAGACCGTCACCTGGGGCCTTTCCTTCCGGCTCACCATCGTCGTCACAATCCCCGGCACAGGGGTAGATGTTGTGAGCCTTCTCCCAGTAGTCGGCGATACCGTTGCTGTTCTCATCCAGGGGAAGGGTCACATCGTGCTCTCCGGTCCTTTTCAGCACTGCCCGGACCTCTATCTCTTTCCCGCCCGCCAGGACCGTCGCTGTAGCGGAAAGCTTTCCCCGGGCGCCGAAATCTCTCGGCTGCAGAACGACCTCCGCCTCGTTCACGTCATCGAGAGTCACGGCACTCTGCCCGTCTTCCGTGATGTTCAGCCCCGAACCGCTCATCTCCGAAATAACCAGGTCGGGAGCCTCCTCCCGGTCATGGAAGGGGTAATTCATACAAACTCCCGGCTCCCGGCTCACATCCTTCAGGGTGAACCGAATTTTTCCCGTCAGCCCCTCTGGTTCAACTATCTTCGCCCGCACCCGGACAAAATTCCCCATCCCCCAGATCAGTTCAGGCATCCAGTTTTCATAGTCACCCATGGGTTCCAGTTCAACTTTCACCGGTACGGAACCGATAGTCAGGCTCCATGCGACCGTCCACTTCCCCGAGTACATTCCGGGGGTCTTTCCCGCCGCATCGGCCAGGTTCTCTGCGATCTTTGAATAGTCCGAAAGGAGTTCCCCCTTCAGACCGGAAAGTTCCGACGGAAAAGACCCCAGTCCCTTGCGCAGAAGCTCCACATCGATACCTCCGGGAGGCATGGAATATGAAAAGGAACCCTGGATCACGCCGCTTTCAGGACTGTACAGGAGCGTCTCCCTGTCAGGCGCCGACGGTACCCAGTCCACCGGCCCCAGTCCGTGCCAGGGTTCCCGTTTCTCGAGCCGCAGATCTGGAGCGGAAAAGACCATCACTGTTTCTCCCGTACCGTCTCCAAGATAGATGGAGGGGAAGGATAGTTCGTAGCGTCCCTCATTGGGATTTACGGTGAGCCTGCACCAGCCGTCAATGCCTTCCGGACTGACGGTATGCTCCTCCCTTGCGGAATAAGAGTAGAGGGACTTTATGGAAACATGCTTCGCCCGGAAGCGTTCCCGTTCCGTCACCCGGCCCGTCACGTATCCCACCGGCTGATATCCGATCACGTTTCCTTCCCCGTCCCGAATTTCCTCCGCCCCCGTGATCATGGCCGAAAGAAAGGCCGAACTGCTCCCCGACCATGAAGAACTTCCTCCCGAGACTTCCGGGGAGCTTCCGTCACTTTCCTTTTTCCCGGACCACCGCCAGTCCTTCTTTCCGGATCCGGATCCATTCCGGCTCCCCTTTTCCTCCGTCATCACAGCCGAACCACTGAGTATCCGGGAGACTGTGATCGTACCTGTAAAGGGGACCTCCATCCATCCGTCACCGGAGGAGTCTTCATACTTTTTGTCTTTGTCTTTTTCCCCTTTCTCTACGTTCTCCAGCTCCTCGAGGATTTTCGCTATTTCTTCGATCATCTGAGGGGTGGGACTCTGCCCGCTTTTCACAGAATCCTCGATTCTCTTCTCCATTTCTTCCAACCGGCGCTCCATCTCTTCATTCGAGTTGCCGAAAGATACGGCTGCAGAGAAAACGAAAAGGAAGATGGTGAGACAGATTCCCCATGTCCGTTTTTTTCTCAACAGAACCACCTCCACTTTCTCCATTACTCTCAACCACATACAGATATTATAACAATAATAATAATTCAAATCTTTATAGACATGCCCGATTCACCTATGCGCTGAATCGGTAGAAAGGCGGTTCTGCTGGGAAAATAGAGGGGTAGAATGATCGTAACACCCATGGGGATTTTGATACACAAGGAACAAAGCCCTGAATTCCAGGCGCACCTGAAAGAATAGGAGGTGAGATACATGGAAATACGCGCACGAACCGTCGGAAAGACCATCCTGATACTGTCCGCCCTGACACTGGCCCTCACCCTCTCCTTCGCAGCACTTCCAGCTGAAGCTGCACCGACTTTTTCGCAGAACGCCAATATGCAGTCCGCAGGGGAAGAGATGTCTTTCGCTGAGATCATGGTTCACGCCCAGAAAGACGATCCGGAAATGCAGTTTCTCGCCGGTCTTGCCTATGACAGGGGAGACCGTGGTGTGAACGCCGACCCGAAGATGGCGGCCTACTGGTACGAACGGAGCGCATCTCACGGATACCCGATGGCGAAAGCCATGCTGGCCTATCACTACCACACGGGATACGGGTACAGGACCAACAGGGGACTGGCCGTTTCACTCTGGACCGACGCAATTCCCGGCCTTCTGCTGGAATATGAAAACGGGAATATTTACGCCTCCCTTGTACTCGATCTTTTCTACTACAGGGACGGGGGCCGCTGGCACCCCAGGGCGCGGATAGTCCACCGGCCGCTTCCGCCAAGACGTTACTATTATGATCATTTCCGGAGGGTCCCCTATCCGCCCAGACACTACAGGAGCCCCTATCCACACAGAAGACCTCCTGCACACAATTGGCGGCCGCCCCGTTATTCTCCTCCTCCTCCGCCGAAATATGGACCTCCGAAGTATGGACCTCCAAAGTATGGACCGCCGGGGGGACATCACCCGAAACCGAAACCGGGACCTCCCAAATACGGCCCCGGAAAACCCGGCCCGAAGCCGAAACCCCATCCGGCTCCTCCGAAGCACGGTCCCGGAGGCCCGAAACCAAAACCGGGACCTCCGAAACACGGAGGGAAAAAGTAGCAACACCGTTTCCTTTTAATGTAAAAACCGGATCAAAAACACCGGCTGGAGACCTCCCGCAAAGATGCGGGAGGTCTCTTTTTTTCCACACCCCTTTTAGTATATTTTTATTCGGGAAAAGCTGCAAAGATCAACAATGGAATTCAAAAAGCTCCAATGGTACAATGTTTCCACAAATCAGGACATAATTCCGACGAAATACATAACGCCAACTATTGGAGGACGATCATGGAACCCTGCACTGCGGCAGGAAAATGGCTTTTATTTCAAAACGACCTTCTTCTCGTCAAGTCAAAAAACCCGCTGGTGCTTCCTGCCACCGGTGATGAACATCTCTTTCTGGAACTGCTTTCCGTAACCGGAACACTCCCGGCTTCAAGAGGAGGCTTCCCGTGGGGAGAATATCCAGGAAACGGGGAGCTACCTCCCGTATTTGAGACAGTAGGACTCCGAGAATTGTGGGCCCTGGGCGGCGAAAAATTATTCCAGGCAGCCGGCACCGCCTTCCAGATGATGGACTGGAAACGGAACAACCGGTTCTGCCCGAGATGCGGAACGGCCATGTGTCTCACAGACAATGACCGCGCGTACGGCTGCCCCCAGTGCGAGTACATGTCATATCCGATCCTTAGTCCTGCGATCATTGTCGCGGTGACCAGGGAAGACAAGCTTCTCCTGGCGCGGAGCCCCCATTTCCCCAAGGGCAGGTACAGCGTCCTCGCAGGTTTCGTGGAACCGGGAGAAAGCCTTGAGGAAACCGTGGAGCGGGAAATTTTCGAGGAAGTCGGTATACGGGTGAAGGACGTCACCTACTTCGGAAGCCAGCCCTGGCCGTTTCCCCATTCCCTCATGCTTGGTTTTACAGCGCGCTGGGCGGAAGGAGAACTTACCCCGGACGGGAAGGAAATTGAGGACGCAGGGTGGTTCACTCCTGAGACCATGCCTGAAATTCCTCCGTCCATCAGTATATCCAGAAGACTGATCGAGAACTGGCTCGCCGGGAATAAATGAACAAAAGACGTGGGAGGTGGGGCAATGAAGAGAATCGTGTTTTTACTCGCGGTGTGTTTTGTGCTTTGTCCTATTGCCGGACAGGCGGTATTCGCTGACGGACAGGGCGGGGAAAAGGATTTTTCGAGAAGCGGCCTGAGGCTCAACATCTTTTCCGACACCGAGATGGACTTCCAGCTGCTCAGGAGCTTCGGTGCAGACACGGGAGGAGGCGGCGCCCCCGGTGAAATACTTTGGGCTGTGCAGGAGATCGAGGACGGAAATCCTGCCTCATGGTCAAAGGCATTTCTCTCCCTCGCCCAACGTGTTGAAGAGGACGGCAGGACACGCCTCGAAAGGGGACACGAAGTCAGCGCAAGGGATAGTTTTCTGAGAGCGGCATCCTACTACCGGGCTGCCGAATACTACGGAGACCCTCTCTCATCGGAAACCAGGGAATGGGGGATGAAGTGCAGGGAAGCCTTTCTCAAGGGGATGGAACTGACGCAGTGGAAGGTCGAGCCCGTATTCATACCTTCCGGTGCAGGTAATGACTTTTATCCCGGCTACATGATCACCAGGGGCAAGCCCGGAGAGCGCAGAAAAACGCTGCTGGCCCAGAGCGGCTTTGACGGCACGGCCGAGGAGATGTATTTCGGGATCGGGAAAGCAGCCCTTGAACGGGGATACAGCGTCCTTCTCTTCGAGGGGCCGGGACAGGCCGGCAAACGGAGGTTTCATCCCGATTCAACGTTTATCTCCGACCTCGGCCCGGTCGTCCGGACGATAACTGAATTCGCCATAAAGCATCCCGAGGTAAATCCCAGGCAGATCGCCCTCTACGGTGCGAGCTTCGGCGGATACTTCTCCCTGAGCGGCGCACTTGGAGAACCGCGCCTGGCTGCTCTGATCGTCAACTCTCCCCTCCTCGACATGCAGGAATATTTCTTTGCCTCCATGGGTCGGCAGACTGTGGATATGTTCAGGAAAAACGACCTCACCCTGGAGGACCTGAAAAATATCCCCGAGGGAGACATCCCCATGAAATACAGGTTTTCAATGTTGACTCTCACGTTACGTTTCGGGAAAGAGTCCATGCAGGGGGTTTTCGATGCGTTCTCATATTTCCGGATCCCTGACGACAGGCTGAAAACCCTTGTAATGCCGGCCCTTGGGCTGATCAGCGCAGGGGAAGGAGCAGTTCCTCTGGCCCAGGCGAAAAAATTCGCCGAAACAGCGCCGAAGGCGACGCTTCACGTGTTCGAAAGGGAAAGCGGTGCCAATGCCCATTGTCAGCTCGACAACGGCCCCCATTCCTCTGCCGTTGCCCTCGACTGGCTGGACGAACTGCTGAGATAAACAGGGGAAAGAGCGGTCCGGGCGAAGTTCGCCCGG
>Ga0334884_1001661_pt1 | contig 31852 bp, 22 predicted proteins | sample GraSluR1_MG_7_FD_207215 | JGI IMG/M metagenome (GOLD analysis project Ga0334884, IMG submission 207215) | Sludge microbial communities from methane-producing bioreactor in Wageningen University, Netherlands - Granular Sludge_12_05 R1 | ecosystem: Engineered > Bioreactor > Anaerobic >... | reverse complement strand
GCGTGATCTGGAAAGGCACTGATAACAACAACCGTCCTGTATCCAGCGGCGTCTATTTCTACAAGATGAATGCCGGCAAATACAGCTCGACCAAGAAAATGATCATGATGAAGTAAGTTACGCGTGACGCGTTATGCGTTATGCGTAAACATAATGAAAGGGCTGCAATCGCAGCCCTTTTTTTATATACCTGCTTTATAGCACAACTCCTGACAGAATCACCTCATCCTTAGCATTGGTTTAGCCCATGTTTCCCTTATACTAAGAGGAGATGATGGAGTAATCCAGAGATGAGGAGGAGGAAAACCCGATATGGCGGTTCCACAACCGCCATAGGATTCGATACGGCTGTTCCACCCCAAGACTTCGCTTCGCTCCGCTTTGGGGACCCCGGTCGTGTTGACGGAACGAGTTCCGTAAAAGTAAGCAGCTTCGCTGCTTACTTTTCTCGGCCTGCGGCCTCGCTCGACACGAGACGTGTCGAATCCTCTGGTTTTCATGTAAAATGCCGTCCCTCTGGATTGTCATAATGCGCATGCTATCTGAAATGCCACGGAACTCACATGATCATCAAGCACAAGCGTGCTAGCTAAGTTGCATCCATAGGTGGTTTACATATCTGAGTTCACAAATCATTATCATCTTATCGTGATTCTGATGTCCAAACTCCAGGCAGAGCTTTCAAAAGCGCGGTAATCCTGCTCTCGCGCTAATTCTCGTAGCATTTGAATCCTACGTTACGGGACTATTCCCGGCAATCCTCTGACGAGTTTCAATATGTGGATTTCTACATCAATGAATGTGTTTTTGGATGATGTTGAGCACTTCCCCGCTATCGATAAGGTCTTGCAAGGCGGCATCTATCTTCTTGTTGAGAGGGGCATTTTTAGGTAGTGCAATTGCGTAGCTTTCATAGGTCTCGATGGTCAAAGCGGATTTCAGGGGCTGCGCTTTCTTGTAGGCATGCGCGGCGCTGTCGTCGATCACAAAAAAGTCCAGATCGCCCTGCACAAGGTCATCTATGGCATCGGAAATACTGGAGTATACTAAGAGCTTCTCTTTTGGCATCAGGTCTTTATCCACGAAGTTTTCTTTGATGTAGGCCAGACCGGTGCTACCCTTTTGCGCGCCAACCCTATACAGAGTCAGGTCTTGGATAGTGTTCAGCACCATGTGGTTTTCAGCATGAGTGATAATTGCCTGATTTGCAACATAATAAGGGGATGAGAACTCCACTTCATACTGGCGGTCATCAGTGATGCTGATCGCGGAGATCGCCATGTGGATGGTTCCGGCTTTCAGGGCCGGGATCAGCCTGTCAAAATCCATGTCTATGATTTCATAGTCCAGATTCAGCTTGGACGCGATGCGCGCGGCCAAATCCATGTCGATTCCTACAAAACTCCCATCTTTGATGGATTCAAAAGGCGGATATTCAGCATTGGTGCCAATCTTGAGCACCTGGACATTTCTCTTGTTGCAACTGCACAGCAGCAGTAGCAGAATAACGGTCACGATTATGTTACGCAGATTCATAATGGATCCTTGCAAGGTTGCCGGGTTGCCGATATCTCATTTAGGATTGTTTTACGATCAGCTTGTTTCCGTCGATCTCGATAATCTCCACTTTGGCATCTTTGTCGATGCTCTGGCCGTCCTGGCTGATGGCAACCCACTCTTCTCCGCCTACTTTGACGTAGCCGCGTCCATCCTTTTCGATGGCTTGAGTGATGTGTCCGCTTTTGCCTTTGAGGGCAAAAACATTGGTTTCACCGGCCGGATGGGCCAGCACCTTTTTTCCCAGTTTCCGCATAAAGAGGAAGGCGATAAAGCTGCAAATGGCAAAGATCAGGATTTGCAGCGGAATACTGCGTTCTACTATCGGCAACATGGCGACAAGGCCGGTAACTATCGCTCCAACTCCCAGCGAGATAAAGAAAAACGCCGGGTCAAAGATTTCGATGATAACGAACAAAATGCCGATTATCATCCAGATGTGCCAGGCAAGTAGTTGCATTATAATCTCCTGTTTATTTACTCTCCTCCTCATCTTTGGAAGAGTCTTTATCCTTATAAATGCGTTTGACCTTACGGTTTTTTTTGCCATAACCTGTGGAATAACCACCATAGTTACTATATGATCCACCATATGTATAAGAGCCCATCCCGGTGGTACTAAATCCTTTAACTCCCATCAAAGCCAGGAAATACATAAGCAATTTCGCGCCGAAATACACCAAAATCGCTCCAACAGTAAAGATCCCCAACCATGAAAAATAGCGGATAGTCCATGTTTTGACAATTTGCAGAGTGCTGAGACGGTTCTTGACCGGACTGATCGTAAGATACAGAAGCACGTTATCCGCGTCTTGCAATTTATCAAGATTGCTGCGGGATTGATGGATCAGAGCGTGGAGCGTTTCCTTTCTGCGATTTTGGGCATCAGAGGGAAAGCGCACTAAATCCAGATCAGCTTGTTCTTTTTCATAGGATGCGAGTCTGGCAGATTCACTGTCATAATCAAGATTAACCAATGAAGTATCCACCTGTTCTACTTGGGAAACCACACTACCAACGTTCTTGAGTTCATCGGCAATGGAGGACAACTGGGTTTTATCAATGGTAAAGATGTATGCGCCAAAGCTGCCCACAGTTTCCTTATATATAGTGCGCTTACCTTTTTGGCTCATTATGCGGTCGATACCGCTTTGCGCGTCAGATGGATTACTCGTTGAGAAAGTAATCTTAGCTTTGTTTACTGATTTGTGCGCATTATAGCGGTTCTGGCTCTCTCTGAAGCTGTAGGATGGTGCCTTTGCTCCACTGCGCTGAAACTGCATGATGGTGGCTGCCAAGGCCAAAAATACTATGAATATTGCGATTCCTCTGACTCTGCGTTTACTTGTTTTGCTCACTTATATCCTCTTTTATCCTTTGTTTAGTCCTTAGTTCATCAGCGTGTTTCAAGGCATGTTCCGTGATGTGACCGGAAAGCATCCTGGCCAGTTCACGGGTGCGCTCTTCGGAGTTTAACACTCTCAATGAAACACATGTCTTGTCACCACTTACCTTTTCCACTGCTATATGTGTATTGGCATAAGCCGCAATCTGCGCCAAATGCGTAATACACAAGACCGGGTGCAATCTTGCAATCTCGCTGATTGCCGCAGCCATCAGCTCCGCTGTCTGACCGCCGACACCGGCATCTATCTCATCCAGAATCAAGAGCTTGGGCAACATTCCTCGCGCCAAGACCTGCTTGATTCCTAAAAGTATCCTGCTAAGTTCACCGCCGCTGGCAACTTTGGCCAAAGGCTTGATCCGGCTTCCGGGATTGGCTGAGAATAATATCTCCACAGCATCCTGGCCGCTTTCGGTGTAAGCAGAGATACCAGCAGACATTACATTTTCAGTGTTTGCTTTTTTGTCAATCTCTATTTGCACTCGGGCATGCTCCAAGGCAAGATGCCTGATGCTATGTTGCAGTTCCGCGGCCAGCCTGATAGAGGCTTTACTGCGAAGCTCACTAAGCTCATCCGCTTTTACAGCAAGCACTTTGGCATCTTCATCCAGCTCAAGCTGAAGTTGAGATATCTGTTGACGAAAATCATCAGCATCGGCAATCTCCTTTTCCCTAGAGCGAAATAGCTGTAGCAGTTCTTCCACATTCTGCGCTTTATGTTTGTGTAAAAGTGAATTGATGAGATCCAGGCGATTACTGATGCGGTCTAATCTTGATGGATCAAAAGTCATGGTGTCCAATAACGCTGACAAAGCTGATGATGTTACCCGCAAGGCTTCGCGTGCTTCAAAGAGCGATGAACAGGCTTCTTCTATGTGCTGGTTCAAGTTTCTGTAGCGATCAAGCTGTGCCTGGAACGAACCAAGCCGATCAAATATGCTGTTATCGGCTTCAAAGAGCCCGGTATTCATGCCATGCGCCAGATCCAGGATTTCTTTGCTATGGCTTTGCAGCTCATACTCCTGCTGCAAATGGATATCCTCACCAGTCTTTAGTTCGGCCTTCTCCAGTTCATCAAATTGATATTGATACAGATCGATCATTTGGCGGTTTTTCTCTTCCTGCCGGAGCATATCATCCAAAAGCTGCTGCTTTCTTCTGATCTCTCGATAGGCAAGCCCAAACTCCTTGCAGATTTCCACCGTTCCCGCATAGCGATCAAGGATTTCGAGCTGATATTGAGAATTGAGCAGTTTCTGTTGATCTCGTTGATGATGAAAGTCCAGCAGCATAGTTCTGAGTTTTTTGATGACTTGCGCGCTAACCTTGCGTCCGCCAATATAGTATGAAGACTTTCCGCCTGCGGATATCTCCCGGGCCAGCACCAATTCATCATCATTTGGAGCGCTGATCTCAGCCAGGTAATCCTGCAAATCTTGATCCATCGCAGGCAAAAAGCAGGCTTCCAGATAAATGGGCTGTGCGGGATCAAAGGCTTCCAGGCCAGTAGCACTATCCCCAAAGATCAGTGCCACCGAGCCCACCAGGATTGATTTTCCCGCTCCGGTCTCGCCACTGATCACAGTGAGTCCGGGGCCGAACTTCATCCTGAGTTCCGGCACTAAGATATAGTTTTTGATATAGATTTCGGACAGCATCACTTCCCCAAGTGCATTTTGTTGCGTAAGATACGGTAGAAGCTGCGCTGCGAGAGCTTGATGAACTTCACGCTGCGATAGCTCGCGCTTACTATCAGTTCATCGTTTTCGATGAGCGCCAGGCTATTTGAACCATCAATCTGGAGCCACGCGCCCTGCGTGAGGCCATGCACTCTGAGCGTCAAGCGATCTTCCGCTGGGAACACCATGGGTCGAATAGTCAGTAAATGCGGATTCAGTGGCGAAAGCACCATGGCTTGCATGTGTGGAGCCAGGATGGGTCCTCCCGCAGACAGAGAATATGCCGTTGATCCTGTGGGTGTGCAGGTTACCACGCCATCACAGCGGGTATCGAAGACATAGCGGCCATTGGCAAAAATCTTCACTCCGATGAGTCCGGGAGTCTCTCCTTTGTAGATCACCGCGTCGTTCAAAGCTTCCTGTTGCAGGATGGTGTTCCCTTCGCGCCTGACCTTACACATGATCAGCATGCGACTGAGGATGGTGTATTTACCGGCCACCAGATCTCGGATTGAAGCCCTGATCTCGGGCAAAGTGCTCTCGGAAAGAAAGCCCAGATAACCCAGATTGATGCCCAGGATCGGCGCCCCGGTCTTGAGCGCAAAGTCCTTTGCCCGCAAGATGGTGCCATCTCCACCGAAGACAAGGATGCAATCAATGTTCGGCACCGGACTGTCAGCTTCAAAATCCACGATCCGCACCGGATCGCGCATGATCTCACGCTGGTCCACATCTCCGAAAAATTGTAGCTCGGGATATCCCCTGTTTTGCAAACGGTCTTCTTTCTGCAAATTGATCAGGAGCTCAAAGATGCTCTGTTTATCGGCAAAACCGGGGTTGATATAGATGGCAAAATTGGTCATGGTGAGTTCAGGATTCCCAAATAAGAATCATAGCGGTCGGGATCAATCAGTCCCCTTTCCACAGCTTCCAGAACCGCGCAACCGATCTCCTGCGTATGCGTGCAATCTCTAAACTTGCACTGCGGATAATACTCATCAAATCCCGGGAACAGCTTGGGAATAATCTCCACGTCATCCTGATGCAGAGAGATGGTCTTGATGCCCGGTGTATCCAAGAGATGCCCGCCAAAGCTCCAAGGCAGCAGCACTGCCTGCGTGGTGGTATGTTTCCCTTTTTCATTGTAGTCACTCACTTCAGCAGTCAGAAGCTCGATTCCGGGTTCCAGATAATTGATCAAAGAGCTTTTACCAGCACCGGAATGGCCGGAAAACACAGAGTCCTTATCCATCAGGATAGACTTCAGTTCGTCCATACCCTTGCCACTGACGCTGGAGGTCAGGATCACCTTACAGCCTATCTGCCGATAATAAGCGACGCTCTCTTCCAGCTCCTCAAAATCTTCACAGAGATCTACCTTATTGACCACCAGGATAGGGTCAATCTTATGCTTTGCGGCCAGAATCAGATAGCGATCCACCAACCCCGCTTTGAAGCGTGGCATCAGCCAGGAAGTGGTGATCACCAATTGATCGATATTGGCGGCGATCACGATATCTTTCTGAAAGGTACCGGTGCTATAACGCGTAAGGCTGTTCTTGCGTTCAATGATCTTCTCGATCCGAAAGTCCGGAGCCGGAGCCAGATCCACTTCCACGAAATCTCCGGCCGCCAATAGGCCTGAACTCCTGAACAGAAACTGCTTCAGCCTGCCGCTGATCGAAGCGGTAATGATGCCTTGCTTTAGCGCGACCTTGCATTGATAATTGCTCATCACTTCCATCACGCGGCCACACTCGAGCTGCATATCCGCTTTGTGGCTATGCTCCAGCTTGCTGGAGATGCGGGCAGCCTTGTAATGGGATGCTTCGCGTCTTTCGTCCAGAACGTCAAGATCGGGCAGACTGATGTTTCTCAGCCTGCCCTTGTATTTTACATGTTGTTTCTTATCTTTTTGTTTCACTTCTTAAATACGGGGGTAATCTCATCGAAGATATTGGCATTTTGGCGAATGGCCGTTTCGTTGCCAAACACCGCATAGTGGTTTTTGTCCATGATAGCCTGGATCATCTCCGCGTATTGCCTGAGATCATCCAGTTTGGTATCCAGCACTTCATCGCGGATTTGCTGACGATCAGCCTGAGTGAAACCCGTCAGGAAATCCATATCGCCTTGTATGCCTTGAGCTTCGGGAGTCTTGGGGAAATCCAGACTTGATATCTCACCCAGGATATACTTTTCCATTTCTCTTCGGCTACAGCTGAAGTTGCGGATAAACTCCGGCACACCATCATATACTTCCAAGCTCTCCAAAAGGTTCGGATCCCGATAGGAATAGAAGTATTGATATCCGTCCAGAGTGAAGCCCGCGCCACCGCCATAAGCTCCGCCTTTCACGCGCAATTCCTTGTAAAGATATTCGTTACTGAGGATGTTTGTGAGCACGCGCAGCTTGCCGGAATAGGGATAACCCTTGCGGAAGAAATTGCCACCCTTGACCACATATTGAATCTTGACCGGAGCTGCGATTCCCTCATTGATTTGGCGAGTCTCAAAGCTAAACTCAGCAGGTTCATAGACTTCGGTATGCATCTGGCCCACCAGACGCGGCAAAGCCTCCACCACGGATGAAATCAGCTCGTCATTGGCTGTGATGCTGATAATGGACTTTTGCAGCCCCAGGAAGTGATCTTGCACCCATTTCAGCTCTTCCATGATGTCGTCGATCTCGCTATCCAGTCTGCTTTCCAGCTCCACCAGGAAGTGGTAATATGCCAGGCCGCTGATCTGATCCTGCCATTTGTGCAGTTGCGAGAAGGGCGCGAACATCCTGCGAATGGCCACATTCACTCCGGCTTGCACCACCATCGCTTCCATGCGCGCTTTGAGCTCTCGGATCAAGCCTTTGATTCTGGCGGGGTCATCAAACTGCGCGCCCAAGGCCAATTCCGCGCTCAGATCCATCAGTTTATCGATCTTTGCATGTACGGCTTTTCCGCTCAGGATCAGCTTCGGAATGATCTCATCTGGAGTCTGATAGCTATTCAGGATGTCCATGCTCAGCTGGATGCCGCCGGTGTGAGTAGCCACCTCATTGGCGAGTTCGCCAAAGCTGTAGTGCTGTGAATTTACCAAACCCAAAAGCTGAGTATAGACCATGATCCAGGGCAGATCATCCTCTGTGGCATGCGCGAGATCAAAGTATTGACGGAAATATACGATGCCATTGGTATTGACCGGATGTTTTAGCAGCGTGAATTCTTTATAGTTTTCCACAATAGTAGGGTTTTCGCCTGCTTTGGGTTCCACGTCCTTGAGGCTGAGCAGCGGAATCTTCAATAGATCTTCTTCACTGTCCGGTGTTTCCTGCCAGGCTTTGAGCTCATTACTCCGGTCAATCAAAGCTGCGATCTCACTCTTACTAAGGCCGGCCTTATGCGCGGCTAACTTCGCTTTGGTAGCTTCTTCCTGTTTGGCGATCAAGCCCGGAACCGGCACAAAATGGATCTCAGAAGCATGATTGTTCCTGAGGAAAAAGTCGCTTACGAGTTGCTCAAAGTATGGCTCAGTAATGCCTTTTCGCAGATCCGTGATATAGCCTTCAAAGGCCATGTGGTTCAAAGGATCCCCACCGTGATTCCACAATCCAAAAGATCCCAGGATATAGAACAAGCCTTTGGGAAAACGCTGCATCTGAGCTTCCCGCAGGAAGAACTCCTTGGAATTGATGCAGGCTTCCACCAGTTTCTTATCAAATCCTTCCTTGACGATCCGCTCAAACTCACCTTTAATCAGAGTCGCCAGCGCGTCCAGATCCTCAGCTTTTACCTGTTTACAGACCAGGCTGATCGTGGGTTGCAGGATGTCGTCACTCACGTGAATCTGAGAATCCTTGCACAAACCGCTGTTGCGAATGGCAGTCTTGAGCGGTGAAGCCGGAGAACGCATCAAAATATCTGCCAGCAGCTGGATTTTAGGTCCCAGATGCTCATCCGTCACCTTGCCATAAGTATAGTTCAGGGCCAGATAGTATTGCCCATCAGGTTGCTGATCGTCTGCCAGGGGATATTCATAAGTGATCTTTTTGGGCTTGGCAAAGGGCTTTTGATAGGCAAAGTCATGCGTGATCCCGGGATCATCAAATTGACTGAGATATTCACTATCGATGATCTTTAGAGCCGCGTCAATATCCACATTGCCATACAGCGCGATCTTGCTGTTTGAAGGATGGTAATACCTGGCATGAAAGGCCAAAAACGCTTCATTGGTCAGGCTTGGGATCGCTTCGGGATCTCCCCCGCTCTCAAATCCATATGGCGTATCCGGGAATTGGGCATGCGTGCAAAAGCGCGAGACAATGCTATCCACAGACGAAAACGCGCCCTTCATTTCGTTGTAAACCACGCCTCGATATTTGAGCTCATCTGCTTCATTAAACAGCTCATAATGCCAGCCTTCTTGCTCCAAAATGCGAGAATCTTCATAGATTTTGGGGAAAAGCACTGCATCCAGATACACCTTCATCAGGTTAAAAAAGTCCTTATCATTGGTGGAAGCCACCGGATAGGAAGTCCAGTCCGAGGATGTCATGGCGTTGATAAAGGTATTCAGGCTGCCTTTTACCAATTCCATAAAGGTGCCTTTAGCCGGATAGTTACGCGAGCCATTGAGCACCGAGTGTTCCAGGATGTGCGGGCAACCGCTGTCGTCCTCGGGAATGGTTTTAAAAGCGATGTTAAATACTTTGTTGGTATCATCACATTCCAAAAAGAGCAATTCAGTCCCGCTCTTCTGGTGCAGATAGCGATGCGCGACGGTCTTGATTTCCTTGATTTCGCGGCTTTCTTTGAGTTCAAAGCCGTGAGCTAACTGGGCTTTTTTCATGCTTTTATTTCCTTTATTGATCAGATTAACTTATAATCCTTGAGTCCTAGACTTAGGATTTCTCGATTGCTGTCCTGCAAAGGACAGATCGGGCTGCGAAATTCCAGAGCCAGCTTGCCCATCATGGATAAGGCTTCTTTGGCCGGGATGGGATTGGTCTCGATAAACATCAGATCATTGATTCTGGCCAGATGCTGATGCTGCTTCGCCGCAGTGGCAAAGTCACCGTCCAGACACGCAGCGATGTGCTCCTGCATCAAACGGGGTACCACGTTTGCCGTCACCGATATACAGCCCTTGGCACCAATCGCCATCAGGGGCAGATTTAGCGCGTCCTCTCCACTCATCAGGCTGAAACCGGCTTTCACATCACGCAGGATATTGGTGGCCTGCACGATGTTTCCGCTGGCTTCTTTGATGCCCACAATGTTCGGACAAAGCTCAGCAAGTTTCACCGTGGTAGCAGCAGCCATATTCACTCCGGTGCGGCCCGGAACATTGTAAATCACGATCGGGATGTCCACCTTGTCTGCCACGGCCCGGAAATATTCGATCAGCCCGTTTTGCGTGGGTTTGATATAATAAGGAGTGATCACCAGAGCATAATCCGCACCCATATCCTTGGCTTTCTGAGTGTTGGCTATGGTCTGGGAAAGGTTGTTCGTCCCCGTGCCGATCATCACCGGCACTTGTTTATTGATCTTCTGAATGGCGAAACGCAAAAGCGCGTCCTTTTCGTCCGATGCCAGACCCGCGGTCTCGGCAGTGGTTCCCAAAAGCAGGATGCCGTCCGTGCCTTCGTCCAGATGAAACTGGATCAGGCCTTCCAGGGCAGTCCAATCTATACCGCCATTCCTAAACGGCGTAACTAAGGCAACATATGAACCTTGCAGCATGTGATCCTCCATGGATTTTCACTTTGTGAACCGCCCGGCAACAGCCATGCCTGAAGCAAGCTACGCCGGCTAAACGGTTTGCAGAGCAAATTATTGTGAAGCCTTGTTTTAGTCAACCTAAAATAGCGCAACCGACACTTGGAGTTGCAAGCGCTATCCCAATTACATGAAGCCAAATCAAGTTCATACTGCATCCCAATCACGCAGCGAAGCCGAGGATTTTACATGATAGCCCATAGGATTCGACACGTCCTCGTGTCGAACGAGGCCGCAGGCCGAGAAAAGTAAGCAGCTACGCTGCTTTTGCAGACGAGACGTCTGCAATCCTATCCCTCCGCTTTCATGGTCGGTAGCGAAAGCTGGCTTTCAGTTAAGTTCAAAGCGCTTGCGACTTCAAGCAGCGAGATAGACGTAACTCCGTTCTGTTCTGTTCCGACCCGAACTTGTCCCCAAGATCGTTTCCGCCCTCCTGGCCAATGCGCCACTTGCCGGCCTCCCGGAGACTTCCTGAACCCCACTCAAGAGGACTTCAACAGACTGTCAGGAAGCTCTCAAGCCAGAAGGGGGCTAGCATCCCTCATCCCTCATCCCTCAGACCTCACACCTCACACCTCACACCTCACACCTCACACCTCACACCTCACACCTCACACCTGAAAAAACACTCTGCCGCTTCGCCTTACTCACGCTATGCAAGGCCAATCCCTGAGCTTCATGAATCTCCTTGAGCCTGGCCAGGATCTCCGAAGCCCGGTACTTGTGTAATAAATGGTGCCACTCTTCCTGAAATTCTTCCTTGTTCCAATACAGGCTCAATAGATGCGCGTAATCGTCCAATAGGCAGAGCTCTCCATAGCTAAGGGCATCACTGCTAAGCACCTGATAGGGTGGCTCTTCCATCCACAGATAGCCACGCTCACGCGCGATCGCTTGCATCGGAGTATCCGGCAGGATTTTTAGCATGCCCAATTGCACCGCCGCCGGTTCACATGCGCACAATGCATCCAGTGAAGCCAATACAGAAGAAAGATTTTCGCCCGGTAATCCGGCCAGAAGATCCGCGTGCACACGGATTTTCCCAGCCTCTTTCAAACGTAATAATACTTTCCGGCTCGTGCCCCAATCGCTCTTGCGCCCACAAGCTGCCGCCACTTCAGCATTGATGGTCTGAATCCCGATCTCAAAGCGGATCTTGCCCAAAGGAGCCTTATCTAACATTGCTAAATCCTGCTCTTCTAACAGATCAGGATAGATCTCAAAGTGAAAATCCGTGCTGCTTGCGTCCCGCATGGCGTAATCCCAGATATAGCGCGCTAATTCCTTATTTATATTGAAACTGCGGTCGATGAACTTCAAAGTTCTGGGCCCAAGCGCGATCAGTGCATCCAGTTCAGTCCGCAAACGCAAGCGATCCTCCGCTCTGGCCATGTCAAAGCGGGATTCATTGCGCCGGTCATTAGCCGAAAGACAATAAACGCAGCCATAAGGACAGCCCCGATAGCACTCGTAATAGACCAGATGATCTTCCAGCTCTTGCCGGTCTTCCGGCCTGTAAGGAAAAGGAATCCGCGCCAAAGGCAGGGGTAAAAGATCCGGCACCGCACGGGTGAAACCCAAAGCCGCCAGAGCCTTAAAAGCAGCTTCGCCCGGGCCGTGGATTACAATGCAATCTTGCAGCCCCTCAAAGGCCGCGCTCTCCGGACCACCTACTACAAACACAGCTTCCGGCAGGAGTTGACGCAATACCTTTAACATGGATGTCAGATATACCCGATTCCAGATGTAAGCCGAAAAACACAGCACATCAGCCTTGTGACGATGGATTTCCTCCACGCATTGCAAGATCGGCTCCTTGGTGGTAAACACCAGCATCTGAGTATGGTACGTCAGACCCTTCAGCATTTCACGCAAATAGTAAAAAGCCAGATTGGATTGACTCCAACTGCTATTGACCGCGACAAACAGGATTTTCTTCATGAACCCAGCAATGTCCAAAGCCCCTTGCCGTCAAGATGTAATTGCTTTGCTTCTGGTTTACCTCTGCTTTACCCTATGTTCTCCTCATCATATGAGAGCAATATGGGCTAGAACTGAGCGAAGAGCAAGCTTAAATATTGGGGGACGCTTTGGAGATTACAAGATAGTTCAAAGGATTCGATGCCCGTCTTATCGACACGAGGACGTGTAGAATCATATGAGCTTGATGTAAACTCTAAGTACAGCCAAAATTGTGCTTGACAGCAGATAAGGCTCTGAGAAATTGGCATTTCTTAAATTATAAACAAAAGGTGGTGATTTGATTGCCGACAGTCGTAGCCAAAGAAAATGAGTCCTTCGATTATCTTTTGAAGCGCTTTAAAAAGAAATGCGAGAAAGCCGCAATTCTTTCGGAAATAAAGAAAAATCAGGCCTACGAAAAGCCCAGCGTGAAGAAAAAACGCGAGGCCAACGCCGCTCGTCGCAAGATGCTGAAAATCCAGCGTCGTATACAACGTTTCATGAAGTAAGCCATCCGGCTTGAACCACACTATCGCATACAGGGACATCAAAATCCCTGTATGCTGTTTATGCTATATGCGAGGTAGATCATGGGTATCATCGATTGGATCATTCTAGCCTTTTTGCTCTTTTTCACCATTAGTGGATACCGTCGCGGCCTGGCCGGGGCTATCATCCATTTTGCCGGCTTCATTTTAGGCTTTTTGCTCATCGGGCATTACTATCCGCTATTGGCAAACCAGCTAATGCTCAAGTATGATCTGGGCAAGAGCCTGGCCACCGGGATCGCGATCATCCTGATCCTGATCCTGATCATCGTGATCACGCGCTTCGTGATTTGGGCTATAGACCGCTTTATCAAGGCCTTGCAGCTTTCCGGTTTGAACCGCTTCTTAGGCGCGCTTTTGGGCTTGATCAATGGCCTCATTTGCGTGATCATCCTCACTGTGGTGATTGACTATATGCCCGGTGTCGCGGCCAAACTCAAGAATGGCGAGAAACACAGGGTGTATGCCGGAATCGAGGTATTGAAAGAAGATCTCTTCGATAAACTGAAATTGGAACAGCGCATGAAGTACATCAAGATGCCCAAACTACCCTTTAAAAAAGAGACGGAACCAGATTGAGCGACCTGGAATATCAAAATCTGCTGACGCATATCGCCGACAGATGCAATAGCCCTCTGGGCAGAGAATTGGCCATGGCTTTGAAGCCTCGATCCAATCTCGCCGAGATCAGTAAAGCGCAAAGACTGATCGGTGATTTCCAGGAAGCTCAGGCGCATGGTCTGGAGCTCTATTTTGAGGAACTCTCTGACCTCAACCCGCTGTTTGAGCAGCAAGGCATCTTTGATTGGGAAGAATTCCGGATCATCGCGCAGAACGCGGAGCTATCGGTAGTAGCAGCCTCGAAGACGGAAGCTTTCAAGGACCTTCCTATGGCGCAAGGCCGGATCAAGCGCTTACTGCCCATGCCCGACATTATGCAGGGTTTCAGCCGCATCTTCGATCCCGAAGGTGAAGTGCTGGATTCCGCCTCCCCTGAGCTGACGCAAATCCGTAGGAAAATCTCCGCCATCCGGGCCAGAGTGCAAAAGACCATGCAGAACATGCTGGCTGAGCCCCGCCTGGAAAACTATCTGCAAGACCGCTTTGTGACTCAGAGAGATGACCGCTTTGTCTTACCCATCAAGGAATCTGCCGCGCCCTTCGTAAACGGCATCGTGCAATCTCGCTCTGCCAGCAAGTCAACCGTATTTATTGAACCGGCCGAGATCGTGCCTATGAACAATGAACTGCAAATGGCCAAACAGGATGAAAAGCGCGAGATATATCGGATCCTGAGCGATTTCACTCAGTCGATCACCTCCCGCAAGGATGCTATCCTGCGCAATCAAAAGAACCTGGCGGAGCTGGATTTTCTCTATGGTTGCGCGCGTTTTGGCAACACCGTCAAAGCCCGGGTTCCGATCATGCAGGATACTGCCGCGCTTGAGCTTAGAGGTGCCAGACATCCGCTTTTGATCCTGCGTATGATTGCTGAAAAGGGACCCAATGGCTATCACAGCGTAATCCCCTTTGACCTCAATCTGGGCGAGGACTACAATCTTTTGATCCTCAGCGGCCCCAATACCGGTGGCAAAACTGTGCTCATGAAAGCGGTGGGCCTGATCACCCTGATGGCGATGTCCGGATTGCCTATCCCGGCTGATGCCGAGAGCAGGATCGGCCTTTTTTCGAATGTCTTTGCCGATATCGGCGATGATCAATCCATCGAAAACGCGCTTTCCACCTTCTCTTCGCATCTGGATAAGATCCGTAAGATGCTGGATGCCGCAGACCCCAAAAGCATGATATTGATCGATGAAATCGGTGCTGCTACTGATCCCCAACAAGGTTCCGCTTTGGCTCAAGCCATCCTGGAACAGCTGGCCGACCTTGGAGTAAAGGGTATCGTAACTACCCACTACACCGCACTCAAGGTCTTTGCCGAATCCCATCCCGGCTGCGTAAACGCCTCCATGCAGTTTGATCTGAAATCCCTGATTCCCACCTATCGCTTTAGCACCGGCATTCCCGGAGACAGCTTCGCCATCGAGGTTGCCGCATCTTTGGGCATGGACGCGGCTTTGATCGAACGTGCCAAAAGCCTGGCGGGTAGTCAAAACATGGAGTTTACCAATCTGCTGAAGAAACTGCAGGAAGAGAAGAAAAACCTGGCCAGGCAGAGCTATCAGTACGAGCTCAAAAACCGCAACCTGGAAGCCCGGATTGCAGAAGCCGAAAGCAGGGAACAAGAATGGCAAAAAGAGCTCAAAGCCCGTCGCCAACGTCATCTGAAAGAACTGCAGACCGAGCTGATCTCTTTTCAAAAGCTCTATAACCGCGAAATATCCGAGATCAAGAGCTTCGACAGGGATGAACGCAAACGAGTTTCGGAAAGAAAATTGCAAGATATTACGGCTAAGACGGAAGAACTCTCGCGTGAACTCATCCAAAGCTCCGCGGAAGGATTACAGCCCATAAGCCAACCCAAAGTGGGGCAAAAAGTGTGGCTGGCAAACTTCGAAGCGGAAGCCATCATCATGGAACTGCAAGGCAAAAATGCCAAGGTGGATATGAACGGTATCAGCTTCAATACTGAAGTCGGGAACCTCTACCTGCCCCAAAAGAGTGACAGCGGGAAGGTGAAACCGCTATCCACGATCAGGGCTACACCCAAGGTGCAGACTGAGCTCAAGCTTTTGGGGCTCACCTTTGATGAAGCAATGCCCTTGATCGATGAGTTTTTGGATAACGCGGCCATGGCCGGATTCGGTACCTTACGCATCGTGCATGGCAAAGGCACCGGAGCCCTGAGAACCAAAGTGCGCGGCTATCTCACGCGCAAAAAGATGGTAAAAGGCATCGAAACTCCGCCCCTCTTTGAAGGTGGTAGCGGAGTGACGGTGGTGAAGATATAGCGGGAAAGCCCGTAACGTAGCATTCCGATGCTACGAAAGGAACGAAATGGACAACAGCCTCATCGACCAGATCCGATCAGCCAATGACATCGTGGACCTCGTGCAGAGCTATATCCCGCTCAAGCACGTCGGCACAAATTGGCGGGGCATTTGTCCCTTTCACAACGACACCCGTCCCTCGTTCTATGTAAGCCAACCGAAGCAGATCTACAAATGCTTTGCCTGCGGCAAGGCCGGCAACGTATTCACCTTCGTGCAGGATTATGAGAAGCTCAGCTTCATCGAAGCTGTGAAGAAACTGGCCCAAAGAGTGGGCATCCAGGTTCCCGAGCGCGAACGCACCAGCGTGGCTTCCACCAAGCGTCAGCAATTGATCCAGGTATATAAATCCGCGGCCGAATTCTTCAGTCAGATGCTCTTTGAGCATGGCGAAAATGCGCTGGACTATCTGAAGAAACGCTCCTTCGATCCACAAACTGCCAAAGATCTCTCGCTTGGATATGCCCTTCCTTCCCAAAAAGCCTTACTGAATCATCTGATGAAGGAAGGCTATGGAGTGTCCCTGCTCAAGGAAAGCGGTCTTTTTGGCGAGTATTCCGGAGCTTTGCAGGATCTATATCGCGACCGTCTCATCTTCCCCATCCATAATAACACCGGGGATGTGATCGCTTTTGGGGGACGCATCATGGAGCCCAGAGATAACGTGGGCAAATACATAAATTCTCCCGGCACAGAGCTTTATACCAAAGGTAAGGAGCTCTATGGCCTGTATAAGACTAAATACAACATCAGCAAAATGGACTACTCTCTGGTCTGCGAGGGCTATTTTGACTTCCTGCGGCTTTATGAGAGTGGATTCAGCAATGCTGTGGCCTCATTGGGCACGGCTTTGACCGAGGATCAGGTCTATCTGCTGAACCGCTTTTCCAAGAATGCCGTAATGCTCTATGATGGTGATGCTGCCGGCATCAAAGCGGCCATCCGGGGCGGACTGGCCTGCATCAGCAAAGGTATGCAGGTAAAGATCGCGATCTTCCCCCCCGGTGAGGATCCGGACAGCTTTATCCTCGCCAAAGGCAAAGACGCGATGCAGGCTCTGATCGATCAAGCTTCGGATATCATCAGCTTCATGGCCACTTCTGAGCAGACTCAAAGCCCTGTGAAAGAACGCATTGAGCAGATTTTGGATGCCTTGCGCTTATTGCAAGACCCGATCCAGCGTGAGCTCAGCGTCAAAGAGGTATCCGAAGCCTTCGGAATCTCCCAAAACGCGCTGCTGTCCAGCCTGAGGCGTTCTACCACATCCTACGCGCCTAAGCAAGCTCAGGAAGCAGTATCTCTTCCCGAGACCGAGATTCCCGATGAACGCTATGCTTTGATTTTGGGGCTCAGAGACATAGAAAGCTACAAACTGCTTGCCTCCGAGCTAAACGCGGATTATTTTACTAGTAGGCTGCCCAAACATATCTTTAATTTTTTGCGGGATAATCTGATAGAAGCCGGCACGATCGATGCCGCGGCACTCTTGGATGCTGCCAAAAATAGTGATATCAGGGATGGCCTGGCTGAGCTTCTCTTTGAGGATTCGCCGCTTCCCGACCTGTCAAAACTGATCCGGGATCTCAAGCTGCGCAAGATCCAGCGGGATCTGGAGGCATTGGACAACGCCATCAGTGCTGATCCGGAAAACCGGGATCTCCTCTCGCGGAAAAGCGAACTGCTGCGCGTGTATAGAATGATGACCAAGAAAGTAGTGAATAAAGTCCTCTATTAGGGCGAGAACTTGCCAAGGAGCATTGATGATTACTTACAATGAGTGTTTGAAAAAGCTGGTGGACCTCGGAAAAGATTCCGGCTATATCACCTTCAAACAGATTAACGATATCCTGCCCAACAGTCCTTTTTTCCTGGACAAGGTGGACGATATCATCTTTGATCTTTCTCAAGATGGGATCGAGATCATCGACGAAACCGAAAAGCGCATCACCAAAAGCGGCGCCGCCATTCGCAAACCCACCCCGCCTAAGAAGTTTAAGACCAAACGCTTCTACGATGATCCGGTAAGGATGTATCTGCGCGAGATGGGCAGAGTTCCGCTTCTGGACCGTGAAGGCGAAGTGCGCGTGGCAAAAAAGATCGAAACCTATCAAAAGATGATTAATCAAAATGTGTTCCAGGCCGGCTCCACCCTGCGGGAAATGTATAACTTCCTGCATCGCTTCCGGGAACGCCGTGTGCGTCTGGATCAGATCTTCAAGGTGGACATCGGCACCTGGATCGATAAGAATCAGGATGTCAAAATCATCGATCGCTTCAAGGACATCTTAAAAGAAAACGAAGCTACTTTGGACAAAATCGGCGCCATCCTCGATAATTGCGATTTTGACGACACCGGCACCGCCAGCCGTCAGGAAGAGATCGATGCCCTGCGCGAGCAAGTGGTGGAAACCTTCATGAGCCTGGCCTACAATGATAAACTGATCAAGCGCATGGTTTATCGCGTGCGCAGCCTGGTGGAACGCATCGAAGAAAGCTACAATTCCATCAATGAACTCACCCGCATCAAACGCTATACCATCGATGAGATCTGCACCTATGGCCGTCGCGCCAAAAAGAGCGATGAGGACATGGAAGAAGTGCGCGCGGAAACCAACATGGACCCAAATATCTTCGTGGAAACCCTGCGTAAGATCAAAAACGCCCGTCGCAAAATCCGCCGCGTGGAGCTGGAAACCAAGATGACCGGCAATGAGCTGGTCTTCCTCCTGCGAGAGATCGACCGCGCTGAACGCAACAAAGAAAAAGCCCAAAACGAGATGATCGAAGCCAACGTCCGCCTCGTGATCAGCATCGCCAAACGCTATAACAACCGCGGCCTGGAATTTCTGGATCTGATCCAGGAAGGCAATACCGGCCTTATGCGCGCCGTGGAAAAATATGACTACCGCAAAGGCTTCAAGTTCAGCACCTACGCCACCTGGTGGATCCGCCAGGCCATCACCCGTGCCATTGCCGATCAAGCCCGCACCATCCGCATCCCCGTGCACATGATCGAATCCATCAATAAGATCAACCGTACCAGCCGCCGCCTCATGCAAAAGCTGGGACGCGATCCCTATCCGGAAGAGATCTCCGAAGTGCTGGATATGCCGGTGGAAAAGATCAAAAACATCCTCTCCATCAGCAAAGAACCCGTCTCGCTGGATAAACCCATCGGTCACGATAGCGACGACAGCATCCTGGGTGACTTCATCGAAGACCGCACCATCATCTCCCCGGAACGCCTGGCCGAACGCAGCCTGCTCAAAAAACAAGTGGATGAAGTGCTCAAAACCCTCACCACCCGTGAAGAACGCGTGATCCGCCTCCGCTTCGGCATCGACGACGGCTATCACCGCACCCTCGAAGAAGTGGGCAATATCTTCCAGGTTACTCGCGAACGCATCCGCCAGATCGAGGATAAAGCGCTGAAAAAACTGCGCCATCCCAGCCGCGCTGCCATCTTACAGCAATTCCTGGATAATTTCCATGTGAAGTAACTGAACAACAGATACCTATAAACAAGGCCGACCAAGTGTCGGCCTTGTTTTGTTTCCACACAGAGGGCAAGAGATGAAGAGCTTTAGCGTAGAACGTCATCTTGACTTTATCACGTCAAGCTAGACATGACATTGTTCTATGTCTCTTTAGACTTTCCATCGTCCAGCATGGAGTCAGGTGCATCCCGCTATTCGATGGCTCCGGTTTGTTCTCGAAAGTTCATTCAGAGCCCAGGAATGCCGGATAGTTTTTCCTGTGCACCGTGTTTACCTGTGCCGTCGGATACAGCTTGAGAAATGCGCTTGCCATCGCTTTTCGCCTGGGGTTCCACTTCATCTCGTATGCATCCAGTTTATCTTCGTAAGTTTCCAGATAGTCAATTTCGCTTTGGTGGACATTGCGCCAAAAGAAAGAGCTGCGATGGATCCGGTTGTTGGCCAGATACTTCATTCTTTCACAGACCAGAAAGTTTTCCCAGAGCTTACCGATATCGTCTCTGAGCTCAGCTTGGCGAAAATCGTTTATCAAGCTGTTTCTTACCCCGTTATCCCAAAAATAGATTTTACGGCTTTTCTTGATCTCATTGCGTTTATTGCGGCTGAAATTGTAGAGCCTGAATATGACGTAAGCCTGCTCCAGCAAATGGACATAACGCTGGATAGTATTATGATCGCTTCCTGTGAGCCGGGCCAGCTCTGTGTATGACACTTCTGAACTCACCTGCAAGGCCAGGGCGCGTAGCAGCTTTTCCAAAAGCTCCGGACGACGCAGATCCTGAAACATGAAGACATCTTTGAATAAATAACTACCCACAAGCAAATTGAGCAGATCAGCTTCCTCCCCCGGAGTTTTTACGATATCCGGATAGGAACCGAAAATCAAGCGTCGCTCAAGCAATTTTTGCTCAATCCAGCTACCATGGTGCTCTGCCAATTCCTGCTGGGCAAAGGGATGCAGATGATACTCATATTTCCTGCCCGTCATGGGTTCATTGATCCTGTTTGCCAGCTCGAATGATGAAGATCCGGTGGCGATCACTTGGGTGCCGGGGATATTATCAACCATCATCTTCAGGCTCAAGCCAATATCGACTACCCGTTGCGCCTCGTCGATCAACACCAGCTTGTTACTCCCCACCAAGGATTTAAGAGCAGCTATGGACTTAGCTTCGAGAGCCTGACGGTCTCGCGCGTCGTCACAATTGAGATAAAGCATTTGCTGCCCCGCGTCGAACAGCTGATTTAACAAGGTTGTCTTGCCACATTGCCGCGGACCCATGATTACGATTGCCTTGCCTTTAAACATGTGTTTCCGGATATCTTCGCTGATCCGGCGTTGAATGATGTCTCTTTCCTTATCAAGCATTGTTCCTCCCTGATCAGGCGTATCGATCACTAATCTCACATCACCATGAAAAAGGTATGCCACAATCTGTCAAGCAGAATTTCCCGAATTACGTATTTATATTCTCGTGATACATCCCTTATTGCGAGATTACATTCTCGTGTTTGTGGATAATGCCTCCGAAATTCATGTCTTGGCCAACTGATTGATTTCTATCAAAGCAGCGATCAAGAGATGAAGAGCTATGAGTATAGAGCTCTTGTCACTGTGGTGGCTATGATTGGTTTTGCCGATTAACTATTACCCATGAGATAATCGCCTACATGTGCCGCTTCCCTGACTCTTTAGCTCAGGGACAGGTACAGAAGCCACCGCTCCCATCTGAAACATCACATCAGCAACCCTGCCCCGAAAGACACCAGATTTGCGGAGAATGAGAGCAGCAGGGCTTTGGTGAAGGATATCTTCAGGAATTCCTGATAGATAGCCGCTTCCACCAGCACGGCAAAGATTTCTCCCACCAGAATGGCTCCACTGAAATTCTCGATCAGCATTGGAAAAAACCACCACAGGGCAGAAATGGTGAAAGCAGTGCCCAGCGCGCACCAGAGGAGCAAGCTTGCAATTGCTGAAAAGCTTTGGACATATGTTTTTGTGACATGGGGATAAAGCGCCAGCAGGACAAAGAACTCGATCAGGATCGAAAAGAGCATAGCGCGCCAAAACCCTTTCCATAGGGCATCCGGCTGCATGATCACACCCATTATCCTGCGCACCGGTGAGGGATTGGGCGGGATCACCCCCATTTCTTCCAAATCCCGACGTTGCTCTTGAGATAGCATTCTTGCTTCTTGCAGGATGCTGCGGCGCTGTCCGGAAGAAGTTTGCCGCCCGATCCTGGTAGCCAGGTCATGTAAACGATGCCCCCTGGGACTTTTTGGGATAATCTCAGCGGATACAGAAAGGAAGAAATCGATGATATCCTGATTGTTAAACTGTTCCTGGGAATACAAGCGATCGCCCCGTGTATTCATAAAAGCATGAAACTGAGCTAAAAGATCGGATTTGCTCCCGGGGCGTAACCAATGATTCTCTCTACTGATCACAGCCGTAAAATCAGGATGTTCCAGCACCAGCCGGTCTATCAGTATAATGAATGGGGGAACATAACTGACCCTCTCAGCTTCCTTTTCTTCGGGGGGAACGAACACGACACTCTTCCCATTTTCATCAACAGAAACAATCGCAGTTGCTCCAGTCCTTCGCGGGCTATAGAAAACTCCGGGCACATAATCCGCTCTTCTGCCATCCCTATTCTCAACAATCCGGTAATGGCTTTGGATCGAGGAAAAGCCCAGAACCCATGTGTATGATGGAGCTCCCAGCGAATACTTGTCTTGATCAAAGACCTTTAACTCATGCTTGCCCTCTTCCACGCGGTTAAAATCAATGTTGGCATCACCGGCGGGGTTCAAGCGGGGATTGCTGGTAAACCATTTGTACTCATACTTATCGGCCGGCTGGAATTCCATCGAATCCACAGTAACAGGTTGATACTTAGCTATCCTTTCAAAATTCCACAGTGCTTCCACCAAATAGAATGTCTGCCCGGGATGATCGTTGAAACCGTGTATCCAGATACTGTTGCTGATATCATCATAGGGCGATGGATCCGGAGCCATGTCCGCGTTCAGCAAGCTGAACAGGATAAGAATCAGCATAAAGGCTATCTTTTTCATCACCATATCTCCTCGAGAATTGATCTCTGATACTCATCGTTCTTCAAAAACGTATTTCCCTCCGCGCACCAGCACATTGGGCGGGATATTGCCATGCTCTTCAAAGAAGTCATATCCCTCCTTCAGGTTTTGCCAAAACTCGAAGTGTTCTGATCTTTTATGCTTCTCCATGTTCCCGGCCGTCATCCGAAAGGGAAAGATATGCACACGGAAAAAGCCCTGCCCCTTTCTGAGCGCGCGGTCTGCCAAAGTGTAGATCTCTTCGATGCCGGGATCGGTCATGGCATAGCAGCCGCTGGATACGCATTTGCCATGCACCAAGAGGCCGCTACCTGTTTTACCGTGATAGCGGTCATAGGCATTGGGAAATCCCAGATTGAAGGAAAGATGAAAGCTGCTGGAGGGATTCATCTGACTTGGCCGGATGAAGTAAAAACCTTCCGGCGCGCGGCCATCCCCCTCCCGGTTTTTATTGCCCAGCCCTTCGGAACCGTAAGTGCATACAGGATAGCTTTTGAACAGCTCGTAGCGGCCTTCCTTTTGCAGCCATACTTCCAGGAGCATTCGGATTTGAAAATCCTGAGATAAATCGGAGCTCCCAGCTCAAGATCCTTGGCAGCAAGCTCTTTTTCCAGTGGCTCGTGGATTCTGGAAAAAACTTCGCGAAAGCGAGCGCTCGTCCGCAGCTCGCTCTGCGCGTAACAATTAAGGGTCAATAGCAACAGCATGATCAAGATCAGCATGCAGCGGGCAAAACGCATATTGTCTCCTGCTCCAGCCTGGGGCAACCCCGCAATAAGCTCAGCGGAGCCGACCTTAAAAGGTAGTGCGAGAATAAACAATACATCATATCTGGCCATAACATACCTTGCATTTGAACCGATCGGATGTCCTGCACCGATCCATATCTTCAATAATTTTTATCTGCACGCATATCTGGGAATATGGCCGGGTTTGTCAATGAAAAATTAACTTAGGCAGCCCATCCTCCAGATTATGAGGATAGAATAGAACGCGGATCGGACTGATTGAATGGATGGGTAGGGATTTATCACCTGAATGATTTCATGTCAGGATTGATGAATATTGCCGGTGCAACGTGTATCATCGGCAACGAGATCATGGGGGACCATCATACCGGATATTGCCCCAGAAAGGGTGTACTGGTGATTGATTAGCGCAGCTTTGAAGTTCTGAATGAGACAACTGCTTTCAATATGGAAGAACCGATTATCACAGATAGCAGAGATGTCAATATCCCGAGTGGGTAGTCCAAGTATCTTCTTCAAGAATGGGTTGAGCATTTAAATCACAAACGGCTTGTTAGGAATTGAGTCTGCAATTCAAGCTCTTGTTACAGCATCTGAGTCTGAGCACAAAATCAATACCCATTTCACTGCCAGCTTTGTTCTCCATCTTGCGATCGTAATCGCATAATGTTATTATAGTTTGCGAATACAATAGCACAAAATCATGTTTCTCTTGACAGCTTGGCAGAGATTAATAGCATGGTGCCCAATGGAAAATGAGGAGTTAAGATGATCAACAGGACGATCTGGGATCAAATCGAAGCGCGCATGTTTAAAGGCAAGGCCATCATCTTGTACGGGCCACGTCAAAGCGGGAAAACCACGCTTATCAATTCCATCTTAAAGGATCATACAGAGCCCTCGGTATCTTTCAATGGGGACGAACCAGACATCCGTGATCTCTTTGCCAATGCCACTTCCACCAGGCTGAAATCTCTGATAGGAAAGAGCAAGATAGTACTTATCGACGAAGCTCAAAGAATCCCCGAGATTGGTATTTGTATAAAACTATTGGTGGATAACTATCCTGAGATTCAGGTTATTGCCACGGGTTCCTCGGCTCTGGACTTATCCGGCAGCATCAAAGAGCCGCTAACCGGCCGAAAGTTTGAGCTTATGCTTTACCCCCTGTCCTATCAGGAAATGCTGAACCACCATGGCAGAATAACGGAGGACAGATTGCTGCCACATCGGCTTATCCTTGGCCTTTATCCGGATGTGGTATGCACATCTGAAAACGAAATTGAGATATTGAAGCTCTTGGCAGACAGCTATTTGTTTAAAGACCTGTTTAACATTGAACAGATCAAAAAGCCACCTCTATTGGAAAAAATCATCCGGGCTTTGGCATTTCAGGTTGGCAATGAAGTAACATATAATGAAGTAGCCCAATTGGTCTCTGCAGATAACCAAACGGTAGAAAAGTATATTGACCTGATGGAAAAAGCCTTTATCATACACCGTCTGCCAGCTCTCAAACGCAATATCCGCAATGAGATCAAACGAGGAACCAAGATCTATTTTTGGGATAATGGTATCCTGAACGCAATCATTGGCAACTTCAATCCCTTAAGCTCCCGGACTGATGCAGGAGCTTTGTGGGAAAACTTCGTGATTAGTGAAAGAAGAAAATTCCTGGCGAACCATCAAATCTATGCCAGAAGCTATTTCTGGCGCACGACCGTAAAACAGGAAATCGATTACATCGAAGAGCATAACGCCAGGTTCTCAGCCTACGAAATCAAGTGGAATCCTCTACGAAAAGCTGCTATCTCCAAGAGCTTCATCGAGAAATATCCCATGGACACTACAATGGTAATCAATCCTGCAAATCTGGGAGATTTGATCGGAGGCCAGTAATAATACCCGATCCAATACTGTCATCACCAGTCCTCCCGCAGCAATCATCGCACCGATCTGAAGCGTGGTATCAATTGTATTAATGGGACAATTGGATTCGCAACGCTTTGATAAATAACTTCTCACCCATCGATAAACGCAATGATGTGAGAGCTGTAGAGACACTATTTTGGTGCCGCCCGCAAATCGATTTACGTCATCGGGTAATCCATCATCCTGGCCTATGGGTAGATGGGGTGTAAAAGTCTGCTTTTCATGGCATTATGGTATATGTGAGATACCTATGTTTGTGTTACTCGCATTATCAGTTATCCATATACATCATGTGTCTAGCAAGCCTTGTGTCATTTCCATGCGCAAGTAACTGATAACTAGATACTTATATAGAAGGCCGGCCGAGAGTCGGCCTTTTTGTATCTACACAGAGAACAAGAGGTAAAGAGCTTGGCCCTGAGATCGGTAAGCGGAGCACTACTATATGGGCAACGAATCCACATTCTCTGGACATATCCCCCGCCATTTGTCCAAGAAATCCATGTTTGATGGACATATAGCGGATCATAGCTTTCGGGCATCCTGCTTCGCCCATTATTGGTGGCAATCCTAGGAACAATACCTGTATCTCCATCGTGGACAGGAACCTGGAAATTGGAATGAACCATATTCTATGGCATTCAAGGAGGGGCAGTGACCTCCATCATTCTCAATAGATCCATGCCAGAGAACAAGAAAAACCCTTGACTCAAATGCACATACTAATTCAATGAGAAGCAGAAGCTAAGTAATTGGCAGATATAGGAAAATGTGGATTATGTCAGCAGCTCGTCTGCTGATACCAAGTGCTCAATCTGCACTAACAGTGAAAGGCATCTTAGGCTTGTAAAAAAAGGGCTATAAGGAGAAGAAATGGTAGATTCACATAATTTCACTTGGGTACAGACGCACAAAGAGATCGTGCCATATCTTAAGGACATGAAAGATCGCCAGCCGGAGCTGATATCCGAACTGGAGAAAGCAGGGGTAGATAGTTTCACAGACCGGGATGCCGATGGTGAAACCTTCAAACTTGATGAGATTGAGCCATTCACGTTTTTCTTTTATATCAATAAATACGGCGAACAGAGAAGATTGCAAATCCTCCAAAATCTTGCTCGCAACTTGGGCATCTCTGTTCCCCAAGACGTAGACGGAGTGCCAACAGCGAACGCGACCAGTGTTCGCATCTTTCCCCAAAAGGAAATCAGGACCCATAATGAGATCAACAGACTGTGGACATTATTCCATAAAGCTGTGAATCACTCTGTTACAGACGACGATTTTCAGGATGCGTTAAGCATCGTGTCTTTAGGCAAGACCAAACTTTCAGAAGCCTTATTTATGGTGGACCCGGAGTATTACCTGTGCATAAATGGACAGACTAGACCTTATCTGAAGGAAGTTTTGGGTATCGACCCGGAGTTCAAGACTTACGACGAATATATGGCATTACTGCAAAGGATTAGAAACGAGACCGATATGTCGTTTCCAGAGCTTTCCTTTACTGCTTGGGAATTGAACAAGACACAAAGAAAGACGCACTGCTGGATCTTTCAATGCAATCCCGATAAGTATGACATAATCGGTGCGCTAAACACCGGACTACCCATCAAATGGCGTGTCATGGCACACAAAGATAAAATCCACCTTGACGACAAAGTAATTCTTTGGGTAAGCGGGCTGGATTCAGGGTGTTACGCATTGGCAACAGTGACTTCTGAAGTAGAAAGAACAACCAGCGAATACTGGGAACAGACCTTCCACAAAGATAAGGCCGTGCAATCGCCGGAGAATATGGTTGAGATCACAATCACCCATAACTTGGCACAAAGACCAATAATGAAATCGCAAATCTCCGGAATTAAGGAACTTAAGGACTTGAAGGCTGGTCTTCAAGGAACTAATTTTGCAGCAACGCTAAAGCAATACCAAACCTTGGAAAGTCTAGCAATGCTTCCTGATAGAAAAGCTATCGCAAGCTCACAGTCTCCATTGCCAATCCTGCCACTTTCTCTGGTTTCTATGCCCACCAACCTTATTCTCTATGGTCCTCCCGGAACAGGAAAGACCTACCACTCTGTCAATAAAGCCCTTGAAATCGTAGATCCTGGCTTCATGAAGGCTCCCAGAGACAGAACGCAGATCACCGAACGCTACCGTGAGCTTGTGGATGAGGGCAGGATCGTCTTTACCACCTTCCATCAGAGTATGAGCTATGAAGACTTCATCGAGGGAATCAAGCCTATACCGATTGATGAACAAGGGAACAACCTAAGCTATGAAGTGGAAGCGGGAATCTTCAAACACCTATGCAGAAGGGCTGCAATGTCTGGCCATAATAACTTCTATTCGGCCTATACTCGATTTATGGAAGATATTGCTGGCAAAGATGAGAAGCAATTGTCATTAACTACTCCATTTGGGGCCAAATTTGTTGTCCGCCCGAATAGCAATGACAATCTTACCCTTATATTGGGTAATGAAGGCAGAAAAGGTGGCAGCCTCACCCAAAACACAATGACATCTTATATTTTGGGGGAAACAGCTCCGAGTTTTTTCAAGGGTTACTATTTGGGAGTAATAGAAAAGCTGAAGAGTGATTATGGACTAACAATAGGGGAAACAGCTAAGAGGGATTTCGTCCTCATCATCGACGAAATCAACCGCGGCAATGTGTCTCAGATTTTCGGCGAGCTGATTACTCTGATCGAGCCGGACAAGCGGGTGGGAATGCCGGAGGCTCTGGAGGTAACCTTGCCTTATAGCAAAGAGAAATTCTCTGTTCCCGCAAACCTCCATATCATTGGAACCATGAACACCGCTGACCGCAGTGTGGAGGCCTTGGATACCGCCCTCAGACGCAGATTCAGCTTCTGTGAGATGAGCCCGGATTACAGCCTTCTCAATGGACATGAAGTGCAGGGGATCGATCTTGGCGATTTGCTGGAAACCATCAATCAGAGGATTTATGGCTTACTGGATAAGGATCACGCCATCGGGCACAGCTATTTTTTGAAGGTTATCAAAGGTGAATGCAAGCTAAGGGACGTATTTTTTGATGAGATTATCCCCCTTTTACAAGAGTATTTCTATGGCAATTTTGGCCGGATCGAACTTGTGCTGGGGCGGGGATTTGTAAGGTCTGTGCCGCTTACCCAATCTGTGTTTGCCGCCCCTTCGCCGGATAATGATGAGTTTGGTGACCACGTCCGCTACACCCTGATTCCCCGCAGGAAAATGGATGATCCTGCCTTTGCCAAAGCGCTGCAAGTGCTGATGAAGCATGAGTAATGAAGCCTGATAAGATCAGTGTATTCGAGTACGATCGGCTAAAAATCGGGTCTGAGTACGGTGGTGTGCCTTTCACCAAGGCTCTGCATGAAGCTCTGGAACGCTTTCATGCCAATGGCAATACCCGATATTTCAAGCTGATATCCAACGGGATCGAGTTCTGCGAATACGTGGGCGTAATCCAGGTTGATGGGCTTCAGATTGAGGTCTTACCAAAGCTGGATCGCAGCCCCGGGGACCTGAAAACCTGGCGTGATCTATTGATCGGAATGCTCCGCGAAGTGGGGGTCTTCCGAGTGTCAGCCCCAAGTTTGGGGATGTTGAGCCTCAAAGCAAACTCCATTTTGGAGCTGTATTTCCAGCTCTTTATCACCGAAGTGGAGTATCTGGTACACACCGGGTTGATCAAGCAGTATCGCCGGCAAGCTCTCAATCACACAGCACTCAAGGGTTCACTCGATTTTCCCCGCCACCTGGTGAAAAACCTGATCCACAAAGAAAGATTCTATACCAGAAGCTCGGTGTATGACCACGATCATGTGTGGCACCGGATCCTTAGTCAATGCATCAGCCTGATCCGCCTGCTTTCCCAAAACACGCATATCCAAAACAGAATCGGTGCTCTGGAGCTCAGTTTTCCCGAAGTGTCCAGCCAAAGGATTTGCGAGGAAAGCTTTCGCAAGCTTGCCTACAGCAGAAAAACCGCAAGCTATCGAAGCGCGATCGAGATTGCCCGACTTTTACTTTTGAGTTTTCATCCTGACCTCGCCAGTGGCAGGAATTCTGTGCTTGCGCTGATGTTTGATATGAATCTGCTCTGGGAAAGCTTCATCTATCACAGTCTGAGAAAAGAGTTCCTGATCCACTCTGCCCCATATTCGGTGAGAGCACAGCGCTCAGCTGACTTCTGGAGTACCGGCTCTTGTCGCAGATACCTAAAACCAGATATCTTTATCGAAAGCACCGTTAACGACAGCAGATACGTGCTGGATACCAAGTGGAAAGATATTAGCAGTTCCGGCCCTTCTGCTTCCGATCTGCAACAGCTCTTTGCCTATTCCCAATTCTTCCGCTCCTCACGAAACGCTCTGGTCTATCCCGGGCGAAGCCACTATGTTCAAAGCGGATACTATGCCATCAGCGTGCCCTGGGCAGATTCCGTATCCTGTAGTATCATCCGGTTGGGGCTGGGCTACTCTATCAGGCAGTGGCAACATGAAATCTACCAAACCGTCATGGATTGGATGGAAGCGGACTAAGAATGCCGGCTATCGCTACCGACCATGAAAGCCAAGGGTTTTTAGGATTTCAGACGTCCTTGTCTGCAAAAGCTACGAAGTTGCTTTTAGCTCTCGGCCTCCAGCCGGGCTCGGTACGCCAAAGCGGAGTGCAACGAAAGTTTGTGATGAAACGGTTCAGTCAAACATGGAGTCTTTATCGCAATCAACCCCTTGTTTAATCGAGTTTAAACTCCACCGGAATGTACAGCTTGACATCAATAGGTTTCCCTTCACTTAATGCAGGCTCAAATCTTACTTTTCGCACAGCTTCAATGGCTGCACCGTCCAAGCCACCGGGAACCGAGCGTTTTACAAAAATATCGCGGATAGATCCGTCTTTTAATACTTCTATTTCCAGGACAACCGTCCCCTGCACCCCTTTTACTCTTGCAGAATCAGGATACACTGGAGAAATGCTGCCAATTAGTACTGGTGGCTTATCCCAGGACACAAACCCCGATGGAGTTCCATCCTCCAGTTTAAATTCCACCGGAACTAGCAACAGTGTATCAATGGGTTTTCCGCCACTTTGTCCGGGAATGAATCCTGCTTTTCGCACAGCCTCAATGGCTGCTTCATCGAAGCCGGGAACTGAACGCCTTACATGAATATTGCGGATAGATCCGTCCTTCAATACTTCTACTTCCAAGACCACCGTCCCCTGGATACGGTTTCTTCTGCAAAATTCTGGATAGACCGGGGAAATGCGGCCAATCAGTATCGGCATATCATCCCATGGCTCAAAATAAACTGGAGTTTTATCATCCTGCGGGTGTGTGGCGACAATATCGGGGCGGTGAACACTGCCTAAAAGCATCAACACGCGTTCATACATTTCAATATCTATTTCTTCATAACCGAAATCATGGTAGACTAAATAGACATCTTTCTCAATACCCGCTTTTGAAGTTTCGATCTTCTGTGCTTCCTGTTTAGTGCTTTTTGCCAATTCCGCTTCAGCTGCTTCCGCCAAAAGCCGAAACTTCCATTCACCAGGATCAAGTCCATCCAAGACAGGATTCCAGAAAATCTGCAGATCTTTACCAGGGGCTAGTGATGATACCGGTCCATAAATTGAGCGAATTTTTGCTTCAGCTATCTCTATTTCATCATTATATGGCACCAGAGAAAGCTGGTAATGCTCATCGGCTTCTCCTTCCAAATCGAAGCTAATGATGTAATTCCCACTATTGGGATCCGTAACAGACCTGAGATTACTGATCTTCTGAGCGAATAAAAAACCAATAACCATGCATGATAGCAGGCCAAGGGATAGCAGCTTTTTCATGACTCACCTCTCAATTACTAATGAAATGCACATATAATATCCTGTCAAGCAAATCCCGCGAACACTCACATCCCCCCATCTGTAGATCATGGCAGCACTTTATTCCCCGCTAGATATCCTATCTAGATACTGATAGCCCGGGATCCGGGGCAAGAGACCATCTTCCACCGCGGCTTCGACTGAACGGCAACTAAACACAGTAGCTTGCAAAAGGAACACTGCATTCAATAAAAGCCGAGTATCCCGATTTACGTATTTGTATTCACGCATTACTGGCCTTATTGGGTGATTACATTCTCGTGGTTCGGGTTATTTCCGCTGATATTCATGTCCCTGCGCCATTTCTTCGGGATCAACACAGAGAACAAGAGATCAAGAGCTGTGCGCAAGAATGGTAAACCGACTACTATCATATTGGCACGAAATGGACATTTTCTGTACATTTGATCCGCCACATGTCCCAAAAACCCTTATTTCCTGGACATATAGGCAAAATGCCCGGATACAGCTTCGCCCCGTCGCTTATGCAAGTCTTGCGAACATGGTCTTCACTATCTCTTAACTGGACAAGAACAGGACAAATCGGGAAAAATCTTATCTCATGGCAAAAAAAATTGAGCAAAGATGTGACCCAAGACGCTAAAACCTCGCTGCGACAACTCTGGACAAATGTGGATTCAATGGTGTTTGTGAAACGAGACTGTTCACCGAGACCTGATCTGTTTCCAGTAAGTTATCACATTCAATTGGTGAAAAAGTGGGCGAAATAGACATTGATCTGCTCCAAGCGCGGAATTGACAAGAAGGCCGGCATGCCATCCA
>Ga0334884_1001658_pt1 | contig 31877 bp, 15 predicted proteins | sample GraSluR1_MG_7_FD_207215 | JGI IMG/M metagenome (GOLD analysis project Ga0334884, IMG submission 207215) | Sludge microbial communities from methane-producing bioreactor in Wageningen University, Netherlands - Granular Sludge_12_05 R1 | ecosystem: Engineered > Bioreactor > Anaerobic >... | reverse complement strand
CCGCCGCCAGCATCTCGAGGATGTCGCTGACGCGGACCCGCAGCCCCCGCAGGCATGGCCTGCCGCCGCAGACCTCGGGGTCCACGGTGATCCGGTGGAGTTGGGACGCCGACTTGTCCATACCCGACGAGTTCGCCCCAGGGCCGGCGGTTTCCCGCCCCGGAAGCGGCGATGCAGACGACTCGAACCAGGGACGGAGGTGAGGCGATGAGCGACTGGGAGGGGGCCGTGGTGGAGCGCCGGGCCGCCGTCTCGAACCTCGACCTGCACCCGGAAGGCCTCGAGCTGGTGGCGGCAGGAAGCCGGGGGCGGGAGATGGGGTGAGAGAGGGGGGGGTGGCGAGGGGGGGACGGATGCAAGGGTGACAAGATATGGCAGCCCCCCCGCCTATGCTGAAAGCACACTCTGATATCCGAGGTCCAACATGCGAATCGTCGCCCTGTTGCTGACGGCCCTGGCCGTCCTGTCTCTGTCTGCCTGTTCCTTCGGGAAGACCCGTTGGGAGTACTGCGTCCTGCAAGCTCCGGCAAAAGCCTCGGTGCCAGGCTTGCCGGAAAGCGTCGAAGAACTGATGTCGAAGCGCTTCGACGTCCCGGAATCCCTCCTCAACGGCTTGGGGAAGGAAGGATGGGAGTTGGTGGGCACCATTCCCGAGGTGGAGACGTCCCACCCGAACTTCGGAAGCTCGGAATACGTGACAGGACTGCAGCCGAACGTCCGCTCCTGCCGGGTCACGCTGATCTTCAAGCGACCATGGACCGGCAAGCCATCTCCCTTTGCTTCGACCTCGCCCTCGCCGGCGAAATAGGTCGCCCTCGCGCGTGGGCCCGCCCCTCCCCTACCCCGGCTCCCCACTCCTGGCTGAGGCAGTCCAGGTAGTAGCGGCCCAGTTGCCGCATCGGCTCGGCCAGCGACGGGCCACCGCCGCCCTTCGCCCCCGCCCGGAAGCACGACGCCGACCCCAACTCGATGTCATTCCCTGTCACCCCCCATGCCATAAGCTCCTGGAAACATCGCCGAACAGGAGGAGACATGTCCAACCCGACCTGCCTGACTCCCCACCAGAGGGCCGCCGTCCGCGCCTGGCTCGCCGCCCCTCCCGTCTCTCTCGGCCCCAACCACGACCCCGCCGACTTTCCGCGCCAACTGGACACCTTCGTCTTCGACACGGCCGACCCCGAGATGCGCCGCAAGTGGAGTTGGAGCAAAGAGCCCCTCGACGGGGGCCGGGCCTTCGAGATGATCCACTCCTCGAACGTGGTCCTCCGGGCCCTGCTCGCCGGCCACGACCCAAACGGCATCTTCGGCCCTCCTGTCCGCCAGAAGGCTGTGGACCCGAACCAGCTCAAGCTCCCCTACCATGACTACCTGGCCCTCATGCTGGAACTGCGGGACATCGTCCAAGACCTCGAGCCCGACCTGCAGTTCGCCTGCGACAAACTGGAACTCGTCCAACGCGGACCAGTGGCCAGACAGTGCGGATGCGAGCGCTGCCGGGTGCCCCTGAGCGTCCTGCACGCCGGGCAGGACTAACCCCCGGCCGTGCGAACCGCCCGTTAAATCTGGTCTGCGAGGGGAAGATGATCGCCCAGACCCTACCCGAAGTCGACCTCGACCACCTGCTGAAGCTGCGCCTGGTGGTGGCCCGCCATGGCGAGATGGACCGGGCCCGCTGGTGGAACACAAACGGGATGCTGGGCCCGCACGGCGCCATCGTGCTGCAGCGCGGGTTCCCCCGCACGCACTTCTTCGCCCAGGCCCGCGTGGTCTTCGCCGTGGCCCGCAGCCGCAGCCAGGAGGTCTTCAACCCCCCGGGCTGCGCCACGCTGTGGAACCTGCCGCCCGAGCTTGAGCAGCGGTTCGAGGAAGCCTGGCCGCGCTGGCTGGAGGAGCCCCACTGGACGGAGTTCTTCGGGGGCCTGCAGAGCCCCAAGACCCTGGACCTCATCACCGAGTTGCAGGAGCGGGGGCTGCTGACGCCAGAACAGAAGGAAGAGGCGCGCAGGCTGAAGACTTCGGCCGAGGGCAAGGCGGTGCAGATCCCCTTCGTGGGCCCGCCGGACACCGCGACCCTGACGCTGCTGGCCGCGGGCTTCTGCCACGGGCACCCCGGCAACCCCACCATCCCCTACGTGCGCCTGAGCTGACCCATGTCTGAGGCGCGCTCCCACACGATTTCCTCCTTCACCCTGGTCAAGGGCCTGCTGGTCGAGGAGACGCTGCTGGCCTTCCAGGCCTGGGACCTCACACGCCCAGCCCAGCACAACTGGACTCGCCTGAAGGAGGACAACACCGTCCAGGCCCGCAGCGAGAACTGGCTGCGCCAGGTGCACAGAGGCCTGCACCGCCGCTACGACCCCGACGGCCGCGACCGCCCCCTGGTGGAACTGGCCCAGCAGGACCCCGACCCCGTCACCTGGCGGGCGGCCCTGCTGTGGCATGTCACCCGGGACGAGTTCCTGCTGCGGGACTTCCTGCTGAACTGGCTGTACCCCCGCTTCGAGGCGGGCACCCTGGAGCTGAGGACGGCGGACGTCGAGACCTATCTGGGCAGCCTGGCCGCCACCAAGGCCTGGAGCCCCCTGACCCGCAACCGGGTGGCGGGGGCCCTGCTGCGGTCCGCCGCCCAGACGGGCCTCCTGACGGGCCACCAGACCCGCCGCTTCGCCTCCTACCACCTCAACGACGAGGCCTTCCTCTACCTCCTCCACGCCCTGGCCGAGCGCGAGCCGAACGGACAAAGACTGGTCCACTCGCCGGAGTGGAGGATGTTCCTGATGGGCCCCGCCGAGGTCGAGCGCGAACTGTTGCGCCTGCACCAGTACCGGAAGCTGCGCTACGAGGCGGCGGGCACCCTGGCCCAGCTCCAACTTCCCGACCAGAGCCTGGCCGACCACGTCCACGGGAGAGCGCGATGAGTGACTGGAAGCAACGCCTGACGGGCAACCTGGAGCCGGCCCTGCACCAGTTGGACCCGCGCCCCCACATCAGCGCCTACCACGACATGCCCTTCGCCATGTTCCAGTATCCCGAGACGGCGGAACTGCCGCTGCGCCAGGAGCTGGAGCTGCTGAAGACCCGGCTGGAGGCGGCGGGGAAGCGGGTCACCGTGGTCTCCCTGGCCGACTGCCTGGCCGAGGCCCTGGAGCGTCAGGACCTGGGCCCCGAGGCCCTGGCCGGCGCCGAGAGGTCGGTGGGCCTGGACGCCACCGTCGACACCATCCACCAGGTGCTGGCCGAGCTGGAACCCCTGGACGAGATCGTGGCCGCGCACATCCCCCAGGGCGACCCCACCCGCGACCTCGTGTTCCTGGTGAGGGCGGGTGCGCTGTTCCCGGTCTACCGGACGTCCTCGCTGCTGGAGCACCTGATGGGCAAGGTGGACCTGCCCACGGTCCTGTTCTATCCGGGAATCAAGGACGGAGCCGCGGGCCTGCGGTTCATGAGCGTCCACGACCCCGAGCACAACTACCGGGCCCGCATCTTCTAGGAGTATACATGCCGCAAGGAGCCGTTGCCGTGCTGATCGAGAGCCTCTTCGAGCACAAGATCGACCGCCGCATCGAGGAGGTCATCAAGGTCGACCAGGGGGACGAGGCCATCGTCCGCGATGAGCTCAAGGAATACGTGGTGACGAAGTCCCTGGGCCGCCACTTCGCGGAGATCCTCGAGCGCTACTGGGAGACCCCCAAGAAGCCCCACGAGGGCGTGGGCATCTGGGTTTCGGGCTTCTTCGGCAGCGGGAAATCGAGCTTCGCCAAGTACCTGGGCTACGGCCTGGCCAACCGGACGCTCATGGGTGAGAGCGCAGGCGAGATCCTGGGGCGCCAGACCGACGACCACCGCGTACAGGTGCTGCTGAACCAGATTCGGGAGCAGGTCCCCACCGAGGCGGTCATCTTCGACGTCTCCACCGACCGGGGAATCCGGGCGGGCAACCAGACGCTGACGGAGATCACCTACCGCGTCCTGCTGCGCTCGCTGGGCTACGCGCAGGACCTGGACCTGGCGGAACTGGAGCTGACCCTGGAGGAGCAGGGCCGCCTCCAGGCCTTCGAGGCCGCCTACACCGAGCAGTACTCCACCGACTGGAACCGGGACAAGCTCAAGCCCGCCATCGCGCTGCAGCGGGCCAGCGCCACCATGCACCGGCTGGAGCCCCAGACCTACCCGACGGCGGACTCCTGGCGCGCCGCCGCCCAGTCCCGCGCGGACATCACGCCCAACCTGCTGGCCGAGCGCTGCGAGCTGCTGGTGAAGCGCCGCCGGCCCGGCCGCACCCTGGTCTTCGTGGTGGACGAGGTGGGCCAGTTCGTGGCCCGGGACATCCAGAAGATGCTGGACCTGCAGGCCATCATCCAGGCCCTGGGGCGCGTGGGCCGGGGGAGGATCTGGATGGTCGTCACCTCCCAGGAGAAGCTGACCGAGCTGGTCGGCGGCCTGGACGACCGCCGCGTCGAGCTGGCCCGCCTGCGCGACCGGTTCCCCCTGGAGGTGGACCTGGAGCCCTCGGACATCAGCGAGGTCACCAGCCGTCGCCTGCTGGCCAAGACCTCGGCCGCCGAAAAGACCCTCCAGGAGCTCCTCAACGAGCACCGGGGCCGCCTGGGCCAGAATACCCGGCTGGCGGCGGACAACATCCGGCTTCCCGAGCTGACGGCCCAGAACTTCGTGGACCTCTACCCGCTGCTCCCCTACCAGGTCGAGCTGATCATCAACGTGGTCTCCGGCCTGCGCACCCAGACCGGGGCCTCGAAGCACGTCGGCGGCGCCAACCGGACCATCATCAAGCTGGCCCAGCAACTGCTGGTCCACCCCGAGGTCGGCCTGGCCGGTCAGCCCGTGGGCGCCCTGGTCCGCCTGGACCAGGTGTATGACCTCGTGGCCGGCAACATCGCGAGCGAAATCCGGGCCAAGATCGACGGCATCGCCGGGAAGGTGGACCACCCCCTGGCGCAGCCCGTGGCCAAGGCCATCTGCCTGCTGCAGTTCGCCAAGGTGGCCCACCGGACGCCCGAGAACCTGGCCGCCGTGCTGCACCCGGCGGTGGACGCCGACTCGCGCCTTCCCGAGGTCAAGGAGGCCCTGGACAAGCTGGTGAAGGCCGGCCAGGTCCTGCTGGGAGACGGCGGCTACCGCATCCCGAACCCCTCCGAGGACGACTGGGAGCGCACCCGCGGCGCTCTCGCGGCCCGCCCTGGAGACCTGGCCCGCCGGCGCGCCGACGTGCTCAAGGACCTGTGGCAGCCCCAGCCCGCCCACAACCTGCGCGACGTGCGCAGCTTCAAGGCCGGCCTCATCCTGAACGGCCAGCCCCTGGTGGAGGGCGAGGTGAACTTCCACCTCACCTTCGCGGACTCGGGGTCCGACTTCGACCAGGAGGCCGCCCAGGCGCGCACCCGCAGCCAGAACGACCCCCACTCGCTGTACTGGGTGGTGCCCCTGACCGAGGCGGTTCACCGCGAGGCCGAGGAGGTCTACCGCTCGGACGAGATGATCAGCCGGAAGGCCCGCGGGGCCCAGGGCGCCGAGGGCAATCTGGTCACCGAGGAGAAGCAGCGAAAGCTCCGCCACCAGGAGGAGCTGCGGCGCCTGCTCAAGCAGGCGATCCTGTCCGGGGCGCTGTACTTCCGGGGCAACGACCGCAGCCCCGCCCCCGGCTCGGCCGACGTCGGGAAGGCCGCCGCCAAAGCCCTGGGCGAGGCCCTGCCGGAGGTCTACCCGCGCTTCGCCGAGGCGGCGGTGCGGGTGACCGCCAAGGACCTGGACGCCCTGCTGATCACCGAGAACCTGCGGGGCCTGCCCGCCGTGTTCATGGACCTGAAGCTGGTGAAGGAGCAGGACGGCAAGCCCCTCTTCGAGACCGGGAGCGGCCCGTTGGCCGAGATCCTGGGCCTGATCCAGAACCGCGTGTCCTACGGCGAGACCGCCAGCGGGCGCTGGCTGGTGGAGGAGCTGGACAAGAGCCCCTTCGGCTGGAGCATGGACCTGGTCCGCCTGCTGGTGGTGAGCCTGTTGCGCGCCGGCAAGCTGGAGGCCACCAGCAAGGGCCAGGTCCTGGAGAGCGCGCTGGGCCTGGACGCCCGCAACACCTTCCCGAACAACAACCTCTTCCGCCAGGCCTCCTTCCGCCCCAAGGTGGGCCTGGAGTTCCAGCATGTCGTCGAGGCCTACAAGCACTTCAAGGACACCTTCGGCCGGGACGTGGCCGCCCTGGACCAGACCGCCGTCGCCACTGCGCTTCGCGAGGAGCTGGGCCGGCGCGAGGCGGACCTGGCCGACGCCTTGGCGCTCCTGGAGCGGGGAGGCCTGCCGGGGCAGGACCTGCTGCGGGGGGCCCTGGAGCCGGTGCGCGCCATCCAGCGGGGGCGCGAGGACCAGGCCATCCTGACCTTCAACGGCTCCTACCGCGAGATCCGGGACGCCATGGAGCGGGCCCGGGGCCTGCGCGACGCCCTGACCGAGCCGCGCCAGCGGGACCTGCAGCGCGCCCGCGAGGCCCTGGCGCGCTACCACGGCTTCCTGGCTCACGAGCCCGACCTCCCGGAGAGCGCCTCGACGGCCGCCGGGCGCCTCGAGGACCTGCTCAAGAAGGAGACCTTCTACCGCGAGCTTCCAGCCCTGGACGAGAACGCCCGGACCCTGGAGCGGGAATACACGGACCGCCACAAACAGGCCCTGGAGAGCCGGGTCCACGCCTACGAGGAGGCCCTGGAGCGCCTGCGCGGGTTGCCCGACTGGCAGACCCTCTCGCCGGCCCAGCAGACCGAGGTGTCCGCCCCCCTGACCGAGCGGACTGTCCGGGAGAACACCGCGAGCCTGGCCGTCCCCCTGCTGCGGAGCCACACCGACGCCTGTCCCACCTGGCTGGAGCGGGCCGTCGAGCAGGCCATGCGGATGGTGGACGGGGCCCGCCTGGTGACCGTCCGCGCCTCGGCCTTCTTCAGCGGAGGCATCGAGACCGAGGAGCAACTGGAGGCCGCCCTGGAGGGCCTCCGCCAGGAGTGCGCCGAGCAGATCGGCGCCGGCAGGAAGGTGCTGGTGCAGTAATCGTGGACAAGGAGACCCGCAACCGCATCCAGCGCGCCACCCAGCAGGCCCGGACCCTGCTGGAGGAGGACTACGAGCGCCAACTGGACGGCACCTACGACATCCCGAAGGACGGCCGGGTGGCCGAGCTCCCGGGCGCCCACCTCGAGCCCTGGCAGGTGCCGATCCGCGAGAAGCTGGTAGCGGCGGTGGAGCATCGCCGGGCCGGCGGGCTCAAACCCGCCGAAGCCGTGGCCGCCTACCTGCGCGAGGCCGCCTTCACGACCCTGAACCGCTTCGTGGCCCTGAAGATGCTGGAGGCCCGAGGCCTGGTCCAGGAGGCCCTCAGCAAGGGCGAGCAATCCTCGGGCTTCAAGGAATACGGCGGCCTGGCCCCCGGCCTGATGGGCCTGCCCGACCACGGCTACCGGCTGTACCTGGAGTCCCTCTTCGACGAGATCGGCCAGGAGGTGAAGGTCCTCTTCGACCGCTCCGAGCCCGCCAGCCTCCTGTGGCCGAGCCACCAGGTCTTCCAGGCCCTGCTGGGCATCCTGAACCAGGCCGACCTGGCCGAGGTCTGGCAGGAGGATGAGACCATCGGCTGGGTCTACCAGTACTTCAACTCCGACAAAGACCGGCAGGAAGCTCGGTACGACGATAAGGGCAAGCCGAAAGCGCCTCAGAACAGCCGCGAACTGGCCGTCCGCAACCAGTTCTTCACCCCCCGCTACGTGGTCGAGTTCCTGACCGACAACACGCTGGGGCGCACCTGGTACGAGATGCGCCAGGGGGAGACATCCCTGGTCGACCGCTGCCAGTACCTGGTGAGGCGCCGGCGGCCGGTGTTCATGGCGCCGGGGGAGGCGGGGCCAGAGCCGTTCGTGCCTGCCGCAGCTTCGCCCTTGCCGGGGAGCGACGAGGCCGCCATGTGGACCCGGCCCAACCCGGAGCTGGAAGAGCCGCTGGACATCCATCACTACGCCCAGACGATGCATGGCCACCTCTGGGCCAGAGATGTCCTGGGGCGCGATGACAGCGAGCTGTTCGAAGAGAAGGCCAAGACCTGGCAGGATGCGGGGAAGTGGGAAGGCACCTTCGAGGAACTGCGCTGTTGCCTGTTCTATCTGACTCGCTCAGAGATTCGCCATGGCGCCCATGATCCGAAGGAATGGGACCTGGAGCAGATCCGCCCCCTCTACCAGGAGATCTGCCGCCGCTGGGATCTGGAGACCGAGCACATCCCCTTCCGGGCCAAGAAGGACCCACGGGACCTGAAGATCCTGGACCCCGCCTGCGGCTCGGGCCACTTCCTGCTCTACTGCTTCGACCTGCTGCTCCCCATCTATGAGGAAGCCTGGGCCGACGAGTCGAGCCCCAGGTCCGAGGCGACCGGCCGCACCCTGCGCCAGGACTATGCGACGCTTGAAGACCTGCGGGCCGCGATCCCGGGCCTGGTGCTGCGCCACAACCTGCACGGCATCGACATCGACCCCCGGGCCGCCCAGATCGCCGCCCTGGCCCTCTGGATGAGGGCCCAGCGGGCCTTCGGAGACTTCGCCCTGGCCCGCAGCGCCCGCCCGATGATCCGACGCACCAACATCGTCGTCGCCGAGCCCATGCCCGGCGAGCCCGAACTGCGCCAGGAGTTCCTGGCCACCCTGGACCGCCCGCTCTCCGGCCTGGTCGAGAAGGTCTTCGAGAAGATGGAACTGGCCGGCGAGGCCGGCTCGCTCCTGCGCATCGAGGAGGACATCCGCGACGCCATCCGCGACGCCCGCAAGAAGTGGCAGGCCCTGCCGCGAGGTGCTCAGCTCAGCCTGGAGGGCTTCGAGCCCAAGGGCGAGCAGATGCACCTGCAGGAGCTTTGGGAGGTCAGCGACGAGGGCTACTGGGAGCAGGCCGAGCGACGGGTGTACGAGGCTTTGGAGCGGTACGCAGGTGGCGGACGGAACGCCGGCGCCTTCCGGCGGCGGTTGTTCGTTGAGGATGCGACGCGGGGGTTCGCATTCATCGACCTGTGCCGGCAGCGATACCAAGTCATCCTAATGAACCCACCTTTCGGAACTCCCGCAGAACCTACAAGAGAATACATTGAAGAGAAGTATCCCATTGCCAAGAGCGACCTGTTTGCCTGCTTTCTGTCTTGGGCCACGGACAAGATGGCACCCCAAGGCCGGACAGGCGCTATCACATCGCGGTTATGCTTCTTCCTGTCCGGCCTTGAAGACTGGCGAAGGTCCATATTGTTGGGTGCGGTTTCGTCTCTGGAGACTCTTGCCGACCTAGGCCACAATGTCCTTGATGACGCACTTGTGGAGGCTGCAGCGTACACTATTACCACGAGTCGCAAGGAGCACCTGTGGGCTGCGAGCATGCTTCAGGAACAGGACAAAGACTCCGGCCTACGGCGAAGCATCGCCTCCGACACAGAATGTTGGAAGCCAAATATCTTGGAGATCTGTGGCCGCTTGAGCGGGACACCCATCGCTTATTGGACCCCACCCTTCGTACTTGAGTCGGTCCTGCGCCACTCAACCATTGCATCAGAATGCGCCAGTGCTTGCTGGGGGCTGAAGACAGATGATGACTTCAGATTCTTAAGACTTGCCTGGGAAGTTCCCCCAAATCAAATTGGCTCAACATGGCGGTACTATGCCAAAGGCGGAGAATACGCCCCCTATTATGACGACATTCACCTGGCCGTCCACTGGCACAATGGGGGACGACAACTCCGAGCGTTTGTCGAGCAGAGGTATTCGTGGACAAAGCGCGCTGCGAGTCTAGACAAGTACGGTCTTCCTGGTCTGACCTACCCAGAGAGGACTACGAGCGAGTTCTCACCAAGGTTGCTTCCTAAGGAAGTAATATTCAGCAACGCAGGACCCGGGATCATCCCCGTTGTTGAGGAGGACTCCTACGCCCTACTCTCGGCAATGTACACGAGATGGTTCCGCCTCATTATCGAACTCTTTGTTGGCGGGGGAGACGCAGTGCAGGCTGGTAGCGCAGCCCGTCACTACAAAGCTGGAATCATCAGTTCGTTGCCATGCCCTCGTCCACACGGCGAGTCATGGAACCGACTGCGGCAGATCGGTCGCAGATGCGCGATATCGGCCCTTACGGACCTAGAGTCTGACGAGACCAGCAGATTCTTCCGAGGGCACGAACCCAGCGAGACCTGTTGGCGTGCGCAATGCGGGGCGAACCTGCATGCATACGAAGACAGATTCGTCGTTCGCGAAGAACTCTCTTATGAAGCCGATATGGCTGTCCTCGACTTGGTCGGCGCCACTCCGGAGCAGGTGACCTATGTCAGAGAGGCTTATGGCCCGCATCCTGCGGAGTTCAGCGGAGACAACGACCCGAGAGCAGTGACAGAACTATTGTCCATGGACTACGCCTCTCTCAGCAGGCACCTAACTGAAGAGATGGGATATAGCCGCCAAATTACAAAGCTATCCCACTGGTCGGACAAGCACTATGAGGCAGTTGCTCTTGCTGCCAAGAGCAGCGTGTCTGGGGTGGTAACGGCTAGAAGGTCCTCTAGACTCCTACCTCAGTCGTTCTTGACACCCGCGGCCTCCGCGCAGTTGTCATTCCTCTTCGGGATCGCGATTGGCCGTTGGCGCCGCGAAAGTATGGCCGAAGGCCCGCCACAGACGATAGATCCTCTTGCGCACCTGCCTCAGGCGGCCCCGGCCCTGTCCGAATGTGGCGGTGTTGCCATCCTCGTTCACGACCAAGGCCACGAACTCGACGTCGTGAGCAGGATTTCAGCAATCACAGACTCTTGGCGGTGGCACGACGACGACCTCAAGCAAATGATCGCGGATACCGGCTCGATGGAAGTTTCGCCTCAAAACTGGTTTTCGAGAATCTTCTTTGACCACCATCTCTCACGCTATAGCAAGTCCCGCCGCAAGGCCCCCATCTACTGGCAACTCGCCACCCCCAGCGCCAGCTACTCCGTGTGGCTCTACTACCACCGCCTGACCCGGGACACGTTCTACCAGGTGCTCAACGACTTCGTGGTGCCCAAGCTCCGCCACGAGGAGGCCAAGCTCACGGAACTGCGCCAGGACGTCGGCCCCTCCCCCACCAGCCGGCAGCGCCAGGAGATCGACAACCAAGCGAACTTCGTCGACGAACTGCGGGCCTACCGCGAGGAGGTCGACCGGGTGGCCCCGCTGTGGAACCCCAACCTGAACGACGGCGTGATCATCAACTTCGCGCCGCTGTGGCGCCTGGTGCCCCAACACCGGGAGTGGCAGAAGGAGTGCCGCGAGTGCTGGAACAAGCTGGCGGCGGGCGACTACGACTGGGCCCACCTGGCCATGCACCTCTGGCCCGAACGGGTCGTCCCGAAGTGCGCCACCGACCGCAGCCTGGCCATCGCCCACGACCTGGAGGAGGTCTTCTGGCAGGAGGGCCCCGACGGCAAGTGGCGCCAGAAGTCCGTCCCGCCCGAAACCATCGCTGCCCTGGTGGCCGAGCGCACCTCCCCCGCTGTGCGCGACGCCCGCGACCAACTGCTGCAGGCCCCCGAGCCCCTGGGCCGCCGGGGCGCCCGCCGCGCCGCCAGCACGCCCCGGCCCCCGCGCGCCCCCCGAGCCCCCCGCCCGGCAGCACCGGAGCCACAGACGGCCCCCACCCCCCGCCCCAGAGCGACCGCCGACCCACAGGCCCGGGAGGCGATCCTGCGCCACCTGTCCACCACCCCGGCGGGCGCCAGCAAGTCCGACCTCCTGGCCGCCACGGCCCTCGACGAATCCGCCTGGAAACCCACCATCGACGACCTCCTGGCCACGGGCCAGGTCACCCGCACGGGCGAGAAACGCGGGACCCGGTACCACCTGGCAGCCCCAACCAGAGTTTCCTGAACCCAGCAGACAGGAGAGCCATGCCCCTGAACCGCGAGGAACTCGGCAAGCTGAGGGAGACAGAACTCCACCGCCTGCTCAAGCGATTATTCGAGGCGATGCATCACCGCGAAGTGCGCATCACCCACGGCAACAGCGAAGCCGGCAGGGACCTCGTGATGTGGAGGTTGAACCGGTCCGGTCGGCGGGTCGAGATCGCTGTCGTAGCGAAGGTGGGCCCCATCAAAGGATCGGCCGCGCCGGGCAAGGGCACTGCTCAAGAGGTCGACTTCCAAATCCGATCCTGCTTCGGTGAAGGACACCTGGCCGGGTCGAGCCTGGCCAAAAAGCGTGTTCAGGAAGTCCTGGTGGTCACCTCCGGACACTTCACCGAGGATGCCCGAAAAGCGCTACGCAGAACCGCATCGAAGAAGCGGAGGAAGAGAGTTCGGCTCTGGGACGGCGACCGCTTGTGGAAGGAAATCCAGAGCCATCTGGGCCCGGCTGCCCTTCACGACAATTTGCGAAGCCTTCTCGCTGAGGCCTCGTCTGTCGACGACAACTACGAATTCTTGCTTGCAGGGCCCGCACTCAGGGGGAAGGCCCACTTCGGCTTCGTAGAAAATGACCAGGCCAGACTGTTCATCGCCGAGAAATACCCGGGTGCGTCGCAGGAGGTTCCCTTTACGATACGCGTCCGCGGAAGAGTTCCACCAGATTTTCAGGACAGACTGTACTCCCTCGGCGTCGGCGGTGAAGCCTTCAGCATTCCAGGAGAAGGTATTGAAATTGAGTATCCTCCTCTCCTCCAAGCCATGTTCCAGGGACATTCGCTCCGGGATTTACGGTTTGGACCTGTGCAAACAGAGCACCAACCGCCGGCCCAGGTCCCGCAGGAGCTAGCCTTACGACTGGATGTCCGAAAGGGTTCGACGCGTCTTGCAGTTTGGGGGCCCACGGTGCTCCGACCGATTCACCAGGACGCTGACACCGTTGTGTGGTCGAACCGCCACGAAGGCCGCGGCCTGGCAATCAAGTTCGAGCTCCACCGCTCCCAGCCACCGACGATGACCATGGGAGTGACGGCGGAAATTCCGTGCACAAGTATCGCAGTCGGCGAACTGGCGAGGGCCCTGGATTTCTGCCATGCCCTATCGGCAGGTGACTGGTTGGTCATCTTCAATCTGGCCGAGGAGATTTCGGTCGAAGAGGACCTGCGGCAGGCTGCCTTCCCGGAACCCAAGGGCCCGTTGGACAGCTTGGTGCGGTGTCTGCAAGCGATCCAGAGCCGGTACGGCCATGAATTCATTTTGTCGGATTCCGGTGTCTCGTCCAGGGACTACCACCAAATTCGGGAACTAGGCTACCTCCTTACAGAAGGCAGCGTAGCCTATGAGAACCTCCAAACCATCCATACCCTTGACACCTGTGAGGCGCTGGCAGCCCTTGTGGAAGGCAGCCCCGGCCTGCTGATGACAGGCCGCCGGGTGTACCAGTTCCTGGACTTCGAAACGAGCGAGACCGTTGAATTCGAAATCTCGCAGCCAAGAATCGATAGGGAAGCCCTGCCGGATGGCAGATTCAAGGTCATTCTCTCTGGTTCGCGCCAGGTCGTGCGGCTTCGAGACGCCTACCCACCCGGTACCGACGGGAGCGATGCGCCTGGCGCATCCGAACCGGATGCTGGAAGAAGGAGCCCAGAATGATTGACCCCCCCAAGGATCGAGTCAGGGAAGGCTTCCTGGAGACGCCGGCCAAGCCGGACTCTGTCCGCCCGGTCGCCCCCTTCCGCCCGCCCCTGATCACCCGCGTGGGCATCCGGAACTACAAGAGCATCGCCTCCTGCAGCGTCCCTCTCGGCCCGATCCAGTTCCTGGTGGGGCCGAACGGGGCGGGCAAGAGCAACTTCCTGAATGCCCTGGCCTTCGTCTCGGATGCCCTGAACGGCAGCGTTGAGCAGGCCCTGCGCGAGCGCGGCGGCATCGACAAGGTTCGGCGGCGTTCCCACGGGCACCCGACCCACTTCACCATCAAACTCGACCTGCAGCTCGAGTCGGGCCTTCGCGGCGCGTATCTCTTCGAGATCGGGGCCGGGAAGAGAGGCAGCTTCAGCCTCAAGCAGGAAGCCGGTCAACTGGGCAACGCCTACTTCCGCTACGAAAGGGGACGGCTGGTCCACTCCACAGAGGGTCTCGCTCCCCAGACCCACGCCGCAGACCAGTTGGTGTTGCCCCTGCTGGGCGGGCATGAAACGTTCCGGCCCCTGGCCGAGGCACTGCGGCGGATGGCCTTCTACAACCTGAACCCGGCCCGGATGCGAGACCTGCAGGATCCGGATCCCGGCCTGCGCCTTCTGCCAGATGGAGGAAACCTGGCCTCGGTGATCCGCGAGATGACCCGGGGCCACCGCGACGAGGACTTCGGAATGGCGGTGAACGGCCATCTCCGAGCCATTGCCCCCGGGATGGAGTCCGTGTCCTGGGACGAGTTGGGTCCCAAGGAAACCCTGGAGTTCCGCCAGCGGGTGGCCGGAGACCAGCACCCCTGGCGCTTCCCTGCCGCCAGCATCTCGGACGGGACGCTTCGGGCCCTGGGCCTGTTGGTCGCCTGCTCGCAGGGTGCCCCGGACTTCCCGCGCCGGGCCTCGCTGGTCGGCATCGAGGAGCCCGAGTCTGCGCTCCACCCCGGGGCGGCGGAGGCGGTGACCGACTTCCTCCTCATGGCCAGTCGGCACGTCCAAATCGTGGCCACGACCCACAGCCCCGAGATCCTGGACCACAAAGACCTGACCGACCAGCAGGTCCTGGTGGTCGAAAGCCGCGAAGGCGAGAGCCTGGTGGGCCCGATGGACCCCGTTTCGCGTGAGTCTCTCCGAGATCGCCTCTACTCAGCCGGCGAACTGCTGAGCCGATCCCAGTTGGCACCCGATCCGGCAACCACGCAGCAGAGGGTCCAACTGACCTTGCCCATGCCCGGAGATCGACGGTGAGCGTCCGCTTTGCCCTGATCGTCGAAGGCCACGGAGACGCCTCCGCGATCCCCACGATCTTGCGGAGGCTCTGCGCAGAGCTGGGAGTCTACGAGCTCTCCAAGCCTTCGGTTGTCCGCGAGAAGCGCAACCGCGTCGTGAAACCAGGTGAATGGGAGCGCGCCATCGAGTTCTCGTCCCGGAAGCTCCTGGGCCAGGGCTGGTCCACCGGCGATCCGGGCGGCATCCTGGCCGTCCTGGATGCCGATGACGACGACTGGCGCGAACTCAAGAGCGACCTGGAAGCTCGCGCCAGGAAGTGTCGGCCCGACATCCCCTGCGTCGTAGCCATCGCTAACCGCGAGAAGGAGGCCTGGTTCCTGGCGGCCATCGAGTCCCTGCGCGGGTTCCGCGGCGTTCCCGCCGACGCGGTGAGCCTGCCAGACCCCGAAGGCCCGCGCTCCGCCAAAGGCGCATTGGAACAGGTAACCCGACTCCCCTTCTCGGAGGTCGACGACCAGCCCGCTTTCGCCGCCCGCTTCGACCTGTCGCTAGCGCGCAAGGGGTCGCCCAGCTTTGACGATTTCTGCCGCGAGGTGGAAGGGCTTTTGGGATCCTAAACCGACGGGGATTCCTGGAGCGCAGACCCAGGCACGAGAGGACAAGATGAACAAACTGGCCGGAACCAGAAGCGGACAGCAATATCCCTTGGCCAAGGCGATCAAGAGCTTCCTGGACCAGATGGGCCAGAACATCCCCATTGGAGCGGCCCTGGTCAAGGAGTTGATGCAGAACGCCGATGACGCCCGGGCAACCGAGCTCCACCTCTACCTGGACGAGCGCCCTCCGGCGAAAGAGCTGGACCGCCAACTGCGCACCAAGGACCTCGGACCTCTGGCGGACGCGCTGTTGGGGCCCGCGCTTGTGGTCCGCAACAACCAGCCTTTCCGCAAGCCTCAGGATGAGGGTGCTGCCGCAAAGGATGATTTCAAGGCGCTCTGCGAGGTGGCCTGGGGACACAAGGTCGACGAGGTGACCGCGGCTGGCCGATTCGGGATGGGGTTCAACAGCGCCTACCTGGTGACCGAGACGCCACTGATCTTCTCCAGGCGCGAGGTCCATGTCTTCGATCCGCGCTGCGTCGCCTTCGAGGAGGGAGGCTGGCAATTCGGGCACGAGGACCTCAAGAACGGCGCCTCCGGTCTGGGCGTCGAGAAGCCCCTCCTCTACTGGTGCTTTCCCAGGCGGGTCATGGGTGAGGCCCCCCCGCTGGAACGGGCCGTCCAGGAAGATCTGGACTGCCTGGAGGCGGTCTTCCGACTCCCCTTCCGCACCAAGGAGGACGCCCCCCGATCCCTGGTCAAGGATGGAATCGACCACTTCCTGTATGCAGGGGTCTTTCCCGACCCGGCCAGCCGACGTGAACTGGCCCGGGTCATGTTCCAGACCGCCTCGGAAGCCGTCGTCTTCATGAAGCACCTGCGCCTCGTGTCGCTGTGGGAAGTCCGCGACGGGACGGACGAGCCCGAGCTTCTGGGACGAATCCAGGTGGACCGCGAGCAGCCGGATCCCCTGCCGAAATTCCTCCAACAGGTCGAGTCAACGGCGCGAATCTGGCAGGAGGCCGAAGAAGTCGGCCAGCCAGTCGAGACCCACCTCTTCCAGGTCAAGGTCAGGACGACCGGAAGGCCCGACTTCACCCCTGAAGACGAAGAGTCGACTCGCAGCTTCCTGGTGCGGCACCGGGCCTGCTTCGACAGCGAAGAACTGCTGGAGATCGCCAGGAATCTCCGGCGAAACCAGGAGCGGTGCATCCCCTGGGTGGCCGCAGCCCTCCCCGCAGACCGCCAGAGCTTCCTGAACCGGAACGGCAGCTTCCCTTCCTGGCGGGTCTTCCTTCCCCTCACCGAGGAGGGCCCCTCGAACGCCCTGCTCCACGCCGCCTGCTTCGTCGACCCTTCGCGCCGGGGGATGGAGTACGCGGACGAGAGCCAAGGTTCCGACGCCGTGAACCGGAAGACCCGCTGGAACAAGGCGCTGATCGAGCATGGCCTGGCTCCCCTCCTGGCGGAACTTTCCCTGGACCTGGCCGAACAGGTCAAAGATCTGATCGATTCGGACCCCGAACGGTATCTGAGCCTCCTCCCTTCCAGGCCTGCGGGTGCGAAACAGGCTCCAAGCCTGGCGGAGCACCTTCGTCACTGTTTCCACGAACAAGAAGCCCTGGTCACAGTCTTTGACCTTTGGGGGGAGCCTCTTGAACTCGTCCTGGGAGGCACCCAGAGCGACGTGGTGCTCGAGGTGGTCCCCGAGTGGCTGGCTCCCTACAAGAAGGAGTTCCGCAGCCTGTCCTCCGAGCGGCACCGATTCATACCCGGCAGACTCGGACAGGCGCTGGACAAGGTCCTCCCAGGAAGCGTCAAGAAGACCCCGAGCCCTGAAACCGCGGCGCGAATCCTGCGAGCCGAACACCCTCCCAAGGAACAGGACCTGGTCCGCCTCCTGAAGCTCCTCGACCACCTCGACGAGGAGGCCCTCGAAGGCTGCTGGGCCCTGGTGGAAACCGAAGGGCAAGACCTGGTCCGCTACGACTCCAGTGTTCTCCATATCCTGAGTCCGGGCAGACAGAACCTGCCCGCCCCGCTTCGCGCCGTCCTGGCTGCCGGAATGAAGTTCCAGGGCATCCGATTCGTTCAACCCCAGGCCGGGCTTGCTGATCCGAAGCTGCGCCCCAAGGCCCAGGTCGAGAACCTCTTGCCAGCCGAGGGGGCCGTCTTCGAGGCCTTGGATCGAGTCGACAAGGCCTCAGTCCACGACTCGTGCCCCTCACTGGAACCAGCCCGACCGCTGGTGGACTACCTTCTGCAGCATCGGTCCAGGGTGCCCGATTCCCTGCATTTGGCCTGGTTGGTCCGCACCGCCGCTGGCGTGGCGGATCGCAAGGGTGCCGGAGTACTTGTAGTCCCTCCAACCGAGAAGACCGGCGACGTCCACGACCTCTGGGAGGGCTTCGCCCGCGAAACCTTCGCCCAGGTCGAGCCCACCTCCGGTCGGGATCTGGTCGGCAGGCTGCTGGAAGCGGGTTTCGAGGAATACCTCACCGACCGCGACGGCACCCGGGTCCTGACGCCGACCCCAGGCAAGATGCTTCGCCTCCTCTCCCAGGCCGCGGCACGGGACCCACGAGTGTTCGAGCGCCTCGAGAAGGCGATGAACCGGCCTGTTTCCAAGGGCGGGCCTCTCCGGCCCGAGGCGCTGCGGGCCTCCTCCCTGCTCCTCCAGGAAGCCGACAAGATCTGGGAAGCTCTGGCCCTGGAGGAACGAGAAGTCTTCCTCCAACTGCCAATCCACCGGACCTCGGACGGACGAATGCTCGCTCTCCAGGAGGTCTCTGAGGAAGGAGAGGAAGTCCCGGTCCAGAGGCGATTCCGGCTTCAGGGGTCCGAAGACGACCTCCACGATGCCCCTGTCGAAATGCCCGAAGGCCTCCTCCTCCTCCACAACCAGGACAAGTCGGCCTTCAGGTTCTACCGAAATCGACTGTCCCTGAATGTGCACAACCGGGTCGCCGTCCTCAAAGACTGCCTGAGGCAGATTGGCCGGAGAGGCGGGCGGCAGGACGAGAGGCTCTTCAGGTATCTGTGCCGCTACCTGAAACAAGCCCTCGAGGATCTGGACAGATCCTCGCAGCCCGGAGACGCCAAGGATGTCCAGCAACTCAAGGAACTTCTGGACCAAGCCCTCCTCGTTCCCACGAGCTCAGGCACCTGGTCCGGACTCCGGGACTGCGTGGACGCTGACGACTGTCGGAAGCGCCTCAAGAAGGCGGGATTCCGAGTCCAAGAGTTGGAGCCGCTGCTGGCAGGCCTCTTCCACCCCCTGGCCGTCGTCGCCAACGGCCAGGCCGACCGACTGAGGGATCTTCCGGTCCGCCCCGAGGAGGCCAGCCTGGAGGAGGCTGCCCGCGGAGCCCTCAGAAGCGAGTCCCCCGACCTGTCCCTGCAGGACCGCGTCCGGGTGATCCTGGCGCTGAAGAACGAACTTGAAGACTCGGACTGCGCCTCGATCGAGATCCAGCGAACCGTCGAAGTGTCCTCAGGCGGGAGGCGGATTCCCCTCGAGCAGGCCCTCCTGCCGAGACGCTGCAAGGTTCCATCCCGGCTTCAGTTTCAACTCGTCGAAGAGGTCCTGGACCTGGAGGCTTTGTCAAAGGACTGGGGACTTTCTGAGAACGACCTCAGGACGTCGTTGACGAAATTGGGTGCAAAGCAGGTCCCTGAAGAGGGACTGGATAACGCCCTGTCTGCCCGCTTCGGCACTCTCTGGCCGACCTTGCCGGACGACGAGCGCTTGTCGATCCTGAGGCACCTGGCAGCCGACAATTCCCGACGAGATCGCTTCAAGGCGCTCGGCTCGACCCACGAGGTCGTCCTCTGCGAGGACGGCGAGTGGCGTCCTCTCGAAGAGACACTCCCCCCCCGCTGGAGGGAGCCGAAGCCCCCGAGAATCTTGAGGATGGCCGTGGCCGACTCCAGCAGGGGGCAAGACGATCTCGTGGGTTTGTGGGACCATTGGTCCCCCTTGCAGACGGCCGCGGACCTGGCGCGTTGCGTCCTGGAAGCCTTTGCCAAACTGGAGGAGAAGGCACGCAAGATTCACCTGACAGACCTCTCGAAGTGGATCGTCAACCTGGACAAGCAGGATGGCTCCCCAGGACTGTGCGAGGAGATCCGCCGCATCGCCTGGGTTCCCGCCCGACGCGGGAGCGAGCGCAGACTGGCTTGCCCCGAGGAGGTCTTGCTCCACAAGGCCGGAGAACTGCTGGCCTGCCACTTCCTGGTGGCAGACGTCCCGTTCGACCATCTGCCCCATTCCGTCGCCGGGCTGAGGTTCCAGAAGCACCTGGAGCCGACTGCCCTGAACCTGGGCCTTCTGGCCCGGTGCCTGGCCGAGGCCGAGTGCAGTTCTCCTGAAGTCTGGAGGGCTGCGTATCAGGAGGCAGAGGGCCTGCTGGATCGGAAGTCGGAGCTCAGAGATCACTGGGTCTCGCTGGCCCGGGAGCTGAAGGTCTTCCACCTGTTCCGCCAGCCGGCTCAGCGCGTGTCGCTGGATGAGGTCTTCCTGCAGGGTTCGGAAGAGCAGGGAGACTTCGGCGACCTGCTCTATTGCCTGGAATGCGCCGACCAGATCCCTGATGGGGTCGCCAAGGCCTATGCCGGGTTGGAGGTTGATGAGAACCCTACCTGGGCCCACCTGGCCGGGGCACTGGTGGCTTTCTCGGGGCGGACCTCTGCCGAGGCAGATCTGTACGCCTCGCTGGTCCAAGCGCTGCGAGAGTTGCCGAAGGACGCCCCCAAGGACTCACCCGAAGCAACCGAACTCTGCTTGCTGGCCTGCGACGGGACCTACCGTCCCCTCAAAGACCTGGTGACCGACGAGGAGTTGGGGCTCCCAAAGGCTCTGGTTCCAGACAGTCAAGCGCTGGTGGTCGACCGACGCTGCACGACGAGCGCAGCTCTTCTGAAGCTTCTGAAGGGGTCCGGACTCGCCACGCCCCCCGTCTTGCGGGGCCAGGCGACAGTCCACCTGCCGAGCCCGCCGGCGGAGGTCCCCGAGACCGCCGAGGTCCAGCAGCGCATCGCTCCCTGGAAGGACTGGCTGGGAATCCTTCATGAAGAAGGCTCCGTCGTCCATGAGGCCTTCTCGCAGATCCCAGGTGTCCGATTTCCCCCGCACCTGGGGTCGATCGTGCCGGTCAAGGCCCTCCACGTCGAATACCGCCTCCCCGACGGGCGCCTGGTCGAGACCCAACCTGCTGCCCCAGGCCCTCTCGCAGCCGCCGACCCGGACGGCAGGCTCTTCGTCCGTCCAGATGACCCCTGCTGGTCTGGGACCGACGTCCCGGACCAGCGCATCGGAGACGCCATCGCGCGGGCGATGGCAGGTCCAGAGGCCGCTCTGGACCGAGTGTGCGCCACACTCAGGGAGCAGGTGGCCGGCTTCCTGGAGCGACCCTCCCACAGACTTCAGGCCCTGGCCGAAGCCAACAAGAAGAGTCTGCTGGACCTCTACCGCGACCAGAACGCCAACGAGGAATTCGAGCGCCTGTGGGCCAGCCACTCGCGGACCGCGCGCAAGAGCGAACGTTCACGCCTCGAAGACCAGATGCGAGCCATCGTCGAGGAGGACTTCGTCCGCCGTCGCGCCGACCAGATCCGGGGCCACGGATACGACGAGTCCTCGGTCTTCGCCGAGCTGGTGCAGAACGCCGAAGACGCCTACCTGCAGGGAGAGCGACTGGAGTTGGAGATCCCGCAGCCAGCCTGGGTCCGATTCCAGGTCCTGCAAAGCGCCGCAGGTGCCACCCTCCAGGTCGAGCATCTGGGCCGCCCATTCAATTACTGGCGCCACAACGACAAGAGCGAACCACTGTTCCGGTACGACGTAGAGGGGCTTCTTCGCTCGGCGGGCAGCTTCAAGCCCCAGGCAAAGCCCCAATCCGGCCCTCCCAGCATCGGGCGCTTCGGGCTGGGCTTCAAGTCGGTCTTCCTGCTGACGGACCGACCTCGGATCCACTCCCACATCTATCACTTCGAGATTGAGTGCGGGTGCATCCCGAAGGAGGTCTCGCCACCGGCGGACCTGGAGGGCATGGCCACCCGGATCCTCCTGCCGCTGAGAAGTGGCCTCTCGCCCACGGGCTTCTTGCCCCCCGAGAGGGCCCGCCTGCTAGCCGTCTTCCTTCGGGCGATCAGGCAAATCGACTTCACGCCGGCGCCTGGGGAGGACCTTTCGCTTGCGACCAGGATACGCCACGAGATGTCGGTCGGGGCCGACGCGGTCGTCCAGTTGGTGGAAATCATTTCGACAGGAGCCGCCAAGCCACACACCCTCAGGTTCGTGCGGATCCGCAGCAGCTCTGGCGAGAACCCGGCCCAGGTCGCGCTGATGTTGGACGCGGCTGGGATGCCCGTGCCATGGCCCTGGCAGAAGGAACACGAGGCCGACTTCTTCGCGACCTTGCCTCTGAAGGCCCGCCTCGGCTGCGGGGTGGCCGTATCCCACCAGTTCGATGTGGAGTCGGGCCGGACGCACCTGCGGCACGACGAGAGCAACCGCCAGCGATTTGAAGAGACGGCCCACCTGGCGCGAGTCCTGGTGGGGCACCTGGTCGAGGTCTGCCAGACCGAGTCAGGGTCAGTCGATGAGACCCATTCGCCTGGTGCCATCCTGGAGCGCTTCTGGGGTATCTGGCGCTGGGACCGGGGCGACTCGGAACTGGACCTTCTGCGCCAGGACCTGGCCGAACATCTGCTCAAGGCCGCAGAAGACCTGCCGGTCGCCCCGACGTTGGAACCCGACGCCCTGGTCCCGATCGGGACAACCACGGAACTCTTCGTGACGACCAGGCTCCCGCTGGAGTTGGTCCTGAAACTGACCGAGGTCCAGGTGGAGGTTCCTGTCCCCGGCGCGGGCATGATCCCCATGATGCGCAGCAGGACCCTGACGCATCCGTTCCTGCAGGCACTGCGCCGGCTGACCGAGCGGGCAGGACGCCAGCCTTCCGGCAATCTGGTCAAAGTTGGGTGGCCCGAACTGGGTGGCGCCTTCCAGACAGGCACCTGGCTGGCCGATTACCCGTACTTCGTGGGGATCATGGCCCGTTCCCTGGAGGGCAAGGAACGGGACGCGGTTCTGGAGTGGCTTCCCCGGTGTCGTGTGGCCGGTGCCAGTGGCAGGCAGCCCGCGATCATCGACCTACCGGGCCAGTTCCTGGCCTGGAACGCCCCCGACCTGAACCTCTTGCCAGAGGATCGAGTGCGCGTCCTAGACGACGCGTATGACGAGGACGCGCTTGAACTCCTCGACGAGGCCGGACTGAACGACGCCGTGCCACGGGAGGAGATGGAGGCTTGGCTGAGCGAGGGGGTCGAGAAGGCCGACGCCATCAAACTTTTATGGTATTTCTTCCGCTCGGGCCGGTGGCGGACTCTCTACTACGACTCCAGCAATGTTGCCAGGACAGCGTGGATAGTTGTTCAGGGGAAGAAAATCTCGCCAGACACTGCCCGCGGGCGAAAGTTGATCCCCGAGGATCTCCTCAAAGATTCGGGTTTCGTTGAGTGGCTCGGCGCACAACTAGGCCTCAATCCGTGCGTTCAGCCCACCCTTGATCCCCGGAAGACACTCCACGACATCTCCGACTGGTGGGCCGCAGAAGGCCCCAGATACATCCGCAAACATGTCGAGAGAACCTACCCCAATGGGCGACAGCCAGGCTTCGGCTCTCTGGAATCTCCAGGGGCGCTCCGCGAATGGCTTGTCCTGTTGCTGCTGGGCTCCCTGCACACCATGGGACGGACCCGTCCGCAACAGCACCGTGGCTTCCTGGAAATGTGCCACAGCATGGGCTGGTTGGACATCTTCTCGCGCCCGGATGCGACGGCCGAAGAATGGATCGGCGTTCTTGACTCCTATATAGAGACAAAGATGGAATATGGAGAGTTCTCCCACTGGATGCGCGAGTTCATCTCCATTTATCAAATCTCCAGGCATCTTCCAGCATATATGGAACAGATCCTGGACCTGGACCGGGTCGGGCGCCGGTTCGAGCTTCACGAGGTCTTCAAATCGAAGAGCAGCGCCCTCCAGCGCGGGACTGGAAACGCCAGCCCCAGCCTGACGAAGATCCTGGGTGACGGCCAGAACTTCGTCTTGCGAGAGTTGGTGCGCACCGGGGCGCTCTTGAACGAGGCGTGCTACGAACACTGCCTAGTCCCCTATAAGAGAGTGGAGGAATTGCTTGGCCACATCCGATCCTTTGATAAGGACCGAGCCTCCGGCAATGCAGGGTATTTCGGCTACCTGATGCACGTCTTTGAGGGTGACATCAAGAGGGCATCCTTTGACCTGGCCTTCGATATCCCATTCCAATTTATTGCCGAAGACAAACATCTTCAGCACCGCTTCCTTCGAAACTTTGAGCCCGCGAATGAAGATGAACTCGATTCGCGGCTCCGAATGTTCCTGCGGGCGCGGTGAACCTGCCCTGTTGAAGGTGGCCTATTCCTGCGTCCTCGGCCACAAGGTCGCCAACAGTTCCGCCTTAGGAGCCTGGAAGGGCAGGTCGAGCTCTTGGAACCGCTCGGACAGGAATGCGGCCCCACGCTTCTGGCACTCCTCGACGAGAGGACCGGAAGCCGTCGGCTGCTCGCCGTCCTCCCCTACTCCTTTGGACTCCACCGCGGCGCACAGGGCCAGGATGACCTCCCAGTCGCGAAGCAACCGAAGCTGGCCACCAGGCAGGCCCACCTCGACCGCGACGACCGAGAAGCGGACGGCGGAGGGCTTCACCGTGACCTGGTCCTGAACCCGGAAGACCAGCAGCGGCCTCTGAAGCGTGGGCAGGGCCGTGATCACCCCCGAGAAGCCCCGTGCTTCCTGCAGGGCGGCATCCAGGACCCGCGTTCCTACGCCAGCCAGGAGGGTCCTGGCGTCCTTGCGGCTCCGATCGAAGTGCAAGCCGTCGAAGCGCCTGCGCACACCCTGCAGGGCCAGCCAGGGTTCCGGCGTCACGAAGCTGAGCCCGCCGTCCTGCTCCTGGACCCGACGCCGGTGGAGCCTCAGCATCCCCAGCAGGAAGGGCTTGAGTTCCCCCAGGTCGACGCGTGGAATCTGCGCGCATGAATCCTGGAAACGGAACCGTGCGGCGCTGCCCACCAGTTCCCGAACCGTCTTGAGCATATCCTGGCCGCCAAAGGTCGCGGTACGACTGTCGAACCAGTCCCGCAACGAGGTCTCTGCGTCCAGGCCCCGAGCCCGAGTGGTCGCCTCGGAGAACAGGCCTGGAAAGAAACCAGGCGCGGTCATCCCCAGCACCAGGGGGAACAGGTCCTCAGGCTCCTCCATGACCGACTCGAAGGCCTTCCCGATCGCCGAGATCTTCTCGTTGAGAATCTCCCAGATTCTGGACTCCACCGTCTCGGGGTTGGTCATCAGGATGACCTCCACCTGGCGGGTCTGTCCGTAGCGGTTCAGCCGCCCCACTCTCTGGTGCAGGCGCATCGGGTTCCAGGGAAGGTCGATGTGGATCAGGCTGTGGCACTGCTCTTGAAGGTCGATCCCCTCGCCGCCAGCCTCGGTGGACAGAAGAAACCTGACCCGTCCCGCATTGAAGGCGGCGGCCGCTTCGGAACGCCGGACGCGCACGGTGCATGCCCCCCGGGCGCCATCCGACGTCCCCTCCAGTGCCTCGTCCCCATTGATGAAGGTACAGCATCCCTGGCCGAATCGGCGATGGAGGGCCTCCATGACGCAGGCCTGGGTGGCCTTGTACTCCGTGAACAGCAGGACCGGACGCCCGGCAAAAGGGCCGTCAAGAACCTCCACCAGGCGCTCGATCTTGGTCTCCCGGACGATCCTCTCGCCAGCCTGGATCAGGTCCCGCAGGTAGGGAAGCTCCTGCTCCATCAGTGGAACCTCCCGGGACAGGTCGAAGAGTTCCTCCTCCATCGCCGAGAGTTCCTCGTCGCGTCCCTCGTCCTGAAGGGCCCGCGCTTCCTCCAGCCGGACGGCCAGGGCAGAACGCCGTTCCTGGGAAGCCTCGACGCGAGCCACCCTCCTGCGCAAGGCCCTCAAGACGGCAGCCACCGAACTGGAGGCCAGCTTCTGGATGGCCACCAGCACCAGTTGCACCGCCTGGCCGCGGGTCTGATCCAGGGTGCGGGAATAGGCCAGCCCGCGCTGGATGAAGTCCGACACCCGTTCGTAGAACTCGGCCTCGGCCGGGCTGAACCGGTAGGTTTCCTGGCGCACCAGGGGCTCCCGGAAGAGCCTCTCTCCCTTCAGGTCAGTCACCGAGTACTTGTTGTTGCGGATCATGGCCTGTCCCAGGAGCGGCAACTGGCGGAAGGTGGGTCGGGAGGCGCTGAACAGGTCCGGACGCAGGAGCTCCAGCAACGAGAAGAAGTTGAAGTCCTTCCCGCGGTGCGGAGTCCCCGTGAAGAACAGCATGGAACCAACGCGACCAGCCTGGCAGAGGTCCTGCACCAGGCTGAAGGTCTGGGTCGCCCCCATCTGTTCGTCCCGGTTCAGGTGGTGCGCCTCGTCCACGATCACCAAATCCCAGGGGGGAGCCTCCAGCAGACGCTCCCGTCGCCCCCGGTGGTCGAGGCGCAGGGTGTGAATCGAGGCGATGACGTGATCAAAGAGATTGAAGAATGGCAGCCTGGGTGAATCCTCCCCCGGCTGGTAGGTGCAGAAGCGCAGGTCGAACATCTCGAAAAGCCGCTCTTGCCACTGCGTCACCAGCGAGGCCGGGCACAGGACCAGCACCCGCTTCACCTGGCCCCGAGACAGCGCCGAGCTGAGGATCAGGCCGGCCTCGATCGTCTTGCCCAGGCCGACATCATCGGCAACCAGCCACCTCGCCGGCCACTCCGAGGCTACCTTCCGGCACACCCAGAGCTGGTGCGGAAGCAGGTCGATCCGGGAAGGCGCGAACACCCCCCAGGCATCATTGACCGAGACGATGCACTCCCCCAGGACCCGCAGGGCTGTCGGCAGCGGAGGATCCCAAGAATCCCTGGTGGCCACCGCCATCGACTGCTGCAACGTCTCAAGATCCGCCAGGGGGGCGCGCTGCAGCCCCGAGTCGTCAAACTCGACGACAGCCAGATCCTGTTGCAGGAACTGGACCGTGCCGGCGCCGAGCGTCGGGTGGCGGACTCGCGAGCCTTCTTGAAGCATTCTTGGTGGCGCCTCCAGGTGCGTAAGGACCGATCCGGGCTGAGACACTCCCCGGGGAGAATGGTCACGGCGATCAAAGCCACGAGAGTCGGGGGCGCCGCTCTCGCACAGACCCCGGCCCCCGCGTTCGGCGCTTCTCCGCGTTCCTCCCCTTCCCTTGCCGGAGCACTGTGGGACGGCCCGCCTGGCCCCGACTCCAGCGCCGGCGAAGACTGCAGAATGTGCCTGAGCGATTGCAGAGCCCCGGGGCGCCCTTCGAGGAGTGCCGGCCCGCCGTGCCGAACCGCCCTGGCGCGACGCCGAGACGGCAATTCCCGGGCCCGACTGGATGCCGGTCCCCTCTGGAAAGGCTCTCCATGAACCCCCTGCACCAATACCTCGTCGGACTCCTGGACGACCAGGTCCAGAAGCGCACCATCGTGGTCTTCTACGATCCCCGGCGGGAGTTCGAGGAGTTCGTGGGCGAGCTGCCCGCGGCGGGTGAGGCACCTGAAGGCCTGACCCGGGTCAGCCTGGGCCAGCGCCAGGTCTACCTGGCCCGGCATGAGGGCTCCCTCTTCGCGGTGCGGGCCGCGGCGGAGGCGGTCACGTCGGGCGCCCGGCCCGAGCCGACGGTGCTTTACCTTCCCGGCGTGTCCTGGTCGGAATTCGGCTCACCCCTCCTCGAGCTCGAGCGGGCCGGCACCTCCTGGAAGCCATCCCTCAAAGGCCTCGCCCGTCACGCCTTGTTGACGCGCTTCAGCGAGGGCGAGGTGGACCAGACCCTGGCTGCCGAGGGCCTGCGCTACCGCGACCTGGCCCGCCTGCTGGAGCAGGCCGAGGCCGGGGGGCGCGCCTCGGTCCTCAAGACCCTGTTCCCCGGGCTGTCCTCCGAGAATCTCCTGGCCCAGTGGCTTGCCGATCCGGCCCGGGACGGGGAGGTCGAATCGAAGGGTGCCCAGGCCGAGCTGCGGGCCATGCTGACCAGCCGGCTCGGCCTGGCGCTGGCGGACACCATCCCCCTGGCCGAACTGCGCGACCGCGCCCTGCGCTATGTCCTGATCAACGAGTTCCGGTCCGACCTCCGGGGCACCGCGCCGGCCTCGATGGCCCAGGTCCCCAGCCCTCCGTCGGCGACGCACCTGGACCGTGCGCGCGCCGTGGCCCTGCAACTGCGGCGTGCCCACGCCGACCGCTACCCCGATCTGGCCGACCGCCTGGAATCCGATTTCCGGGTATGCGAAGCCGGCATCCCACCCGGGGAGCTGGGGAGCATCGATACCTTCCGCTGCGAGGAGGCGATGCTTCTGACCTGGTGCGCCAGGCTCGTGGCCGAGGGGCGGCACGATGAGGCCCTGCAGGCCGTCGCCGAGCGCGTTGACAGCTTCTGGACGGCCCAGGACCTGCGCCGGCGCGCCCAGTGGGAACTGGTCCGGGCCCTCGCGGACCTGGGCCTTGAGGTCCAGCGGGTTCGAGCCGAGCTGCCCCGAGCCGGCACCGCGCCGGGAAGCTGGGTCGCCAGCTACGCGGGTTCCTCCCGGTGGCACCAGGCGGACCGGCTTCTTCGCGAGGTAGAGGCCCGGGTCGTGGCCCTGGACGACGAGCCGGAGTGTGAAGAGGCCCTGGGGCGCATCCGCCGCGCCTACGAGGACCTGATGGAGCAGATGGCCCGCGGGTTCACCGCCGCCCTCGCGTCCGCCGGGTGGAGCGTCACGGGTGTCCTCTCCCAAAGCAACGTCTTCGACAAGGTCGTCTCGCGAGCCCCGGGCCGGACCGCCTACTTCCTGGTGGACGCCCTTCGGTTCGAGATGGGGCACGAGCTTGCCCGACTCCTGCCAGAGGCCCTGGAGCTCCAGGTGCAGCCGGCCATCGCCTCGCTGCCGTCCATCACCCCTGTGGGGATGGCCAGCCTCATGCCCGGCGCTGCCGGCGGCTTCAACGTGGTGGCCCATAAGGGACGGGTGGTGGGCGCAGTCGACGGAACGCCCCTCGGCTCCGCCACAGACCGGATGAACTACTTCCGCACCCGCGTCCCCGACCTGGTGGACCTCACCCTGGGCGAGCTCCAGAATCACAACAGCAAGAAGCTGGCCGTGCGGCTGAAGAACGCCTCCCTGGTGGTCGTGCGCTCGACCGAGATCGACCAGTCCGGCGAGAGCGACGCCGACTTCATCGCCCGGACCATCATGGACCGCGTGGTCCCGAACCTGGCCCGAGCCATCCGCAAGCTGGGTCAGGCCGGCATCCAGCACTTCGTGGTGTCCGCGGACCATGGCTACCTCTTTGCCTCGCGCAAGGACGAGGACATGCGCTTGGACGCCCCGGCAGGCCAGACGCTCGAGACGCATCGTCGCTGCTGGATCGGCCAGGCGGGGACGCCCCCGCCCGGCGCGGTCCGGGTCACCGGCGCCGAGCTGGGCTACGCGACCGACCTGGACTTCGTCTTCCCGCAAGGGGCCGCGGTGTTCCGGGCCGGGGGCAGCCTCAGCTACCATCACGGCGGCCCCAGCCTGCAGGAAATGGTGGTCCCCGTCCTCTCGTTCCGCCTCCCGGTTCAGGCCGCCCCTGCCGCGGCGAAGGTCTCCATTGAGTTGGAGGGGCTGCCCGAGAAGGTGACCAACCGCATCTTCAGCGTCAGGCTTCGGGTCACAGGCGACCTCTTCACCGAGGACGCCGTCCCCATCCGCATCGTCCTCCTGTCCGCCAACGAGCAGGTCGGCCAGGCCGGGATGGCCCTTGGCGGCCAGCTTGACCTTGACACCAGCGTGGTGCTGGTGCCCCCCGGGGCCGAGGTGAACGTGGGGATGCGCCTGGCAGCCGAAGACGTCTCGGCCATCCAGGTGGTCGCCCTGGACCCGACCACCGACGCGGTGCTGCGCTCCTCCAAGGAGATCCCCGTGAGATTGGGAATCTGATTCACATGAACGAGACCGTCCCCGCCCGCGACGCCCTGGACGACAAGGTCAACCGCGTTTTTGCCGGGCGCGTGGTCCGCAAGGACCTGGTGCGCAAGGTGAAGGTCGGTGCCAACGTGCCGGTCTTTGTCCTGGAATACCTGCTGGGCAAGTACTGCGCGTCCTCCGACGAGATGGCCATCCAGATGGGCCTGCAGGTGGTCAACGACACCCTGGCCAGCCACTACATACGTCCCGACGAAGGCCCCCGCGCCCAGAGCCTCGTGAAGGAGCGTACCCGGCACACCTTCATCGACAAGGTGAAGGTGCGGCTGGTGGACTCGGACTACTGGGCCGAGCTCAACAACTTCGGCCACCGGAACGTCCACATCCCCGACCACTACGTCCGGGACTTCGACCGCCTCCTCACCGGCGGCATCTGGGCCCAGGTTGAGGTCCGCTTCGAATACGACGAGGAGAGCAAGGGCAAGAACCCCTTCTGGATCGAGAAGATGACCCCGATCCAGTTGGCCACCTTCGACCTGGAGGAATACCGGAAGCTGCGGGCGGAATTTACCGGCGACGAGTGGCTGGACCTGATGGTCCGCAGCATGGGCTACGAGCCCTCGGTGATGGACCGGCGCCTGAAGATGCTCTTCCTGTTGCGCCTCGTGCCGTTGTGCGAGCGGAACTACAACCTCGTCGAGCTCGGCCCCCGCGGCACCGGCAAGAGCTACGCCATCCAGGAGCTCTCACCCTACGCGGCCCTGCTGACCGGCCCCACCACCGTCGCCAACCTCTTCGGCCACATGAACGGCCGCCAGAAGGGGATGGTAATGATCTGGGACGTCGTCGGTTTCGACGAGGTGGCCGACCTCCAGAAGATGCCCAAGGAGGTCATCACCACCCTCAAGACCTTCTGCGAGTCGGGCCAGTTCCAGCGCGGCCAGGAGGCGGTGGCCGGCTACGCCAGCATCGCCATGTTCGGCAACACCCAGCAGCCCATCGACGTGATGGTGAAGACGGGCCACCTCTTCGCCCCCATGCCCGACGTGATCCGGGACGACATGGCCTTCATCGACCGCCTGCACTTCTACCTCCCCGGCTGGGAGGTCCCCAAGATGCACAACGAGCACTTCACGGACCACTATGGCTTCGTGGTCGACTACCTGGCCGAGGCGCTCAAGGACCTCCGGAAGCTGAACTACACGGAGACCATCGACCACCACTTCTCCCTGGGCGCCCACCTCAACGCCCGGGATCGCAAGGCGGTCCGCCGCACCGTGTCAGGCATGATGAAGATCCTCTACCCGAATGGCCAGGTCAGCCGGGACGAACTCGAGGAGCTGCTGGCCCTGGCCCTGGAAGGCCGCCGCCGGGTGAAGGAGCAGCTCAAGAAGATGGGCTCCTTCGAGTATTACCACACTTCGTTCTCCTACCTGGTCAGCGAGACCGGGGAAGAGCGCTTCGTCGGCGTCCCCGAGCAGGGTGGCGGCCACCTGATCTCCACCGACCCCTTGCCCCCTGGCAGCGTCTACGCCGCGGCGGTGAACGGCGAAGGCACCGTGGGCCTGTATCGGCTGGAGGTGTCGGTCTCGACGGGGACGGGCAAACTCAAGCCCGCGGGTGGCCTGGGCGGCTCGCTTAAAGAGTCCGTTCAGCGGTCCTTCAGCTACCTGACCGCCCACAAGACCGAATTCGGCGTCGGCCGCGAGGTGGACAACTCCGACTTCCACGTCGAGGCCATCGACCTTCTGGGCAACCACGTCGAGGCCGAGTTGGGCGTCGCCTTCTTCGTAGCCGCCTATTCGGCGCTGCGCAAGGCCCAGCCCCAGCCGGGCCTGCTCGTGCTGGGCGACCTGTCAATCCAGGGCAACCTCAAGCCCGTGCGCTCGCTGGTCGAACCCCTGCAGGTCGCCATGGACCACGGCGCCCGCCGCGCCCTGATTCCCATCGAGAACAAGCGCAACTTCTTCGACGTCTCGGCCGACGTGCTGGAGAAGGTGGACCCCATCTTCTTCGGCGACCTGCGCCAGGCCGCGTTCAAGGCTCTGGGGTTGGGGGTGTAGAGGCCTGGCACCAGGGGGGCTGCGAAGCGGAGTGGTCAGGGGGCTGTCGGCACCGACGTTGCTTGTTCCGCCGCAACTTCTCCCCCACCGATCGGTTCTGCGAATCCACCATGCTTCCCAGGAATCTCCTGCAAAACATGACGGAGAGCGGGCATCCAGCCCGCCCCACTCACCCACTCACGGCACGCTCTCCAGCTCCACATGCTGCACCTTGCCGAGGTCTTCCAGGCTGGCGTCGAAGCCGTCGGACTGGCCGACCACCAGGAAGACCATCCGATCCGGCTGGAGGACCCGGCGGGCCACCCTCTGCACGTCGGCCTGGGTGACGGCC
>Ga0334884_1001650_pt1 | contig 31935 bp, 29 predicted proteins | sample GraSluR1_MG_7_FD_207215 | JGI IMG/M metagenome (GOLD analysis project Ga0334884, IMG submission 207215) | Sludge microbial communities from methane-producing bioreactor in Wageningen University, Netherlands - Granular Sludge_12_05 R1 | ecosystem: Engineered > Bioreactor > Anaerobic >... | reverse complement strand
ATAACCATGCTCGGGGCTCACGCGCAGAACGCGACCCACCACCACTTCAATCGCCACAAGCTTCTGTTCCGGAAAAGCCCCGCCCGGCGCGCGCGACGTGCGACAAGCGGGCAGGAACATCACCGCGAGCGCCACGGGCGCGAGCAATCGCATATTCCTGCCAAGGTTCATGCATCCCTCCGCGGGCCTCCGCGCGGCAGCAGGGGGTTGAGCGGACAATCCCTGCAATTCGGGCGCGGACGACACAGATTTTTTCCCAAGGCCACAATCACCGCATGATACTCGTTATAAAGCGGAATGTCGCGGGGCAGCGTTGTGGTGAATAGCTTCGCGATCCGATCGTAGGTATAACTTGTATCTATCCACCCATGCCTCAGCAGGAAACGACGGGTATACGCATCAACAACAAAAACCGGGCGGCCGGCCGCATAGAGCAAAATGCTGTCCGCCGTTTCCGGCCCGATGCCGTTTACGCCGAGCAGCACTTCCCGCAAAGCGCCGGTATCCAGCTTGAATAACTTTCGAAGATCCCCGTTGAATCGCTCCTGCACAAGCGTGGTGAACGCACGTAAACGACGCGCTTTCACCCGGAAGTAGCCGGCGGGCCGAATCCATTCCGCCAGCGTGGCCAGGTCCGCCCGGTGGAGTCTTTCCAGGTTCAGTGCGCGCGCGCGACGCAGCCGCGCGATCGCCTTCTCGACATTCGACCATGCCGTGTTCTGCGTAAGGATTGCGCCGACAACGATCTCAAGGCGGGTCCGCCCGGGCCACCAATGCTGCGGACCGAAAAAACCAAACAGCGCACGGTAAGCGCGCAGGAGCGGAATGGATTTTGTTCTTTTCCCTCTCATCGGCTTTTATTCATACCCGGTTGCTTTCGGGCTCGTACAACAATATGATGAGATGGACTACGGAGACAAAATGAAACTCCACTTTCTCGGAGCCGTGGACAATGTTACCGGCTCGATGCACATTCTTGAAGCGAATGGATCGCGGCTGTTGCGCGATTGCGGCCTTTTCCAGGGCCCGCGAAAGAAATCGCGCGAGCAAAACAGCCGGCTTCCCTTCGATCCATCTTCCATCACCGCCATGGTCCTGTCCCATGCCCATATTGACCACTGCGGCAACATTCCCACGCTCGCGCGCAACGGTTATCGCGGACCCATCCACGCCACGACGGCCACGGCCGATCTTTGTGAAATCATGCTGCGCGACTCCGCGTTTATTCAGGAACAGGATGCGGCCTACCTGAACCAGAAGACCAATCGCAAAGGCCTGGATCCGGTGGAGCCTTTATACACCTTGAAAGATGCGGAGGACGCACTGAGGTTGATGAAAGGGCATCGCTACCTTGAGCCCCTTTCCCCCGCGCCCGGTATTGACGTTGTTTTCCATGAAGCCGGGCACATCCTCGGGGCCGCGCTCACTACATTTGATGTGCAGGAGAAAGGACGGAAGGTCCGCATCGGGTTCGCCTTCGACCTTGGAAGGAAAAACCTGCCGCTCATCCGTGATCCCGAATTAATAAAGGATGTGGACGCCCTGGTCATCGAGAGCACGTATGGCGATCGCCTGCACGACGACGCCGCTGCCGCGGAGGACCAGCTTCTCGACGTCATCAAACGCACTATGGCACGGCGCGGAAAAGTGCTTATTCCCTCGTTCGCGCTCGAGCGCGCGCAGGAAATAATTTATCACCTGGCCTCGCTGGTCAGCGCGGGCAGGATGCCGCCTGTACCAACTTACGTGGATAGCCCGATGGCCACCGCGGTTTCCCGGCTCTTTGAGCAGCACAAGGACTATCTCGACGAGGAAACGCACCGGTTGAGCAGGAAAATCGGAAGCGTGATGAACCCGGATTGGCTCACGTACGTGGACAGTGTTGAGCAATCGAAGAAGATCACCGCATCGGATCGTCCCTGCATTGTCATTTCCGCCTCGGGCATGTGCGAACACGGACGCATTCTGCACCACCTCAAGCATGGCATTGAAAACCCGGACAACACGGTGGTCATTGTCGGCTTCCAGGCTTCCCATACGCTCGGACGACGCCTCGTGGAGGGGGAGAAGGAAGTTCGGATTTTCGGCGATCTGTTCAAGCGCAAGGCCGAAGTGGTGGTGCTCAATGCATTCAGCGCCCACGCCGATCGAAACGATCTCCTGGACTACGTGGCTCGCAGCCGGGCAAAAAAAGTTTTCCTGGTTCACGGCGAGCAATCGCAGAGAGAAGCGCTGGCCGAAGGGCTTCGGGCGCAAAGCGGCAAAACGGAAGTCTTCCTGCCGTCGCCCGGCGACGCGGTTGAAATTTCGTAGCGCGCGGAGAATTTACATGACGGACTCAACAACATCGCGTTGCGGAATGGTCGCCGTTGTGGGGCGCGCCAACGTGGGCAAATCCACGCTGCTCAACGCCATCCTGGGCGAAAAAGTCAGCATTGTAAGCCCCGTTGCCCAAACCACGCGCAACCTGGTCCGCGCCATTCTGACCGAGCCGCGCGGACAAATCGCTTTTCTCGACACGCCCGGCGTTCACAAGGCGGAATACGATCTCGGACGCCTGATGAACCAGGTAGCGCGATCCTCGATCGAGGGAACCGATATGGTCCTGCTGGTGCTGGACTCTTCTTCAAAACCAAAACAGGAAGATGAAGGTTGGATCAGAAGACTGGTCACGCAGGACATTCCGGTCGTGGTGGCGTTGAACAAGAGCGACCGCCCAAAACGGTATGCCAGCGACTACAAGGCATTCTGGTCGCGCGTGGCGGAAGAAAAGCAATCGGCCAGAACGGCCGCGTGGCTTGAGGTTTCGGGTCTGAGCGGAAACGGCATCCCCGAATTGACCGCGCACTTGTTTTCGAAATTGCCGGAGGGTCCGATGCTGTTTCCGGAGGACGTACTGACCGACTTTCCGCGCAAGCTCAACATGGCCGACGTCGTGCGGGAAAAATATTTTGCCGTATTGCGCGACGAGCTTCCGCACGCCATGGCAGTGGAAATTGAAGAGATCGAAGAACAGGAGAGCGGATGGACCGTACGCGGCACGATTTTCGTTGAAAAGAATTCCCAGAAGGGAATCGTGCTGGGCGCGAAGGGTCGGCTTTTGAAGAAGATTTCCCGGGAGGCCTCGGAAGAGCTTGCCGAAATTTATGGGCATCCGGTTGCGCTTGAGTTATGGGTTAAAACCGAACCCGGCTGGACAAAGAACTTCTGGATGCTGAAGCGCCTCGGTTATGCACCGTAGCCGACGCTGATAAACGGCAGCCTCAACTTGACTCTGCACGAAAACGGCGTATTTTCAGCCATTGTTCGGTCGCGGGGGAGCTTGCGATGCAGGCTGAGATTCCTTCGGAAGGGAAACCCCTTGAACCTGTTCGGGTAATACCGGCGAAGGGAAGCGGCGTGGAATCGGTCTCCGGTCGAGACTTCTGTGCCTTCCGCTGCAGCTTTCTCATCGCCATCGAATTGCGAGAGGAGCAGCAACATGGCAAACCTGGGAAAAATCACGGACGACTTCTTTCAGCGGGTGATCAAACCTCATCTCGGCGCAAAACGTCCCGAGGTTGCGGTCGGCCCCGAGCAAGGCGTGGACGTCGGCATCGTCGAAATCGGCGACTATGCGATGGCTATGACCGCCGATCCCGTATTCATTGTGCCCGAATATGGATACGAACGCTCCGCCTGGTTCGCCATCCATATTCTCGCAAGCGATGCTGTAACCTCCGGACTTGCACCTGCTTTTGTCTCAATTGATCTGAATCTACCGCCCGGATTACCGGATGCGGATCTTGAAACGATGTGGAAGATCATCCACCGCGAGTGCGAGAAGATGGGCGCAGCGATAGTCACGGGTCACACCGGCCGCTACGACAATTGCCAGTTTCCGATGGTTGGAGGCGCCACGTTCATGGCGCTTGGCCCGAAAGATGCATATTGCTCTCCGAAATTCTGCAAGGCGGGGGATAAGATCATCATCACGAAAGGCCCGGCGGTTGAGGCAACGGGCATATTTGCCGCCATGTTCCCCGACCGGATTGAGCGGCGTTTCGGCAAGGCGGTTCGAAAGCAGGCGGAAGATGTTTTCTACCAGATGTCCGTGGTGGAGGAAGCGCGCTTGTGCGCGGCGGTCGGCACGCGCGACCGCGGTGTGGCGGCCATGCACGACGCAACGGAGTATGGAATATGGGGCGGGCTTCACGAATTCGCCAGGGCGGCGAACCTGGGCCTGGTGGTGCATCGCGACGAAATCGTGTGGACGCCCGGAGTCAAAGAGGTTTGCGAAGAGTTCGGTATTGAACCCTTCAGCAGCATCAGCGAGGGTACACTGATCGCTGCCGTTCGTCCGCATGCGGCCACCGAGATCCTTCAGAAACTTGGAGACGCGGGCATTGCAGCCTCGGTTTGTGGCGAAATGACGGATGTCGGCGAGGGCATTCGTGTCGTGGAAGCCGGACGGACGCGCGAACTGCTCCATCCGGGCGTGGATCCCTTCTGGGCCGCATTCTACAATGCACTGAAACCGGCCTGACACGGAATCGCGACGAAAGAAAGGCGCTCTTTTGAGCGCCTTTCTTCAATACAAACCGCCTTGGAATCGTTTATTTATACTGGCGGCCGCCGACCCCTTTCGTGCTCTTGGTCACGGCATGCGCTTTCTCCGCCGGACGCAATGCGCGTACCGCCGCGCCGGCGCGCCACATCTCGGAATTACCGATCATCGCCAACTCCTTGCCAAGTTGCACCTGGTAATCCTTCCCGCCACAGGCCTTGATTACCCGCTCGGCTTCCTTGCCGCTTGAGACGCGCTTATACAATTCTTCGAACACAGGTAGAACCGCCTTTTTGAACTTCGGCTTCCAATCCAGCGCGCCGCGCTGCGCGGTTGCCGAGCAGTTCGAAAACATCCAATCCATGCCGCGCTCGTCCACGAGCCGAATCAAGCTCTGCGTCAACTCTTCAACTGTTTCGTTGAACGCTTCGCTCGGCGAATGCCCGTGCTTACGCAACGTGTCGTATTGAGCCTCCATGACTCCGGCCAGGCAGCCCATCAACACCCCGCGCTCGCCGGTCAGGTCGCTGTTTGTCTCATGCGGGAACGTGGTGGGGAACAGGTAGCCCGAACCGATTGCAATGCCGACCGCGATGCATCGTTCCTCAGCCTTACCCGTCGCATCCTGGTACACGGCATAGCTCGAGTTGATTCCCGCGCCGGAAAGGAAATTACGGCGAACGGATGTTCCCGATCCCTTGGGCGCCACCATGATCACGTCCACATCTTTCGGAGGCACCACGCCGGTCTTCTTGTTATAGGTGATGGAAAAACCGTGCGAGAAATACAGCGCTTTGCCCTTGGTCAGATATTTCTTCACCGTGGGCCAGACCATGCGCTGCGCTGCATCCGACACAAGCAGCTGGACAATCGTCGCTCGGCGACACGCCTCATCAATGTCAAACAATGTCTTGCCCGGCACCCATCCGTCTTTCACCGCGCGGTCCCAATCCTTCTTGAACAAAGGCGATTGTCCGATAATCACGTTGAAACCGTTGTCCTTCATGTTCAAGGACTGGGCAGGCCCCTGCACGCCATAACCAACGACGGCAATGATCTCTTTTTTCAGTACTTTTCGCGCCTTCGAAAGAGGAAACTCCTTGCGAGTAACCACCCTCTCCTTCACGCCGCCGAAATCAATAATAGCCATAACCTCTTTCTCCTTCCGTTTGAGCAAACGGGATACAGGTAGCCCCGACGCGCTCATAAATCAAGCTTAACCCATGCAGAACGGCTATTTGACCCACCCACCCCCTGACCACACTTTGCAAAGTGTGGTCAGGGCATATCCGGTCGTTTGGGATTGATTCACCCTCATCCAGCGCTTACCCTGATGCTCCACACCCGCGAAAAGCGGAATGGATTCAAGGTTGTTATGGCAGCAAAACATATAGGTCTTGGACGCGGGCTCGGAGCGCTGATCAAAGATGTGCCGGCCGAGGCACCCCCACCCCCACCCTCTTCCGGCGGAATACAGCAGGTCCCTGTCGAACAGGTGCACAAAAGCCCCTGGCAGCCACGGCACACGATGTCAACCGAGTCTCTGGAAGACCTGACCCACTCCGTGCGAGAGAGAGGCGTCATCCAACCCCTCCTCGTGCGGCGCGTGGAGGACCACTATGAACTGATTGCAGGCGAGAGACGCCTGCGGGCCGCACAAGCCGCCGAGTTGAAACAGGTCCCGGTAATCATTACGGACGTTTCCGACCGGGAGGCTCTCGAGCTTGCCCTGATCGAAAATCTTCAGCGCGAGGACCTGAACCTGATCGAAGAAGCGGAAGGATACCGTACGCTTTCCGACAAATTTGACATGACGCAGGAGCAGATCGCCCAGCGCGTCGGCAAGGCGCGCGCCACGGTGGCCAACGCGCTCCGCCTGCTCGAACTCCCGGACCCGGTGAAACAACTGCTGGCCGAAAACCGCCTTTCCGCCGGTCACGCCAAAGTGCTGCTGGGGTTGCCTTCCGCGCAGGAACAGGAACTGCTGGCCGTGCGCTGCGTAAAAGAGGATCTGTCGGTCCGCGCCCTGGAAACGGCCGTCGAGAAAGCGCGGCAGACAATCCGTAAGCGGCGCCCGGCAAAATCCGATGTTCCCGAAAACCATCTGCACTATCTTGCCGAACGCCTGCACGAACACCTGGGCACTACCGTACGCATCACGCCTTGCCGCACACTGGCAAACGGCAAAAAAGTTAAAGGCGGCATCGAAATAGATTACTTCTCCAGCGACGATCTTGATCGCTTGCTCGTCGTCCTGGGTGTCGCCGACGATTTGTAGGCCGCCATGCCGGAAGAACACATGCCCCCAGCCGAGCACGAGGTGCCAAGAAACAGGCAGGCCAGGGATTATGAGTCCACGCATAACCGATTGTTCCTGATCCGCCTCGCGCTCACCGTGTGTATCCTCGCGGCCTACCTGCTCAGCGGCGCATCAGCTCAACTTGCCGCCGGCTTGCGCACGCGGTTCGGCAACGCCTGGTTGCTGGTCAATGGTTTGTATACCATCGTGACCATTTTCGGGTTCGCCGCGTTCATGTTTCCGCTCAGCGTTTACTCCGAGCACACTCTTGAACACCGCTACGGACTTTCGCGCCAGAGCTTCGAGGGCTGGTTTTTCGACTACCTGAAATCGCTGTTGATCGAACTGGTGCTCGCCGTCCTCTTCGTCGAAGCCATCTATGTTTTTCTCCGTTACGCTCCAAATCTCTGGTGGATCTGGGCGACGATCTTCTACGTGGCCGTGGCCGTCGTTTTAACCGCCATCGCCCCGGTCCTCATCATGCCGCTCTTTCACAAATTCGAGCCACTGCAGAACGCCGCGCTCACCGATCGCGTCCGCACGTTTGCGGAATCCGCAGGGCTTCGAGTGATCGGTGTTTTCCGATGGGGTCTCGAAGAGAAAACGGCCACCGGCAACGCGGCAATCACAGGAATAGGCCGGACCCGAAGGATCGTCCTCGGCGACACGCTTCTGGAAGGGTACAGCGAAGACGAAATCCTGGCCATCCTGGCCCACGAGATCGGACACTACCGGCATCGCGACCTCGCACGGCTCATCCTCTCGGGGTCCATCACCGCGGCAGCAGGCTTTTACATCACGCATCGGGTACTGGGTTTCCTCGTGAACAGGTTCGGCTTCGCCGGCGTGGATGATATCGCTTCGTTTCCCCTGCTCGTCTTCTGCCTGCTCCTGTTTTCCCTGTTTACCATGCCCGTCTCCAACGGTTACTCCCGAAGGCGCGAATTTGCCGCCGATGCCTACGCGGTAGCGGCCATGGGCGGGCCGGAACCCCTTGTCAGCGCGCTCGAAAAACTGGCGGACCAGAACCTTTCCGACCGCGATCCGCCCCGCTGGATCGAATGGCTGCTGCACAGCCACCCGTCCATCGGCCGTCGCGTGGTTCGCGCCCGGAACCTGTCCGCGCCGCGCAGCGCATGACCACGATCCACACCGGACAGAAATACGTCTCGCCTTGCTTCCCGCCGACTTTGTCATAATATCTGGACAGCGGCAAATGGAGGCTTTTTCGTGTCCGAGTTTCTGGAGTTTGAAGACGTATCTAAATTTTACGGATCAGTCCGCGCGGTGGACCATGTTTCCGTTTCCGTCAAGCGCGGGGAATTCTTTTCCCTGCTCGGCCCCAGCGGCTGCGGGAAAACAACGCTGCTGCGAATCCTGGCGGGCTTTGAAGAACCCGACACAGGCCGCGTGCGGCTCGATGGGCGGGACATCACCGACCTCCCGCCCAATCAGCGCAAGGTCAATACGATCTTCCAGAGTTATGCGCTTTTCCCTCATCTATCCGTCTGGGAAAACATAGCTTTCGGGTTGCGTCTTCAGAAGCGGCCGCGGCAGGAGATTCATTCGGAGGTGGATCGCATGCTGCACCTTGTGCAACTGGCGGACCAGGCGCATAAAAAGCCTGCCATGCTCAGCGGCGGCCAGAAACAGCGCGTCGCCATCGCGCGCGCCTTGATCCTGAAACCGCAGGTGCTGCTGCTCGACGAGCCCTTGGCGGCGCTCGATCTGAAGCTTCGTCAACGCATGCTCATCGAGCTCGACCAGATCCATGACGAGGTCGGCATTACGTTCCTCTATGTTACGCATGACCAGGGCGAGGCCATGAGCCTGAGCGATCGCATCGCCGTGATGAATGGCGGCAAGGTCGAGCAGATCGGCACGCCGGCGCAAATTTACGAAGCGCCTCGCAGCAGTTTTGTAGCGGCTTTCATCGGCGATACAAATTTCTTCGAAGGACATGTCGCGGAAGTCGTCGGCGGGGATTACAGCCGCCTGTCCATTGACGGCTTTCCCGATGTTGTCTGCTTCAACGACAAGCAGATCAACACAGGAAACCACGTCTACCTCAGCGTCCGCCCGGAAAAAATCCGGATCTCGCGAAACAAACCGCTGGAGGACAACCTGCACAATGTCGTTCCGGCACGGGTGGAAGACGTCATCTATCTTGGCTCCAGCACCAAGTACCGCGTTCGCGCGCAGGACTACAGGATTTTTGTCTATCAACAACACAGCCGCTTCAGCCTCGACCAGCGCTCCATCACGTGGAATGACGACGTGTGGATCTGGTGGCACGCCGACGATGGATTCATGCTGGAGCGCTACAGCGAGTCGGACGAAAACCTGATGCAGCTGCCCCCCGAGGCAGTAGCTACAGCCGAAAATTCCGGGGTACTCGGACCCAAGCCAAATCGCATACCATGAAGGTCAACCGAAAGCGGAAGCTGCATGAGTGGTTCATCACGCTGCCATCTTTCAGCTGGCTGACTGTCCTGTTCGTCATTCCGACGCTCATCATCTTCGTCATCACCTTCAAACCCTCAGATCCTTACGGCGGTATCGGCGACGGGTGGACGCTCAACACGCTGATCAGCCTCGGCAATCCCAATTATCCGGCAATCATCTGGCGCACCCTCTGGCTAAGCGTGGTAACGACCCTCGTCAGCATCCTGCTTGCGGTTCCCATGGGTTACTTCATGGCCCGGGTGAGCGCAAAATGGCAGCAATTGCTGCTCCTGCTCGTGGTGGTGCCCTTCTGGACCAGCTTCCTCGTGCGCATTTTTGCGTGGAAGGTGCTTCTCCATCCAGAAGGCCCCCTGAAACAACTGCTGGTCCTGCTCTCGCTGGCGACGCCGGACACCTCTCTCCTTTATAATTCCGGCGCCATATTGCTTGTGCTGGTATATACCTACCTTCCGTTCGCCATTCTCCCAATTTATGCGGCGGCGGAAAAATTCGACTTTCGCCTCATCGAGGCGGCCCGCGACCTTGGAGCCCACCAGTTGCGCGCGTTTTTCAGCATCTTTCTTCCCGGAATCCGTCGCGGCCTGTTGACCGCGATCCTCGTCGTATTCATCCCCGCGCTTGGTTCCTATGTCATTCCCGACATCGTCGGCGGACCTCACAGTGAAATGATCGGCAACAAGATCGCGCAGCGCACGTTCGTGGATCGCAACCTGCCGCACGCAAGCGGCCTCTCCGCGTTCCTCACGCTGGCCGTGCTGGCGCCGCTGGCCGCCGTGCTGATGCTTCAAAAGAAGAAAGGCCCGGCCGGCGGACCGCTCATCGAGGAGGATGCATGAAACACAGCCGCCTCCCGCAGATCATCACCATTCTTGTCCTGGTTTTCTTCTATCTCCCGATCATCGTGCTCGTCATCAATTCTTTCAACGCGTCGCGATTCGGCGGAACGTGGGAAGGATTCAGCTTAAAGTGGTACGACCGGTTGTTTCATCAGCGCGACATCTGGTTTGCGCTGCGAAACACCCTGGTCATCGCGGTGGGCGCCACCGTGGTCTCCGCAGTACTCGGCACGACCGCCGCTTTTGCCCTGCATCGCTTCAGCACCCGCCTCCAGCGGGCGCATTACACGCTGATCTACACGCCGCTCGTCGTGCCGGACATCCTGATGGGTATGAGCCTTCTGCTCTTCTTCGTTGCGTCGGGCATTAAACTCGGCCTGTTCACCATCTTTCTCGCTCACACCACGTTCTGCATCAGTTACGTCGCCATGGTCGTGCTCGCGCGATTGCAGGATTTTGACTTCTCCGTGATCGAAGCCGCGCAGGATCTCGGAGCAGGCTGGTGGACCACAACCACCCGCGTCCTTCTCCCTCTCCTGGCACCCGGCATCGCCGCGGGAGCCTTGCTGGCTTTCACCCTCTCGATTGACGATTTCGTTATCTCGTTCTTCGTCGCAGGTCCCGGCTCGACAACGCTCCCCATTCGTATTTACAGTATGATCAAACATGGGTCTCCGCCGCTTATCAATGCGCTTTCGACCATTCTGCTGGTCGTGACGTTTACGGCGGTGGCCATCAGTCAACGCCTGACAAAGGAGAAGACATGAAAAGATTCGTTCGATCCGCCCTGGGCATGGTCGCGGTGGCCGCGTTGTTTTGCGGCTGCGGTCGAGGGAAGCCGGTTCTGCACCTCTACACGTGGGCCGATTACATCAAGCCGGAGCTGGTGCGGCAGTTCGAGCGCGAACAGGGCTGCCGGGTTGTGATTGATACCTTCGATTCGAACGAAGCGATGTATGCCAAGCTCAAGGCAGGCGCAACGGGATACGATGTGCTCGTTCCAAGCAGCTACATGGTCAAACTGCTGTTCGAACAGAACATGCTGCAGCCGATCCAGCACAACCTGATCCCGAACCTCGTGCACATTGACCAGGAATACCTGCGGATCGCCATGGACAAGAAGATGGATCACAGCGTTCCGTACATGCTCACCAACACCGGGTTTGCCTACCTCCAAAGCCGGGCAGGCGATGTGGAGCCAAGCTGGTCGGTCTTCGGTCGCGCGGATCTCGCGGGCCGCATGACCATGCTGAACGACATGCGTGAAACAATCGGCGCCGCGCTCAAATCGCTGGGGTTCAGCCTGAACACCCGCGACGAGCGCGAGCTGGCCGCCGCACGCGATGTCGTTATCGGCTGGAAAAAGAACCTTGCGAAATTCGAAAACGAACAATACAAGTCCGGCCTCGCCTCCGGTGAGTTCATCCTCGTGCACGGCTATAACGGCGACATTCTCCAGGTCATGGAAGAGAACGACGACATCGTGTTCATCGTGCCGCAGGAAGGAACTTCCATTTCCTGCGACGATATGGTCATTCCGAAGGACGCGCGCAATGTCGAGCTCGCGCACGCGTTCATCAATTTTCTCCACGACCCTGAAATCGCGGCGGAAAATACGGAATTCATTTACTTCCTGTGCCCCAACAGCAGCAGTTATCGCCACCTGAGCGACGAAATCCGCGATGACACCTCCATCTTCCTTCCGCCCGACGTCCGCGCCAAGAGCGAGATGATCGAGGATCTCGGAGAAGAGAATGTGAAGTACACCCGGATCTGGGATGAGATCAAAGCGGCGGAATAAAAACCTGACGCTTATCAGCGGCGGCTGCATGTCAAAATGTTGATGATGTCTAATCGAGGCTGCGCAGCCGCGCCCGGACGGGCGCGGCTGCGGTTTCGTGTGTTACTTCTGCTGATGTGCGCAATCCTTTTCAGCGGTTGCGGTCGAAGCACGACACCTCCTGCAACCCCGCCCGTGTTTGACCCTTCCGCGTTTGATCAACAACGCGCATATGACGAACTGGTTCGGTTTCTTGCCCTGGGCCTGCGCGATTCCGGCACACCCGGCGTCGAACAGGCCGCACACTACCTGGCAGACCGCCTCAAGGCGGACGGCATCGAAGCTCACGTGGACGAATTTGAGGACCCGACTCCGCGAGGACCCGTAACCTTCCGCAATGTCATTGGCCGTCTTCCGGGACAGGGAAATGGACTTATTATCATCGGATCGCATTACGACACGAAGGCGGGTATGCCCGAAGGCTTCGAGGGCGCCAACGATTCCGGCTCCAGTACGGCCGTTCTCCTCGAATTGGCGCGTATCATGGCGAAAAGCCCGGCCGTCGCGCCCGAGATCTGGTTCGCGTTCTTCGATGGCGAGGAATGTATGATTCGCTACAGTGCGATTGATGGCTTGCACGGAAGCCGGCGCATGGCCGGCGAAATCGTCAAAAGAAACCGCGCTTCCGAGGTCCTTGCCGTGATCATCCTCGACATGATCGGCGACCGCGACCTGACGATCACGATTCCGCGAAACACCACGTCGTGGCTTGTGACCTCCGCATTCGATGCCGCGCGCGACGAAAATGCGCGCGCCTCGTTTTCACTCTATCCTTTCGAGATCCTGGACGACCACGTGCCGTTCCTGCAGGCGGGCATGCCGGTTTTGAATCTCATTGATTTCCATTATGGCAGCGAGCCGGGCCGAAACGACCACTGGCACTCGGCCGGGGATACCCTGGATAAGATCAGCGCCGAGAGCCTCGGTCTCGTGGGCCGCGTGACGATCCGTGTCGTAAACCGGATTATTCTGCGCGATCGGTAAGCCCTTTTGAATCCGGCGCCCGGAAAACAATCCACGCCGCGGCCATCAGCACCAGGTTGCGAACCACATTCCACCAACCGGATGAAGCGGCTTCGTCGCTCACCGAAAAACATCCGCAACTCACGTTCACGCCGCGCAGAAGATTGAAAGTCATGGCCCCCGCGAAAACGGCCAGCAGCAGCAAGACAATCAGCGCTGCACCCCTGCGCCATCCCGGCACCAGCAAGGCAAGAGCCGTGACCAATTCCAGCCACGGCAAATAAACCGCCGCAATATTGATGAGCCCGTACGGAAGAACCTGGTAACGGAAAACAGCGACCGCAAAATCATGCGGCGACGCAATCTTCGGAATACACGCCACGAGAAAAACGACCGCCAGGAGGACAGCGCTGAGCAGAACGGCCGCGCGGCGCATCACGGCCCCCTTTCGGACGGATGGCCCGCTTCCACCCATTTTTCCATTCCACCCGCGTACAATACGATGTTCGTCATTCCCTGTTTGCGCAGCTCCACAGCAACAAGAAAGGACTCGTCGCAGGTTTCACCGGAGCAGTAAGTCACGATCGGAAAAGACGGCCCCAGTAGAAACTGCACTTCGGGCATTTTTTCCTCCATGGCCATAAAGGGAAGCGAGAAAGCTCCGGGAATACGTTCCTGGCGATACTCCGCATCTGACCGTGCATCGAGGAAGATGTGGGTTCCCCGCTGGAAATATTCCCAGGCTTCCGCGGTCGTAATGAGCGTCATGCCCTCCTGCAGCGCTCGCGCCTCTATGTAGTGGCTCCAGTCTTCGACCCAGGGAATACGGCGCGGCGAAATCACGTTGGCCGCCGTGCCGAGAACGGCCGCAATCGCGGCGATCGCAAACACGCTGGACAAGGTTTCGCGCAACCGGTTCCTGGCGTTTGGGCTATCCGTCATTGCTGAACGGCGGGTTGGGGAACAATACGCAATGGAATTGCGAATTCCTTCGCTCCTTCCAGCGTAGTGGTGATTCGCACAGCCTTTCCGTCGAGGTCCATTACCGGACGCATGTTTCGCACTTCGATGCGATAGGCGCTCGGGCCGGTCGGTTGAATGCGCGCCTCCATCGCCGGATCCGGAAGGTCAACGGACACTATCTGAAACGGGGTCTCTCCCTCGGAACGGCAAAGGATATAACGCACTTCCGAGCGATCGGGATTTTCAGGAAGAACAATCTCGTGAGGAGCAAACGTCAGTTCGCCCACGATAAATGCGGAAACGACAATCTCAAAAACGGGTTGCGAGGCGATATCCGTCTCGACGCGAATATTTCCGCGCAGCGCGCCTTTATCAAGGGGAGGCACCGTTGAAACAACGATCTGGTGCGATCCTCCACCCGCAACCGCGATGTTGGTGACCATGAGCTGGGGAATATTGGCTTCCAGCTTGCGCAGCTCGATGGTTTTTCCACTGCGCCCCACCAACTCCACAACGCCCGTCACCACGGCATCCGCCGTGATTCTTCCGAAGAAAAGCTGCCTCGGATTCACCTGGAATTCCGTCACCGCGGTGCCGTCGAAATAGAGGGTGTAGGTGGGCGTCTGCGGATCATTGGACTGAATCATGATCGCTTTCCGTTGGCGGCCCTGCCGTCCACGCAGGTCCAGCTTCGCTTTCAGGTCCGCCGTCTCGCCCGGTGCAATGAATTTGTGCGAAAGATCCGTCGCCGTACAACCGCAGGTGGCGCGCACACTGCTTATTTCGAGCGAAACATCTCCCTCATTGCGGATCACAAAGGTGTGCTCAATCACCTGGTTGTTGTCCGCCTCTCCGAAATCATAGGTCGGTTGGTCGCAGATAATTCGCGGGGCCGGTGCCGGCGCATCCTGTGCGCCCACCACGCCGGTCAAACAGACGAACAGCAGAAGGCCCACGAAGGAAAAAAGCGTTCTTTGCATGTTTTTATAACTCCGGTTTGCGTACTATCCGTAACGTTATTGCACCCCCACGAGGGGTTCAACTTGTTTTTTGACCCGTCGCGCTTCGCGTTGTTCAACCGCAAGCGCTGTTGACGCTGATGCATCCCGCGGGATACAGTCTGAGCATTAGTGTTAACCGGTCCGCCGGACTTGCGTGCTGAAGTTGTGCGGGTACCCATGGAACGCATCAAATCATTGCCCGGCTACGAGTTTCTTGGCCGAATTGCGGAAGGCGGCATGGCCGCTGTGTGGCTCGCGCGACAGGTGTCGCTCGACCGGCAGGTAGCCATTAAAATCCTTTCTCCCGATTTTGCACGCGAGGAAGAAGCCCGCCGCAACTTTCATCACGAAGCCCAGGCCGCGGCGCGCCTGAACCATCCCGGCATTGTCCAGGTGTATGATGCCGGCGAGCATCATGGCGCCATTTTCATGGTCATGGAATATGTAAACGGATGCACTGTCTCGGATCTCCTGGAGCGCAAGAAACGCATCAGCGAACGTCACGCTCTGCTTATCGCCGAAGGCATAGCGCTCGCGCTCGAATATGCATGGAACGAAGCGCAACTGATCCACTGCGACATCAAACCGGAGAATGTTCTCGTTGCACAGGATGGTTCCGTGAAGCTGGCCGATCTGAGCATCGCACGCTTTATCGGCGCCCATGCGGAGCCGGATATGATCGAGGGCACCCCGCACTATGCGTCCCCCGAACAGGTGCGCGGGGAACTGGACCTCGACTGCCGGACCGACATCTATTCTCTCGGCGCCATGCTTTATCATCTTGTCACCGGCCGATTGCCGTTCGCCGACAGCCAGGGCCTCCAGGCGATGAAAAGGCAACTGAACGATTACCTTCCCGACCCCACTGAAATGAATCACAGCCTTTCCTCGGGCACTCCTTGGCTTCTGGAAAAGATGATGGTTAAGGATCGGACCCAGCGTTACTCCTCGTGGGGCGATGTATTGCGCGACATCGAGCGGGTGAAATCGGATGAAATGCCGGCAGTCCAACCGCCCACCGCAGGTCAAAGCACGATAATGAGAAGCGAAGCCCGCACTTGGGCCGTCGCACGAAAAACAGCGGCGCCGGCCGCCGTGCAATCGGCACCTGAACCGATCAAGGAACCTTCCCCCGTCGCGGCTTCAGAGCCGGTCGCTGCCGATGCGAAGGCCGGCGGCAAGGCAAAGCAGAGAAAGATCATCCTGCCCAAGGATATGCGCCGACCGATTGCCGGTTCGCCGCGCCCCCCCACCGGGCGCGACCTTTCGCGCGAGGCACTCTCCCTGATCCTCATGTTGCTGGCCGTTATAGCCGCCTACGGCGCCCTGGTTTTCTTTCATGTGTTTCGCGACCGGCAGGAGCACGTCCAGACCCGATACTGGGAGCAAAAGGAAACCAGCGGCCCGAAAATCCATCGCAAGCCCCCCTCCTCAGCGCCCCGGAAATCGGCCGCGCCGCAAAGAATCGCCTCGCAGCCACGGTCGGTACAACCGGCAACCCCGGCCTCAAAGTCATCACAGGAAAATCCGGAAAACTGGCGCCACCCCACCTATCTTAAAGGTGCGCATCTTTTCAACGAAGCACTCGAGAAGTACACCCAGTATCAAAAAGACAAGCAGAACCCTGATGTTCTGAAAACCATCGAACAGCAGTGTCGCGAAGCGATTCGTGCCTTCGAATTTGTGAAGCCGTTCGCGCCGAAGGATCTAGACATCCAGCGTTTGATTGACCAGTGCTATCACCTGATTTCAGACACCCGGCACTCCACGCTGCTCCTGCCCGCCTCGACCGCCAAGGGCCCCCAATCGTCCATTACCCAGGCGCAGCCTCCCGCCATCGCCCAACTCGGAGGAGAAGTGGACAGCCTGATTCTTGCGCCGAGCTGGAATTCACCGCAAACAGGGGTAAGCGGGCGGGTGCTGGAAGATCTCGCCGCCATGCTCGATGGGAAAGCCGTGGCAAACGTGGATTTGAATGCGGACACGTCTCTTGTTGTCTTCGGACAAATTTTCTACCTCATGCCCGCACGCGAAGCCGCCCGAATCATCGGAAAACCGACAGGAGCCCGCCGGCGACTTACCACGCCGGGGTTCCCGAAGGACAGTTTTCATTACTACACGCTCGCCGGAAATTTCGGAAACGGCTTCGATCAAATTTATCTCATCACGGACAGCACGGATCGGATCGTCGCCGTGCAGTTGGTCCGCGAGCGCACCGACAAGGAATTGTGGCTGGATTCCCAGCTGTTCCAGGATCAGTGGAGTACCTACAATTTCGTGGAAGCAAAAACCAAGGGTAATCCCAAGTGGAAAGTGGCGCTCCGATCCGAAAAAACCGGGCGAATACTCCGCGTGGACAGCGAACTTGTGGCGGGCGATGCCAACGCTTATTTCGGCCTCGGCGATTCAAAATCGCGCGCTTCGCTTTACTTGCCGGAGCCGATCGCAAACCTCATCGCTTCCCGCGTTTCCGAGCTGCAGAAAAAGTAATTTTCCGGCCTAAACCCTTGCCAACCACCCGGCCGTTCGATACCGTCCGCAAGCAATGCAACGGGGGAGCTTCGCAGCCAATGAATAACAACCGTGTTTTAACGAAAATCCTTTTGTACGAGCGCGTCGGATTTTTACTGATTATCGCGCTTCTATGGTTGAATGAACTTCTCGATATCCCCCATCACGTGTTCGGCGCACCGAACACGCCGGTTAACTGGAGGGAAAGCCTGGTTGAATCCGTGCTGGTGGCAGCGCTCGCTGTCCTTGTTACGCGTTTCACCCGGTTTACAATGGCCCGCGTCAGCTATCTCGAGCGTTTCATCCTTGTCTGTGCTTCATGCCGTCGCGTTTGTTTTCACCAGCAATGGATCCCTTTCGATGTCTTTCTCAGGGATCACTCCGACACCCATGTATCACACGGGCTCTGCCCTTCCTGCGCCGCCGAAATGAGCCGGGGGGTCCTGACTCCATCAGGTTGACTTCTCAGCCAAATGTCCGAACGAGGTTCCCCGTCGGGCTGCGGTCTTGCATCGGAATCTCGCCGAACCAGGCCTTCACCGCAGCTCGCTGGCTGGCCAGCGATGCCGAGTGCGCGTTGATATAGGTGGGCAGCGCACTGAACTGGCGCAAATGGTATGGCGAGCCGAAAGACGTGAAGACCACTTTCGGGTGCGCCGTGTAGAAGCCGTTCATAAATGCTCGGTTCTGAGGTCCGATACACCGCACCGAGCCGACGCACCACGCCGCGCCAAAGGCAAAATTGACGAAGATGGCATCCACCCTGTCCACAAAAGGATCTATCGCTCCGTAAGCCGGCGCGGCAATGTGCTCCACGCGATAGCCCCGCTTCACCAGTTCGCGGTCCACCTCCGGAAGATCGAAATTTTCGCCCGAAAACGTCACGGTCAACACGCGCGCGCCCGGCTTCAAATCGCGCAGAGGAAGAATGCCATTCACATCCCGCACCCGGCAGATGGCTTGCTCGGAAATGGCCAGGGCCGCATCCTGAAACTCCCTGGTCTCGGCGTCCGTCGCGGGCGGCCTCGCTTTTGAAGTCTCGTTCAATCCAAGGCGCGCCTTCAGCTCCAATACTCGCCGCGCCGCTTCGCACACCCGCTCTTCCGACAATTCGCCGGACTGGACGGCCGCCAGCAGAAGGTTGTAAGCGTCCGGCATGCTCGGAAAGAGAAGCATATCGCACCCCGCACGAATGCACCCCACGGTCCGCTCCTTGAAGTTTGTATAGCCGGCCACACCGCCCATGTTCATGTCATCCGTAACAATCAAGCCGTCGAATCCCATCTCCTCGCGGAGCAGATCGTGGACGATCCTGCGATTCAATGTCGCGGGGCACAACGCCCCTCTCTTATCCGTGGCGCGATCCCAGGCAGGAAGCGCGATATGCCCGATCATCACCGAGTACACGTCCGCGGCAAACGCCGCCGCAAAAGTGCGGCCCGAAACCGCTTTCCATCGCTCCAGCGGAAGCACGTTCACGGAGGTCACCACATGCTGATCCACGTCATCCGTGCCGTCGCCGGGAAAGTGCTTGGCGCAAGCCGCAAGCCCGTGATCCTGCATGCCGCGAATGACCGCCGACGCCAGCCGGCCTACGCGCTCCGGATCATCGCCCAGACTGCGCGTATTGGCGATGGGGTTGTCCGGGTTGATATTCACGTCCACCACGGGGCCGAATGACCAGTGAATGCCGACAGACCGCCCGTCACGGCCGGCCGCCTTGCCCATGCTGTACGCAAGATCTTCGCTGTCCGCAGCGGCCACGGCCAGCAGGTCCGGGAATTGCGGCCTGCCCTGGATAACATAGCCCGATCCGTTCTCCAGGTCCGCGCACACCACAACAGGGACGGCGGAAGCATCCTGAATGCGCGAAAGGTTTTCCTGGTGCTGCCCGGCCGTCGCGCCCCAGACAAACAACCCGCCGAAAGGAATTTTTTCCATGTGCCGAAGCAGGGGCTCTATTCCTTCCGCCGTTTCGACCTTCGGAATGAGAAGTTGCGCGAGTTGCTGCTCCAGCGTCAATGACGCCAAGGTACGATCAACCCATTGTCTCTGCTCGGGATTCAAGGCAAACATCTCTCTCTCCGTTTGTTACAATCCGCCAATGGCGGACAAGTGTCTGGGGGAAAACGGCAAGCCGCTATCCTTTGATGCCGGTCATCGAAATGCCTTCGATGAATGTCTTCTGCGTGAAGAAGAACAGAATAATAATCGGGATGCCCACCAGCGTACTGGCCGCCATCAGGTAGTGCCATTCGGTTCCTCCGTGTTGGCTCTGGAAGAACTGCAGGCCCAACGCCAGTGTAAAATCTTTCTGATTGGTCAGGTAAATCAACGGGCCCAGAAAATCATTCCACGTGCCCATGAACTGGAAAAGTCCCACCACCATGAGCGAGGGCCGGCAAAGCGGGAGCATGATCTGCCAGAAAATCCGGAATTCGCTGCAGCCATCAATGCGCGCCGCGTCCGAAAGATCTTTCGGGATCGTCATGAAGAACTGGCGAAGGAGAAAAACGTTGAATGCACCCGCGCAAAACGACCCGACCCATAACGGCCGCAGCGTGCCGATCCATCCCAGCGAGCGGAACATACTGTAGATCGGCACCATGACCACGGGGAACGGGATCATCATCGTTGCGAGCGCAATCAGGAACACCTTGTTCCGCCCCCGCCACGGAATCCGCGAAAAACCGTAGGCCGCAATCGCGCTGGAGGAAACGGTGCCCACCACCGTCAGCAGGCAAAGGATCAGTGTGTTTCTGAGGTACTGCGGAAAATACTTCATCGCGCGGATGGCCTTGCCGAAATTCTCCCACCGAAAAGAAACCTCCCGCTCCACTTCGTCTTCAGGCACCACAAACCATGTAGCCCCGTAGTGACCCGCCGCGGCCCCCCCACTTTCTTCCATCGTTTCCGTCTCTGCTTTGACTTCCGGAATCACGCGCATCCACGGACGCTCTTCCGAACCCGGGATCTCGGCGCGTACGATCACGGGGATGCGAAGTTCTTCGTCCTCCGACGTTCGCTGGATTAAATGGCCTTCGCTGATCGAGGACTGCGCGACGATGTAGTCCATACCCAGGCGTTCATCGAACACCACCAGGGAAGGCTGCTCCACCAGTTCGCCACGCGTCACTTTGACCCGCTCGCCGTTCACCTGCGCATACAACTGGTACGGAAGCCACGAGGGCGGCATGGACATCGTTTGCTCAATCGGTTTGAGCGCAGTGGACATCATCCAGACCAGCGGAATGATGAAGAGTGCCGAGCCGGCGAGCAGCAATGCATACACCATCAGCTTGAACAGAAATTGCTTCAATCGGATGAGGAACATGTTCTCACTCTCCCGCGTAATAGATATGCTTCCGTGTGCCTTTGGTCGCAAGCCAGGTCAGGAAGAGAATGATGATGAACAGAACCCAGGCCATAGCGCATGCATATCCCATTTGATTATATTGAAAGGCGTTCTGGTAAAGATAAACGGCGTAAAACAGCGCCGAGCGGTTCGTTCCACCGCCGCCGAACATGATAAAAGGTTGGGCGAACACCTGCAGCGAGCCGATGATGCCCATGATGAGGTTGAAATAAAGCACAGGTGAGATCATCGGAACAGTGATATGCCGGAACTTGGTCCACGAGGACGCCCCGTCTATCTCGGCTGATTCATACAACTCGCGCGGCACGTCCTGCAACGCGGCGAGGTAAATCACCATGGAGCCGCCGACCCCCCATAGCGACATCAAAATGATGGACGGCTTGGTCCAATTCTCGTCCGAAAGCCAGTTGGGCCCTTCAACGCCGATGAAGCTGAGCGCATAGTTGAGCAGCCCGAAGCGGCCATTGAGAATCCATAGCCAGATCATCGAACTTGCAACAACGGGGACCAGCGAGGGAAGGAAATAAATCGTGCGGAAACCGGGCCGCATCTTGACTTTCTGGTTCAGCAGGATCGCCACGAGCAGCGCCAGCACCAGCCCGAAGGGCAGCGACACCGCGGCGAAATAAAGCGTGTTCCGGAGAGACTTCCAGAACACTTCATCCGTGAACATATCCTGGTAGTTCAGCGTGCCGATCCAGACCGGCCGCGTCAGCACGTCGTAATCGCAGAACGAATAATAAATGGAGGCGCCTACCGGGTAGAGGACAAACGCGAGAAAGCCGATGATCCACGGACTGATGAAGCCGAGTCCCGTGAAAAATTCTCTCCATTCTCTCTTCGTCATTGCTCGGCGCTCCACTCCTTCAAACGATCATCCTTAATCAGATCCCACCGGCGCAGGACACGATCAAACTTCCACTGCATGCGCGCCTGCACATCGCCCAGCGCAACTTCCGGCGTGGCCAGCAGGTTGAAAATCCGGTCCGCCGCAACGGACATTTCATCCACGTATTCGTTATAAACCGAAATGCGCGGAACCGGAATTGCGTTCGGGCTGCGCGCCAGCGCCAGGAACGTTTCGATATACCGGTTGGGATGGCTGCGTATGAAATCGTCGCTGGTGGTCGCCAGCGCGCTGAACTTGCGCTGCCCGAGGTTGAGTTTCTCCATGGCAGGCTGCGTGTTGACATACTTTATGAACTCGAACGCTTCGCGTTCATGGCGTGAGCCGCGCGGGATGACGAGGACATCGCATTCGACCATCGTCACGTTCGGCCACTTTTCGGGATCCCTGGACGGGAACGGAGCCACGGCCCATTCCAACTCCGGCGCGTATTTATCAATGAAATTGTACATCCAGACACCCTGCATCACCATCGCCACCTGCCCCGCGAGGAACGGGTTCTGAGGCGAGGCGAAGTTGCCGAATGCGGCGCCGAATTTGCGCAGGTTGTTCAGGCCATACTTTTTCGTATAGCCCTGAAACCAGGTGAACGCCTCGATATTTTCCGGGCTGTTGGCCGTGATTTTCCGGTCCTCATCCCACAAGCGACCACCGAACCAATATCCCCATACCGCGTTCCACCAACCCGGCTCGGATGGCGTATATCCCAGTGTAATGATATCGAAACTGTGCGATGCGCGCTCCTCGTCCGTTAATTCAGTGAAGCGAATGCGTTCCTTTTTCCCATTGCGCTTCACTTCGACGAGTGTGATCTGCTCTCCCATCCGGTCCAGCTCTTCGATCGTTCGCGGCGGTCGCTCGGGGTCAAGTCCCGCATCGCGAAACATCTTCTTGTTCCAGTGGAGCGCCACGCTCGCCGGAGTGGAAGGCAACGCCCACATGAAGCCGCGCAGTTGACACAAATCCCAGAAGACCGGAATGTAATCGTCGCGCGTGATGCCGGCTTCCTCAAGCAACCGGTTCAAAGGCGTGAGCGCACCCTTCTCCGCATACACGGGAATGTTGTGGGACCAGAGGCCGGCAAGATCAGGCGGGTTGCCGCCGGCAGTCGCAAGCATCATCTTGTGATCAATGTTGCTGACGGTCAGCTTGCGCACGAAAATGCGGTCTTGGGAGCGGTTGAAGTCATCCACAACCGCCTGCATCGCGTCGCCTTCAAAGCCCGTCCACTTCTCCCAATATTCGACGAGGATCCGCCCGTCTTCCGTCCGGTCGGACGGCGCACGCACACAACCGGTGCCACATACAAACGCGGCGACAAAGACCAGGAATGTCAGACAGGCAAGTTGGGCGTGTTTAGTTATCGAGCTCACTTCAAAATGGACTCCCTGATTCGAAGGGCAACTTATAGCGGCTCTGGCGGGCTATGGCAACGGATTTAAGCCGAAAACTACGAGCGCAGCTCGGCAGGAACCCTCGACAAACGGCATCCCGGGCTTGTCCAAACAGCAGATTTCAGCCCGACACTCAGCCGATCCGTCGGCGACGGAAATAAACAATCCCGATTCCCGCAAGGCCAATCAAGGCCAGGGCGGAAGGTTCAGGTATGCTTGTATAAATTACCTGGATATTGGCGATCGCCGTGGAAGGCGCGGTCTCAGAGTGCGTGCCGCCCTCTGTCCACGTGGACTGATGCTGCCATGCCTGGTAATTGAGCGTGTAGGTGCCCGCACCGATAAAATCGCTGAGATAAGCCGCATCAATATAAGCCGAAACGGTCACGAACTGGGCTATATTGCTGGCCGGACCGGGCAGGCTGACGTAGTCAACGTCGAATGTCCGGTTGAACTCACCCACGGGATCGCCGGTTGTCGGATCGAGCACGAAATTATCGGTTATGGTATTGAAGACGCTGGCAAACGGATTGCCGCTCCCATTGTCCACCCGCACCACTCCGGACGTGAGAGCCGAGCGAATGCCAAGCGTTCCTCCAACCGCTGCGGTCTCCCCGGAGTCATTATCCCATTCAAGCGATCCTTCATACATCCACGTGCTGAAGATAACCTGAACCGAAGCAAGCGGGCCGTTTACGCCTTCATCATAGCGATCGAACGTCAGCGCCGCCGTGTAGCCGGGCACATGATAGTCTATCTGTTCGGTCTGGATAATCGTACTTGCATAACCGCCGAAAGAGACAAAAAAGACAAACAACAACAAGGCCGCAAAAATAGCCGTAGACTTCACAGGAAAACCTCCTAACGCCGGGCTTGTACCCGCATGGAACAGACGGATATCGAAAACCCGTCTTCCGACCAACCCCTCCCAGAGTTGGCGCAGAGGCTACAAGAGGGGCTGTTTACAGTCAATGCGAAAAAAAGCAGCCCGAGTTAACGCAAGGGAATCCGCTTACCTGGGCGTGCAACAAGCATAGTGTCTGGCTGGTCCTATTGACGCGCGACCAGGCTTGCGAAGGCCGCCGGGCCGGGGAATCGGGTGCATTTCCACGCACAAATCGTCAACCCATATGGCCTGGGGCTGTCCCTTCAAACCCTGGCCCATGACAACAACAGAAACGCGCAAGCTCTTGGATTCGGGAGGTATTCGCCCATGAACCTCCACAAGATGCCAGGTGTCGGATGCATGAACGCCCGGATCCAGCGGCGGACTTACATAAACACAACCGGGGATCATACGCGTGCCTTCCGGATCCTCGAAATATTCAACGCGCAGGTGTGCCTGCGCACCCGGTTGCAGAGGCAGCACACTCGAACTGAAATAGAGCCATACGCCCGCCTGCACTTTTCGACGAAGATCGCATACAACCGTCTGCATGATGCCCGCCCATGCAACAGACTCCTTCGACCCATCGTCCCAAACCTCAAGCCGAACGGCCTGCTTCCCGCTACGCACAAAATCGCCCGCGCCACCTGCGACAAGGCGACCGCCCCCGCTGCCGCCATAAGCACCGCCGCCATAAGGTCCTTCAAAAGGAGCTTCTTCGCATTCCTCGAAACCAAAACGCAAAAGTTGGGCGGGACAGAAAAAGACGGCCAGCGTCACAAACGCCAGCGCCAGCGCCGGCAAGACCGCCCGGCGGCCTTGCTCATGCCATGTCGTCCGGTTCATATCACAGTGTTGTCCGGCCGCAGCCAGAATACAGCCATGCCGAAACAACCCCGCCGTTCAAACAGGACGCTGTTCGGCTGAGGTAATTATGATACCAAGCACCCCCGGCGGCTGCACGGCAAAAAAACAGGGCAACAGAAGCGTTGCCAAGAAAGGGATATATCTTAGAGTGACGGTCATGCCAACAAGCATCATCGCCCGACTGATATGCGGCGCGAAGAAGCACCCGGCCGCCGCAGGCTGGGGGTTGATCCTGCTCTCCCTGGCGGCGATGGTTCACTGGTCCTGGCTTACATGGCCCGATCCCATGATTGATTTCGGGCGCGAGGCCTATGTGCCCTGGAAATTATCGGAGGGCGCCGTCCTGTATCGTGACATCGCCTATCACAACGGGCCCCTCTCGCCTTATCTCAACGCTCTTTTTTTTCGACTTTTTCATCCGAGCCTTCACCTCCTGTTTTCAATCAACGGCATCCTGCTTCTCATCATGCTTGCCCTCGTTTACACCTGGGCGCTCAAAATCAGCGGTCGCATCGGAGCCCTCGCGTCTGCACTGGTTTTTATTCTGCTGTTTGCTTTCGAACGTTTCCTGCCTTATGGCAACTACAACTGGATGGCCCCTTATTCTCACGAAATGACACACGGCCTTCTCCTGGCCACCGCAAGCCTGCTTTGCCTCGTTTCCAACAACACGAAAAAGAGCCTTCGTTTCCTTGCCGCCGGAGCAATCGCAGGACTTGTATTCCTCACAAAGAGCGAGATATTTGTCGCGCTCGCATGCGCCATCACCACCGTTTTTATCCTTCGTTTTGAACGCAGGGGCCTGTTGTTATTCATGTGTGGTTTCTTGGTTCCCGTCCTTTCCTCTTTTCTGCTCTTTCTGACTTTCCTGCCTGTTGCCGAATCGGCAGCGGCGACTTCCGGCGCATGGAGATATGTCATTGCGGGCGGCTTGAAATCCGTGTTCGCGCAAACCTACGCGGGCACGGACTCGCTTGGAGCCTCGCTGGCCCTTCTCTCGAGTTCCGTGCTGGGCGTTGCCGCGATGCTTGTGCTGCTGGCAGCCGTATCGTGGAAGTTGTTCAGCCACGCCGAACGCACAGGCGCCTTCACCATTTCGTTCCTGGTCACGGCCGGATTTCTTCTTCTGGCGGGCAAAACCGTGCAGGTGGATTATGCGTTCCTCGGCCTGCCGGCCTGGTGCGTCATGCTGATTGCTTTCAGCGCATTCCGCCTGAAAAAGTCGGATCGGGACGATGAAAGAATCCGGTGGCGCGCCGCGCTTGTCTTTGCCGTTTTTTCCCTCGTGCTTCTGCTGAAAGTTCTTTTGAGCACGCAAATCATCCATTACGGATTCGTCCTCGCGCTGCCCGCGACAATCCTGTGTGTGTGCGCGCTGCTGGATTGGCTGCCCGAACTGTTGTCCCGGCATCGTACAGGCGCCGAACAAATATTCCGTGCCGGCGCAGGCGGCCTCCTCGTCGGAACGATCGCCTGGTTCCTCCAAGTGATGCATACCAACCTCGCGCCGCAAACTCATTCCGTCGGCTGGAACGGTGATGTCTTCAGAGCCGACCTGCGCGGCGCATCGCTGCAGCAGGCAGCCGAAACAATGCGGGCGCGTTTTGCTCCATCCGACACGCTCGTAGTCGTTCCCGAATCGGAAATGTTGAACTACCTGCTGCGCGCAAAAAACCCGACCCCCTACGGAAATTTTAATCCGCACCAGCTGGAAATCTTCGGCGAAAATCGCGTCGTGGTCGCGCTGGCCGAATCGCCGCCGACCCATGTGATCTGGGTGGACCGAATCTACGATGAATACGACGCGGACTATCTCGGAAAAGATTACGGACGGCAGCTTGTGCGATGGCTCATGGAAAATTACGATGCAATCGAATCCCTTGCGCCGGGCAGCCGGTTGATGGAATCGCGTATGCCCATATTGCTCTTCAAGCGGAAGCCTTCTACAGTGGGAGCCGCGCCATGAAGAACACCGGTCTGCGTGTCTCGTTTTGCCTGCTGGTACTGGGCTTCGCCCTGTTCCATTTTGCGGATAACGTCGCGGACCCCGATCTCTGGGGTCATGTGCTTTTCGGCCAGCGCATGCTAAAGACGGGGGGCGTCGAAAAGTCCGAGCCGTTTTCATGGACCGCGCCCGGCGCTCCGTGGATCAACCACGAAGTGCTGGCGGAAATCGCGCTCGGCGCTTCCCACGCCTTCGCGGGCGGCGCAGGAATTCTGTTGCTGAAAACGCTCGTCGGCATGCTGACTTTCTGGATCGCCTTGCGGCTGGGCGCGGAACACCTGACGTGGCCATGGCGCAGCATTGCATGGATACTGGGCTTGATCGCGTCGGTCGAAATCTCTTTCGGATTCGCCGCGCGCCCGCAGATTTTCAGCGCGATGGGGCTGGCGGTATTGTTCTGGATTTTGCGCCGCGTTTTCGATGGCCGCAAAGCATGGGCGGTCTTGCTGCCACTTTTGTTTTTTATCTGGATCAACACGCACGGCGGCGCGCTGGCGGGATTGCTCCTGCTCGGCATCGGGTTTGCGGCCTGGTGTTTTGAGTCTCTGTTTGCCCGGCGGGAAAAAGGTTCTGCCTCAGGGCTTGTTGTTGTGGGTGTGGCCGTGGCTCTTTCCGCCGCCGCCATGCTGCTGAATCCGTGGGGCCTGCAACTGCCTGTATGGCTGATCGAAAGCGTGAGCTGGGTGAGGCCGGAAATCCACGAATGGAACCCGATCCGGCTGGATATCGAGCGCGCCCCGTTCTTCATGCTTCTCGGAATTTCGGTGGTCTCGCTCCTGGCAACGCGCCGCCGGCGAGCGCTTTGGGAAATGACTGTGCTCGCCGTGCTGGCCGTGATGGCCCTGCGCCACGTACGGCACACTCCCCTCTTTTCAATCGCCGCCCTCGCCTTCGCCCCCCCGCACGCAGCCGATGCCGTTCAGCGCGTTCGCGCGCATGTCGCACAACTCGAAGCCTCGCTCGCGAATCCACGGCTGCAGCGCATCGCCACTGTCATATTCCTCGTCGCCGCCACCGGCTGCTTCGCTGCGGCAGGAATCCTTCATAAGAACCATCCGCGGACCATGGAAATTCCCGCGGACACCTACCCGGTCTCAGCGATTCATTTCATGCAGGAACAGGAATTGAAGGGAAACCTGCTCGTCTTTTTCGACTGGGGCGAAATGGCCATATGGGAGCTGCCGGACAACCCCGTTTCAATGGACGGACGGCTGGACACCTGTTATCCGCGTAATGTCATCATCGCCAACTGGGATCTTTACAGGGGCGTGCCTCCCGATCCTTCCGTGCTGAATATCCGCGACGCCGATGTCGCGCTTCTTCGCGAAGACCTGGGCGGTGCGGAAATGCTGGTCCGCAAGTTCGGCTGGCGCATGGTGTATCGAGACCCGCTTGCGGTGGTCCTCGTCCGTAATCCCTCTTCATTCCCGCGCCTTGCAGGACGTCCGCTCCCGGTCGAGCGAGGCATCGAAGCGGTTGAAGGCAGCGCCGCGTTTCCTTCGCGGCGCCCGGCAAGAGTGTTCCAGAAGTTCTGAGACACAATCACGCGGTCTCCAGACCGCTTTTCATCGGACGGATTCTTTGCATGGTTACTTCCGGGACACGACACTAGCCCGCTTATTGCACGGGTACTCGTGCAATATGCGGGCTAGCGTGAGATCACTTTGCTGCGGCCGCCGGTGGTGCGGGCTACAGCCTTGAAGAAGTCAATCGCCTGCTTGCCTCTCTCATTATCGTGCGGCTTGTAGAGGATCGGATTGATCTTCACCGCGCGGCCCGTCGTGCGCTCGATGTCTTTCGCGAAGGTCAGAATCTGGTCCTTGTGATCCGTGATTTCGATGCCCGTATGCGCATCGCCCTGCTTGAGATACGGCGGGTCGTCGGTCAGCACAAACATCGTGTCGCATCCCATTTCGACCGCCATGCGGATCGCTTCGGAAGGCGTACTGCCGGAATAGCCGCGGCGATTGCCCTCGCGGCGCGAATCAAAAGTCTTTCCAATATACGCAATTGCTTTCTGCTTGTTGTCTTCCGTCGCGAAGACCATTTCGGGCGCGAACGAGTCAGCACCATCCACGAAAACGATGATGTTGAATTTCGTGCCCGGATTCATTACCTGCATCATTTCCGCCGCCTGCTTTGCAACATCCTGCTGCACGCCTTTCGCCACCATGCTGGGGCTGATGTCCATCAGGATGCAGATCGCACGCGTACGCACATTCTCGCCGAAAAACTTCGTGTCGGAATAGCCGGTCCCCCCGGTCAAGCCGCGCCCCGCGCCGCCGCCCGCGCCGGTCAGTCCACCCAACCGTCCCGCCTGTGCGCCCATCAACGGCGTGTCGCGCATGCTCTTGATGTCCGGCGTCTTCAGATCGGGCATCGGGGGCAGCGCAACCTTGGACGGCGCCTCGGTCACCAGGCGTTGCAGCACCTGCGGCTTCCGCACCTGCTTCTGCATCTGTTTGACACGGATGCTGTGTTCCAGCTTGCGGGCGGGAATGGACGGATTCTTCTTCCCCTCGAACATGACCTTCTGCCGACTCTGGATTACAATGACCGTCAGGAACGCCGCTGACAGAACAAAAACGACATGTACCGCAATGCTGATTGCAATGGCTTGCGCGGTCATCTTGCGGACCTTGCCGCCGACCGTCTGGTTGTTCTGGACCGGTTCGGTCAAAGCCCTTCCTCCTCGACCGCGAATGTCACGCTCGCGATTTTAGCCGCCGCGCACACGTTCAGCACGTCCACGACCCGCTGGTGCTTCACGCGTTCCGCGGGGGCAATCGTGATCATCGCGGGCACCTTGTTTGCGTCCGCCGTCTGTTTGAAGCGAATCAATGTCTTCTGCAATTCCGGAAGGTCGGGATCTTCCGGATTGTCGTACTGCAGATCGTTCAGAAACACGCGCCCGTCTTCCGCGATTTCTATGACCTGCTCGTCCGGGATTTCCACGGAGTCCGACTGATCCGCCACGCCCGGCAAGGCAAAGCTGATATCCGCCTCCTGCCGGTAAAAGGTCGTGGACACCATGAAAAAGATGAGCAGCAGAAAGACGCAGTCAATCATCGGCGTCATCTGGATTTCCATCTTCTCTTCCGGCGCGCGGCGCAGTTTCATGAGCCACCTCCCGGGTTGCTCTGGAACGTGCCGAAGATGATGTCGAACACGCCCGCGCCCGCGCAGGAGCGGATCGCGCGGCGCACCAGGGCAAAATCGGCGTTGCGATCAATGCGCATATAAACGCGCAACTCCGGATCTTCGTTGCGTCGCGCGGAAATTGTCTTCTGCAAACCGGCGTCGTCGAGCAGGTCGCCGTAAACAAGGAAGGGGCGCTCTTCCGTCACCGATTCGCCGGTGCCCGTGACGGTGCCGACCGGAAGAATATTCACCACGCCGCGCCCGCGCAGATCCTCCGGCACCGCCGCTTTCGGCGCCACGGGCAATTGCACTTCCGGTATGAGGTCCACCTTCGACATTGTCGCGGCGCACATGAAGAAGATGAGCAGCAGGAAGACGCAATCAATCATCGGCGTCATATCCACGCCCAGCTCCACATCGTTTTGCCTGCGCAATTTCATGTGGCGGCGGGCGCCTCCTCTGCCGGTGCTTCATCCCCATACAACGGGGACCCCGTGAGATCCTCCAGCAGCAGGGAGTACTGCTCCTCTGCGCGCTGGACAATCCGGTTGAGCATGTTGCGGAAAAGGAAGTAGAAGAACATGGATGGAATCGCGATGATAAGGCCGGTCGCGGTCGTGATAAGCGCCTCGCCGATATTGCCGGCCAGCAACTCCGGTTTGCCCATGCCGCCGCCGGCTATCTTCTGGAATGCGCCGATCATGCCGCTGACCGTTCCAAGCAGGCCGACCATCGGCGACACCGCGGTGATCAGCGACAGGAAGTTGATCCAGAATCCAGCCTGCGCCTCCTCGCGCCCGACAGCCTCGGCAATCGCCGTCTCGACGGCCGGCTTCGATCCTTCCGGGTCGTCGGGATTCAGTTTCCTCAGGCCCATCAGCAAGGCATTGGTGAACAGGCTCGGCGAAGCCGTCGCGGCTGCAATCATCGTATCGAGATCCTTCTGCTTCGCCGCGGCGCGCAACTGCGCAATCGCCGCCTCGGGCAGCATTTTGCCGCGGCTGACCTGCCGGAAATTCAGCACGACCATGGTGATGAGCCCCACTGAACACAGTCCGAGCGGCCACATCGCCCAGCCGCCTGTTTTAATGAGGTCCCACAAGGTCATCCGCTTTGCCGCGGGCGCGGCCGCCGCCGGCTCATCCGCCGCCTGTGCGCGGGCCACGACCACCACGGCGGCCTGCATCACGACCGCCAGCATCATAATTCGAATCCAACGCGTTCTCATTTTTCCGCTCCTTGTTCCGTTCAATCCACTTCAATGTCATCAATCGTCGCCTCGCCGACATCCGGCCCGGCCCCGGTTTCATCCGCCGGCTCGGAAGTCGGGGGCCCAACATCGCCATCCACAAACTGTCCCGCAAGCTCCAGCTTCTTCCGATGTTCCGCGAAAAGCTCTTCCGCGCGCGCCGTTTCGCGCGAACCCGCGTGCTCGCGCCGCAGCCACTGGATCGTCTTGAGAAACGATTCCCAGTCCTCGATCTCCGCGTAGCAGGGGAGCGCCGCTTCCAGGCAGCGCGCCTCGTTGTTCTGAACGTACGGATGAAACACAACCAGGTAGAGATAATCCATCAACGCGCCCGGATAATCTTCGACGCCGGCGCGTGCCGAACCGCGCGCGAAGAGCGCCGACGAAAGAAGCTCGTCATCGTCCTGCGGCAAGGTCATTTCCTCGAGATGCTGCAACGCGGCTTCGTGCTCTCCTGCCAACTCGCAGGCAATCCCTGCGCGAATACGGGCCGGCTCCTTCTGCGCCGATTCGTAGGGTTGCTGAAGAATATCCTCGTAGTACCGCACCGCATCCCGCCAGAGCCCCTGCCGCGCCGAAAGCTGGCCCTTACGCAGCAGCGCTTCGTCGTACGGAATGCCGGGAAGCCCGCGAAACGGTTTCAGGCTCTGCATGACACGGTCGAGTCCATCGTTCGCCGCGCGAA